>ERZ869936.1235-NODE-1235-length-19207-cov-4.974311_pt1 | contig 19207 bp, 18 predicted proteins | sample MGYA00520876_ERZ869936 | MGnify/ENA primary metagenome ERZ869936 (study PRJEB32218, sample SAMN09650985) | biofilter metagenome | isolation source: enrty point of leading RO module | place: Saudi Arabia: Thuwal, RO plant located on Red Sea | collected 2016-02-17 ...
TATCGGTGCTGACCGATCCCACGATGGGCGGCGTGTCTGCGAGCTTCGCCATGAGCGGCGACGTGGTGATCGCCGAGCCTGGCGCCCTGATCGGGTTTGCCGGGCCGCGCGTCATCGAACAGACCGTGCGGCAGACGCTGCCCGAGGGATTCCAGCGCGCGGAGTTTCTGCTCGAGCATGGTGCGATCGACATGATCGTCGACCGCCGGCACATGCGCGACAAGCTGGCCGGCCTGATCACGCTGATGATGCGCGCGCCGGCGGTCTGAGCGCCGGCAGCTTTCCGCGGCACTCCATGCACCGGGACGTGGTTTCACAGTCCCTTGCCGACTGGCTGGAGCGCATCGAGCGCATCCACCCGAGGGCGATCGAGATGGGCCTGTCGCGCGTGTCGCAGGTGCGCGACGCGATGGGCCTTTCGCTGTCATGCCCCGTGATCACCGTCGGCGGAACCAATGGCAAGGGTTCGGTCTGCGCGCTGCTCGAGTCGATGCTCGGTGCGGCCGCCCACCGGGTGGGGCTCTATACCTCGCCGCATCTCGTGCGCTACAACGAGCGCGTCAGGATCGGGGGGCGGGAAGCGGACGACGACGCGCTCATCGGCGCCTTCGAGCGGGTGGACGCCGCGCGCGGCTCGGTGCCGCTGACTTATTTCGAATTCGGCACGCTGGCTGCAGTGGACCTGTTCTCGCGCGCGGCGGTGGACGTCGCGGTGCTCGAGGTCGGGCTGGGCGGGCGGCTCGACGCGGTCAACGCGTTCGATCCCGACTGCGCGGGGGTTGCGAGCGTGCGCATCGACCATACCGCATATCTCGGTTCGACGCGCGACTCGATCGGCCGCGAGAAGGCCGGTATCTTCCGCGCGGATCGTCCGGCCATCTGCGGCGACGAAGATCCGCCCGGGTCGCTGACGCGGCACGCCAGGGACATCGGCGCCGACCTCAGGGTGATCGCGCGCGATTTCGGCTACCGCACGGACAGTCCGGTGCAGTGGCAATACTGGAGCGGTGCCGGCAGGAAGGCGGCACTGCCTTATCCGGCGCTGCGCGGGGAATTCCAGCTGGCCAACGCGTCGACGGCCCTGGCGGCGCTGGAGGCCGTGCGTGAACGCCTGCCCGTCGACATGGGCGCGGTGCGCCGCGGCCTGCTTGAGGTGATGCTGCCCGGGCGCTTCCAGGTGTTGCCGGGCCGGCCGCAAGTCGTTCTCGACGTCGCCCATAATCCGCAGGCTGCCGCCCGGCTGGCACAGACGCTGGCGGCGATGCCGCGCGCGCCGGCAACGCTGGCGGTGTTCGGGATGCTGGCGGATAAGGACATCGCCGCGGTGGCGGAAGCGCTCAGGCCGGTCGTCGACCAGTGGATCATCTGCCCGCTGGACTCGCCGCGCAGCGCCGGCATCCCGGCGTTGCGCGAAGCGCTGGCGGGTGCGGGCGTCGCGGCCGCGGCGATTAGCGCTGCCGACTCTGTGACCGCCGCGCTTCGCATGGCGAGAGACAGGGCGTGCCAGGATGATAGAATTCTCGCGTTCGGGTCCTTCTACACAGTGAGCGGCGTCCTGCAGGCGACGCATCCCCGGTGACGACGTTCACGCGATAATGGCAAAAGCGATCAGCGACGAAGAAGTCCAGCTGAAAAAGCGGGCACGACGCCGACTGGTGGGGGCCATCACCCTGGTCCTGATCGTGGTGGTGTTTCTTCCGATGGTGCTCGACAACGAGCCGCGGCCGTTGTCGGAAGACATCGAGATCAGCATCCCGAACGTGCCCTCCGATAGCGAGGCGCCTGCCGCAGTACCTGCCCCGGCGCCCTTGCCCTACAAGCCGGTCGAGCCGCCCGACGCGCCGCCGAGTCCGGCGCCTGTGCAGCCCGCCCAACCGAGTGCGCCGGCGCAGCCCGCGCCCGCGCCCGCCCCCGCGAAACCGGCCGAAAAGCCGCCTGCGCAAGGCAACCACGTCGTCCAGTTGGCGGCGTTCTCCAATGCCGAAACGGCGAAACAGCTGGTGGCCAAGGTGCGCCAGAACGGCTTCAAGGCTTACACCGAGGCGGTGAGCACGCCCAACGGGCAGCGCACCCGGGTGCGGGTGGGGCCCTACCCGTCGAAGGAGGCGGCTGAGAAAGCGCGCGACCGCCTGAAGGCCCTGAAGCTGACGCTGGGCGAACCCGACGTACTGCAGGCAAACGAGTGAGCGCGGCGGCGACCGTGTTCCGCAGCCGGACGCCGATGCCGACACAGGGGGTTGGCGCAGACGGATGACCGTTTTCGACTACGTCGTGCTGTTGATCCTGTTCGTATCGATCGTCATCAGCGTAGTGCGGGGACTGGTTCGCGAAGTGCTGTCACTGGCGTCCTGGATCGGCGCCTTTTTCGTGGCGAAGTTTGCCGCGCCGGTCGTCGCCGCATGGCTGCCCGACGCGGTGGCTCATCCCGGCGTGCGGCTCGCGCTCGGGTTTGTCCTGGTCATGGTGGCGACCGTCCTGCTGTTCAGCCTGGTGTCGGTGCAGCTCGCAAAGCTGGTGAAGCTGGCCGGGCTGACGGGCACCGATCGCATGCTCGGCGTTTTCTTCGGCCTTGCGCGAGGCGTAGCCATTGCCGTGGTGGCGGTGCTGGTGGTCGGACTGACCCCGCTGCCGCAGGAGCGCTACTGGCGCGAAGCGATGCTAAGGCCGCCCCTCGAGGCGGCAGCAGGCTGGATGCGCCCCTGGCTGCCGGAGCAGCTCGAAGCGCGCCCGGAGCGCGAATGATGGACTATACTGCCCGGGTTGTGCGCCGCGGCAGCGGTCGCGGCGCAGACGTGGAGACCTGATTCATGTGTGGAATCGTCGGCGCGGTCGCAAAATCGCCGGTCAACCAGCTGCTCTACGATGGCCTGCTGGTGTTGCAGCACAGAGGCCAGGACGCCGCCGGCATCGTGACCGCCGATGGCAGCAGGTTCCACATGCACAAGGGCGGCGGCCTGGTGCGCGACGTCTTCCGCACGCGGGACATGCGCAATCTGGCGGGTCTAGCCGGCATCGGGCATTGCCGCTACCCAACCGCGGGCTCCGCAACCTCGTTTGCCGAAGCCCAGCCGCTTTACGTGAACTCGCCCTTCGGGCTGGTGCTCGGTCACAACGGCAACCTCACCAATTCCGAGCAGCTCTCCCGCGAGCTGTTCCGCCAGGATCTGCGGCATGTGAACACCACCTCGGATTCCGAGGTGCTGCTGAACGTGCTGGCGCACGAGCTGCAGGACGCCGCGACCGGCTACCAACTCGATCCGCCGACCATTTTCGAGGCGGTTGCCGGCGTGCACCGCCGGGTGCGCGGCGCGTACGCGGTCATCGCGATGATCGCCGGCTACGGAATGCTTGCGTTCCGCGATCCCTACGGCATTCGCCCGCTGGTGATCGGCATGGCCCAGACCGACGGGGGCCCGGAGTACATGGTTGCCTCGGAAAGCGTGGCGCTGGATTCACTGGGATTCCAGCTGGTGCGCGATGTGGCCCCGGGCGAGGCGGTCTTCGTGGACATCGAGGGACGCTTCTACAGCCGCCACTGCGCGGCCAAGCCCGAACACTATCCGTGCATCTTTGAATACGTTTATCTGGCGCGGCCCGATTCGGTCATCGACGGCATTTCGGTCTACGAGACCCGGCTGCGCATGGGCAGAAGCCTTGCGGAGAAGATGCACCGCCAGCACGCCGACCTGGACATCGATATCGTCATCCCGATTCCGGACTCCAGCCGCCCCGCGGCGATGGAGCTGTCGGAGGGTCTCGGCGTGCCGTATCGCGAAGGCTTCATCAAGAACCGCTACATCGGTCGCACGTTCATCATGCCGGGCCAGGAAGTGCGCAAGAAGTCGGTGCGCCAGAAACTGAACGCGATCGGCATGGAGTTCAAGGGCAAGAACGTGTTGCTGGTCGACGACTCGATCGTGCGCGGCACCACCAGCCGCGAGATCGTGCAGATGGCGCGCGATGCCGGTGCGAACAAGGTGTTCTTCGCTTCTGCCGCACCGCCGGTGCGCTATCCGAATGTCTATGGCATCGACATGCCTACATCGCGCGAGCTGATTGCCTACGGGCGCACCGACGACGAAATCGCCCGCGAGATTGGCGCCGACCGCCTGATCTACCAGGATCTCGACGCCCTGATCGAGGATTGCCGATCGGTCAATCCGCGCATTCAGCACTTCGAGACCTCGTGCTTTACCGGCGAGTACATTACCGGCGACATCACGCCGGAGTACCTGGCCGGCGTGGAGGCTCAACGCAACGACGGAGAGCTGCGCCGGCGCGAAGCGTCGGGCAACCAGCTCGATCTCAATCTGGCTGTAAGCGACTGAGCCGGCATGAACGGCGGCCGTTGACATCGCAGGTAACCCGGCGTAACGTCCGGGTTCGCGCCGATTTGATGAACAGCTTGCGGGCGCGTTAAAAATCCAGCTAAAGCGCGTCGGCCTCCGAACCCGCTTGAGCAGCAAGCAAGCGGGTTTGTCGTTTCCGGACCCGCTGCGACGTCATGCAGACAGGGACCCGAAATGAGATGGGACGAACTTGAATTTGACTCGCTCGCCGTTCGCGCGGGCACCCAGCGCAGCCAGTTCAACGAGCATTCCGAGGCGCTGTACCTCACCTCCAGCTTCGTGTTTCGCGATGCCGCCGAGGCGGCGCGCCGTTTCCAGGGCGAAGAAGCGGGCATGGTGTACTCGCGGTACACGAACCCCACCGTGCGCATGCTCGAGGAGCGTCTCGCCGCGCTGGAAGGAGCCGAGTGCTGCTTCGCGACCGCATCGGGCATGTCCGCCATCATGGCCTGCGTGATGGCCTTGATGCGCGCCGGCGAGCATGTAGTCGCGTCCCAGAGCGTGTTCGGCGCCACCGTGCAGCTGTTCAACGGCCTGTTCAAGCGCTTCGGCGTCGACACCACCTTCGTCAACGCGAACGACATCGAGGCGTGGCGCAAGGCGTTGCGGCCCACCACCCGGCTGCTGTTCCTGGAGACGCCATCCAATCCGCTGACCGAGGTTTTCGACGTGGCGGCGCTCGCCGAGCTTGCCCGCGGCAGCGGCGCTATCCTGGTCGTCGACAACTGTTTCTGCACCCCGGCCCTGCAGCGCCCGCTGGCGCAGGGCGCCGACGTGGTAATCCACTCGGCGACCAAGTACCTCGACGGGCAGGGACGGGTGCTCGGCGGCGCCGTGCTCGGCAGCCGCGCACTGCTGCAGGAGCCGATGACCTCGCTGCTACGCAGCGCCGGCCCGTCGCTGTCGCCGTTCAATGCCTGGGTCATTCTCAAGGGGCTGGAAACGCTGCGCCTGCGCATGGAGGCGCATTCGCACGGCGCCTTGGAATTAGCGCAGTGGCTGCAGGACCACCCCAAGATCCGGCGAGTGCACTATCCGTGGCTGCCGTCTCACCCCCAGCACGCACTGGCGGTGCGGCAGCAGCGGGCCGGCGGCGGGATCGTGTCTTTCGAGGTCGCCGGCGGCCGCGAGGCGGCCTGGCGCGTCATCGACTCGACCCAGCTGATCTCGATTACCGCCAATCTTGGCGATGCGAAGTCGACGATTACCCACCCCGCCAGCACGACCCACGGCCGGCTCGCGCCGGAGGCGCGCGCCGCCGCAGGCATTTCAGAAGGTTTGCTGAGAATTGCGGTCGGACTGGAAGCGCCGTCCGACATCAAGGCCGACCTGGCGCGCGGGCTCGAGCGGATCTAGCGAATCGGCAGGCTGCGGCAGCCTTCGGCGTCGCAGACCAGGTAGCTGCCCTGGTCGTACCAGTCGGCCAGCACGAACCGCTCGCACATATGCCCGTCGACCCGGTGCTCGTGGCGAGACGGGCGATGGGTGTGGCCGTGAATCAGCCGCGGGTAGCCGGCCTGCCGGAGCGCCTGTTCGACCGCGCTCGGGGCGACATCCATGATGGTCATTTCCTTGACCTGTTTGGCTTTCTCGCTTTCGCTGCGCACCGACTGCGCCATCCGGATGCGCTCCTCCACCGGCTTCTGCAGGAACGCCTGCTGCCAAGCGGGGTCGCGCACCATGGCGCGGAAGCGCTGGTATTCGACGTCGTCGGTGCACAGGGTGTCGCCGTGCATGAGCAGGGTCCGCGTGCCGTACAGGTCGACCGTGGTCGGGTCCTGCAGCAAGGTCATGCCGGCGGCTGCCGCGAACCGCGGTCCCACCAGGAAGTCGCGATTGCCGTGCATGAAGAAAACGTCGGTGCCCTGTCCGGACAGCGCGCGGAACGCGGCCGCCACCTGGCTAGCCAGCGGAGTTGCCAGGCCTTCATCGCCGATCCAGTACTCGAACAGATCGCCGAGCACATACAGCCGGTCGGCGCCCGGCGCGGTTCCGGACAGAAAGCGCAGCAGTGCGTCGGTGGCGTCGGGGCGCGCCGGGTCCAGGTGCAGATCGGAGATGAAGAAGGTTGCGGCCAAGCGGCGGGTCCGGCCGTCAGGCGCGTTCGACGCGCTCAATCACCACGTCGGTGGTCGGCACGTCCGCATGCCATCCGCGCTTGCCGGTGGCCACCGACTTGATCTTGTCCACCGTGTCGCGGCCTTCGACCACCGAACCGAACACGCAATAGCCATACCCCTGCGGCGTCGGCGCGCTGTGGTTGAGAAAGTCGTTGTTGGAGACGTTGATGAAGAACTGTGCAGTCGCCGAATGGGGCTCGGAAGTGCGCGCCATGGCGATGGTGTAGGCGTCGTTGCGCAGTCCGTTGGCCGCTTCGTTCTCGATCGGCTGCGCCGTCGGTTTCTGCTTCATTCCGGGTTCGAAGCCTCCGCCCTGGATCATGAAGCCGTCGATCACCCGGTGGAACACGGTGCCGTCGTAAAAACCCTGGTCGACATACTGCAGGAAGTTCTGCGCCGTCTTCGGCGCCTTGCCGGAATCCAGTTCGACGACGAACTCTCCGAGCGAGGTCTTTAGTCTGACGCGTTCGGTCATGGCTTCTCCTTGACGAGATTGATGCTTTCGATGACCACCTGGGTGGCCGGCGCGTCCTGCGGAAACGGCCCGCCCGGCCCGGTCGGCGTCGTGGCGATCCGGTTCACCACGTCCATGCCATCGACCACCCTGCCGAACACGGCATAGCCGTAGCCGCGCAGCGTCGGCGCGGTGTGGTCGAGAAAGCGATTGTCGGCCACGTTGATGAAGAACTGCGCGGTCGCGGAATGCGGCTGCGAGGTTCGCGCCATCGCAATCGTCCCGGTCAGGTTCTTCAGGCCGTTGGTGGCTTCGTTCTGCACCGGATCGCGGGTGGGCTTTTGCCGGTAGTCCTGGGTGAAGCCGCCGCCCTGGATCATGAAGCCGTCGATCACCCGATGAAAGATGGTGCCGGCGTAAAACCCGTCCTTCACGTACTGGAGGAAATTCTCCACCGCCGCTGGCGCCTTCTGCGGGTAGAGCTCGACCACGATGCTGCCGGCGCTGGTCTTGATCTCCACACGCGGATCGGCGGCGTGGGCGGCAAAGCCGATGAATATCGCGCACAGCGCGCTCAACAGATGCTTCATGGAAATCCTCTGGCTGATTGGGCGGCGCGCAAGCTTCCCGCGCCGGAATGGAGTTGGCGGCGGTCAGCCCGCGCCTTCGTACAGAATGCGCCAGCGCTCGCCTTCGCGCACCCAATATTGACGTTTGCGCATCCTGTTGTTCAGGTTGCTGCTCGAATAATCCTGATCGAACGTTGCTACGGCCAGGTTGCCGTCGCCCGGGTACATGATCAGCGACACGTCCGACACCCTGACCTTGATCCAGCTCTTTGCCGCGTTCACCTGCTTCTTCTGCGCTGCCCACTTCTGGTAGCCGCCGGTACCGGATGAGAACCGCTGCGAGTAGTGCTGCAGGTAGGTCTCGGTGTCGCGGCTTTCCCAGTCCCGGCGCCAGGCGTCGAGCTGGCCCAGCAGCTCCCGGCGCCTGCGGTCGACCGACTGACGGTCGGTCCACTCGATGCCGGTGGTGATCACCGCCGGCGTCACGCCCGGCTGGAGGGATCGCCCCAGGTCAACCAGATCTTCATTGGCCAGCACGACGCAGCCGTCGCTGGCGCGCGGCGGCCGGCTGTAGGTGTCGAGCGGCGTGCCGTGCAGCCAGATGCCGTAGCCGTTGCGGCCGCGCAGCCGGTCCCACTCGTTGGGGTAATTTATCGGGAATGCGCCGGCGCCATAGAAGTCGGTCAGCTTCTCGCGCGCGAGCTTGCTGGTCACGTGATACACGCCGAGCGGTGTCTTCTTGTCGCCTTCGCGCAGCTTGTCGACCCCGCTCTTCCCGACCGAGACGTAGTAGTCGGCGACGTAGCGGAGTCCGTCCGGCCGGTTCTCGAACACGAACAGCGTCGATTTCTCCGCATCAAGCACCAGGGCATGCTCCTGGTCCTTCGGCAGTTCCAGCACATACGACGGTACGTGCTCGGCCGGCGGCTGGAAGGCAAAGCGGGCGAGCCGCGCCCGCGCCTCTTCCCGCAGCTCGGCCGCGTGATTGGATTGGGCACCCGCCCCCACCGTCTCGATCGGCCTTGCCCGGGCCAGCAGAAGGTCGCCCTTGACCAACTGCGCTAGCCGGAAGTCGGGCTTCTTGTCCAGCAGGCGCTCGATCTGCTCGAGCGCGGCACCCATCCGGTTCTCGCTGATCTCGAGCAGCGCGCTCACCAGCATCTGCTCCGGCATCGGCAGCTGCCGGCTGAGAAACAATTCCTTGGACGGCATGAAGCTCATCGACCAGACGTAGGTCGAGCCGGCCAGCACCATCGCCACGACTGCCTGCGCGAGGTGCTGGCAAGAGCCGGCCTGCTTGCGCCTGGATTCCACCTGCGGCCGCTCCGTGCTCAGCGACTGAATTCTTCCCGGACGATCAGCCAGCGCTCGGCCGACCGCACGAGGGTCAGCGTCTTCGATCCGGTTGAATTCAGGTTGTCGGAGCGGTATGCCTGCTCGAAGGTGACCTTGGCCCGGTCACTCGCTTCGAATTCCACCTTCGGCGACCTCACGTCGACGTTGATCTGCTTCGGCCGGGTGATCCGATCGCGCCGGGTCGAGGCCCAGGCATCCCAGCCCTCGCTGCCGGTGTCGAAGTTCTTCGCATAGTGCGAAAGGTAGGCATTCACGTTCTGATCGGACCAGGCCTTGGCCCAGCTGCGCACCGCGGACAACACCTCCTGGCTGCGGTCGGCGGGTGCCGGTGCGGAACTCGGCTGGGGCTGGGTCTGAGGCTGGGGTGCGGGCGGCTTCGGAGCGGCGGCGGCCGGCGTGGGCGCTTGCGCCGCGACCGGCGCGGCAGTGTCTGTCGACCGCTTGGCGGCGGGGACCGCCGTCACGCCGCTGAACAGCTCACGGATCAGCGCCAGCTTGGTCTTCGCCGTACGGTTGCTGTTGTCGAGCTGCAGCGCCTTGTCGTACGCCTCGCTCGCCATCTTTGCGTAGACATCGCCGAGGTTCTCATGGGCGACGGCATAACTGGGGTGGGTGCGGATCGCCATCTCCAGCGCCTTGCGAGATTCCTCGTACTTGCCCTGGGCGGCGTACAGAACGGCGAGATTGTTGTAGGGCTCGGGCAATTCCGGATAGTCCTGAGTCAACCCGGTGAAGACCTTGATCGCGTCCGCGGCGCGGTCCTGCTCAGTCAATATCAGCCCCTTGAGGAACCGGGCCCGGGCGTCCTTGGGGCTGCCGGCAAGTACGGCGTCGACCTTTTCCAGCGCCGCCGCATGCCGGCCCTGCTTGAACAGCCGGCTGGCTTCCTGGTAGTCGTCTGCGTGTCCCGGAACGGCCACCAAAGACAGTGACGCGGCCAGCGCGGTGATGATCCAAAGGTGTCGTGAGCCCATCTGCTATACTTCGCCTGAAAAAAGCACAGTAGGTTATTGTAAATAATAGTAGATTCTATCGACAATACGGGCGGAGAGAATTTTTTTCCTTCACCCCGCTGCCGGCTTGCCGCTCACACGCCAAAACCCTGCCAGCCAAGCCCCCTCGAGCCGAGGGCCTGGCCCGGAAAAAATGCTCCTCCGGCCCTGCCGATGCTGAGAATCCACAACTCCCTGACCCGTTCGGACCAGGACTTCACGCCGATCCGCCCCGGCGAGGTCGGCATGTACGTCTGCGGCATGACCGTATACGACTTCTGCCATCTTGGCCATGCGCGCGTGATGATGGTGTTCGATATCGTGCGTCGTTGGCTCGTTGCCAGCGGCTATCGCGTCACCTATGTGCGCAACATCACCGATATCGACGACAAGATCATCCAGCGCGCCGCCGCCAATGGCGAGCCGATCGGCGGGCTGACCGCGCGCTTCATCGCGGCCATGCACGAAGATGCCGACGCGCTCGGCATCGAACGGCCCGATCACGAGCCGCGGGCAACTGAAAACATACCGGGCATGATCGCGCTCATCGAGGCGCTGATCGGTCGCGGGCTCGCCTACCGGGCCGACAACGTCGATGTCTACTATTCGGTGCATCGCTTCGATGGCTACGGCCGGCTGTCCGGCAAATCGCTCGACGAGCTGCGCGCGGGCGAGCGGGTCGACATCGACCCGCACAAGCGCGATGCGCTCGACTTCGTGCTGTGGAAGGCTGCCAAGCCGGGCGAGCCGGCCTGGGACGCGCCCTGGGGAAGGGGCCGCCCGGGATGGCACATCGAATGCTCGGCCATGAGCGAACGCTACCTCGGCGCGCATTTCGACATTCACGGCGGCGGGCAGGACCTGCAGTTTCCCCATCACGAGAACGAAATCGCCCAGTCCGAGGGCGCGCACCAGCATGTTTTCGTGAACTACTGGATGCACAACGGCTTCGTGCGCGTCGACAACGAGAAGATGTCGAAATCGCTCGGCAACTTCTTTACCGTGCGCGAAGTCCTGGCGCGCTACGACGCCGAAGTCGTGCGCTTTTTCATCGTGCGCGCGCACTACCGGAGCGAGATCAACTACTCGGACCGCCACCTGGAAGACGCGCGGCAGGCGCTGACGCGCCTGTATACCGCGCTGAAAGGGTTCGACACCGTCGCGGCGGTCGACTGGAGCGAGCCGTTCGCGCAGCGCTTCCGCGAAGCGATGGACGCGGATTTCAATACCCCGGAAGCGGTCGCGGTGCTGTTCGACCTGGCGAACGAACTGAACCGCAGTCGCGCGCCGGAAACGGCGCGCCAGCTGCGCGGCCTGGCGGGTGTGCTCGGCCTGCTGCAGCGGGACGCGACGCAGTTCCTGCAAGCGGGCGCGCACGCGCTTGAGCTCGCGCCCGAGCAGATCGAGGCGCAGCTGCAGGCGCGCATGGCGGCGCGCAAATCCCGGAATTTCGCCGAGGCGGACCGTATCCGCGACGCGCTGCTGGAGGCCGGCGTCATTCTGGAAGACGGCCCGGCGGGCACGACCTGGCGCCGCAGGTAGCGGAGCCGTCTCGACGCCGTCAGGGCGCGCGGCCTCAGGATTCGAAGAACTCGCGCACCTTGTCCATCCAGGACTTCGCGCGCGGATTGTGGCGGCTGCCGTCGCTCTGGCTGATGTCTTCCAGCTCCTGGAGCAGTTCTTTCTGGCGGGCCGTCAGATTCACCGGCGTCTCCACCATCACGTGCACCAGCAGGTCGCCGAACGTGGCGCTGCGCACGCCCTTGATGCCCTTGCCGCGCAGCCGGAAAGTCTTGCCCGACTGGGTTTCTGCCGGAATCCGTATCTTGGCCGAACCATCCAGTGTCGGGATCTCGATCTCGCCGCCGAGCGCGGCGCGCGTAAAGCTGATCGGCATTTCACAGTGCAGGTCGTTGCCCTCGCGGGTGAACACGTCGTGCGGCCGCAGGTGGATGACCACATACAAGTCGCCGGCAGGGCCGCCGTTGACGCCGGCCTCGCCCTCTCCGGACAGCCGGATGCGGTCGCCTTCGTCGACGCCGGCGGGAATCTTGACCGACAGCGTCTTCTGCCGCTTGATGCGGCCGGCGCCGCTGCAGGTTGCGCAGGGGTTCTGCACCACCTTTCCGCTGCCGTGGCATTTCGGGCAGGTCTGCGCAATCGAGAAAAAGCCCTGGGTCATGCGCACCTGGCCGTGGCCGCCGCAGGTCGGGCAGGCAGTGGGCTCGGTGCCGGGCTTGGCGCCGCTGCCATGGCAGGTTTCGCATTGCTCCATGGTGGGAATGCGGATGCGCGTCTCGGTGCCGCGCGCCGCCTCTTCAAGCGAAATCTCCAGGTTGTAGCGCAGGTCGGCCCCGCGATAGACGTTGGAGCGTGCCCGGCCGGCACCGAAGATGTCGCCGAAGATGTCGCTGAAGGCATCGGCAAAGCCGCCGTACCCGGCCCCGGCGGCGCCGGCCCCGGCCATTCCGGCGCTCGGATCGACCCCGGCGTGGCCGAACTGATCGTAGGCGGCGCGCTTCTGCGGCTCGGTCAGCACTTCGTAGGCTTCCTTCGCCTCTTTGAACTGCTCTTCGGCCTTCGGGTTATCCGGATTTCGGTCCGGATGGAACTTCATCGCCAGCCGTCGATAGGCCTTTTTGATGTCTTCTTCCGAAGCATCGCGGTTCAGGCCGAGCACTTCGTAGTAGTCGCGTTTCGCCATGTGTTCCAGTTTGCCGAAGAACCCCAGTACGCAAAGGAGCCACAGAACTCAGCGGCGCCGCGGGACGACTCGCCCCGCATGCGCCGTGCGCTCTGTGGCCCGGATCAGCTGCCGCAGGCGGTCAGGCGGACTTTTTCTTGTTGTCCTTCACTTCCTCAAATTCGGCGTCGACCACATCGTCGGCGCCGCCCTGCGCGCCGCCGGCAGCGCCGGCCGCCGCATCTTGCCCGCCCGCGCCGGCGTCTTCACCCGGCTGCGACTGGGAATACATCTGCTCGGCGAGCTTGTGCGAAGCCGTGGCGAGCGCCTGGGTCTTGGCGACGATGTCGTCCTTGTCGTTGGCCTTGAGCGCCTCTTCCGCCGCCTTGACGGCCGCCTCGATCTTGGACTTCTCGCCGGCGTCGATCTTGTCGCCGTGCTCGGCCAGCGACTTGCGCACCGTGTGGATCAGCGAATCGCACTGGTTGCGCGCATCCACCAGCTCGCGGGCCTTGCGATCCTCCTCGGCGTGCGCTTCGGCATCCTTCACCATGCGCTTGATCTCGTCCTCGTTCAGGCCGGAGCTCGCCTGAATCTTGATCTTGTTCTCCTTGCCGGTGGCCTTGTCCTTGGCCGACACATGCAGGATGCCGTTCGCGTCGATATCGAACGCGACCTCGATCTGCGGCATGCCGCGCGGCGCCGGCGGAATGTCGGTGAGGTTGAACTGGCCCAGCGACTTGTTGTCCCGCGCCATCTCGCGCTCGCCCTGCAGCACATGAATGGTTACCGCGGTCTGGTTGTCGTCGGCGGTGGAGAACACCTGCTGCGCCTTGGTCGGAATCGTCGTGTTCTTCTGGATAAGCTTGGTCATGACCCCGCCCAGGGTCTCGATGCCGAGGGACAGCGGCGTTACATCGAGCAGCAGCACGTCCTTGACGTCGCCCTGAAGCACGCCGGCCTGGATCGCGGCGCCGATGGCGACCGCTTCGTCAGGGTTCACGTCCCTTCGCGGATCGCGCCCGAAAAAGTCGCGCACCACTTCCTGCACCTTGGGCATGCGGGTCATGCCACCCACCAGGATCACATCGTGGATGTCGGATACCTTGACGCCCGCATCCTTGACGGCGATGCGGCACGGCTCGATCGTGCGCTTGACCAGGTCCTCCACCAGGCTCTCGAACTTGGCCCGGGTAACCTTTACGGCCAGGTGCTTCGGCCCGGAGGCGTCTGCGGTGATGTAAGGCAGGTTCACCTCGGTCTGCTGGCTGGAGGACAGTTCGATCTTGGCCTTCTCCGCCGCCTCCTTCAGGCGCTGGAGGGCAAGCACGTCGCTTCTCAGGTCGATGCCTTGTTCCTTCTTGAACTCGTCGGCCAGATAGTCGATCAGCCGCTGGTCGAAGTCTTCGCCGCCCAGGAAGGTGTCGCCGTTGGTCGAAAGCACCTCGAACTGATGCTCGCCCTCGACTTCCGCGATCTCGATGATCGAGATGTCGAACGTGCCGCCGCCGAGGTCGTATACCGCGATCTTGCGGTCGCCCTGTTTCTTGTCCAGCCCGAACGCGAGCGCGGCCGCCGTCGGTTCGTTGATGATGCGCTTGACGTCGAGCCCCGCGATCCGGCCGGCGTCCTTGGTTGCCTGGCGCTGCGAATCGTTGAAGTAGGCCGGCACCGTGATCACCGCCTCGGTCACCGGTTCACCCAGGTAGTCCTCGGCGGTCTTCTTCATCTTCATCAGCACCTGCGCCGACACCTCCGGCGGCGCCATCTTCTTGCCGCGCGCTTCCACCCAGGCGTCGCCGTTCTTCGCCTCGATGATGGCAAACGGGGACGTCTTGGTCGCTTTCTGCACTTCCTTGTCGCCGAAGCGGCGGCCGATCAGCCGCTTCACCGCGTACAGGGTGTTCTTGGGGTTGGTCACCGCCTGGCGTTTGGCCGGCGCGCCCACCAGTACTTCGCCGTCCTCCTGATAGGCGACGATGGACGGCGTGGTGCGGGCGCCCTCGGAGTTCTCGATGACCTTCGTCTGGCCGTTTTCCATGACGGCCACGCAGGAGTTGGTGGTTCCGAGGTCGATGCCGATGATCTTAGCCATGATGGTTCCTCTGCTTAAAAGCCTGAAATTTCTCTATGCAGCTGAAAGTTAGGGCGATTGGAAGGGATTTCAAGCGTCCTTCGCGCGGGCAACGGTCACCAGCGCAGGACGGATCAGGCGGTCGCCCAGCCGATAGCCCTTCTGCAGCACGGACACGATGGTGTTGGGCGCGGCTTCCGCCTCGACGGCGCTCATCGCCTGGTGCAGGTGCGGGTCGAGCTTTTCACCCAAGGGGTTGATTTCGCAAATATTACCTTTCTCGAAGGCGGTATCCAGCTGCTTCAGCGTGAGCTCCACCCCGCTTTTCAGCGAGTCCAGGCTCAGATTCGGCGCGGCCAGTGCCGCTTCCAGGCTGTCGCGCACTGGCAGGAGGTTGCCCGCAAAGCTCTCAAGTGCGTATTTGTGCGCATTTGCGATGTCGATCTGCGCACGTTTGCGGATGTTCTCCGTTTCGGCCTTGGCTCTGAGCCAGGCATCGTGGTGCTCCTGCGCGGCCAGTTCGGCCTGCTTGAGCAGTTGTTCCAGACTCGGCATCGCCTCGCCGTGCGCCGCCTCGGCGGAGGCGGCCGGGGGTTCGGCCGCGGCGTTCGGCCCCGGTTCCTGCGGGCCCGGCAGGTTTTCCCGCTGCTCCTGATCCTGCATTAACACCTCCTCTGCGTTCATCTTGTGCTTATTGGGGCGGTGCGGCCCATTTCAACCCCCTCCGGCACACCGAAACCCGCGGGCACCGGGAAGCGGGCCGGGCGTCGCCGATATACTTGGACGCATCAACCACAGGGAGAGGACATGCGCAGCCTGCTCGTTACGACCGCACTGTGCCTGGCGACCGGACCGCTGGCGGCTGAGCCGCTGGTGCGTGCCGGCACCAGCTATTACTACATCGAGGGTGCCTCGGCGCTGGTGCTTACCGAGCAGATCAATCAGAAGGGGCCGCTCGGCGTGGACGGCAACCGCCACCCGACCCGCACCAAGTGGGACGTGCAGTGGAAGTTCCGCCACAACATGCACGACGGGCAGTGCGTCATGGAGGATATCTACGTCGCGGTGGGCATTACCTCGACGATTCCACGCTGGCGCGGCGCCGCCGCGGGCGCCGCCTCGCTCAAGGCGCGCTGGCAACAGCTGGCGGCGGCAGTCGAGCGCAACAAGCGCTTTCACACCGACCTCGCCAAGCGCACCGGCGAGCAGATCGAATCGGCGCTGCAGAACATCGGTCCGCGGCCAGATTGCGGGGCGCTGACCGAGGCTGCGAATGATGCCGCCTCGCGCATCCTCAAGAAGCAACAGGCGGCCGCCGATGCGCACGACCGCCGCACCGACTACGCCCGCAAGGACGGCGCCAGCCTGATCTGACCGGCGGCTGCGCGTCAGCGTTTCGCGCCGAGTGCGGTGGCCCGGCTGCGGGTCAGGTCCGCAGCCTGCCGGGCAGCCTCGGCGTCGTGCTCGGTGGCCGCCCAGCCATGCAGGTTCTCGGCGCAGATGCGCGCCAGGGCCTCGATCCAGTCGTGCCGCTCGTTCAGGCAGGGAATGTAGTGGAATTCCCGCCCGCCGGCGTTCAGGAAGGCCGCCTTGTTCTCGATCGCGATTTCTTCCAGCGTTTCCAGGCAGTCGGAAACGAAGCCCGGGCAGAAGACGTCCACCCGGCCGGTCTTCTTTTTTCCCAGCTCGCTCATGGTGTCGATGGTGTAGGGCGTGAGCCATTGGGCACGCCCGAAACGCGATTGGAACGACACCACCAGCGCCTCGGGCTTCAGGCCGAGTTCCCGGGCGATCAACCGGGCGCTCTTCTGGCACTCACAGTGGTAGGGGTCGCCGCGGTCGAGGCTGAAGCGCGGCACGCCGTGAAACGACAGCACCAGACGGTCGGGACGCCCGTTCGTCATCCAGTACTCGCTGATCTGACGGGCGGCGGCGGCGATGTAGGCCGGGTGATCGTGAAAATGCCTCACAAAGCGCAGGGCCGGCTGGTTGCGCAGCCGGCGCAGCGTCGCAGCGACGGCATCGAACACGCTGGCGGTGGTGCTGGCCGAGTACTGCGGATAGAGCGGCAGCACCAGGATGCGATCGCAGTGCTGCTTGCGCAGCTCGAGAATTGCCGATTCGATCGACGGGCTGCCATAGCGCATCGCCCACTGCACGGCATGGGGCGTCCTCAGGCGTTCGCCCAGGTAACCTCGCAGCAACGTCGCCTGCTTCTCGGTGTGCACCCGCAGCGGCGAGCCGTCCCGGGTCCAGATCTTCGCGTATTTCCCGGCCGATTCCGCCGGGCGGGTGCGCAGGATGATCCCGTTGAGAATCAGCCACCACAGCGCCCGCGGGATCTCCACCACCCTGGGGTCGGACAGAAACTGCTTCAGATAGGCCCGCAGAGCCCTCGCGGTCGGCGCATCGGGCGTGCCCAGGTTTACCAGCAGAATACCGGTGCGCAGGACGTCGCCGTGCTCGTATTTCGGTTCGGGAAGATAGCGCATGAGGTGCAGTGGGCCGGCGGTCGAGGGGCCGGCGCGTGGATCAGTGTTGGGAGAACGCGCTCGAGAGCAATTTAGCCGTGACATCCACGATCGGGATCACCCGTTCATACGCCATCCGCGTCGGCCCGATGACCCCGAGCGTGCCAACCACCTGGCCGTCAACTTCGTACGGGGCGGTCACGATGCTGCATTCGTCCAGCGGCACCAGGCCGGACTCGCCGCCGATGAAGATCTGCACCCCATGGGCGTGGCTGCTGATATCGAGCAGCTGCAGCAAGCTGGTCTTCTGCTCGAACATCTCGAACAGTCGGCGCAGGCTCTGCATGTTGGACGACAGATCCTGCACCCGCAGCAGGTTGTGTTCGCCGGAGATCACGTAGCCGTCGGCGTTTTCGGTCATCGCTTCGCTGCCGGCATCGACCGCCCGCGTCATCAGCTGCATCATGTCCTCGCGCAGCTGCTGCAGCTCGGCCTGGATGCGGGACTTGATCTCCTCGAAGGTCGTCCCGGCATAGTTCTGGTTCAGGAAATTCGCCGCCTCGATGAGTTCCGAGGGGCTGTAGGCGCGATCGGCCGCGAGGATCCGGTTCTGGACGTCGCCGTCAGGGGTGACGATGATCAGCAGAATGCGTTTCTCCGACAGGCTGACGAACTCGATGTGGCGGAACGCCGCGCTGCGTCGCTTCGGCGTCATCACCACGCCGGCGAACCGGGTCAGGTCCGACAACAGCTGCGAGGCCGACGTCACCAGCCGCTGCGGTGTGTCGGCCTTGAGCTGGAGCTGCCCCTCCAGCTGGCTCAGCTCGATCTGGTCGAGCGGGCGCACGGTAAGCAGGGTGTCGACGAAGAAGCGGTAGCCGCGCGGGGTGGGGATTCGGCCGGCCGAGGTGTGGGGGCTGGCAATAAAGCCCATTTCCTCCAGGTCGGCCATGATGTTGCGGATGCTGGCCGGGCTGAGGTCGAGGCCGGAAAATCGGGCGAGCGCGCGCGAGCCCACCGGCTGGCCTTCGGCGATATAGCGCTCGACCAGGGTTTTCAGAAGGATTCTTGCTCGATCGCTCAGCATGCGTTCAATTCTACAAAGCTTTTGGGCCGAAAACCCGGAATGGCCTTTCCTTGTCGCATCGTTCCGGGCACCGGGAAGACAACGGAAATATGCTTTAATTCCCGGCGCATGAATACCTTCAAGCGCGTCGCGCTGATCGGCAAGTACAAGAGCCCGGAGATCGCCGAGCCCCTTCTGAAGCTCGCGCAGTTCCTGGTTCGTCGCGGCGTCGACGTGGTGCTGGACCCGCTGACCGCGGCCCACATCGGCCAGAACGAGCACGAGGTGGCCACGCTGGAGGAGATCGGGCGCTCGGCCGAGCTTGCCATCGTCATCGGCGGCGATGGCACCATGCTCAACATCGCCCGCACCTTCGCGCCGTACGACGTGGCGCTGGTCGGCGTGAACCAGGGGCGGCTCGGCTTTCTCACCGACCTGTCGATGGACACGATGTACCAAAGCATCGGCTCGATGCTGGACGGCAACTACGTGACCGAGGCGCGCATGCTGCTCGAGGCCGAAGTGCTGTCGGGCGAACGTCCGGCCATGCGGGTGCTGGCGTTCAACGACGTGGCGCTCAACAAGGGCGCCGAGGGCAGCCTGATCGAGATCGAGGTGCACATCGACGGCCAGTTCGTCTACAACCTGCGCTCCGACGGCCTGATCGTGGCGAGCCCGACCGGCTCGACCGCCTACGCACTGTCGTCAGGCGGACCAATCCTGCATCCCAGCCTGAACTGCATCGCACTGGTGCCGGTCAGCCCGCACACGCTTTCAAACCGGCCGATCGTGGTGAGCGGCGAATCGGTAATCGAGATCACCATTCACAAGGGCGCCGACGCCCGCGCGCATTTCGACAGCCATTCGCACTACGAACTCGCCGAGCGCGACCGCGTGGTGGTGCGGCGCGCCGCGAACGGCATCCGGCTGCTCCACCCGCTCGGGCACAACTACTACCACATGCTGCGGGAGAAGCTGCACTGGAGCGAGACGCTCTAGTCGCGCCGGCCCGATGCTTCGCAGCCTGAGCATCCGCGATTTCGTCATCGTCGAGCGCCTCGAGCTCGAGTTCT
>ERZ869936.1236-NODE-1236-length-19169-cov-5.751753_pt1 | contig 19169 bp, 15 predicted proteins | sample MGYA00520876_ERZ869936 | MGnify/ENA primary metagenome ERZ869936 (study PRJEB32218, sample SAMN09650985) | biofilter metagenome | isolation source: enrty point of leading RO module | place: Saudi Arabia: Thuwal, RO plant located on Red Sea | collected 2016-02-17 ...
GGTTCTGAACCCGATATCGCCGCCTGCCAGCCCAAAATACTTTCTTTCGATAAACGGAATGAGTTTGAATATGCCGGAGCTGCCGGAGGATTTATTGATTTTCTGGGCTATCCCTTTTGCCGGGGAAGAATATTTCACAATCACGAATTGGATATGGGCCAGTACGACGATACCACCGAAATTTTCTGGGCCACCGGTGCATGCCTGGCCGTTAAAGCCAAAGCCTTTCATGAGGCCGGAGGTTTCGACGAAGACTTCTTCGCCCATATGGAAGAAATTGATTTGTGCTGGCGTATGAAAAATTCAGGACACCGGATTTTCTATTGCGGCGATTCTACCGTTCATCATGTGGGCGGTGCAACCCTCCAAAAAATTAATCCCCAAAAAACTTTTCTGAACTTCAGGAACAGTCTTTTTTGCCTGGTCAAAAACGGCAGGGGATGGAAGGTACCCTTTCTTGTTTTATACCGGCTCTTCCTCGACGGAATAGCTTCCCTGAAATTTATTGCCGAAGGTAATTTCATGCACTTCCTGGCCGTATTCCGGAGCCACCTGAGCTTTTATTTCCATCTGATTCCCATGATCCGAAAGCGCAGGAAGCTTGCCAAATCCCGAAACCGGATTTCAGAATTTCCCATGTACCGGAAAAGTATTGTCTTTGAGTTTTACCTGCGGGGCTTACGCACTTTTTCTGCCCTCGATAAATCCCGGTTCAGATAACGAAGCAGGGCTGCCGCAGCGAGACGGTAAGAGTCGAATCCAAAACCACCAATGGTTCCTATGCACCGGGATCCGGTATAGCTGATGTGGCGGTAGTCTTCCCGGGAAAAAATATTGCTCAGATGAACCTCCACCACCGGAATTTCAACGGCTGAAATGGCATCGGCAATGGCAATGGATGTATGTGTGTAAGCCCCGGGGTTAATGATGATGCCCTCGTAGTTCCCCTCGGCCTTATGAATCCGGTTGATGATTTCGCCCTCTACATTACTCTGGTAAAAAGAAAACCTGATTTCCGGGTGACTTTCCTTTAAAAGTTTCATGCCCTCTTCAAGGCTCAGCTTTCCATAAACTTTTTTTTCCCGCTTTCCGGTCAGATTGAGGTTGGGGCCGTTTATTACCAGGATTTTCATTGGCCAAAAGTACAAATTCGGTGCATTGTTTTGTTGATAATTCGGTTTTGAGAAATTCCGGCAGGGCGTATTTGGAAGTAATTTTAAGCATGTGGAAAGCGGAATTGAACGGATTTAAGGCCTATCTGAAGCTGGAGCGCTCATTGTCGGAAAATACCCTGGATGCCTATCTCCACGATGTGAACCTTCTTACCACCTACCTGACAGAAACCGGACTGTCCGCATCCCCCGGGGGCATAAGCCGGTCGCATATTGAAAATTTTCTGGCCTGGATTCACGATAAAAACTTTAGCGAGGGCTCTCAGGCCAGGGTCTTGTCGGGACTAAAAGCCTTTTTTGCCTACCTGATAAAAGAGGATGTCCTGAAATCCGACCCCTGTGAATTGATCGAAGGACCGGCACGGGTCAGAAAGATACCGGATACGCTTTCTTTGGAAGAGATAGAAAAAATGCTGGGTTCCATTGACCTTTCCAGAAAGTCGGGCCATCGCGACAAAGCCCTGATCGAAACCATGTACAGTTGCGGCCTGAGGGTGTCGGAATTGGTAAACCTGAAAATTTCCGCCCTTAAGTTTGATGAGGGTTTTATCAGAGTTACCGGCAAAGGCGATAAAGAAAGACTGGTTCCCATCGGCGGCGCAGCCATAGACGCCGTGAAGCTTTACCGGGAGCATGGGCGAGGCAGCCTGAAAATAAAATCCGGAGCGGAAGACATTCTTTTTCTCAACCTGAAAGGAGGGCCGCTTTCCAGAATTTCTGTGTTCAACCTGATAAAAACCCTGGCCGCAAAAGCGGGCGTAAGGAAAAGAATCAGTCCACACACCCTGCGGCATTCCTTTGCCACACATCTTTTGGAGGGCGGTGCCGATTTAAGGGCCATACAGGAAATGCTCGGCCATGCCTCTATTACCACGACTGAAATTTATACCCATATCGACCGGCGTTTTCTAAGGGAAACAATCCTTCGTTATCATCCCCGTTCAGGGACTGGATTCAGAAAAAAATAGTAGGTTTGAGATTCGGTCATGGAAATACGAAATATCCATGTTTTTACTTCTTTGGGCCTCATCAGCTCCCTAACCGCTCTTTTCCTTTTTCCCTCTGCTTTTCCCTGGCTTGCCTTTGTTTATGCCACCCTGGGATTTTTCTCAAGCCTGAAGGAGGTATCAAAATACACTTCAGGTTTCCAGTTTTTTGCCGTATTTGTTTCCTGTGCTTCGGTAGCCCTTTTGCTCGAATGGGAGCATTTCCCGGCTTTTCCCTGGATGGGAGTTTGTATGTTGTTCTGCTATTTTGGAACCATAGGAAGGGTCATCTTTTTTACCCGCCTTACCCTCACCGGAGGCAAATGGTTTGAACCGCTCATGCTTGCCGGTGCAATAATGACTTATCTGGCAGGAAATTTACTCCTTCCCTATGGATGGGAAGGATGGGTACTCCCCGGAATTTGTATCGCTTTCCAGATGTTGATTGGATGGGGAGTTTATAAAGACATGAAGCAGCTGGGTTCCCACGCCCTGAAAGGATATAAAGTTCAACTGGAAACCAAAGCGCCTGATTTTTCCCTGCCCGATCAGAACGGACAAATAGTAAACCTTGCCGATTTTCGCGGGAAAAGGCATTTGCTCCTGATATTCGTAAGAGGCGATTGGTGTCCAGCTTGTCACATGATGCTTCGTACCTATGAAAAAAACGTAAAGAAGTTCATGGAGAAAAATATTTATTGCATGGCCATCGGTCCCGATCCTGTAGGTGTGAACCGGGAAATGGTGATGAAGTTAGGTCTGGAGTTCAGCGTGCTTTCCGACGATCGTCAGCAAACCGCCATGAAATACGGTGTTCAGCTTGAAAATTACGATAATGATTTTGCCGACAAATACGATGAAGGAATTCCCCTCCCCGCAAGTTTCCTGGTTGATAAGGACGGCATTGTGCGATATGTTTCCCGGCCCGATAAAGTTGGGGAGTTTCTCGATCCCTCCCGCATTTTCCCCATAATAGATAACCTGAAATAGCCATGATTTATACCCTTTCCGTAATTGGTATCAGCCTCCTTCTTATGACGGCGGTAATTACGGCGGCGGCTTTTCTCAGGAATTCATTTCTGGAGAAAAGGGTAGGGGAACTTGATAGACAAAAATCAAATTATGAAAGTATTATCGAACAGGCCAACGATGCCATGTTTGTAATCGACATTGCCGACGGACGTGTTCATCAATGCAATCCTTCAGCTGGCGAATTGCTGGGGTATACTCCCCGTGAGCTGGTGTCAAAAACACTTTTCGATCTTCAGCCCCCGGAATTCCTTCTTAAGAGTAGTCAGACCGTAGCGGATGTTTGGGAAAAGAGAGGGTTGATATTCGATGACATTCCCTTTGTAAGAGCCGATGGAAGCCAGATTCCTGTGGAATGTTCGGCTAAGGTGGCTCCCTTTTCCGGCCGTCCCGCCATTGTGATTTACGCAAGAGACATCACGGAAAGGCTGACCATGCAAAATGAAATACGGCATCAGAGCGCCATCATTGAAGAAAAAAACAAAGACATTACCGCCAGTATAGAATACAGCAAGCGGATTCAGCGTTCGGTGTTTCTGGAAAAGGATCTGATTAAAAAGTATTGCCCGGAGTCCTTCATTTTTTTCCGGCCCAGAGACATAGTAAGTGGTGATTTTTACTGGTTTTGGTTCCCCGGCCTGGAGGCCGATGGAATTGAGGCTGAGTCTGCAGAATCAAACGGTGACCGCCGATTGTGGATGGCGGCCGTGGATTGCACCGGCCATGGGGTGCCAGGAGCCTTTATGAGTATTATTGGAAATACGCTTTTGAATCGTACCATCACGGATCCCACCATAAAAACCCCGGCCGAAGTATTGAATTTTATGAACCGGGAAATAAAGAAGATGTTGAACCAGAAGCAGGACTCCACCCCGGTGCGGGATGGCATGGATATGGCTCTGGTAAAAATCAATTTTTCAATAAACCAGCTTTCTTTTGCCGGAGCCAACAACCCGGCTTATGTTATACGGAATGGAGAAATAACAGAATTGAAGCCCCACAAACAACCCATTACCGCCTCACCCGATTCCGGTGGTGTGCCTTTTACAGACCAGGAACTGAAACTGGAAAAAGGAGATGTAGTGTATTTGTTTTCAGACGGATTCCCGGATCAGTTCGGTGGAGAAAAAGGTAAAAAATTCCTTTACAAGCGGTTTAAGGAATTACTGGTTTCAATTGCTGAAAAACCCATGGAAGAGCAGAAACAAATCCTGCAGGATACACTTTCAGTATGGAAGGGAGATCTTCCCCAGGTGGATGATATTCTGGTGATGGGGGTAAGGGTCTGATCAAATAATTTTCCCGTCAACCATTTTTATCTCACGGTCGGCTATTCCGGCCAGCTCCGGATTATGGGTAACAATTACAAATGTTTGTCCCAGCTTTTCACGAAGATTCAAAAAAACCTGATTCAGCTCTCTGGCATTTTGTGTGTCCAGATTTCCGGAGGGTTCATCCGCAAATACAATGCCGGGCTCATTGATGAGGGCACGGGCAATGGCTACCCTTTGATTTTCCCCGCCGGAAAGTTCCGCAGGTTTATGTTCTCTGCGTTCGTACACTCCTAATAATTTCAAAAGCTCCTCCGCCTTTGCCTCCGCCTCTTTTTTGCTTTTCCCTCCGATGAAGGCCGGAATGCAAACATTTTCCAGTGCGGTGAATTCAGGAAGTAAATGATGAAATTGAAAAACAAACCCCATGTTCCGGTTACGAAAACGGGCCAGCTGACTTCCGCCGAAGCCCAAAAGGTCGGCATCCTTGAAAAATACTCGACCGCCATCAGGCTTATCAAGGGTTCCCAAAATATGAAGCAGGGTGGTTTTTCCTGCGCCGGAGGGTCCGGTAATGGCAAGAATTTCCCCGGCGTTTATGGTGATGTCAACTCCCTTCAACACTTCGAGGATTCCGTATTTTTTCGTTACGCCCTCAGCCCTTACCATTGCCATAGTCCTGTTTCTTTTTTTTCTTCACCAAATATAAGTAATCAAGCCAGTAAAATGCCTTGAATGAAATGGAATTCGTCATGGGAAAAGTAAAGGAATTCATGAAGTCGTTAGGGTAATTGGGCCTGGGCAGGCTTCCAACCTGGTCGTTATCGATGATGTTTTTGTAAACCAGGGTGAGCTGGCTTCCGGGCGCAAACCACCAGGAATAAACAAGGTCTATGCTGTAAGCCGTAAAATTATAGTCGTTTTCTCCGGTGTATCCTAAAGCAGGATTCAGGCTGCCGTCATCATTCAGAAAATAATAATCCTTGTAAACCCCGCTGCTCCAGTAATGTCTTCCTGTGAGCGTAAGGGCCATATCGTTTTTGAAAAGGTACCTTGCGAAAACGGAATGGCTGATGGTGGTGATTGACCTTCCTCCGAATACAATATCGCCCACAGGGCTCATGGTTGCAAAGCCGGGGTTGTAAGGGTCTTTGTCCCAATCGATATTATAGGTTAAGGAGAACTTATTGGAAAAGCGATACCTGGGGCCAAAGCGAAATCCGCCTCCGGGCGGACTCTTGAAATTGTGAAAGTTTCCGGGGAGGAAATTGCCCATTCTGACATTTCCGTCGAGCGCCAGTTTTCTTCGGTAATCGGAGCTGATGCCAAAGTTCATGTAATACCATTCCCAGGTTCTGAAAACCCTTCCCGGAATCCGGGGTTCGAAATAATCGTAATTAGCTAATGGAGAAACGGTAAATCCTCCGTAAAAGGAATGGAATTTTAAATTGGTTCCGAAAAAGAAGGCATTGATAAAACTCCCGGTTGGCTTTCCGGTTTCATTAAAGTAGGAATAGTCAAGACTCAGGGAGGTATTGGTATTCCGCATCCGCTTTCCGGGAACAAATGTGCGGTGTTCAACATCAGCAGAAAACCGCGTAAAATTTCCAAAAACCAAAAAGCCCAGATCGCTGGGGTCAAAATCACGACTCACGGAAGAAACAGAGGCAGAATATTCCCAGGCTCCGCCGATTTTTCCGATTTCAAAATTGGAACGGGTTCCGGTTTTAGGTTTTGAACCTCCTGTTTCGGGGTCGGGCAACAAAACATGGCTGTAAGTAAAATCGCCCTCAACGGAAAGTGTGTTTTTTTTGTTTTCACCGTAAAAGCCCAGGGCAGAAACATTGGCGTCCCTGAAATTTCCTTCTCTCAGCACATTGGTATTCATAAAGCCAATACTCCGGTTGTTGTTGAACTGCTGATCCACCACAAATAAATTGTAGTTTGCCATGGGTTCGGTTAAAATTTTATATGTTTCTCCTGTAGAGTCTCTTACCACAGCATTCATTTCAGCGGTTATGGCATTTAAAATCCCGATTCCGGTTTTCCCCAGGGTCCTGCCTGAAACCTTGAAGGCATTGATGAGATTTGTCTGGGCAGGATTTTTTTCAAGGGTTTCTCCGGGCTTCAGGAGAAAGGGCACACTGTAAAATTTCCCGGGAGTTCGCCCGATCCTCCGGGAATAAAACAAACCACCCTGGTTAAATAAATCTGTTCCTTCCCTGAAAAACTCCCGGTTTTCGGCAAAAATTACTTCCCGGTAGCTCAGGTTTTTCACTCTTCGGTCGGTTTGAGCCTGTCCGAAATCAGGGAACAAAATCATGTCCAGGGTAAAGCTTTCACTGATTCCGTATTTTACATCGGCTCCTACATTGTAGGAAAAGCCCTCCACAAATTCGTTGTTCCCCGCTCCCGAAGGAACTCTTTCATAATAGGAGGAAACATAAGGATTGAAAGAAAGGCGAAGGGGAGGTTGTATGTCTTCTATGCCATCCAGAAAGCCGTAAAATTTCTGAATGTTGGTGGAACCGCTGGGGATTAAACACCACTGGTCGAGTTCCCTCAGACGACGGATGCCCCGTGTTGCCTGCATGGACCAGTTTTGGTTTTTTTGGTTTGGGAACCGAATGGCACTATACGGAATTCTGAATTCCGCCACCCAACCCTGATCATTGATTTTGGTTTTGCTCTCCCAGACCGCATTATAAGTATAGTCGGAAAACCTCCCATCCACCTGAACCCCGCTGGCATATACCTGAAAAAAGAAAGCATCCTGGCGGGAATTATACGTGTCGAAAATAATCCGGAAATCATCGGCATTTAATCCTCCGGCATCCCGACTGCCCAATTCAGCCAAAATACTGTCGGGATAGGTGTCATACATAAAGGCTCCCACATAAATGGCCTGATCATCATAAGCAATTTTTACTTCTGTTCTTTGCGTGGGCGGACGGTTCTCATCGGGAAGTCGTTGTACAAAATCTGAAAACCCGGGAATGTTTTGCCAGCAGGCATCATCCAGCACCCCGTCAATTTTGGGTGGGTTTGTAATGCGAACCGCCGAATAATGTTTAAGGGTATCGTTGCCGGCAGACAGCCACAGAGAGGAAAGCAGTAAAACCGGCAACAGATGCAGGACGGGTCGCATATGCAAAATTAAAATTTGTTTGGCGGAGCTCTCAGGATTTTATGCAGGAATACATAAAAAGACGATGAATGGAGTTTTTAAGGTATAGATTCAGGCTTTTATCCCCAACCCGGAACGGGCGGCGGCAGCAGAAATTTCACGCAGGTCGCCCGGCAGCATTCCTTCCGACTTCAATTTCCCGATTCGGGTACGGATTATTCTTAATGCGGGTAATCCCTCCATTCCAAACATCCGCCGTATCTGACGGTTTTTCCCCTCGTTTAGCTGAACGACTACCCAACAGGTTTTTTCAGGGGCTCTTTTCATAATGGGAAGCTCGGCCGGGGGGATAAGGGATTTCATTTCTTCCGGAAGGAGCATGATCCGGCAGGGTAGGGTGGGAACCTTTTTTCCTTTAATGCTTATCTCCATTCCGGATGCTATCCGTTCGAATTTTTCCGGGTCGGGCCGTCCGTCTAAAAACACAAGAGATTCCTTTTCCGGTGCCTTGCCCGGGTCGGAATAAAAACGATGCAGGGATTTGTCGTTGCTGATGATCAGTAAACCCTCGCTTTTTTCATCCAACCGCCCCAGGGGATATGCATCGCGGGGCAGACCCGTTAATAAATCACCCAGAGTTGTTTTTCCGGCTTCTTTTCCAAAGCGGCAAACAACTCCATAAGGCTTGAAAACAAGAAAATATCTAGGGCTCAAGGGCGGGACTAAATTCTTACCTTTGCAAAGTACCTAAAAGCTTCACATGAAAGGAACTTTTTGCATTATTTATTTTCTCCTTACCTCCCTTTTCACTTCTTTATTTTCCCAGGAACACTTTAAATACGACTGGGATAAGAACCCTGCCCTCTCAATTTTAAATGAGACAGAGAAAAAGGAGGGAACGGTCGTAATCAAAGACAAAAGAATTGTGGAATTCTTTTACAATGAAAAAGGAAATTTGTCGATGTATCAAACCCGCCATCTCCGGATAAAAGTAAATAATGACAAGAGTATTGAGGAGAACAACCGGGTTTATATTCCCATGGGCGAAGTGGTGCGGCTCATAGACCTGAAAGCCCGTTCTTTGGGGCCTGATGGAAAAGTAAAGATTCTGGATAAAAACTCCATTAAGATAGTCGACAATTACGAAAACCTGGGACCCTTCCGGATTTTTGCTTTTGAAGGGGCTGAAGTTGGCAGCGAACTGGAATATCTTTATACGGTCGAGAAAAATGCCAGTCTTTTCGGAACCGAAAAAGCACAGAGCGACGACCATAAACGGCAATTTGAATTCTCCCTTTACTCCCCCGAAAACCTGATTTTTGAAGGAAAGTCATATAACGGGATTCCGGAGCCGGTGGTAGCAGATATTGAAAACGCGAAAAGGTCTTTTCATATAAAAGCATTTAACCTCCCCGGCATTAAGGAAGAGCGTTACTCTGCCTACAAGGCCATGTTGGGTCGGATTGAATACAAGCTCGCCATTAATCTCCTTAGGGGCAATACCCGCACCCTCACCTGGAACGATGCTGCCGAGCGCTATTATTCTGCCATTACCTATCTGGGTGGAGATGCGAAAACAAATTCGGAAGCCCAGAAGAACAGGAAAAAGACAGAGGGGGTTGTGGCTAAATACCTGAAATCGGTGAAGTTTGAAAAAAATGCAACGCCTGAACAAAAAGTCAGGAAAATTGAATCCGACCTGAAAAATAACATTGTAATTAAAGAAGCATCAGGACAGGGATTGGACCAGCCGGATAAAATCCTGGTCAATAAATATGGAAATGCACTTGGAATGACCCGGCTTTTTGTAGAAATATTCAGACAACTGAAGATTGAAAATCAAATTGTCATTACCTCCGACCGTACAGCAACTTTTTTCGATCCCGATTTCGACACCTGGCATTATCTGGATCATTTTCTCATGTATTTCCCAGGGTTCGACAATTACATGGCTCCCGGAATGCCTTATTCCCGCCTGGGTGTCATACCCAGCGAATGGATGTGTCATTACGGCTTGTTCGTTACGTTTGAAAAGCCCTCCGCCAATTCCAAAGATCCGGTTCCCATCGCCAAGATCAATGCCATTCCATGCCCATCCTACAAACTGAGCTACGACTCCATGTTTGTAAAAATTCAATTTGGCCCCTCTCTTTCTTCGGTTACTGCCGAGGTGAAAAGGTCGCTTTCCGGTTTCTCCGCAGCCGGATTGCAGGCTGTTTACAACCTGATACCATCTGAAAACCAATTGGAGACCCGCGAGTCTTTGCTCAAGTTCATGGGCGACGATGCTAAAGTGAGTAGCTCTAAAGTTTTTAATGCCAATGATATGATGATGGGTGTTAAACCCTTTGTACTTACCGGCGAGGTTACTCTGGGAACCCTGCTTGAATCGGCCGGTGACAAAACTCTTTTTCATGTGGGCATGACCATCGGCCCCCAGGTGGAGCTTTACCAGGAAAGAGAACGAAGACTTCCGGTGGAAAATGAATATAACCGGGGTTATTACCGCGAAATTTCTTTTCCTGTCCCCGATGGGTATAAAATTACCAACCTTGATGCTCTTAACATGAAGGTGGTTTGTACTTACGATGGCACCGCCGCGGAATTTGTTTCATGGTACAAACAAGACGGAAAAATGATCACCGTTTTTATCGAGGAGAATTATCGTGAAATCCGACTCCCGCTGGAAAAGTTTGAAGATTTCAGAAAGGTAATCAATGCGGCTGCCGATTTCAATAAAATAACCCTGTTTTTTGAGCGGGTTGGAAAATAAAGTATGATAAAATTCTCTGAGAGTACTCTGGATAATGGTCTTAAGGTGATTCACCACCGCGATGAATCCGTTCCCCTTGTATGTGTTAATGTACTTTACGATGTGGGGGCGCGTGACGAAGATGAAGACAAAACCGGCTTTGCTCATTTGTTCGAACACCTGATGTTTGGGGGAAGCATTAACATTCCTAATTACGATGAACCCCTGCAAAAGGTAGGTGGAGAAAACAATGCCTTTACCACCAACGACCTTACCAATTATTACCTGACCGTTCCCTATCCGAATGTGGAAACCGGTTTCTGGCTCGAGTCGGATCGCATGCTATCGCTCGCATTTTCCGAAAAAAGTCTGGAAGTCCAGCGCAATGTGGTAATCGAAGAATTTAAACAACGCTACCTGAACCAGCCCTACGGCGATGTATGGCTTTTGATGCGGCCCCTGGCCTATAAGCACCATCCCTACAAATGGGATACCATAGGGAAGGAGATAAGTCATATTGAAAACGCCCGGATGGAAGATGTAAAAGATTTTTTCAACCGGTTTTATAATCCGTCCAATGCCACCCTGGTTATTGCAGGAAGCATCGGATTTGAACAGTGCATGGACCTTGCCCGGAAATGGTTTGAACCGATTTCCCCCGGTGTTAAATTTAAGAGAGTGCTTACCCCTGAACCGGCCCAAACCGAAAAACGAAGCCTGAAAGTCACCCGTCCTGTGCCTGTAAGTGCACTCTATAAGGTGTGGCACATGCCCTGTCGTATGGATCCTGATTATCACGCATGGGATCTCCTCAGCGATATTTTTGGCCGGGGGAATTCTTCCCGCCTCCAGGTAAATCTGGTCCAGAAGAAAAAAATATTTTCCGAAATTAATATGTCGGTTAGCGGCGACCTGGATCCCGGACTTCTTGTTTTTTCCGGAAAACTTTTGCCGGGTATTAGTCCCGAAGCGGGAGAAGAGGCCCTGGAAGAAGAGTTGGAAAAATTCAGGAAGAACGGGGCAGGGGAGCAGGAGTTGGGAAAGGTGATTAATAAAGCCGAGTCTTCCCTGATTTTTTCGGAAATTTCTCTTCAGAATCGGGCCTTCAATCTCGCCCTGGCTTCGTTGATGGGCAATACTTCCATGATTAACGAGGAAGCTGAAAAGTACCGGAAGGTCAAAAAAGAACAATTGACAGATATTATGCTTAATAAGGTGGTTGATTCCAACGCTTCCGTTGTTTATTACAATGCCGATTTATGACAACCGATCGATCCATAGCCCCTCCGATAAATCCGGTTCCCAGAGTTAAACTCTCGGTACCTGAACCCTTGTTTCTTTCCAATGGCATTCCGGTTTATATTGTTGAAGCCGGGGCCCTTGACTTGTGCCGGATCGAACTTTTATTTAAGGCCGGAAACACCGCTCAGGAAAAAAAACTAACTGCCAGTTTTGCCAGCTCCCTTTCCGACTCGGGCACACCCCGGTTGAATGCCGAACAAATTGCCGAAAGCATCGATGCCTATGGGGCATTTCTGGAAAATGAATTCTTTTTCGATTACGCCTCCGTAAATCTGTATAGCCTTACCCGTCATGTTGAAAATGCAAGCCGGATTCTGGGGGAAGTAATCCGGGATGCCTCTTTTCCCGAAAATGAATTTGAGGTGCATTCCGCCTTTTCACGACAGCGCTTTCTGGTGGCCATGAAAAAGGTGCAGCATATTTGTTCCCGGAAATTTTCAGACCTGCTTTTCGGGAATAATCATCCCTATTCAACTGCACTTGAAGAATCCGATTTTGATGCCATCACATCTCATGATGTTCGCCGGTTTTATCATCGCTTTTACCGCCCCGACAACCTGATGATTTTTGTGAGCGGTCAACCCGGCTCCAACATACTATCAATCCTGGAAAAGGAGTTTGGAAAAATTGCATGGCCTTCAAATGATGAAAAACCGGTTTTCCCCAAAACCCTGATACCCGTTTCAGAGTCTGGAAAATTTCATATTAAAGTAGACGACGCACTTCAGTCGGCCATAAAAATTGGAAAGCGATGTTATGGACGAAAAGACCCCCGTTTTCCCCTGCTGGCCCTGGCCAACACGGCTTTGGGAGGTTATTTCGGATCACGCCTAATGGCCAATATCAGGGAGGATAAAGGTTACACCTATGGAATAGGGTCAGGAATTATGTCGCTGGAATACGATGCTTTCTGGAGTATTTCCACCGAGGTGGGAGCCGATGTTACCGCCGATGCGCTGAAGGAAATTTACTTCGAAATCAGGAAAATGAATGAGTCGGGATTGTCGCAGGATGAATTAGCTACGGTGAAGAACTATATGCTTGGCAGTTTTCTGGGGAGCCTTGATTCCCCCTTTCAAATTGGTGATAAGGTCAGAACCATTGCTTTCTACGGCCTGGACAAAAACTACTACGAATATTTTACCGACAAAGTATCATCAGCCGATGCCCTTGAAGTGGGTCGGGTTTTTAACGATGTGTTTTCGGAAGAAAACCTTGTGGAACTTGTAGTCGGCCTCCGATAACTTTTTAACCGGACATTGTTTATTCTTTCCAATTTTCCAGCCCTCCCTTCGTTTGGGGTATTGATTACCTTTAACTATGCTATCCCAGCTTCGGAAAATCCCACCTGCCTATGTTTCAACCATGGTGGCGGAATTCGGTGTTTTGCTTGCCGGAATCTGGGTTTACCGGCTCGCCTCACTTCAATTTGGTGAGCAGGGTTTCGATGAGTATGCCATGTGCCGGAGAAGTATTTCCTTCCTCCAGCCCCTGCTGATTTTAGGTTTCGGAGTTGGCATTCCCCGCTTTGTGGCTTTTTCGATGGCCGATAAAAAATATGCCTCTCCGGGATCATATTTTTATTCCGGCCTTACGCTTTCCCTGAGCTTTGCTTTTCTGGTTCTGGGAACTTTGTTTGTCTTTTCCGATACAGCCGCTTTTTTTCTTTTCGGCTCTTCCGACTTCGCCTACCTGATAACTCCTGTATTACTGATGATCCTGGCTCTGGTGTTTCATGGACTGGTTTACGGATTTTTCCGGGGGAGCATGAGAACATTTCAGGCAAATACTTTTCAGTTTCTGAACCTCGGACTCGTTCCGATTCTGGCCTTTTATTATTCTGAGCATATTGTTGAACTTCTTTACTTTACCGGTTTGGCCTGGATGAGCATTTCCTTGTTTTTTCTTTTTCAGATTTTTATTTCTCATCCCCCGGTCTTTTCCCGGGATAGAAAGCCGGCAAAGGAATTATTCAATTACGGAATCCGCAGGGTTCCCGGCGATTTTGCACTGGCCGGATTTATGGCCCTTCCGGCACTGCTCACGGCCCACCTGGTTTCGGATAATCTATCCACGGCCGGAGATGTTGCCTTCAGCGTTTCACTGGTGAATATGGCCGGAGCTGCATTTGGTCCCATCTGTCTCCTTCTGCTCCCTAAAGCAAGTACGGCTTTTGCACAAAACAATACCGGTGGACTCCTGAAAGAGGTGAAAATTATAACCTGGTTTACGGCCCTTTCTTCCTTGGTGGGTATTTTAATCGTCCAGATTTTTGCTGAAGAACTCCTGACTTTATACCTTGGGTCATATCCCTCTTCGCTGCCTGAAATTGTGAGATGGGTGGTTCCCGGAATCCTCGGCTTTGGTGTTTATGTTTCACTCCGCAGTGTACTTGATGCCTATTATATAAAGGCGGTAAACACTTCCAATATTATCCTGACTTCAGTGGTATTCCTTTTTATCTCCGGTGCAACATTCTTTATGAAGCTCGATTTTATGTATATCCTGTACGGATTCCTGTTTTCTGTTTTTCTGTTGGGTTTCCTTACCTTGCGTCAAACATTTCAATTATTAACCGGTAAGGGAACTACATGATACACTTCCTTACACCCTTTTTGATAACTGTTTTTGCCTTCCTCTTAACGAGAGCAATATGGAAAAACACGCGTGAAATTTCCTTTCCTATCGGTTCATTTCTTATTTTTTACTGGACTATTCTTGGAGGCTGGCTGAAAATATTTGATGAAGTTAGCGGCGGTCTGGGGAAAGAAATCGGTTTTCAATACTATTATTTCAACGATCTTGTTTTTCCTGTTCAGGTTGATGCCTATTACCATGCCTCCCTGGCTTTGTATGGTGTTTTTTATCTGGGAATCCTGACCACGGTTTGGATCATGACTAAAAACAGAAGCAAAGAAATTCAACCCGACTATCAGCCCGTTGTCATTCGCCATGAATTTTTGGTTTTGTTTTGTATCGCAGCCACCCTTATCAGTTTTTTCCTTATTTCGGATGAAATTCTTACGGCTGCTAAATTCAAAGAGTCGGTTTATGTGGTAACCCGCCACCAGCCGGGTCGCTGGAATACGCTGCATCAATTGTTAAATCAGGCTGCTGTTCTATCCCTATTTATAGGACTTATCTGTTTTCTAACCGGAAAAGAGGGTAAGCTATTTTCCTCAGAACGGAAAAAGTACACCCTGTTTTTGTATATTCTTGGACTGATCATGGTGGAAGGAATTCTCCTGCTGGAAGGGAACCGGAAGGAGATTTTTTTCGGAGGTATATTTGCCCTTTTGTTTTATTTCCATAATGCGGCTCCCAAACCAAGGATAAAAATTATTGCCTTGTTCATGGTATTGACATTCACACCGGTTTTCTTTTCAGGTGGCCTCCGAAGTTATTCCCCCGTTTTTTTGACGAATTATTTTGATGTTTCGGAAAACACTTTCAGCCGGCTTAAGGAATTTCAATATTCTGGATTTACGGCTAAAGGGGCTACACTTTCTTTTTTGTTCAGCAATGAAATTTTCTTTGCCCATTTTAGTTTGTATGGTGTTATATTATATGCCGTTCCCTTTACCTGGGGCAGTTCTCTCATCAGCCTGGCGGCATCTGCCATTCCAAGAGCATTTTGGGAAAACCGGCCCCCGCCTGTTTATGAATATTATGTGGAACAGGTGCATGCCATGCCAGGACAAGGATATACCATTCATCACGCCACGGCCTGGTATCTGAATTTCGGTATTCCGGGCATTGTGGCCGGTGCCCTGATCCTGGGTCTTATCTGGGGTTTTTTGTATCGCTCAAAACTCGCCTGGTCTGTTTGTGTTCCACCCTCGCCGGTTGGGAAGGCCGGATTCCTGAAAATATTTTTCAGTCTGGGTCTGGCCGGATTTACCGCCGGCCTCCCCGGAATTTTGCGGACCGGGCCTGAAGGGTATAAAACCCTTATCGTTGAAGATCTTTTAATGCCCGCACTTTTAATCTTTTTGTCCATCTTTTTGTATTTTAAAAGAAAATGAGCAGGATTTTAATTACTGGTGCCACCGGATTTATAGGGAAACATCTCCTGGAAAAATTAAAGGACTCTTCCCATGAGGTAATCCTGTTCTCAAGAAATCCTCAGGCGACTACCCCATGGGAAAATATTAATGGATCCGTTGAAGATTCCGATCTGGCGAAAAAGTTCCCGGGTAATATCGATATTGTGATTAACCTGATGGGAAATAAGAGAGAAGCCGAACGATTTTTTCCGGTTAATGCAAGGGGTACGGAAAATCTTGTGAAAGCAGCAAAGGAGCATGGCGTTAAACGTTTTTTTCATCTGAGTTCGGTAGGAGTATATGGAATTCCCTGGTCTGGTAGGCCCAGAATAGTGGACGAAAACATCCGGCCTGAACCCAAAAACAGCTATGAAAAAAGCAAACTCAAGGGGGAGAAGGCATTGCATCATGGGCAAAATGACTTCTTGTTCCCTCAGACTGTTATTTTACGTCCCACAAATGTTTTTGGCGAACATAATCCCGAATATCCCTTGCTCAGGATGATGCGCAGGATTCAGCAGGGAAAACTTCTTCCCCTTACACCAGGGGCTAAAGTGAATTTTGTTTACGCCGGTGATGTGGCGTCTGCTATCATGTTCTTTATCGACAAACCGGAACACTCAGGAATTTATAATGCAGGCGATTCCATGTTATTGGAGTACTGGCTTTCACACATAGCAAACCTACTTGGTAAAAAACCTGAAATCATGAAAGTACCCGGTTTTCTGATTTCTGCAACAGCTTTTTTTGCCGGTCCTTACCAACCTTATCTTGAATCGCTGAATAATAAGGTGGAGTTTTCGGGGAGCAGGTTATCTCAACTTACCGGTCTTGAGTTCCGGCCACTTACGGGACTTGTGAAATTGCTTGAGTTTTACCGGAATCAAAAATTGATATCATGAAACTTTGTTTCCTGGCCGATGCAGGTTCCATTCATACCCGACGCTGGGCCGGGTATTTTTCAGGTAAAGGATATCAGGTGGATGTTATTTCCTTTAACCCCGGAGCCGTTCCGGGAGCCAGGGTGCATGTTGTTGGTGGCGGGAAGATAAATCCCTCCGGCGGAAACTGGAAAGTGCTTTTTAATATGGGGAGCGTGAAGCAATTGCTCCGGGAAATAAAGCCCGATGTACTACATGCTCATTATGCCACAAGTTACGGGCTGGTCGGTGCCCTGAGCGGCTTACGCCCCTTTGTTGTTACCGGGCTGGGAAGTGATATCCTTGTTACGCCCGATAAGTCGATATTGTACAGGGTTCTTACACGCTATGTGTTGCATAAAGCTGATCATATTACAGCCATGGCGCCGCACATGGAGCATAAAATTCTAAGCTTCAAGATCCCCCCGCATAAAGTTTCGGTAATTATGTTCGGCATAGATCCCCGGATTTTTAATCCTGCCCATCGTAGTATTCCTGAAAACAAATTTGTTCTGGTTTCTACCCGGAATTTTGAGCCGGTTTACAATATATTTTCCATTCTGAAAGCGGTAAGTAAAATAAAAAATGAAATTCCCGGAATTGAGTTGATTATGATTGGAACCGGTTCCCAGCGTAGCGAAATTGAAAATGCCTGCCGGGATCTGGAAATTTCCGATAGGGTGAGATTTACAGGCCGGATTCCCCAGGCAGAAATTGCGGAGCATCTTAATGCCGCCCATGTTTTTCTTTCGATGAGTTATTCCGATGGAAACAATGTATCACTGAACGAAGCCATGGCCTGTAATGTATTTGCCCTCGCTTCCCGGATTCCTGCCAATACGCAATGGATTAAGGATGGAGAAAATGGCTTCCTCATTCAACCCGACGATGTAGATGGACTCGCGGAGAAAATTTTGTATGTTTACAGGAACCGGCTTTTTCTTCCGGATAGGTTTTCTGTACTTAACTCTAATATTATTCAGGAAAAGGCCCTTTGGGAAAAAAATATGGAAAGGATGAAAGGGATTTACGAAAAACTGACACATGACAAAAAAAAGTAAAATACTCATTGCCGGTGGAGGTGGTCTCGGACGTTGCATTGCGGGATTACTCACGGATATGGGGCATGTGGTGGCGGGTTTTCTCGATGACCGGAAACCCTTGGGCACGGAAGTAATAACCGGTATTAATGTAGTGGGAAGCCCCGATTCTTTTGACCCGGCCGGCGACATAAACGGATTCATCTGCGCCATCGGAGATAATAAGGCCAGAGAGTTGACCTTTATGAAATTAAACGGAAAATTGTCGCCCTTTACTTTTGTTCATCCAACAGCCGCTATATCTGCCGATGCTACCCTTGGGCCCGGTTCCATCATACTTCCCAAGGCTGTTGTTATGCCCCGTGCAGTATTAGGTACCGCATGCCTCATGGACGCGCTTTCTCTGGTTGATCATGATTCCCTAATAGGTGACTTTGTGCATGTAGGCCGTGGGGTTCTTATCGGAAGCGAATGCAAAATCGAAAGCTACACATATCTCGATGACGGTACCATTGTAAAATCGCGCACCACACGCTGACAATTACATGAACGCGATTTCCGAAAAAGCCACAAAGTTTATTCCCTACACCCTTTATCTGTTGGCTTTTGTTATTCCCCTGTGGCGAGTGCTGGCCCCACCGGTAATTATGCTGCTTTGCCTTCTGGTTTTTCTCTCGGGTTCCTATAAAAGATTTACGCCCTGGATGAAATCACGCCCGCCAGCAATGCTTCTTGCCCTGCTTTACCTGGCCTATGTCTGCGGTATGTTGCTTACTTCCGATACAAATGCAGGATTTCGCGATCTGGAAACAAAACTTTCGCTTTTTGTGCTCCCGCTTGCTATTTCTTTACTGCTTGTTCACTCGACCGTAAGCTACAGGAAAATTCTGCTCTGGTTTTCATTCGGCTGCTTCCTCAGCCTTATGTTCGGACTTATAAAAGCATCCTGGGTTGTCTGGAGTTACTGGAATAAGGCTCAGGGAGGCTGGAGCGCCACGGATTTTTTAAATCATACCGGCTTTTTCTTTGGTGTGGAACTCTCTGCCTTTATGCACCCCGGCTATTTTTCTGTGTATCTGGTTCTCTGTATTTCCTTTTTGCTGCACGCAGTATATTATAAACAGTTTTCAGGTTCCCATTCCGGATTTTTTATTTTCCTTGCTGTGTTTTTTTCGCTGGGTGTTTTCTTGCTTGCCGCCAGCATTGGGTCTGTCGGTATGGCACTTTGCTGGTTAATTTTTATTTCTGCCGTACTTATCAGGAAAGGTCTGTATAAACTTTCTGTTGTTTCTCTACTGGTCCTGATGGGTCTGGGTCTTGCCGTTTATTTTGGAAGCGCCGTTGTTAAGAGCCGTATCGATCAAATGATTTCCGGACTATTGAGTCCGGCAACGGATAAATCCGCAACCGAAAGTACTTCGGTCAGATTTTTGGTTTGGAAAGCAAGCGCGGATTTAATTGCGGATAATTGGCTCACCGGAGTGGGAACCGGGGATGTAAAGCAAGAACTTACCCGGAAATATG
>ERZ869936.1237-NODE-1237-length-19168-cov-19.459426_pt1 | contig 19168 bp, 19 predicted proteins | sample MGYA00520876_ERZ869936 | MGnify/ENA primary metagenome ERZ869936 (study PRJEB32218, sample SAMN09650985) | biofilter metagenome | isolation source: enrty point of leading RO module | place: Saudi Arabia: Thuwal, RO plant located on Red Sea | collected 2016-02-17...
CGCTCAGGCCGCCATTCAGTTCGATCCTACTGGGTGTCCTGTCAGGGCACTAGTGCCTCAACGAGGCTGGATTGTCGGGTTTCTCGACCTCGCCCGCACGCCCGTTGGCGTGCTCCCTGCACGGTTTCCGGGCGTCACTTCTGCTTCGATGATCCACTAGTCTCCCACCTTCTTAAACGTGAATTCGTTGCATCCGTAACCGCATCCCTGGGTCGTGAGGTACGAAAGTTGGAATCCGCGTTTGGTGCAGAAGTTGAACACGTCTTCCGGTTTGGCGACTTCGAAGGGGTAGCCGCCGACCCAGTCGACGATGTCGTGCCAGGGCGACATGCCGCGGTCTTGCTTTTTTCGGGCCCAGTCGGCGAACGGCAGCGGATTCTGAAACCGGATCGCTCGCACGCAGCACGCCCGGAACTCGTGCATCGCGCCGATCGCAAGCACGAGCGGGAACCGCACGGCTTTCGGAGATGCGTTGTACAATCGTTTGACCGCGCGCCAGCGGCGGCTGGCCCCTCCCTGGTCGTTATAGATCGAAATGCAGAGCTGACCCTCGTCTCCGACGAGTCGGGTGACCCGCTCCATCGCGTCCCACATCGCGCCTGTGTGATGCAGAACGCCCCAACTGTAGACGATGTCATACCTGCCCAGGGCGCCGATGTAGGCGTCATCGAGAATCGAACCGCGTTCGATTCGCCAGTCGTCATCGCCTGGCCGGAAGCGGCGTTTCAGTTCCTCGGCGCACGCCACGGATTGTTCGTCGAAGTCGAACGAGCGGACCGTCGCTCCCAGTTCGCGGGCGGCAAGGCTGAAAAGTCCGCTGCCGCAGCCGACATCGAGAAAAGTCCGGCCGTGCAGGTCGTCGCAGTCAAGCATGCGGCGGAGCGAAGCGGCCGCAAACTCAACCCGATCATTGTCGACCAGGTCGAGAAAACGCCGCCAGTTCTTTCCGAATTCGAAACGCTCAGCCGACACGTTGCACAGAGCTTCCCAAAGGCGCCCGGTCAATCAACAAGCACTTCCCGTGTTCAGGGGCGCCTGGATTGTAGCCTGTCCGGCCGACGGCCGCAGGACGCCGCGGCGTCTCTGAAAGACTGTGCTACGCCGGATTATTCACCACGGAGGCGGGGAGCCACGGGCTTGGAACGCCGTCAGCTACACACGACTCGGCTTCAACCTGTCGAATCGGGGCTCACCCCGAGGAACCGAGCCCAGGGGATGCTCGAACAGGACACTGATTTGCGCGGATTTGGCGGATCAGCACGGATTTCGCGGTATGTTCCTCACAAGGCGGCAGCACCGAGACCGCATCGATTCAGGCGCGCATGGCGTCGACACGCAAGAAAGCAATCAGCGAAAATCGGTCCGATCCGTGGTCATCCGCGTTCCATTCGACTCTCTCGGAGAGTCACTCGAACGGGAATCGAGAGATGTGTGGAAGCGACAGGGTTCCAAGGCCGTGGGGCAGAAGCGTCCTGCTGGCAACGCCCGCGCAGGTGTCTCTGTGGTGCCATCGTTGATGAGTAATCCGGGCTGGCGGTCCTGCCCGCGACTGCGTTAGAGCGCGTCGGAACCGGTTTCACCCGTGCGGATGCGAATGACGTCTTCGAGAGAGGAGACGAAGATCTTCCCGTCGCCGACGCGGCCGGTGCGGGCGGCTGTGGTGATGATCTCCATCGCGCGGCTGACGTCCGCGTCGTTGACCACGACTTCCACCTTGAGCTTGGGGAGGAAGTCGACGGTGTACTCGGCGCCGCGGTACTGCTCCTTGTGGCCGCGCTGCCGACCGAATCCCCGGACTTCCTGGACCGTCATTCCGACAATGTTCTGCTCGGAGAGGGCGTTCTTCACGTCCTCGAGCTTGTAATGGCGAATGATCGCCTCAATCTTCTTCATAACCGCTGTTCCTGGTGTTCACTCAGTGGTGCGTCAATTCAGATTATTGGGCTGAGGGGTTCTCACGGGAGCACGAATCCCGCAGGGTTTTGTGCGAATCTGCAGTCCAGCCAACCCCCAAAAAGAGCCCTGACAGGGCATTCAGTCGCCGCAGGTGATGTTTCCGCGCGCCATCCGCCTGCAGGGAAATGTCGTTTACAACGATTCCGACCCGGTTTCTCCCGTTCGAATGCGGACGGCCTCGTCGAGCGGCGTGACGAAGACCTTGCCGTCCCCGATCTGGCCGGTGCGAGCCGTCGCGACGATGGTGTCGATCACTTGTCGTGACGCCTCGTTGTCGACGACCACCTCGATTTTCACCTTGGGCAGAAAGTCAACCGTATACTCCGCGCCGCGATACTGCTCCTTGTGGCCCTTCTGTCGGCCGAAGCCTCGGACCTCGGTCACGGTCATGCCGTGGACGCCGACTTTCGTCAAGGCGTCTTTGACCTCCTCCAGCTTGAAGTGGCGAATGACAGCTTCGATCTTTTTCATCAGCAAGACCCCTCCGGCGACCGTTCTCGGGCTGCAGTTCAGCGGTCAGCGCCAACCCGGCGATCGCGCCGCCGGCGCCTACAGGAAGATGTACCCTTCCTCGCCATGCTGGCTCAAGTCGAGGCCCTGAATTTCCTCGTCCTCGGTGACCCGGAGACCCATCGTGGCATCCAGAACCTTGAGGATAATGAACGTGCCGACAATCGCCAATCCGGCCGACGCCGCGACGCCGATGAGCTGGTTGACGAACTGCTGAACGTCACCCTCCAGGAGACCTCTCGCGGCCGACGCCGTGCCGTCTTCGCCGATACTGTAGGTGACGGCTTTCGTTGCGAAGACGCCGGTGAGAACGGCGCCGATGGTCCCGCCGACTCCGTGGACGCCGAAGGCATCGAGTGAATCGTCGTAGCCAAACTTGTTCTTCACGGTCGTGCAGGCGAAGTAACAGCCCAATCCGCCCGCCAGTCCGAGGATCATCCCCTGGACGGGAGTCACTGCGCCCGCTGCCGGTGTGATGCAGACCAGCCCGGCCACCGCGCCCGAGCAGGCGCCGAGAATGCCCGGTTTGCCGATCTTGATCCATTCGGCGACCGACCAGCCGAGAACTCCCGCGGCGGCCGCAAAATGCGTGGCCACGAAAGCGTTCGCCGCCGAGGCGTTGGCTGCGAGGGCGCTGCCGGCGTTAAACCCGAACCAGCCGACCCACAGGAGCGCCGCTCCGATACAGGTGTACGTGAGGTTATGCGGAGGCATCGGCTCCTGTCCGAATCCGACTCGTTTGCCGATCAGCAGAGCGCAGACCAGTGCCGACACGCCCGAACTGATGTGCACCACCGTCCCACCGGCGAAGTCGAGCGCCGCAAACCGGCCGTCCAACAACCACCCCCCCTCTCCCCACACCCAGTGAGCAATCGGACAGTAGACGAACGTCCCCCACAGGATCATGAAGACGCACATCGTGCTGAACTTCATTCGCTCGGCGAAGGCCCCGGCGATCAACGCCGGCGTAATGATGAAGAACATCCCCTGAAACACCATGAACACGGAAGTCGGAACTGTTCCACTGGCGGGAATCACCGGACCGCCGTTGTCGGCGTCCCACGACGGGATCACCCCGTGAAGACAGATGTGGTCCAGATTCCCGAAGTACGGACTCTCGCCGCCGAAGGCGAGTGAGTAGCCCCACAGCGCCCAGACGACCGACATCAGACCCATCAGGAAGACGCACTGCATCATCACGCCGAGAATGTTCTTCTTGCGGACCAGCCCTCCGTAAAAAAGCGCCAACCCGGGTGCTGTCATCATGAGCACCAGTGCGGATGATGTGAGCATCCAGGCGACGTCGCCCTTCTCGAACTCCGGGAGTCCGACCACGTTCACCTCCGGCATCGGGGCAACATCGCTGCTTCCTTGGGCAACGGCCAGACGCGGTCCGACCGCGAGCAGTATCACCCCCCACACCAGACTGCTACGACACCTCACCTTCATCACTAACCCCTTGAGCGCTGGGAGATTGACGCGTCCTCGCCGATCTCAAGCAGGAGGAACTGGCAGCCCGCAGAGTCCTTGGCCGGTCGGAACAGGGAAGTCCATTGCGTCCCGTCGTCCACGAATTTCCGCAGGCGCACAACTCCTGCGATGAGTCGCTAACAGGCAACTCATGTGCCAGTCGGGGGTCCGCCCCGAGGGCGCATGCAAGACCCCGCGAACAAGCGTTCGCGGGGTCTTGCCGTCTATTCGAATCGCCCTCGCGTCGACGTCCCGTGTGAGGTTGCTTTTTCCGGGAAGTTGTTGCTCTTGAGCCGAGTGTCGGCGACCAACGGGAGCGGGTTCCGTCAGGCAAGCGGTCGCTCGCATGGCCCGAGGCCCCGCCTCGTCAGAGACTCTGCGAGACCGTTTGTCGTGAGCTGCGTCGCAGCAATTCCAGATCAAACGCAACGGGCGACGGCGTCGCCGAGTTTGCGGTTCGCTGCTTCGATCCGTTTTGGGGGGAACTGAAGAGCACCTCGATCAGAGCCAGGCTGAACAACGACAGCACGAGGCTGAAGGTTACGAACAAGGTGAAGCAGATCGTCATCAGCAACATGGTCTCGTCTCCTGGTTACGCAGTCGGCTCGGTCAGTCCTGTATGTCGTCCGGAGTCGTTCGGTCCGGGTTGTTTTCACTGAGGGATTGACGTTTGAAGTTCTGACCGGTCAAGTTTTTCTTGACGATCGGGAAAAGATTGAGAGTTTCCGTGCGAGGCACTCGCCCGCTCCGCCGTGATTGCAATTCGCCTCCGACGCAAGCAGAATGCGCGGCGGTTGTTACGCCGTCCTGTGCGCACTGCTTCGGAGTGGATGTCATGTCTGTCGGTTTCAACAAAGCGGCCGAAACCCGCCTCTCACACACGATCCATGGAGTTTTCGCGGCCGTCCTGTGTCTGGTCGCATTCGCGCCGATCCCACGTTCCGTCATCGCTGACGAACGGCCGAACGTGCTGTTTCTGATCTCCGACGACCAGCGCCCCGATACCATCGCCGCCTTGGGGAATGAGATCATCAACACGCCCCATCTCGACCGGCTGGTCCGGGAAGGGACCACGTTCACACGAGCCATCGTGGCCGTGCCGATCTGCGTCGCCAGCCGCGCTGAGATCCTCACCGGCCGCGACGGACTGCGCAACGGGAAGGACGACTGGGGGTTTTCACCGGCGGACGGCGTCACGCACTGGGCGGGCGCCTTGTCCGACGCCGGCTATGAAACCTGCTACGTCGGGAAGTGGCACACCGTCGGGCGACCAAGTCATCACGGTTACACAACCACAGTGGGTCTCTTCGCGGGCGGGGGAGGCAGGTTTCCGCTCACCCATCCGCAGGACTGGAAAGGCATGGACGTCACCGGCTACCGGGGCTGGGTCTTCCAGACCGACGACGGTCAAATCTTTCCCGAGCAGGGCGTGGGCCTGACTCCTGATATCAGCAAGGACTTCGCAGACGCGGCAATCGAATTCCTCTCCCGCGAGCGCGACGAACCGTTCTTCCTGCACGTGAACTTTACCGCCCCCCACGACCCGCTGTTCTATCCGACCGGCTACGAGGAGACGTACGACCCTGACGCAATGCCGCTGCCGGAAAACTTCCGCCCGGAGCATCCGTTCGATCACGGCAACGCCGGAGGACGGGACGAAGTGCTGTTTCAATTCCCGCGCACGCCGGAGGAGACCCGCGCCGGTCTCGCGGTTTACTACGCAGTGATCTCACATCTCGATGAGCAGGTCGGCCGCATCCTGGCGACGCTGGAGCAGACCGGTCAGCTTGAAAACACCGTCATTGTCTACTCCAGCGACCACGGGCTGGCGATGGGGAGCCACGGCCTGCGCGGCAAGCAGAACATGTACGAGCATTCCGTCGGCGTGCCGCTGATCTTTCGAGGACCGGGGATCGAAGCCGATCGACGAACCGACGCCCAGTGCTACCTGCGCGACCTCTACCCGACGACCTGCGACCTCGCAGGCGTCCCCATTCCGGAGTCGGTCGACGGCCGCAGCCTCGTCCCCGTCCTCTCCGGCGATGCGGACGCGATCTATGACCAGGTCTTCGCGCACTTCCGCGACTCACAGCGGATGATCCGCACCGATGAGTGGAAGTACGTCGTCTATCCCCAGGTCGACCGCGAGCAACTGTTTCATCTCACCGAAGACCCGGACGAACTGACGAACCTCGCCGAGGATCCAGAGCACACAAAGACGCTCAACCGCCTCCGCGATCAACTCACCGCCTGGCGAACCACCCGACAGGACGCGACGCTGGAGGATTGATCTGAGCGAAACGCTCGTCCACACTGAATCGCCAGAAGCGACGGAAGTGTTTACAGGCGAGGATGTCAGCAGAGCCACCAGCCACCAGCCACCAGCCATCGACTACGGTCCCTCCCCCACCACCAATACCTTCCTGTAAGAAATGCCGCCCGGGATGCCGTCGAGGGCGATGTAGCCGGATTCCGGAATCTGGTCGTCGATGGCGGTCGTGTCGAGCACCTGACGGTCGTTGATCCAGACGTCGAGTTTTTCACCATCAACGACCATGCGGAACGTCTGCCATTCGCCCCCGGCGCCCGCCGCGTTGACCTGGGGGGCTTCAATGCCGAACAGCGCGCCGGTGCAGTATTCGTCAGCGTTCACGCCCTCGTCGTTCGAGAGCTGGATCTTGAAGCAGTTGCCGTACAGCGGGCCGGAGCCCGGATACCGGAAGAAGACCCCGCCCTGGCCATTCGCCCCGTTCGTCCGGTATTCCATCGTCAGTTCGAATCGCGCGTACTCCTGCGGCGACATCAACACCGCGTTCTCCGCGCGGTCGGAAGACGCCGTGAACTCGCCCAGCGGTCCGGTTGTCCACTCCCGGTTGCCGCGTCGCTGCCACGTATAGCGTGAGTAGAGTTGCTCACGGATTTCCTCCGCAGCGCCGGCCGCCGCACTGTCCGGGAACTCCTCCGAAGTGCGGTTGATGAACTCCAAAGCTCTGGGCAGGGCGTCTCGCGCCAGCTCCCACTCCGCCTGCCGGACGAGCCGCCTGGCCAGCCGTTCCATGAACTCGTCACCGGCCTCACCGGCGTCGTCGATCCGGTCCCTGAGAATCGTCGGGGGACCGTCGGGATCGTAGGCGAGAAACGTCGCTGCCCGCAGGTGGTCTGCCTCGTCAGCGTCGTCGAGCGCCCCGTTCGCGAGATTGACCAGCGTCAGAGTGTCCAGTTCCGAGAGGGGCCGCTCGACTTCCCGCGTGCCGGTTGTGCCTGTCAGAACTCCATTTTCAAAACCGACGAACTCCAGCCGCAGACTGCCGATACGAAAGGGATCGCCCGGTTCCAGCATCTCGAGGGCCCGCATCAGGGCCGATCCGAATTCCGCCAGCCGCCGCGCATCGTCGGCGTCCCATCGCAGGAGTTCGACCGCCTGTTCCAGCTCCTGATCCTTCTGCGCCGCCTCGACGCGCGGCAGAAGCGCGTCGAATTCCCGCGCGGCGACGAGCGCGCTCAGTTCGTCCCGGAGACGTGTATAAGACAGCGGCAACGTTTTCGGATCAACGGTCTCCTCCGGCGCCGGTTCGTCAGCCGGCATCCCTTCCCGACGGACCGGCGGGCGCGCTTCTGCGACAACCCGCTCCTCGATCGGTTCTCCTCGCAGCGCAACTCCCCAGCCTCGTTTCGGCGCAAGCCGGACGACGAACAGGTCGCCCCCCGCTTCCGGGTCGTCACAATAATACAGCCACTGCTCATCCTCAGAGACCCAGTACTGCCGCCGCGAGCGAGTGGCCGCGTAGTTGTTAAGTGTGAGTTCCGCGATCGTTTCCGCTGCGGCGAATGCGCTGCGGACCGACTCCCGGCGCGAGCGGGTCAGCGTCTTGCCGTCGAACGCGTACTGCCGCAGCCCGTCCGAGGAGAGACAGGGATGCAGGCCCGGCATCGGAAAGACGAGTTCCTTCGCGAACTCCTCTTCAAGCGATTCGCGGATGATGACCCGCGTTTGATAGTCAATCGGATCGGCGCCAGACTCCCGCGCGAAGTAGGCCCTCAGTCCCTTGCCCACGACCTGGCAACTGGTCCACCTTGAGTTGGGGACGTTCCGAAAGAAGATCGGAGTTCGTTCAGCAAAGTCCGCCAGCGGGTTCGACCGGCTGAGCGACCAGATGCGCGTCTTGTCGGGCACCACATAGAAAACCCGCGTGCCGTCGATCGTCACACTCGGACTGGCGGGCAGGTCCGCCCCACGCGTCATGTCGAGCAGTCGCGGTTCGCCGAACTGCTGCAGCGGCCCGCTCCGCGTGGCGACGTAGATTCCGCGTCCTGCGAGCCGATCGCTCACGAACCACAGCGACCTTCCGTCGGCGGAGACGAACGGATCAAGCTCCGCACGAGGCGAGTTGACCGCCGTCAGTGCGACCGGTTCGCCGACCGCCGCATTCAGGAGCGGCGCGTTCAGCAGTGCACTCGGTTCGCCGTCCGTCGTTCGATCGTCAAAGACCGCCTCGCTGTCGTCGGAAAATGCGACCGTCTTTGTGAGATCGCGCGCTCCCTCGCGGGCCACAGTGACCGAGTGCGTCCCGGGTGCGGCCGTCACCGCGCAGGGAGTGCGTACGAACTCTCCCGACTCGTCGCGAACCGGCAGCCCGTCAACAAACACCGCGTATCCCGGTTCATCGGTGTACACGCGGCAAGTCGCTGCCGGAAACTCCGGCAGGGGCGGCGGCTCACCGGGGGGTTGCTTCGCTCCGTTCGTCTCGGCCTGTTCGCGTACGGAAGTCGTTTCCGGTTCGTCACCCGACGGGCAACCACCGGACAACAGGCAGACCCCGCACAAAAGCGCCGTGGCAAGAATCGTTCGCAGGAAGTTCACGCTTCGGTCCATGCCCAATTGGAGGTGTTTCCCTTGGTATCCTCGCGTCCGACCAAAGAGTGCCGCGTCGGTCCGCCAAGCCCACACTATACCAACCGAATCGCTGTCGAATCGACGCGACTTTCCGGACGCGTCGGCACGGTCGAGTGGCCGACAACATACGCAGATATTGCAGTCCTGCCTTTCCTCAGAGAGAATGCGATTCGTGACGATTTCAAACCGGGAGAGTGTCAAATGAGGGCGATCGCCATCGCATTGCTGTTGCTGCTGTGGTGCGGATGCGTCGATCCGCGGGCTTTGCAGGTCGAGAGCGAACCCGATGCCGAAGTGGTCGAGAATCCCGCCACCCCTCCCACTCCGACGATAGCGGACGTTCCGGCTGAGATCGTCGAGAAGTCGCAGGCGCTTGAAGAATATCCCCATCTCGTGCAGGTGGAGAACAACATCCGGGCGACCGATCCCTTGACCGGCTATACCGACGCGATCTGGGCCACGGCCTCGCGGGCCGAGTTGGCCGGCTTTCAGCACACAATTCAGATCCATTACGCACAGCACGAAAAATATCCGTCGTACGAAGAATTCATGGACTACTACAAGCAGGCGGGCGTGGAACTCAAAGGGACCAAACCGTGGCAGGTCTACGCGTACGATCCGGCGGACGGAACAATCGTGATTCTCGAAGACCGCATCGAAAAGAAGCGCCGCTTCGACGAGGCCGGAATCGAATACACGGACTGACGTGAAACGCCTGCTGATCCTTCTCCTCCTGGTCTCCCCGGCCGCCGCCAATGATCCGGCGAAAGCAGCCGGCGACGAGTTTCTCGTCGTCGGCTATCTGCCGTGGTATCGCGTTGAGTCGGTCTCCGGCCAAAAGTTGGGGCCGGTGACCGATCTGATCTATTTCGGGATCAAGCCCCGAGCCGACGGCCGGCTGGAGTCGCCCCCGATTGAGCAGGATGTGCTGACGACGCTGAAGGAGATTCAGAAGCAGACCGGATGCCGATTGCATGTGTGCGTGGGAGGCGGCGGGCGATCGCAGGGATTTGCCGCGCTGACCGCGAGTTCCAGCCGCCGGACAGGCTTCGTGCGGGAGTTGTGCCGATTCTGCAAAGCGGAAGGCTTGATCGGAGTCGACTACGACTGGGAGCATCCGGAAGGAGATGTCCAACTGGCAAACTACGCCGCTTTGATCACCGAGACGAAGCGCGAACTCGGCGACGAAGGCGTGGTGACCGTCGCCCAGTCGCCCTGGCGTGACTTCGGACCGGCGATTTACGACGCCGTCGACCGGGTCCACGTAATGTCGTACAACCACCGTTTTCCACACGCCCGGCTGGAAGATGCGCAAAAGGACGTCGTGCGGATGCTCGAATTCGGCTGCCCCGCCGAGAAGATCGTTCTGGGAATCCCGTTCTACGGCCGCAATGCGAAAGGCCGCACGCGGATTTACGCCGACCTGGTCGGTAACGCCGACGCCGACGCCGACCTGATCGACGGCTACGCGCTGAATGGCCGAGAAACAGTCATTGGCAAAACGCGCTATGCCATCGAGGCGGAACTGGCGGGCGTGATGATCTGGGAAGTCGGCCAGGACGCTCCCGACCCGCGCCGATCGCTCCTCCGGGCGATCGAGGGCGTGCTCGAAGCGCCGCGATCGCGTTCCGGCGTGCGTCTCCGTCGCTGACCGCCAATCCGGACCTTTCGCTTCCAGGAATGAGGAACGCGACCCTGGCGGCGGCAGTGCTGCCCGACAGCGCACGCTGCCGGCGTGCGTACGCCGGCTTTGCCATCAGCGGCACGCACGCCAGGCTGCGCGCTAGGTGGTTGGGCTGCGGGCGACGTCCGCGCTGGGTTGTCGCGGTCGTTCGGATTATTCCGGTGAAAGCGAATGCACAGGCGACGGCCAGGCGCCGCTTCCTGATGGATGTCTCTCAATCAATCCGAACGCGGTGCGATGAGGTAGGGTTAAGGAAGCTGGGGTGATTGAGGCGTTTTTTTCGCCCAAGCCAGCGGCGGCTGTCGGCCGGATTGCAGCGAATCGTTCTATTTCCGGGGACGCACTTAACAATCGATTTAAAGTCAGTGCACGGCAGGGACCGAATTTAGAGATCAGACGGTTCCACTCGAAAGGAACGGGACGCTTGGTCCCGGGGGGCTGCTTTTGGCCGGTTCCTTTCGATGAACTGTTGACAGGGGGGAAAGGAATCTCTGGTGAGTCGACCGGTTCGGGAAGGGCGCGTCCCTTTTCGGGTGGCGAACCTGGTCCGTTTCTCCCTGGCAGACCGCTCCGGTCTGTAGCCACGGTAACCGGCGTGTGCGGATGTCTGTGATGGGGGGCGCTCTTGCGTGTCATCACAGGCGATTCGCGACACATGAGACACCGGATTATTCAACGGAACCTGAGACTACCCCGATCCGTTCACGATGGCAGATGCCAAGGACCCACTGGCCAGGAGAGCCGGCCGTCGTTTTTGGGGTGACGATCCGGAGGGCGCCCTGCACCCTCTGACCCAGAACTGTAAGCGATTGGAGAGCCCGCAATGAGGACGATCTTCACTACTGGTCAAGTAGCCAAGATCTGTAAGGTCGCACCGCGCACCGTCAGTAAATGGTTTGACTCTGGCCGCCTTCGTGGTTACCGGATTCCCGGCTCGCAGGATCGTCGGATCCCGCGTGAGCATCTCATCCGGTTCCTCAAAGAACACGGCATGCCGCTGGGCGAGCTGGAAGACGAAGCGATGGGCAAGATCCTGCTCGTCGGCGTCGAAGGTCCGGTCCAGGGCGGATTGAGCGACATTCTGTCGGCCGAGGACTTCAAGATCGATCTGGCTGCCAGCGGCTTCGAGGCCGGCATCCAGGCCGAGTCGCTGCATCCCGATTGCGTCGTCGTCGACTTCGCGATGGGCCGCAACGAAGCGCTCATGATCGCCCAGAACCTCCGCCGCAATAGCGATTACACCGACACCGTGCTGATCGGACTGCTGACTGACGACGACACGGCCGCCGGTTTCGACCGCACCGTGTTCAACGAGACCTTCCGTAAGCCGTTCGACGCTGCTCTGCTCGGCGAACGCATCAAGACGCTCGTGTCCCGTAAGAAGCAGCTCGTCTAATCGCTCTCCTGCACGCATTCGGGGGCCGCGACAGACTTCTGAGCGGCCTTGCATGCGAGTGGGAGACGCCGCGACGATCCGCCGCAGACGGGGTTGGACGGATCCCCACGGCCTGCGGCTGGCCGTTCACGCGATTTGCCGGTCCATTCGGCTGCCCGTATGATGGCAGGGACGGACTTGGTGGTCTCCGTGGAATCGGCCGAAGCGGCGAGGTTAATGTGAATCATGTGCAACGGTCAGGTCCGGCGGGTCAACCGGCTCTCCGAATTGTGGGTCCACCTCCTCCTGACGGACGGGCTCGACCCCTCCAGACCATGACCGAGGTCGTGAACGCAGAGGCTTCGCGGTGACGACCGGGACACGGAACGACCGAGAGGCGGATGGTTCCTCTGGTCTACCGGAATCGCAGGTGCACGGCTCGATACGACCGGCCGGACAGGCTCGCCCCAGGCGCGCTCGTCCGGCCGTTTTATTTTGGGCCGGGCCGTTGCTGATTGCTCTCATGGCCGGCGTCGGCGTGCTGGCCTCGCTCGATCCGGCCGGCAGCTATCCCAATCTCGTCGAAGGCCCGGGCGTGACGCTGGACGAGGTGTTCAATGTGCAGATGGGCGTCTACCAGTACCGCGCATTGAACGATCACGGTTGGAGGCTGTGGACCGCTCCCGTACGAGACGAGGTCTTCGCCGACAGGTTCTACAATCCGGACCACCCGCCCCTGGGTCGGGTCTGGATCGGCTTCTGCCACGATCTGACGCGCTTTCTTGTTCCGCCCGTCGAAACCGGCGCCCTCACTGTCACGGCGTGCGCCCGCACCGCCTCGGCAATCGCATTTGCGGCGACTGTGTTCCTGGTTGGTCTGTATGCCGGGCGATGGTACGGCGTTACGGCCGGATGGACGGCGGCTCTCGCATTGACTCTGATGCCGAGGGTCTTTGCCCATGCGCATCTGGCGTCGCTGGAAACCAGCACGAACCTGATCTTCGCAGCAGCAGTTTTCTTCGTTGCGGACCGCCTTGGCCGGGGCCCCGCGCAGGAGACGACGAACCGTAGACTGCTGACGAACGCCTTTTTGGCCGGATTGCTGTTCGGATTGGCCCTGCTCACCAAAATACAGGCGGTGTTGTTGCCGGTTCCCATCTCCCTGTGGATGCTATGGCGGTTCCGGCTGCGTGGGCTGCTCCCCATCGGAGTCTTCGGCCTGACCGGGCTGGCCGTCTTTCTTCTCGGCTGGCCTTGGCTGTGGATCGACCCGGCCCCACACCTGCTGGAATACTTTCGCAGGGGAGTCGAGCGTGCGACGGTGTACTGTTTCTATCTTGGAACGCGATACCCGGACGTCAACGTCCCCTGGCATTATCCGCTTGTCCTCTTCGCCGTCACGATTCCAATCGGCCTGCACGTCCTCGCAGTCTGCGGCCTGGTGAAGAACGCAAAACGCGCACCCGACTCGGAAACCGCCGAGCCCGACGCGACACGAGCCAGAACGATTCTGCTCGCCGGAACCGTCCTCTTCATTCTCGTGTTCTTTTCGCTTCCCGGCATCACGGTGTACGACGGGTCGCGCCTCTTTCTCGTCGCTGACCCCCTGTGGGCCGTCCTCGTTGGAGCGGGTGCCGAGTGGACGTTCCGTGTGCTTCGGAAGCGTTGGTCAAGTCGCGTCGCGGCCGGCGTTGTGGCCGGCATCTTCGCCGCTCAGTCGTACGGCGTCATCGCCCTCCATCCCTGCCAACTCAGCTACTACAACGCCGCGATGGGGAGCCTCCGCGGCGCCGACGGCTGCGGCATGGAACTCAGCTACTGGGCCGACAGCATCACGCGAGATCTGCTGGAGGCCGCCGCCAACAGAATCCCGGCGGGCTCAACGATCGACCTCGCCCCTCGGCTGATTCCGGCGCAGGAAACCGAGTTGCTCTTGCAATCGCCGCTTCTCACGGCAATGAACTACCGGCTGCGGGCCTACGATGACAAGGCCGGAAACGACATCCGCTACGTGATCGTCTATCGCCGGAAAGCGGACCCCTGGCCGTCCCTGGACCCGGCTCCCGAGGGCGGAACGCTCATCGCGGAGGTCCGCCGCGAAGGCGTCCAGCTCGCTGCGGTCTACGAACTTGAGGAACGCTGAAGGCGGCGGTGCAGGCTGGATTTACAATGGGCGCCCGTGACCGTTCGATGGTTGGCCGCACTCAGACGTCACAGCCTGCGAATGCGCCGCGACGGGTCGTTTCGCTCTCGCGGGTTGGCTTCTCTCCATGAAGGCCGAGCGATAGAGCCCCACGGGATAGCGCATCACGCGCAGCGGCGTGACGCCGATCAGCGAGGTCACGACCTGGATTGTGTCATACGTGTGCGGCTCCTGAATCCTCGAAACGATGCCCGCCGCCACAAATCGCAGCAGAAGACTGGCGGCGAACAACAGATGGAACCCGACCAGTTCACGGCCGAAGAGCGTCACTGAGCCGTCTCCCAGAGCCGTCAGGACGCCGCCCGCAACGATCGCCGTGACGCCGCCCACAAGCCCGGCGAGCGCCGTTCCGGCCGCGATGTACATCGTGCGATTCTCGCGCGGCGAGTTCTTCAGCAGAAACCCGTTGGTCGCGATCGCGAAGCCGGAGTTGAGAGCCGCGTCAACCATGAAGACCGGCGCCAGAATGTAGAACGCAAGCACCGGCCGGGCCGGCGCCGCCAGCAGCGCAATCATGTTGACCGACTTGAACAGCACGCACAGCACGAGCAATGGTTTGTTTCCGTACCGGTCGGCGATCTTGCCCATGGCGCCGGCCGTCGCCGCCCCGCCGATCCAGGAGCAGGTCCACAGCGTCAGCACCTGAAACAGGCTCATCCCGACGTATTCCAGCAGATACAGACTGATGAACGCCGCGCCGATCATCGCCGTGAAGTGCCAGAAGCACATAAAGCCGATGAACGAACGAAACCCCGGATGCCGAAAGGGACCGCTCCACGCCGACCGCAGGTCGACCCCCTGCAGCGGCGTGACGGGAGGTTCTTCCACCTTCAAGAAAAGGAGGACGTCCGCCACGCCGAACACGGCCGCAATGGCTGCCAGAATCGGATAGCCCAGTCGCACGCCCAGACCGGTCTGATACAGCAGGATCGCTCCGCCGAACAACGACACGGCGGCCACCCACTGCATCCAGCGGTGGCGTACGCCCCAGAATCGGTTCAAGGTTTCGTGCGGAAGGTAGTCGCCCATCCAGGACAACCACAGCGGCGTGCAAAAGTGCAGCAGTCCCTGGTTGATCGCGATGCACACCAGAAACATCCACACCCAGGTCTGGTCCGAGACGCCCGGCCAGATCCAGGGACCAAAGGCGACCGGGACCACGATCAGCCGCTGCACAAGCGAGAGCGCCATCCAGGTCGTCCTGCGATAGCGCAAATGGTTCGCCGCCGCCGCCGCCATGAACTGCACGATCAGCAGCATCACCGGGAGTGAATTGAAAATCCCGACATGCAGCCCGCTGCCCCCCAGGGTCCGCACGTAGTCGATCGACGCCGCGGACAGCGTGAGTTGCGTATAGGCCATTCCGAAACAGCCCGCCGCCACAATGACTTTTTGCGCCGTCTCCAGCGGCCAGAACGACCGGTTCATTGATGTTCTTCGTTGGCTTGCCCCATCGCGGCGGAGTTCCGCGATGGGGCCCGATTGCATGGCTCTTGCACCCGTCGCTGTGCTGTGTGATCGACGAGTCCGTTCAAGTGCGAAACGGTAGCACGCAATTCGATTCGCTGACAGACCGCCCGTCCGGGGATTTCATCGGGCGGCGGAAAACGCTGATTGACGGGCAATCGGCACCCCGAGTACATTGGGCTTGTGCGAAACGGAGCTGACCGGCCGCATCCCGCCGGTTCTCTCTCCGACTTGACGGTTTCGACGGGTCTTCACCGGGCGCCGGTTGCCATGCGGCCTGAATGGCCGTGTGCAGGCGCACCCTTGGCGCCTGAAACGACCATGACTCGAACACTACGTGCACGATTCGCCTTGTACCGCCGGAAAATTCACGAGAACTGGTCGACCGGACCGGGACTCGCCGAAGCCGGTCTCTGGACGTTCGGGTTTCTTCTCGCTCAAGCCGTCGCCGCCTGCCTGTTTGTCGGGCTGTTGCTGCTGATCGCCTTCGACGGCCGCATTCCCGCACGGTCCGAAGCGATCGAGATCCTGTTGGCGATCCGCATCGATTCGACCTTCCTGCTGACGGGCGTCACCACGCTCGGCGCCCTCCTGCTCATCGTGCCGGCGGTTCGGTTCCGAGTCGGACGCCCGCTGCGCCGCCGACTCGGCCTCGAAACGCCGCAACCGAGGCGCCTGCTCCTCGCACTGGGAGCCGTCGCGCCTCTGGCGGTCGTTTCCAATGCACTCTACAGCGCGGCTGACGGCGTGTGGCAGGCCCTGGCGGGGCACTTTCCCCCGCTCGCGCCGGCCGGCAACATGAATGCCCTGGAGACCCTCACGCCGGGGATCGCCGCCGAACCGTTCGGCGTTCTCGTCGTTGCGCTCGCCTTGGGCCCGGCCATCAGCGAGGAGCTTGTTTTCCGCGGCGTCATCGGCCGCGGACTGATTCGCCGCCGCGGAGTCATCGCCGGCGTGATCTGGACGAGCCTGTTCTTCGCCGCCGCCCATCTCTATCCGCCCCACGCGCTCGCCACGATCCCGCTGGGAATCTTCTTCCACTTTGTTTATCTGCAGACCCGAACGCTCTGGCTGCCGATCGGCCTGCATTTCCTCAACAACGCCCTCGCCCTGGCGATGATGAAATACCCCCTGCTCAACAAGTTCCCGGAGACGCCGTTGCTGGTCGCGCTCTCAACAGTCTATCTGCTGATCATCGCCCTGCTGCTGACCGGACGCCGATTGAATCTTCAAAGCCTTGAACTTCAAAGGCCGGCGCTGGCAATCGTCATCGGACCCGCAGGCGCACGCCTCGAAAAACTCTCGCACGCCGCCGCCGCCGCCTGCATCCTCGGTTTCACCACGTCCTTCGTCTGGTCAATGATGTCGGCCCCACTGCAATGACGGGAGTTTCGCCTTTCGGCGACGCCCGATCCTGCAGCGTTACGAGTGGTACAGCGGGATCGCAGTTTAATTGCTGTTGAGGCGCACGTGGTGGAGTCGCCCCGCGTTAATCAGTGCTGATGAATGACGAGTGGTACGCCGGTCAGTCCCAAATGGAAGTCGGTCGACCAGCACTCGCGGATTCTCCGGGACTTCATCAAGCTCAATCCGAGCGCGTCAGCCAGCGTGAGATCCTGATCAGCAAACCGCCGAAGTATCTCTACCGCCCGGCTCTGTTCTTCGACGCCCACTGAAGCGACCGTCAACGGCGCCATCTCTTCGATCATGGTAAGGAATCGGAGTGCGCGGGTGCGGTCATATCGTTTCAAAAACCAGGCGTGACCTTCGGCGACGACCAATGTCGTCGTCAGCAGAGGCGGAGGGTCGGAGAAGAGACGCCGGAACAGCGGGTGATGCGTGTCGGATCGGTCGGCGAAAGCGATGAACGCCGATGTATCGACGTAGGCTCTACTCCTTGCCGCCATAGATGATCTCGTCGATCTTCTGGCTGGAGTCCGGGTCGCCGGTTTCGACCATGCCGGCGTGTCGCATCCAGGGGTGGTTCTCGTCCACCGGAAGTACCGTCCGGAGCGACCGCCTGACGAGTTCCGCAAAGGAAATTCCCAACCGGGCGGCCTCCCGTTTCGCGGCCCTGTACTCGTCGTCGGTTAAACTGATCTGAGTGCGAATCATGATAACAGTCTATCGCCAATTGTTATCACAGGCAAGATGTCGTCCGAAGAACCAGCCGCGGATCACCCTTATGAACGAAAACCGCTCCGTGTCGCTACTCCTCAAACGTCGACTTCCGCCGCAGCAGGTGATGACAACTCTGCGCAAACCGGTGCGCCTCGTAGCGGACGTATCGCGGCAGGCGGCGAGTACGAGCATGATCCAGTGAGCGTGGTTCACGCGAATGTCAGAAAGTCCGCCGGCGCATACAACTTTCGTTCGCGCAGTGGGTCAGGCGACTCGCGTTTGCACTGATCACGCAAACGCCGCATTCTTGCAGCCGATGCCAGCAAATAGAACGGTTCCTCAAGTGCACCGACGCGTTCGCACCAAGGCGGCGGATTCTGCTCCCGGCGCAGCGCGAGCAACTCAGCCAGCGCTGCAGAGGCAGCCTGGACTCGTGTATCGGTGGACTGAGGAACGGGGACGTTCCCGACGTCGGGATAGACCGACAACAATTCGTGTACGAGCGCTCGCAACTGGATTGTATCACGCCGCAGCGCGGCCTCAGCCAATTGGTGAATCGCCACCATCTACACCCTCCGCGAGCTTTAACTGCCGTTCTGCGACGTCAACAAAGTTAACAGTTGTGCTGGTGTCTGGACCGGTAGCGTGGCGTGTTTGAAGTCCTTCAGGTTCCGCGTGACGATGATGTCGACCTTCGCGCGGGCTGCTGAAGCAGCGACAACCGCGTCTTCAAAGTCGCGGATTCTTGAATCCAACGCTTCGGCCAGAACACTCTCGTTCACCCCGGCGATCTGGAGCAGCGACAGCAACGCCCGCACGTGTCGCTTCGCCTTTGGCGCACCAACCGCCTTGCGGGTCAGATAAGACACCGTCGTTATTGAATTCGCGCATGCGCATCCATAAAGCTCACCGCGATCAACGGCTGTGAGCAACTGGGCTGCTGCTTCTGCGAACGGTTCACGGTCAAGGAGAAAATCGACCAGCACATCCGTGTCGAAGAGCACGTTCACAGGTACTTTTTCTCGAGATATTCACGGTAGTCGTCGGTGTCGACGCCGCTTCCGCGAAGGACACCCCGCAGTTTCGACACTGTAGGCGTCGGTTCGGACGCCGCGCTTGGGCGACTGTCCAGAAGAGCAAAGTACTCGGCGACAAGTTGCGAGAGCGATTTCCCCGATCTACGGGCGTGAGATTTGGCCTTTCGGATCAGTTTCTCGTCGAGACGGAGTGTGAGTTTCGACTGCATTGAAGCCCTCGCAAGACGTATGCCCCCTGTCGAATTATACGTCACCGGCGAGCCGTTGAAAACCGCCTGCCCCTGCAACCTGCGAAGTCGCCTCCGCCAGTCCGAGTTTCGCCTTCAAGCTCTGAAAGCCATGCCTCTACGAATGAGGACCATTGCGAGTCGTCTACAGCGTCCCAGCGTCCCAGCGTCCATCGATCGGGATGATCCGCTTCACTCCTCAAACGTCGACTTCCGCCGCAGCA
>ERZ869936.1238-NODE-1238-length-19152-cov-4.833796_pt1 | contig 19152 bp, 15 predicted proteins | sample MGYA00520876_ERZ869936 | MGnify/ENA primary metagenome ERZ869936 (study PRJEB32218, sample SAMN09650985) | biofilter metagenome | isolation source: enrty point of leading RO module | place: Saudi Arabia: Thuwal, RO plant located on Red Sea | collected 2016-02-17 ...
TGTGGGATACAGCGGAGCAAGCTCAAGGGCATGTCGATAGCAGCGATAAAAAGCTAGAGATTGAGTATCGTCAGGGCGAGAAGACCCGATGCGAAGGGAACTACTGCGGAGTGGCAGAGTTTTGTGAACAATACAATGGATGGAGAAAGTAATGTCCGTATGGGAAACACTATCTAAGATCGATGTAAACGATCACACGGAAAAGAAGAATGGCCTAACGTATCTATCGTGGGCATGGGCTTGGGGAGTTCTGAAGAACCACTACCCTGAAGCTGTATTCAAGAAGCACATACAGCCCAACGGCATGCCGTACATCAAAGATGAAAATGGGTACGCATACGTTGAGGTAACTGTTACCGTCGAAGGAATTAGTGCAACTGAACTTTTTCCTGTTCTTGATTACCGCAACAAGGCGATCCAGAACCCAGATGCATTCGCAATCAACACCGCATTTCAGCGCGGACTAGCCAAGGCGATCAGCTACCACGGCCTAGGTCACTACATCTATGCAGGTGAAGACCTGCCTCAGAGTGACGGAGAGGGGCGGCAGAGTGAGGTAAAGGAAAAACCTAAGCCCACCCCCACGAAAAAGGAAAAGGCTCCTGAGCCGCCGAACGAGAAGCCTCTTGGCTACATGGTCAACTCAGGTGCCTACAAACCAGAGGATCGTGAGCCTCGCGCTGTTTATGATTGGGACAGTTGGGCAGATGTTGCATGTGCTTGGGTGGATGCAATCAGGTCAATGGACACATTGAAGAAGTTCTATAACGCGAACAAGGAACTGTTCGAGTTAGCCAAGGAACAGAACAGTACAGCCCATCAATCGGTGGCTGACAAAATCAAATCTAAGAAAGAAGAGTTATCAAAGGAGAAGAAGTAATGGCTCAATATCCCGCATCAGGCATCCTGTTTCAGAACGACAGGAAGCAGAACGAACGTCAGCCAGACTACACTGGCAACCTTGAAGTAGATCGTGAGGTAGTGACTGACCTATGGAACCAAATGCAAGAAGGGGTGGAACACCCAAAGGCGAACCTAGTCGGATGGAGAAAAACATCCAAGAATGGCAAGCCATTTCTATCGTTGCGCAGCGACTTGTTGAGAGAGCGCAAGAGCAACGACAACTATCAAGCACCTGCGGGTCATCAGAACAACAAACAGTCCAACGACATGGATGATGAAATCCCGTTTTAATTTTTCTTGAGTGGAGTACAAGATGAAAAATATTCAAATAGAAAAGATAAAGGTCAACAAGTTCCTAATGACGCCAACCAAGGCAAAGGAGCTTTTAGAATGCAACACAAGAAACAGGAGGGCATCTGATCTTGCTGTGTCTCTATATGCAAGGGACATGGTAGCAAATAACTTTCACCTCAGTGGTAGTTCAATTTGTGTATCTGATACAGGTGTCCTTCTTGATGGGCAACAACGCCTCATGGCTTGTGTCAAATCTGAAAAGCCTTTCTGGACAATACTTGTGGAAGACTTGCCAGAGGAAGCAATCCTTACAATTGACAGTGGCAAGAAGAGAACCTACGGAGATCGACTAAAGATCAATGGGTATGAAAACTACAATGGACTTGCTGCGTCCGTTAAGATGCTTGCGCTACTTGCTGATAAGAACCCAAAGGATACTGGCTACACCATCAACGAACTTGATGCTGTACTCAGCAAGAACCCAGATTTAACTGAGAGTGTGTCGTATTGTAGGAAGACATACTACAAGGCAGACAACCTTATGAGTGCCATCCATTATGTGGGTACTGTCACTGGTTATGAGGATCAAGCCAATGATTTCGTCAGGACTTGGAGAGATGGTCAGATCAATTATGAAGATGACCCGATTATCTACATCAGAAGAAAGTTAGATGATGACCTGAGAAAAGCTCAGAAAATGTCAACTGTCACAAGGATGAAGTTGATAATGCTTTCTTGGCATAAGTTCAAAAATCTCACTGAGTTGAAGTCCGCACAGATACCAAAGAATGGTTTCTACATGGACGACTGGGATCGTAAGAAGTGCGGTCTGGAATAAGCTATGCTCATTCCGAAACATAAGAACATTCGGGATGAGAAGTATCTGAATACTTTGCGGGGGACACCCTGCTTGGTGTGCAGACGTGGCGCAGAGGCTCATCACTTACAGCATGTTGGGGAACGTGGTGTAGGTATGAGGTCGGGAGATAACTGGGCTGTACCTCTGTGTCACGACTGTCACATGGAACTACATCGCTTTGGTGATGAACGTACATGGTGGGACTTGAACGGCATTGAACCAAAGGAATGGGCTTCTAAGAACTGGGATAAGTACAATGTTAGTAATAACTAAGGAAATGATACAGCAGGTAGAGTGTCCCAAGTGTGGTGCAAGAGTAGGTAAGAGTTGTGGTCATAGACGCGACAAGTCTCGCAGCCATCACCAGCGTTTGCAAAAAGCCCAAAGATATTTCAACCCCAAAAAAGAAGAGTCGCAACATAATGAGTAATATAAGAGATGCAGCTATGGGGTTCGAGGCCGTGAAGGTGTCTATGTCTCAGGACAGGAACGGCATCATACTACGCCTCAACGTACACCCCAATGACTGCCCACCAGAACTACACACTGACTGGGTAGGCACACGATACATGGTGGCTATGGTTAGATTGACTGATGATGATCAACCAGAGACACGAGAAGAATATCAGCATATAGAAAGGCTGATTGCATCAGCAGGACTACTGTGCCGTAACCAAGAGTTTGGCGAGTACCTGCACGACTGTGGGTTAGTAGAGGATGTTGACCCATTTAAAATAGAGAATGCGGCTGTAGAAGCCGTGCGAAAATACTGTGGCATCAAATCGCGGTCAGAGTTTAGAGATAATCCTGATGCCCGAAGTAAGTTCGAAAAACTACGTGAGGACTTTAGGCAATGGAAGAAAAGCTAATGGACATACATGGGGTTGCAGAGATGATGTCAATGCATCCCAAATCTATGCGTAAGATCATAAGAGAAGATAAGAGCTTCCCTAAAGAGATCGTCTTTAGTGAGCGCGTCAAGCGTTGGAAGTATTCAGAGATATTAGAGTGGATAGATAGCAAACATGAAACCGACATACGAGAATCAGGCTGACGCAGAAAACGAAAGACAACTTGCACTTCTGCTAGAAGATAAGTGGAAGTGTAAGATGCAGCGTCAGATGAAGTACGCACAGTTTGACTACGTTGCATTGCGTGGAAAGAAGATACAGGCATTCGTTGAGATGAGGCATAGAAATGTGCCGTATGATCAATACCCAACTTGCTTCATATCACTAACCAAGTTGCTCATGGCACAGAACCTAAAGAACGTGTGTGATGTACCATGCCTGTTCGTGGTTCAGTGGTCAGACAGAACTGGTTATTGCAACCTTGATATGAAGTGTGAGGTTGAGTTCAGTGGTGAAGGATGGAATCGCCGCAACGATCCATCCGACATTGAAGCCATAGGTCTGATACCAACTGACAGGTTCAAATTGTTCAATTGAACTTTATCGATAGTCCTTCATGATCATGTTGCCACGAGCGTATAGCATCTGCTTCTGCTCATCTAACCTATCCAGTAACAACTGACGCTGACTATCAGGAAGATTTACATTATCACGGATGGCATTCTGCTGCCGTGATATTTTTTTGATGGCATTGTTGATGGCCTTTATACGTGGCAGTAGTGCGATCTCTTCAGAGTACTTCTCTCTGGCTCTCAAGAACCTTGCACGGTCACCTGCTTCTTGTGCAGCCTTGATCTCCTGACCCACGTTTAAGATACGATCACGCTTCTCAACGAACAGACCAATGTTCTCACGCTCAGATACGCTGCCGATAATCTTACGAACGAACGGTATCTCTCGTGACAAGTCTTCATCAAACCCATCAGTGTAGATACGAGCAGGTGCTTCTGCTGTACGCTGTACGAACCGCCCGATACCACCAGTCAGATACTCGAACCAGTAGTCCATGATCTCTGGGTTCCAATCAACGAAGCCAGACATCTCGCTAGTGCCGCCTGTCAAAGAGTTCAGGTTATCAGAAATCCAACGTGCTGACGGGCTGACGCTGTTAAAGTAGCGTTGGCTATCAGGCGATTGATCCCCCGGATACTGCTGCTTATATATCGGCACTCCCGCGTAGTTTTCGTTACGCATAATCTCAATGAATGGATCAGCCACTGTAGGCGCAACAAAGTTCGCCATGTTCTCAGTGCCGCCGATTGGATTCAACGCATCAACTGCAGTCATGAAGATTGAGTTGGCACCCTCTGATGCAGAGTACTCACCGCGAAGTGTACGATTAAACGCACGTCCTGCATTGACCGCCATGTTCAGACCATACGGTAGAGGTATGGCTAGATAAGAACGGTCACCTGCCATTCCGAATGTCGGAAGGATTAGGTTATGCTCAAGGATGTAGTCAGGTATCTTGTCGTAGATTTTGATCTCATCATCATCTTCTTCAGACAACATAGCGTTGAGGGCATCCTGCATGACACCAGCGACAATCAATCCGCCCCATAGCTTTCGAACTTTTGGCGATTTTAGGAACGCATTGAAAAGTGCAAATGAACCTTGGATAGATGCATTGTAGAACAAGTAATAAGAGTTCATGAGAGTTTTCATCTCACCACCCTTACCGAAGTTCACAGTCACATTACGTGCAGCTTGTGCTGCTCTCTCGTTGGAGAACCCTTTGTCCTTCAGTCCCTTGTATACAGCAACACGTACAGCGTTCTCAGCCACAGTATTGTAGTCTTCTAGGAACTTGAGCAGTGACTTGGTCTTCTCACCTGCGAAGCTGTTCTTCATCTTATTGAACTTGCCACGCACACCGTCTTCAGAGATATCACCTAACAAGTTGCTGATGTTTGCCATCTGATCAGCGACACTGTTCATAGGGTTGGCAGAGTTCTGCCCGCCATCACGGACGAAGTCAGCGTATATCTTAGACCATTCACTATCTTTATCACCGTTACGAATGGCTCTCTTGATGCCTGAGAATGCCTTGCCGTAATCCTTGGCGATGCTCTTCACCATGCCATCAGCATCAAACTGCTGCACGTTAATACCTGCTGTTTGAATATCGCGGACGATGTTAGTGATGAAGAACTCAGGGTTATACGAGGTGTTGATGTTTGACAGGTATCTATTCACCTTGCCCAAGGCACGGTTGATTGTATCCAATGAGCTTGGGCCTGTACCATCTACACCTTTCAGTGCGTTGGCTAGGCGTACATCACTTAGTTCAACGAAGACATCCTTCCCATTTTCTTTTGCAACAAAGATATTCGGGTCTTGGCCTGCCATCATGTCAGGTATTTCTCTAACCTTGCCTGATGAATCCAAGACACGGCGTGTTGGCATGCGATCTAGGATACGACCAAAGCCACGGGTCTTGTCTGGGTTTGCACGTAGCAATCCAATGAATGCCTGACCAACCTTGTTGCGCTCACCGCGAACAACAGAGTTCTGGTTCTGGTTAATCACCGTTGCAAGAATATCTGTGGCATAATCAAAGCGGCCCAGCGCACGACGATCTTCTTTACCACGTACACCAAACGGCGCACCGCCTGCGGGACGAGTGTAATTCATCTCATCTTCAAGCATATCCACCTTGCCACGCAGTGGGACGTAGGCATTGAAGTTCTTATCAGTGCGCATGTCGTCTGGGATTAGACCATAGTTCCTGCGAGTTTCGTTTGTATCGCCAACGATACTGCGAACAGACTGCTGAACCTCACGCAGTGCAGCGATGCTTGGGCCATCCAATGTGGCGACCCATCCTAAGATTGCATCTGCCTCTGCATCAGACATACCTGAACCAGATGTGTTGTCTGGGTCTCGTTGTCTGATGAATGCATTACGCTCCTTGGCGTGTGTCGCATAGAGTACAGCGTCAACCACCGCGAGTTTCTTACTTGGATAACTATCAAGAGCTTTCTTAACGAAGCCATCCCCTGTCTCTGATGTTCTATCAGACAGAGCTTTCAGTTGATCAATCTTACCCTGAGCAATGTTAACGCCTTTAACCGCGTTCACTGCGTCTTTGTAGATTGTATTCTCACGGCTATCGATCTCTGCGCCAACACGACCATGATACAATTCTTCCTGTAGATATGGATCGAACGCATCTGTGATTGTGGCACCCTTGTTCTTTAGCTCTTGGATCATACGACCAACTGGCAGCATGTTGTCTTGGAACTTACGGATGATTGTATCCGCTGCCGTCTGAGCTTTCTGCTTTGGCAGAACAAACCCAAGACCCTTGGCGACAGTGTCGGCTGCACGAGCGTAGTTCAGATCATACTTCTTGTTCTCAATCTCTTGAGGTAATGCGCTGAACAAACGAGATGCACGAACAGGTGCAACCTTACGAGCCTTCTTCTCTAGGATCGGGAAGAATGTCTTCACATAGAATACATCCTTGGCAGGTGCGTTTGGTAGATCACGACCTGACTGTAAGACAAGACGCATGGGTGGTGCCTTGAACGCTAGATTGTCACGCCACTCAAGTACGATGCCGCCCTGACTTGGATAGGAAATCACAGACTCTCCGTCATCATATCCTTGGTCTTGCCAACGGCGTAGTAGATCGTAGATGGCATTCTCTACACGCTTGTACTTAGAGTTCTCTACAAGCTCCTTGTCATGGTTACGCTGCTGAATGTGGAACAGACCCTGACCAACTTCTACACCGCTCTCATATGTCTTGTGTGAACCCTTTGGCAGAACGATAGGACGTAGTCTGCCACGATCCATGAAGTATCCATAGACAGGATTAGGCGAGCCATCTCTCAGGTTTACTGGCGCACGTACAGGAACAAGAGCCTCTGCTGGTACAATTCTGGAATACCTTTGAGGTGGTAAGTCTGGGTCAACTTCAAGACCCGCAAGGTCACCTGCCGTATCACGTTGCTGCTGAGTGGTAAGCTGCTCTTGCGCAGCCATAGACCCATCAAGAAGAGTTAGCTCTCTTGGGGCGAAGAAGTTCCCTTCTTCTGGGCCTCGTTGTATCGCATCAATCTCTCTGCCAATTTCAGAATCTCTGTCGAGTTGAGATTGGACACCACTGATCCGTCCTCGCTCTGAATCGGGGAGTGTGGCTTTGATTTTGTCATCGCTTACACCTTTGTTTTTGAGGATGGCAATCGCGCCATCAGCGTAGTCGTTGTCATCACCACGACCTTTACGAACACCCCCAGCCTCGAAGATACGCTTCTCTGCGTACCACATAAGAGCTTGGAAGTCTGCGTTAGTTAGATCAACACCCAAGCCGTTGAGTATTTCGCGCGCACGATTGGCTGCGGCCCTCATAGCTGAACGCTCACTTGCGTTGCGTGGGTCTTCCTGTAGCTCTGGCTTCAGTTTACCTGCTAGGTTCTTGGCAGCTAGTGCCAAGTCTGTAGACTTAGGACGTGCGTCCTGTGCTAGTTTCTTAACCTTGGCAGCATCACGACCAGTGATAGTGCCACCAGATGTAACGACGAAATCATATTGATCAGCAAGCTCATCTAGCTTGTCGTTGAATGCTTTGTTGTAGAAGTTCTTGTCCCAGATTTTCTGTACCTGTGGAGCAATAAGTTCAATATCACTTTTCTCAATCGTAGCGATATCCAGTGACTCCACTGTATCTACAAGTAGCTTTTTGTCTGTATCTGTCAGGCGATCTGGGTTAGAGATCAACTCCCACAGCTTGTCCTTGTTCTCCTGTACAAGTTCATCGCGGTAGTTAACCGTTGGGTTACCCGTGATACGATTGACGAAACGCATCCACCAACGATCCATCGTCAGTGGGTTAAAGTTACCACGTAGGTTCTGATAGAAACCGTTACCAATCTTTGGCCCGATCACATAAGCAACGCCGACGATCTCATCGGCTAGTTCCTTGCCATCAATCTTAAATGGCAGGTCTTTGACACGCTCTACGCCGAACACGTCTGTCATCAATGCCGCAAGATCACCCTTACGCATCTGTGTTGTAAGCAGTTCGTTGATCTGATTTGAGTCATAGCCAAGGTCAGTGAGTGCGTTCCAGAACTCCCATGCCTTGATCATGGACTGACCCTGCTTGCCAGAGGAAGACAATGGGAACCTTCCGTCTTGGCTGTTCTTCCATGCATCATACTGGCGAGATGCCAGCAGGTAGTTGTCGATTACTGACAAACCGTTTGAGGTGACGGCTGTTGCATAATCAAATGCATGCTCAGATGCAGGGTCATACAGTGCATTCTCTGTTCCATCGGGACGAAAACGAGAAACCTCCGGATACACCGGGAAGAGAATTTGTTTTGCTAACTTTAATTTTGCATCGTACCAACCGATAGCATCACTGCTTGATAGCAGGGCAGCTTCTGCCTCTGCAGCCATGATACGAGCGACCTCTTCACGGTCCTGCTCTGAGTTGACGATGTCGTATGGACGAGTGCCACGAAGCTCAAGCAGCTTGTTGGCAAAACTTACAAGGGTTTCTGATCCTTGCTTGTTCTTGAACTTAGGCTGACCAGTATTCGGGTCTAGGTAATCCAGAATACTTGCAGCACGTTGTTCATCAGTCAGGGGTAGAGATAGGCGTGACTGCCTAAAGCCCTCTACTCCTCCAGTAAGCTGTTCTTTTTGGCGGGTGTTACGGTTATCCCTTGCTTCCGCAAAGCGGCGACCAACTTCAGCAAGGTTTCTTTGGTATCCGATTGCGGTGTCACCTCTGTAAGCACCACTTTCTTGGAGTCGTCTGATTCCTTCATTAGTCCTGATCTCCTCAAAATTGTTCAGGTCAAAGATTGCCAGTTGGTCTGCAGCCTCAGCGATATACAATGCTTCTTCTGCAGTCGGCAGTATAAGAGTGTTGTCTAAGAAGTATTGCTGAGAGTCACTGTCGAACCACCCACCAAGGTAGACTGGCTTATTGACAGCGGCAGAAATATCCTTATTGTCCTCTATATAGCCTAATAGTACCTCTTCTGGCAAGGTCTCTCCGACAATTATTTCGGCTTCCTTGAGAGGTGCAACAACGAACCCGCCAGATGCAGGTTCCATAGTGACAGGATCAATGGTGAAACCTTCAGGATTATTCCTGATAAAGTTCTGCAAACCTGATACACTAGAGGAGCGAGGCAGTCTTGAGAACTTAACTTGTTCTTCAACTGGCACATCTGTAACATAGTCATCGGAGGTAGATAAGATGGCAGAACCTTTTGCACTGATAGAGGATGGCTCCTCTCGCGCACTAATCTTTAACTCTGATGGCTCGACATCAGTACGAACTTCTGAAGGGGTGATAATGCCCTCTTCCGCTGTAGCTGCTGAAGAGATACCAACACCTGATGATCTACGTGCATTCCGCGCAGCATCAAGCAATGAGCTTTCAGCACTTCTCCAAGAAGCCTCAGCTTCCTGAGCAGATATATTCATACGATCTAGCGCAGCGTTAAAGGCATCGTTATAGTTTCTATAGCTACGAGCGATAGCATTGAAGTAATCATCACGCTGCGCTGACAACTCTTCCTGTGTCTTGTTGCGCCACTCTTCAAAAATACCATGACCACGAGCTTTCTTCTCAACTTCAAGCTCTTGCAGTGGCAAATACCACTCTACAAGCTGACCATTTGGCATGCGTAGATCAAACGCGATAATGCGCCATCCCCACTCCTTTGGTCTGAACAACTTATTTGTGTCGATCTTAACTAGCTCAATGCCCTCAGCTAAAAGCTCGTTAAATATAGCAGGTACATCACGGAAGTCTGGGATCACTGTCTTGAAACGATAGCTATCCCGAATGTGTGATACATCATGCCAAGGCTTTGTAGCTAGGATAGAAGGACGACGAGCCTTCTGCGTTACCTTTGACAGGTCTTTGGCATTGTCACCAGACTTAGTGCCGAACCTATCATCGATGCGCTTGATCAGACGCTTAACAACTGGGCGGTTCTGGTTGGTCATACGCTGTATGTCTGCACGAACCTGATCATTAGGTGCCGCTACATTAATCGGCATTCTGATTTCTTGTAGTGGCTTGATCTCTTCTTCCGTTGCGAAGATGCGAGACTGACGTGCTGCAGGTTCTGTCTGCTGCTGCGCTGCCATACCACGCTCACGCTGACCTATGTTTCCAACAACGATCTCATCAAAGATGCTCTGCACATCTGTGAATCCATTGTCCACGGTTCCGCCAACGATAGACTTGAAGAAGTTTTTAATCTTGGTGAATAAACCTTTAGGCTTTCCCGTTAGCTTCAGGCGACCAGCGTTGTAATCGCGGAACATCTCAGCCACAGCTTCTTCAGCTTGTATCTCTGCATCCATGTCAGAGTACAAACGCTTGGCACGATCCAAGTAAGAGTACTTACGTTGCTGTGCTTCACCGCCTTTGACCTTAGTATACTTCAGCTTTGATGCTGCATTGGTCAATGTCTTCCACTCACTAGGAGTGATGACATTCATCTCCTTCAAAGCGTGTGTAGTTTCGTGATCTAGAACCTCACCGACACGATCAAACAGTTCTGTCTCAGAAAGGTTTGGATCATATAGACCCATAGACAAACTGATGACACGACCTGTTGGGTTGTAAGAACCTTCACCACCATCAACAACTTGCTCTGCGTTCAGACGCACGTCCTTCAATCCATAGCCATCAAGACGCTCACGAATGGACTTGAATACCTTATCTTGCTTTTCAGTGAGAGCAGGTGTGAAGACAGGTTTGTTCGATTGAACTTTTTCTTTGACCTGATCTGCAACACTACGTGCCTTGGCTGCTGCAACCTTGCGTTCGATCTTCTGTGATCTGTTGAACTCAGGTGTTACACGAGGCACATACGGCAAGCGACCTAGACGCTGCAGACCCTGCTGTGCATCGCCAATTACCTGATTGTACTGAGCGTTACGCTTACTTAATCTGTCTATCTCGTAGTTGATCGCGTTCTCACTGGTACGTTTACCTTGGAGATCACGTCCGTATTGGCGCACTGAATCCAGATCAAGTTTCAGGTCTTCCATGATCTTGTTATTCTTGGCTATCGCCTCATTTGCGATATCAATTTGCCGACGATAAGAGACATCAGGTGTCTTCAATTGTGGGACAATGTTGCGAGTAGCCTGATACTGTGGCGCGGGTGTGTAGCGAACACCAGTTGCGCGGTCACGGACAGTTGGTTGCTGTGTCTCTGCCTGAAGATAACCACGATTAGCAAGCTCACCCATGATGTCACGGACTTGAGATACCTTTGTATCCTTGATGTCCTTCTTCACATTCTGATGAATGCCAGTAACGCTAAGGGCTTTCTCTCTTTCTATATCGGCTTTTATCTGCTGAAGTACACGATCATACTGAGCTTTGTTGAATGTGTTATCAGCGAACTCTTCCTCTGTCGTTATCTCAGAGAAAGACATAGGGTCTTCTTGGGTCTGCTTTGCTTCAGGGTTTTCTGAATTAATAGCTGCCTCAGCTTGTGCCTCTGCGTCAGCGGCTAAGTCTTGGCTGATCTGTGATGAGTAACCTAATCTTTCACGAGCTTCGTCCTCAAACTCACGAAGGTCTTCTTCAAGTTCAATATCACTTTCTTTTGGCGGCTTACCTTTGACTAACTCTACTGGGCCAGCGATAACACCTGCTGCACCACCGCCAAGTATTGCTTCACCAATGGCCTGTTTGGGCTTAATTTCTAAACCCTTCTCAGTAAGTGCTGTCTCACCTGCTTGTTGAATAACAGACTGCAGACCTTCAGTTCCTGCTTCGACAACAACTTTCTTAACAAACCCAGACATTCCGGGTGCTATTGCGTTTAATGCACCAGATGCACTTGAGCTAGACAAGGCACCAAGCCAGTCATCTCTGTTTGGAATTTCTCGACCATTGTTTCTAGCACGTTCTTGTGCAATCGGGCCAAGGAGTTGAACCGCTTCAAAAAGTGCAGGGCCAGAGTAGCCACCAGCAATAGCCCCGGGAACCCCACCGATTACACCGCCTACACCTGCACCCGCAAGTCGTGATACCATTGACCCTGCAAACTGACCTGCTTGTTCAACAACAGCTCTTGGTGCGTAACCAAATCTAAAACCAGTTCCCTCTTCATTTAGGAACTTTTCAGTGGCACTTTCGTAACCCTCTGGTGCCTCAGTCAAGCCACTCAGGAAATCTGCAGTACCTTCAAGTCCAGTAAGTCTTGCAGTTGTAGCAAAGTTTTCTAGGGGCTGATCTATACCTGATCGGATTGCCCCCATGAAAGATGTGTCTGGGCCTTCTTCTTCTACAGGCTGACCAAGAGAGGCAATGCCACCATACTGTGCTTCGTAACGCTGACGATAAGGTAACTCTTGCTGTTCTAGTATCTGAGAGATACGCGCAGCTTCCTGCTCAGTCGGTGTATCGCCTGCAATGGTAAATGAATATGGATTACCAGAGAACTGACCTACTTGCTGAATAACGCCCAAGAGTCATCTCCTTAACTTGTCGGTGTGCCTAAGCTAAATCCTACACCACCTTGAGATTGTGATCCACCACTTACATCAAATGACTGACCGCCCGTACTGCCGCCACCGCGTAGAGCGTTACGATATGTGCCAAGCTCAATATCAGTTCTGAACAACTCTTGTTGCAAGCTCTCTAGCTGACGTGCTTTTTCTTCCTCATCCATCAGATTTGTTGGAGAGTTTAGAGCATCGATGCGATCCTGAATATCACCCTTGTACTTACGCAAGTCATCCATCAAGCTGATCATGTTGCTTGCGGTCAAGCCACCTTTAGAACCAGTGCGGCGTGATCTCTCTTGCAGTGTAAGTAGGTCAAGGATGTCCTTGTCGTATTGCCGACGAGATTTCTGCATGGCACCAACGCCAATAAGTCCCGCTTCGCCCAGCGCACCGCCAAGTGTTGGCTGCTTAGATGCCATCAATGCCATACCAGTCTGGGCAAGTGCCATCCATTTATCAGCTTCTGCACTCTTCTCACGATCAGCAAGCATCTGTGCAATACGTCCACCCACGCCGCCACCTGTGCCGCCCGCTCCACCTGATGTAGATGTAGATTTTCTACCTGCAGGAGTTGTTGATGTATCTGTATCTTTTGGAAGCAGATCGCCAAATGACAATGCACCTTCTGCGTCAGGCGCATTTGGATCACCAAGCGTGAAGCCTTCTAGAAGAGCGGCCCTGTCTGCTTGTTCTTGTGCGGATTCATAACCCGCTCTCTCAATGTCTGCCGCGTTCCTAAGATCACGCTGCATAAGAGCCTCTGCCACTGACTCTCTTGTGTTGGCAACGCTTTCCTTGGCAGCTTCCAGACCACCAACACCTGCTTCAAACAATGTGCCAATGCCCTCAATACCCGCCTCACCAAGATCAACCAGATCAGAAGATATTGTGTCGTCTGGTACAATTGTGCCAAGATAATCTGCACGTATTTCTTCTGCACGTCTTTCACGCTCACGTTGATCTCGTATCTCTTCTTCCATTGATCTATCATCTGGGATTGAAGCAGTAGCCATTTGATCAATAAGCATAGGCTGCTCTATTTGAGTGCTGGTTGGGGCATCTCTACGCTGTGTTGCTGTTTCTACAGCAGCTTCAGATACAGTTAACGGCCCACCAAGAGAGCCAATACCTGCCATCATTGCATCTTCAGTGGCTCTGATCTTTTCTGGGTCAGCGTACACATCACCTATAGGTGTTCGTACATCAATAGGCTGCGTGAATGTAGATGTATCTAAACCAAGTGGTCTGTCGCCACCCATTGTTGATGGCCTACTAATAGGCGCACCTTCTGGTCTTTGCAGGACAAAGCTCTGTTCACTACCAGTTCTTGAGTAATCTGGAAGTCTATCTGGTGGGATAGCAGCAACCCCCGGCCCTTGAACGTATCCTTCTGTATCTCTTGGATTGAGTCTCTTCATGTACTGAGGCTGACCACCATAAACAGATTCGTCTATTGGACTTTTAGTAACCTGAGCTTCTACAATCTCTCTAGGGTCTACAATTACTGGATCGTCTGGACGACCAATTATTTTAGTAATGTCTTCAACGTAAGGTTCATCTGAATCATATGCACCAGTTGCAAGGGCGGCAGCGCGTTGAGCGTCAGCGGCAGCGTTAATCTCTGGCTGCATTGCCTCAATCTCTGCAGCCTTCTTGGTTACGGCACGATTAGATGGATCAGTAAACAAGCTGCGCAATGTGTCGAAACTACGACCTTCCTCTAGCTCATCAAGCCCATAAGGGACATCTCTTGCAATCCCACTTTCACCAAAGAAGCCACCACCCCTCATTGCTGCAGCGGCAATCTGCTCAAGATCAGGACTGTCTTTGTACTGATCGTATAGTTCTGGATAATTTACTTTTAGGTTAGCAATAGCAGTGATAGTGCCACCAGTCTGCATTTTAACCATGCCACCATCAGCCATCATCTGTGGTGCCTGTGTCGGTTGGACTGGTGCTGCGGTGTCCATACCTGTGTTTTGTGCAATTGAACTATTTGGTGCCATAGCACGAGACATCTGCATGATGCCCTCTTGTGGCGCACCTGCTGCAGTGACAACTTCTTCTGCCACTGTCTTCATGTCTTCATTCTGTCTGCGTTGGAAATCATCACGCATACGCTTACGGCGTTTGAGTTCGCTCAGGACAAGGAATTGAGGTGCCGTTCCTGTAGGAGCCTGCATCTCACGCATCAATGCGCTGTCTGGTAAGTCTTTTAAGCTGTCCTGAATCTCAATTATGTTCATGCCGATAGACCTTTATACAAACCTAGAGCCGATATACCCGCACCCAGTGCCTGTTGGATTGGGTTGTAGCTTGCAAAGCGTTGCTGCTCCACATTCGGTGTTACTGGCACACCGCGTAGGATACCTGCCATGCGCTCATACTGTGTGATTGGGTAGTCACGCTGACGCAAGAAGTCTTCGTATGCCAGATCAAGACGTGCCTGATCCTCTGCACGGATATCACGACCAACCGTTTCAAGTAGCTGTGCGCCCTGAATGTCGGCTGCACGTTGCCGCTCACCAAGACTTGCAAGACCTGCACCCATCTGACCCATTTGAGCTGCACCTTGCATCGCTGCTTGTTCTGCCGCGAGAGCCTGACCTGCGCCAAACTGGCGGGATTGTTCTATTGCTGCCTGAACACGCCCTAGCTCTGCAGCACGTAAAGCATCGAGTCTTGACTGTTCGCCAGCTTCTGCGCCTTGTACGCGACCCATCTCACCTGCACGTCCAGCTTGAACACGAGCAAGTTCACCTGCTTCACTTGTTTGTACACGACCAAGTTCACCTGCGCGGCCCGCCTGTACTCTAGCAAGTTCTGCTGCTTGTGCGCGTTCCGCTTCCATACGGGCTGCACGATCAAGACCAAACTGTTGCGCTGCTTGTTCAAACGCTTGCTGACGGCCCATCGCTTCGATGCCGCCAAGCTGTTCGCCTAAGCCTTCTTCCGCTAGATATTGGCCTACGGCCTGACGTGATCCACCAAATGCACCCGCTTGTACCGCCGCTGCGTCACGAGCCGCTTGGCTGCGTTCAAAATCTTGGATAGCACCGCGCTTCTGTTCTTGCACAACTGCATCCATATACGGAGACATGTATTGAGCTGCAGCCATACCGCTAAAACGCTCAGGTTGCTGGAACTGAAACTGGTTGTAATTCGCCATACGGAAGTTTGAGTACGGGTCAAACTGTGCCTCACGAAAACCAGTGTATCTGGTCGGGTCAAAAGCTGAAAACTCACCAGTCTCATACTGACCAATATCACGAAGGCGACCAATACCTTCTTCAGTATAACCAAGCCCACGTTGAGTTGCGCCCATAGCTTCTGGCATACCTGCAATGCCAGACTGCGCGATGCCGCGTGTCATGGCACGAGATGCTTGGATATCACCATACATAGAAGATGGCGCAATGCGCTCACCTTGATACGGCATGTAAGTGGACTTCTGACCAAAGCCTGTGATGTTGCCTTCGGCATCGTAAATTGGACTGCTTAGGTCATCCTGAAATGGCATAAGGGCTTCTTCGGCACCCTGCAGCATCCGACGAAAGTACGGATCAGCATACTCAGGTAGGTTTGTTTGACGTACCGTGCTATCGGTAGGTACCTGTTGTTTTGAACCGCCCTTGCCCATTTTATAACTCCATTCGGTAGGCTATGTACTCAGGATAGAATCCATATTTCTTCAAAGCTCTACCCCAACCTTTACGTCCATAGCCTTCTAGATGACTACAGTCTAACTCATTTGCGTATCGGCGCATAGTGTCGATCAACTGATCTTCCCATTCTTTCATGCGCGTCCCGCCTACCCAGTCTAAGGCCAAGGCTCTCCGTTGAGGATATACTATAAGCCGTGTAGTGAATGCAGCAATTACATCATCTTGCTCATCTATCACAACCCAAAGAACGTAAGTGCCATCGTAAATGCCGTCTAATATGTCTATCATTTCGGCTTTGTCGTCTACTGTGGCTACCGCCTTCTTTAGTACTCTATCAACATCCTTCCATACATGGCCTACTGCCTCTGTCGGCACCAAGCTAACTCTCACTATCCCACCATTTGTTGGAGTTTCTCTGGAGCATCCTCTTCGGCACGGTTAACAATATCAAGGAATCCACCGCCATATGCCTTTTCTAAAGCATCGGTGGTCTTCTTCCTCAAAACGAACTCCCCATCAGACAAGAGAACATCTTGCTCCCCCTCAAGTGTTGCAGGAACCATGTCGTCTACACCAGAACCATCGCCCGGCCCACGAACCATTCCCTTCTCACCTTCCTCAAAACGAGCGACAGTGTCATCTAATTCTCCCGACTGCACTCGTCCGACAAGATCGCGCAATGCGTCCTCACCGTACTTCTGAACAAACATAGCCAAGGCTATCTCTGGCTGCTCAGACATTCCTTTGATTGCTTCGATGGCCTCAACAATGACATCCTTCTCGTTCATGCCATTGGCTTCCATCACCATATCTACTTCGGCTTCGCCACCCTCTTGCATACGGCGTAGACCCATCAGACCACCTTCTGCATAGTAGTATGGGTATTGTGGCTCGTATCCATCTCTGCGTGGTGGACGTGTGTATTGGAAGTAAAGACCTTCGCCACCACCTGACGCAAACGGATCAGGGTTATAACTTACCTGCATTGGGTTCGGCATAGGTGGACGTGTGTCATCTTCTTGTGCTGCACGGTTTTTGTAGGCTTCTTCCATCATCTGTGCATCAGTCATTACCTGACCCATGTACGCAGCGGGGAGAACACCCGGAGCCATTGCGCCAGCAGCAGCTTGTTGCATGCCTTGTGAAGCGAGAAGTCCACCTTGCTCAGTTAAACTTGGGAATGCTTCAAGAAACTTAGGCTTTGCAAGCTCACCAATCCCAGTGTTTATGCCTTGACCCGCTTCAATAGCCTTTGCACTGGTGCTTCCAGTTAGACCACCAAGAACTTTGCCGCCAAGGAAAGAGGTAAGTCCAGTCTTAATTCCTTCCCCAAGGTCACCAGTTTGAATAAAGGAACCAAGACCTGCGCCTATCCCCGCCAAACCAGCAGTTCCAACCGATGCACCAAGCGTTGCAAGAAAAGGCACAGAGCCAGAAGCCGCTAACGCAGGTAGACCAACACTCATTAACAGGGGCAGAACCATACTTATCTCCAGAAGTTCAATTGAACTTTAGCACTTATCCTTTACACGATCAATTCAAAGTGAGGCCCATCAATAAACGGACGCTTACCCTGTGATCGACGTAGGTCGATATACGCATTCATCGCTTCTTCCATTGTGCCGTCCCACTCACGAATATCAAACGGATACCCATGACCTTCGACAGCCCAAGATGCGCCCCAACATACACCAACACCAACTTCTTCAGCCCCGCGTTTCATTGCGTCAGCTATCTCATCATACAGATTTAACTCCCAACGTCCTGCAGGAGTCATTGATCCATCGTAAGCCATTAGGTCAACTGCCACACCGTCTAGGTGTTTCGACTTCATAGTCTTTGATGCGCCCTTAGCTACCAATGCACGTTGCTCTTCGATGGTTCTGAGTCCACAAATCACAGAGAAGTCCTGCTTCGACTGACTGATGGCTGCACGAACAACTGCTTGCATGCGATCATCAACGCCTTCTAACTTCTGTACGCTACGATTTCCTAGTTTGTATGCCATGTTACTTCCTCTTGAAAAATGCTGTTGCCCCACGGATTCCAAATGAGGCACTGATTGCAATGCCTAAACTGTAAAAATACCAGTCTGGTGCCTTCTGGAGCTGTTCAAAACCACGATCAACCCAGCCTTCAGTGCCGGGAATAAACGCCAATACTAATGGGATAGACAGGACAATGACAAACCACTCGTCTTTCCATGAGGATTTGGAACCCTCTGCCATGATGCGCTCCCAGTCCGCTATGGACGTTTCCTTTGAGAGCATGATCTTTGCTTTGGCTTCCGCCTCTGTAAGTTTTAACTTAGCACTCGCAGCTTGTGCGTCTGCTTTACCCTTGAGCCAACCCCCTGCTAACTCAGTAAGTGGGCCTATCAATTGACCGATCATTGTCCACCTCTATCAGTCTTTGCTTCTTTGTTCATCCAGATGCCGAAGCAGCCAGTGAGCGCACCCATGCACACAGAAACCAAACCAGCCTGACCGTTTGTTGGATCAGGCAGAGACATGTACCAGTGTACGCTTTGGTAAGTTAAGATCGTCACGACCAACATCATCAGTCGTGGGAATATCTTATAGTCATCAATGATTGTCGCTGGCATTATTACCTCCCAAACATACCAAACCTAGAGGCCAACATAGAACCAAAGTTAGGCGGCGTACTTGTAGGTGGCGTACCCATGCCGCCATACCCCGGCATTCTATTTTCTGGGAACTGAGGGCCAGTATACGGGCCACCTTTGCCGCCACCGCGCATGACCATGTCCATACCTTTTTGATACTCATTGGCTGCAGCTTGCTGATCCGCCATGCCCTGTGCCATGTCGTTAATCTGGCGGCGTTCTGCCACGCTCATCATCTCCATAGGGCGTGGGGCAAGACGCTGCGAACCACCAAGCACGTCATAGTTCTGTGCCGCATACTGAAACGCAGGACTCATATTTGGGTTTTGAAGGTTACGTGCCGCTGCCATGTAATAGGGAACCTGACCTGCACCTTGCTGAGATTCA
>ERZ869936.1239-NODE-1239-length-19151-cov-8.279640_pt1 | contig 19151 bp, 17 predicted proteins | sample MGYA00520876_ERZ869936 | MGnify/ENA primary metagenome ERZ869936 (study PRJEB32218, sample SAMN09650985) | biofilter metagenome | isolation source: enrty point of leading RO module | place: Saudi Arabia: Thuwal, RO plant located on Red Sea | collected 2016-02-17 ...
GCAGTCGGTCACGCAAGGTGCCGCGGGCCGGGATCACAACCCCAAGGGCTTCACCGTGTGGCTGGCGGGCGCCGGCGTCAAGCGAGCCTATAGCTACGGGGCGACCGACGAGTTCGGCTATCAGGCGGTGGAGAACGAGAGCAGCGTGTACGAGCTGCACGCCACGATCCTGCACCTGCTGGGGCTCGATCACCAGCGGCTCAGCTACTTCCACAACGGCACCGAGCAGCGGCTCACCTTCGTGCACGGCCGCGTCATCCAAGACGTGCTGGCCTAGCACCCGGCGCGGAGCCGGGCGCTGCAGCCGCGCCGTGGCGATCAATGCATCCGCGTGGGCGACGGGGCGAGGCTTGCGCCACCGCCGGGGTTGGCGTACGGATCACCCGGCGAGTAGTCGACCGAGTTCTCGTAGCGGTCCGTCGAAGCCGAGGGCGTCCGCACCTTGGGGATGTAGTCGGTGGTGCCGCCCGGGCGATAGTAGGGATCGCTCTTTCCGGGGCTGTCGACGACGTTCGGCCTGGAGGCGATCTCGTACTTCGGCACTCCCGGCGGCGAGTACCCAGTGGCGCCGGGCGTATAGCCGGTGCTGCCGGGACGATAGCCGCCGGCGTCGGCGGTTTCGGGCGTGCCCGGGGCGGAGACGGCCGGGTCCTCCGGCGCCATCGCGGTGTACCGATCGGCCGAGGCGCCGTAGCGGTCGGCGGCTTCCTGTTCGGGCTGAGCGGTGCCGGCCGTGCCGGCTTGAGCGTAGGGATCGCTCGCGGCGCCGCAGTTCGGGTCGGTGCAGTACTCGTCGTTGCACGCGCCCGGCGTGGTAGTGGCGGCCGTGGCCGATGTGTCGGGATAGGGACTGCCGGCGTACGACGCGTCGGCCGGAGCACCGTAGCCGCCTTCAGGAGCCGAGCCGTAGTTCGTGGCTGTCGTGCCGTAACCGGCAGCGGGCGCCGCGCCGTAGCCTGAGTTGCCTGCGGGGCTCATGCTCGAGCCGGCCGTGTCGGCGTAGGGATCGTGCGAGGGATACCCGGATGCCGCCGGCGGAGCCGCACTCGGCGGGGCGGCCGGCGGTTGATACGCGCCGGCGGGGCCCGTGGTGGGATAGCCGCCCGCGGTGTAGGCGCTGGCCGTCGAAGCCTGTTGTTGGCCGTAGGCTTCCGGATAGGGCTGCTGTTGGGGCATCGTGGCACCGCCGGCATAGTTGGCTTGCGCGCCGCCGGCACCCGTGGTGTCGTAGCCGGCGGGCTGTCCGGGATAGGGCGAGGCGGCTCCGGCGGCGGGCGGCTGGCTAAAGGCCTGGGAGGCCTCGGGCGAGGCATTGCCGGCGTAGGCCGGGGCCGTGTTCGCGGGGTTGGCGTTGGCCGTGGGCAACTGGGGTTCGGCCTCGCTCATGGTGCTTTTCTTGCCAAAGCCCCACGGCGATCCACCGCTGCGGCAGCCCGCGATGGCCAGCACAATCGCACCAACGACGGCAATGTGACCCGTAGCTCGCATGGCGCATTCACCCTTTTCTACGACGGGAGCGAGAAGGGGAACGCCCAGGCGCGACGACATCCATGTCCGTGCCCGACATCCTCTTCCCTGAGGATATGTGTGTTGTTCGGCTGCCGTGTCCGGCCACCGCAAACCGCGACGTGGGCCGCGAAGTGGGCCCGACGAGGGCGGGGATTATAGAAAACGTCCCCGGCCGGTCAACGCCAATAAGGCACGTCCGGCCGGGGATCGCATGATCGAACAATACGTCGAGCGCGGAGCCCCTGGCGAGAATCGCGTCCACGCTAGCAGTTCGCTATCGCGTTACAGGGCCGCCTCGTAGCGCTTGCCCACCGCGTCCCAGTCGATCACGTTGAAGAACGCGCTGATGTAATCGGGGCGGCGGTTTTGGTACAGCAGATAGTACGCATGCTCCCAGACGTCCAGGCCCAGAATCGGCGTGTTGCCGTGCATCAAGGGGCTATCCTGGTTGGGCGTGCTTTCCACGACCAGCTTGCCACCCTTGACGCTCAGCCAGGCCCAACCGCTGCCGAAGCGGGTCGCGGCGGCGTTGGAGAACTCCTTCTTGAACTCTTCGAACCCGCCCAGCTCCGACTTGATGGCTTCGCCCAGCTTGCCGGAGGGCTCGCCGCCCTTGCCGGGGCCCATCACCGTCCAGAACAGCGAGTGGTTGGCGTGCCCGCCGCCGTTGTTGCGCACGGCCGTGCGAATCTTCTCGGGCACCTTCTCGATGTTGCTGACCAACTCTTCGATCGGCTTGCCGTCCCACTCGCTGCCTTTGATGGCGTCGTTCACTTTCGACACGTAGGCGGCGTGATGCTTGTCGTGATGGATCTCCATCGTCTTGGCATCGATGTTGGGTTCGAGAGCATTCGTGGGGTAGGGCAGAGGGGGAACCTCGTAAGGCATGGTATTCTCTCCTAAAAATCGGCGTTCTTTGCGGCGTTCGTCGGCCAGAAAGCCGTTGCAAATGCGATGCCGCGCCGCGAACGTTTGTGACAATCTAGGTAAACTCGCGTCCGCGCAGCATACCCGATCGCACGGAGACTGACAATTGGCGGGCGCTAGCGTGGCGAGTTGCCGCGGCTGTGTAGCGCTTGATTGATTGCATCGACGACTCGCTGGATGTCGGCGTCTAAGTCTTGATTGCGAAATCGAATCACCACGTAGCCTTGCGAGGCTAGCCAAGACGTGCGCCGGGCATCATGGTCTTGCGCTTCCGTATCCAGGTGCTGCGGTCCGTTCAATTCGACGATGAGCTTCTTCGGAAAGCAGACGAAGTCGACGATGTAGGAGCCGATCGCGGCTTGGCGACGGAACTTGACACCGAGCTTGCCGGCGCGGAGAAAGTGCCAGAGGCGGCGCTCTGGGGTTGGTTGCGCTGGAGGCGCGCGAAATCGCGTTGGTCCTGGTCGCGGTACATGCCCGCAATGATCCCCCTCCCCAGCCCTCCCCACAAGGGGGAGGGAGAAAACCTGTTTCATTGCCTAGCCGGTCTGTTTCATTGCCTGCGCGGTTTTGCTTGTCGATCCATTCTGCTCCCTCCCCCTTGTGGGGAGGGCTGGGGAGGGGGTGAGAACTCGCGTGACCGGCTTCACCCTGCGACCAGCCTACTCGTTCAGCTTCAACCACGGCGCGAGCATGTTCACGGCGCGGCGAGTCGTGCCGGGGTCGGCGGGGGGGGCGTCGCGGTTGGCCATCAGGTAGGACTGGATGGCCGAGAGGATGGCGTTGGCTTGGGCCATCAGCTCGCGACTGCGGCGGTCGCGGTTGCGGTGCAGGCGGATCACGCAGCGCACTTGGGTGCGGTAGGACCGACCGGCGACCTGGCCCTCGGCGCTCTTGATGTCGACGCGCCGCTCGGAAAAGTGCAGCTCGACGTGAAACGGCACGGGCCGGTCAGAACGCCGCCGCGTGGGTTTCGATTGCAGCGACTCGATTTGCAGGTCGAGGCGGTCGTTCTTGATGGTCAGCACCTCGGCATCGTGGTCGACCACGAATCCGCGCAGCTTCTCCACGGCAATCTTCAAGGGCACCGACGTGGCCAGCACGGTGTCGATCATCACGTCGCCGGCGGTCTGGGCCGCGGGCTTCTTCCCCTCGAGGCTGGCGGACTGCCGCAGTCCGTCGCCGAGTTGAATCACCGTGTTGCGGCCCACGCGCTTGGCCTCCATCAAGGCGCGGTCGGCGCGTCGGAGCATCGACTCGGGCGTGTCGCCGGGCTGGATCTCGGTCACGCCGAAGCTGGCCGTGGCCACGTTGCCGTGTAGTGCCTCTTGCGGCAGCTCGCTGATCAAGCGGCGGAGTTGTTCGGCGCGGCGGGCCGCCGCGCTGTTGGTGCAGTTGGCGCAGAGCAGCACGAATTCCTCGCCGCCGTAGCGGGCCACCACGTCGCCGCTGCGGCATTCGCTGCGCAGCAGCGCGCCGAACGACTTGAGCACTTCGTCGCCGGCCTGGTGCCCGTAGTTGTCGTTGATGGACTTGAAGTGATCGAGATCGCAGATCACCAGGCTGCACGGCACGCGGCACTCGAGATGGGCGTTCACGAACAAGTGGTGCATGCGGTCGAACTCGGCGCGGTTGGCCACCTTGGTCAACGGGTCCTTCGTGGCCCGCTCATGCAGGTTGTTGCACTGTTCTTCGAGCGTGGCCTGGGGCGAGGCGTCGTGCAGCAGCATGGCCGCGCCGTGCGTCGTGCCGTCGGAGCCCACCACGGGCACGGTGTGCGCGTCGACGGCGATCAACTTGGTCGACGTGGTGACCATCAGCCGCCTGAGCGACTGCACGCCGGTGCTGATGCTGTAGGCCACGGGGCAGTCGAGCCCTTGGAGCGCCCCCTTCTTTTCATCCTTGAGCCCGACGACGTCAGGCGCCCAATGGTGATGCAGCACGCTTTCGCGCGAGATGCCGGTGAGCCGCTCGGCGCCGCGGTTCCAGCGGACGATCCGCATGTTGCAGTCGACGAAGATCACCGCGTCGAACATGTTGTCCAGCAGCTTTTCCTCGAAGAGCGACTGGTTGGGCACGGCCGGCTCCTCGAGCAGGTCGTGGGGTACGTTCTGCCAGAACTGGTTGGCCTTGCGCAGATCGAGCGTCTTGAGCCAGTGGCTGATCACTTTCTGATGCAGCCGCACGCCGACGTTCACTTCGCTGAAGGATTGAATCAGGTCGGGGTCGAACTGCGTGCCGGCGTGTGCGAACAGCTCGTTGAGCGCCCGCTCGCGCGACATGGCCTGGCGGTAGACCTGATCGGTGGTCATCGAGTCGAAGGCATCGACGATGGCCAGCATCCGCGCGCCGCCGGGAATCTTCTTGGCCGCCAGGGGGTAGTTGGGGCGGCTGCCGTCGTAGAAGCCGGCCGAGTGGCGGATGATGTCGACGATCGCCCGCGAGGGAGAGCAATCCGAGAGAATGTCGAGCCCGGCCAGCCGGTACTGGTCCATCAGCCGGGCCTCTTCGTCGCTCAAGCGGCCGGGCTTGAGCAGCAGCCGCTCGGGCGAGGCGATCTTGCCGATGTCGTGCAGCAGGGCGGCCACTTCGAGCTCTTCGCGCTCGGCGTTGGGCAGCCCGATGGCAAAGGCCCAGGACGAACAGCCCAGCGCCACGCGCAGCGAATGCTCGGCGGCCGGGGCGTGCTTGTGGCGCAAGGCGGTCAGCAGGCTGCTGGCCATGCCGAGGCGGACTTGGATCAGCCGGTTGTCATACGTTGCCACCGGAGGCTGCGCGGCGTCGGCGCCGGGATCGGAATCTTGAACCTGCGCGTTCAAGGGCATGGCTCCGTGGGTTGTCGCGGCGCCGAGCGGCGCGCGTGGGCGAATTGACGATTTCAGGGATGGCGTCTATCGCGCAATTGCCGCTCGTCGGCCGGCAGACCGCCCCCGTCGCCCCTGGGCAGCGGCAACAAGCAGCAAAAAATAGAGCATCTCCATTGCAAACCTAGGTCACGACGGACGGATGGTCAAAAACGGACGTGGCGCTTGCTCCGCCGGGTGGACGTATAGGGGTTGTGCCGCCTGTAACGCCCGTGGCGGTCGGGGCTGGGTCCGGGCCTCGACAAATGCCGAATCGGTAAGAGACGCCGCCCGTCAGCGCGCCGCCCCGGGCGCGCCTCCGCCTACCTTCTCCAAGCCTCTCCCGGGTGCCCGCCGGGGGTGCCGAGGGAGCCAGTCACGCCATGCGTTTCGAACGCCGCCGCCGAGTGTTGCCAGACGATGCCGTGGAGACCGGCACGCCTGCGCGCAGCGCGTCGTCGGAACGTCCGCGGGAGGAACCACCGCGCAACTATGCCGAGGCCGCCGCCCAAGCGCGCGAGCGCGCCTTGCACACGCTGTTCCCGCTGCGCTGGTGGTCGATCAGCCTCGTGGTCGCCGCGTGTTTGCTGGGCGTGGGAGGATGCATCGCGTTGCACCTGCTGGCCGAGCGGATCGCGCCGCCGCTTCCGCAGGAGGCCGTCACCTGGTTACAACTCGGTGCGGCCGGATCGCCCGGCCGGTGGCTGGCCTCGACCCTGCTGACGCTTTCGGCCGCGGCGGCCGCCTTCGTCTACTCGCTCAGGCGGCATCGGCTGGACGACTACCACGGCCGCTATCGCATGTGGATCTGGATGGCGATCGCCTGCCTGCTGTTCGGTCTGGCTGAAACGACCGGCCTGCCCGGCCTGGTACGGGCGGCGTGCCAACTAGCCGGCGAGCGGGCGGGCGTGCAAGGAGCGCTCGTCTGGTCGATCGCCGTGGGCACCGTAGCCGGCGCGATCGGCGTGCGGTTGTTCTTCGAGATTCGCCGCTGCGGGAGCGCCGTGGCGGCGCTGTTGTTCGCGGTGCTAGGTTTCTCGACGGCGGCGGCCACGCTCCACGGTTGGCCCGTGGCCTGGAACGCCCAAACCGCGCCGCTGGTGGGGCGGGGAGCCTGGCTGGCCGGGTACGCGATGGTGGTGCTGACGTTCCTGCTGTACGGCCGGCACGTGCAACTCGACGTCACGGGCGTGCGCGTCACGGCGGCCAAGAAAAAGAAGCAGGCCAAGCCGGCCAAGCGGGAGAAGACGGCCGCCGCGACGTCGAGCGAGGCCGAAGCACGGGCGGCGAAGCCGGCATTGCGGCTGCGGACCGACCTGGAGCCGCCGGACATCGCCGAGCCGAAGCAGGAAGCTCCGACGTGGCGGAGCGAGGGCGAACAGCCCGCGGAAGAGAACCCCGCGGTCGTCGGCTCGACGCACAAGCCGAAGAAGCTGTCGAAGGCCGAGCGTCGCCGGATGCGGCGCGAGGCCCGCATGGCCTCGTAAGGCGCGATCTCACCATGACGACGCAAGACGTTGTTCGGCGCTTCCGAGCGGAGCCTGGCCCTACCTGCGAAGTTGAAACGGGCCCGACGGCTACTTTCAACACGCTGCGATGGGCTGCGACGGCTCACGGAGTGAGCCTGCTACATTGCGGCTCGCCTGCCGGCAGGCACGATCGGCCAGAGAAGCGGCCCCAAAGTAGCAGGCACACTTTGTGAGTCGTTCAGCAGCACTGCCTGGAGCCGTTGCCTTGGCAGAAATCTTCCTCCGACGGGCCGCTAGCGCTCGGCAGCCGTTTTCGTGACTTCCGGTTTGGCCGCCGCGACTCCAACCAGGGGCGCATCCTCGAGATTGATCAAGAGTGTCTTGGCACGCTCCACGTGGTCCTGCACCTCGGCGCGGGCTCGACGGATGACCTTGGCAAAGTCGGCCGAGGCCTGCCCCTCGAACACTTTCAGGGCGGCCATCAACTGCATCTGGTCCACGAGGTGGGTGCGCAGATAGGCCCGATCGAACTCCTGGGGTGCCTTGCCCGAGAGCTCGACCCGCAACAGGTCGCCGTACTCCTGCACGATCTCGAGGCGAACGCGGACGAGCATGGCCGTGCTGTTGCGACGCAGATCCAGCAGGCGGAAGCGGGGTGAGGAGTTGCTCGCCGTGCGATCCTGGGCGATCTCGCGCAGAGCCCGTTCGACCGCCTCTTTGGCGTCGCCATGGGTGAGTTTTTCGAGCCGGACGGCCAGGGCGCGCTGGACCTCCATGCGATCGTTGAGCAACTGCCGCACCGCCTCGCTGCCGACCGAGGAGAGGCCGAACTCGCCCATCTCGATCTGTCCCCAGGCGTCGACCGCCATGCTCAAGGCCAGCTTCTTGTCGATGAGGTTCAGATGCACTTCGGGCTCTTGCGACTGGCCCTCTTGCGACTGGCCGTTGTCCGCGGCCTCGGGCGGCGAAACGAGCTCGTTGTCGACCTCCGGCGTTTGGCCGGAGGAGTTCGCGGCAAGTAGCACGACGGTCAACGTCGCGGCGGCGCGGGTGAAGGGAATGCGATGCATGGGATGCCTCCTCTGAACCGGGGATGGGAGTGGCCGCCGCCCCCTGAAGCGCCCCGCGGCCGCACCGAGTTGTCGGCCGTCGGAATAGCATTCCGTATGCCACGGGCACGCAATTGAGAGATGTGTCGGTTTGCGTGCGACTTTTGCGCGAAGGGAACTCGCGACGTGTACTACTATTCTACCTGAATTGACGCCGTAGAGTGTGTGACCGTCACAAATTGCGCTTTGGAGTCCGTGACGAAATTCACAATCTCGTGTCAGCGAGGTGCGCTGACGCTTAGCATGACGCTGGTTCAAGACGAGCCACGCTGTTCTTCCTGCTGTCAGCCGCTTGCCGGAGAAGAACCAAGAAGTGCCGGTCACGTTCTGTACGCGCGAGGTGGACGGCTTGGCGGGGGCGCCGGTGTCTGGCGCACATGCGTCGGTGGACGCGGTGCCCGATCACCGTGAACGCGACGAACATCGTCGGTAGCGAGGAGCGCGGCCAGGGGTGGCCGTGCTGTGCCGCCATGCGCCCCATTCTACCAGGTGCGGGGACGGTGCTACGACGGAGTTGCGAGCCCGGGAATCGTGCCGCGGCGTGACAGCGGGCCACCGCCGATGTTCAATAGCGGCTGCCGGCAACGCGGGGTTGCACCTCCACCTGCTGGATCCGCTTCACGTCCACACAGGAAGGATCACTACCATGGCGACAGCTCCCTATACACGGCCCATGCTTCCGCCCGATACGTTTCGCGGCACCACGATTCTGGTTACCGGCGGCGGCACGGGGTTGGGAAGGGCAATGGGGCAGTACTTGTTGTCGCTGGGGGCCAACCTGGCGGTCTGCGGGCGGCGGCGCGAGGTGGTCGAGCAGGCGGCCGCCGAAATGGCCGAGGCCAGCGGAGGGCAGACCCTGGCGCTGCCCTGCGACGTGCGCGAGCCCGAGCAGGTCGAAGCGATGCTGGCCGCCGTGCGCGAGCGGTTCGGCCGGCTGGATGCGCTGGTGAACAACGCGGCGGGCAACTTCGTCTGCCCCACCGAGCGGCTGTCGTACAACGCGTTTAACGCCGTGGTGGATATCGTGCTCAAAGGCACCTACAACTGCACGCTGGCCGTCGGCAAACAGTGGATCGAGGAGAAGACGCCCGGCACGGTGTTGAATATCAGCACCACTTACGCCTGGACCGGCTCGGGCTACGTTGTGCCGTCGGCGGTGTCGAAGGCGGGGGCACTGGTGATGGTGCGCTCGCTGGCCTCGGAGTGGGGCAAGTACGGCATCCGCATCAACGCCATCGCGCCCGGCTCGTTTCCGACCGAAGGGGCCTGGTCGCGTTTGCGTCCGGAGGAACTCGGCGACGACGACAAGCTGGACCGCATTCCGCTGCACCGCTACGGCGAGCACCAGGAGCTGGCCAACCTGGCCGCCTACCTGCTCTCGGACTTTTCGGCCTACATCACCGGCGCCTGCATCACCATCGACGGCGGCGCCTGGCTGCGCGGGGCCGGCATGTTCAACGAACTGGAGCGCGTTTCGAGCGAGCAGTGGGACGCCGTGCAGGCGGCGGTGAAGAAGCGGCGCGAGGGGTGAGGCGTGAGGAAGCAGAACTTTGCTCCGTTGCAGGGTGGTGGGTATTGCGATGACAGTCACGGCGACGGAACTCGGGCCGGTTGAGTATTGCGAGGCTGGTCGCGGTGAGCCGGTGTTGTACTTTCACGGCACGGGCGTTTGTGGCGACGCCATGCTGCCGATCGAATCGCGACTCGTCGACGACGGGTTTCGACTGCTCATCCCCAACCGGCCAGGGTACGGCGCGACGCCGCTCGAACCGAATGTCAGCGCGCTTGGGTGTTCGAGCGTCGTCGCGGCGTGGCTCGATTCTCTCGGCATCGATCGGATCAGCGTAATGGGCTCCTCAGGTGGGGCGGCCTTTGCCCTGGGTTTCGGTTTCCACCAACCGCAGCGGACGAAGTCGCTGGTGCTGCTTTGCCCGCAATTGCACCGTTGGGATGCCGCGCAGTGGCTGCCGGCCTCCAGCCGCTGGACTCTCCCCTTTCTCCGCCATCGACCCCTGCGTAAGCTCCTGTTGGCGGGCTACCGGCTGCAGCTAGCGCGGATGGGGCCCGAGGCGCTGCTGCGGATGGAAGCCGGTGCCCGGTACGACGACATGGCTCGCGATCCGGCGGCGGTCGAGATCGCGATGACTTCGCTGCCCGCGATGCGGTCCGGCACACGGTGCGCCGGCTTCGAAAACGACATGCGGATCTTCGTCGAAGAGGACATCCTGCAGGACGACGGCAAGCTGACGGTTCCGACCCTAGTTATTCATGACGAGGCCGATCCGATGGCGCCGGTAGCCCACGTCGAGTGGTTCCAGTCGCTGGTGCCGCATTGCGAGCGCGTCCGCGTCTGTGCCGGGGGCCACTTGATCTGGGTTGGTCAGGATGCCGACGTCGTGCACAAGACACGGATGGAGTTCTTGCGCCGGCACGAGGAGTGCTGAGACGTGGCCGCCATCGGCTTGAGCTTCGTCAATCGGTGGCCGGCCTGCGTCCTGTACGTACTGGTGGCCCTAATGTGGCTCGTGCCCGACCGCCGCATCGAGCGCGCATTTGGCCGAAGTCACGATACCCAGGTCTTTCCATGGCGCAGCGCGAAGTCAACTTCAACGTTCCCGACCGCCCGCTGGACTCCGCTTTGACAGTTTCTTCGTTAGCTCGAGCGCTATCGCTACTTATCGCTCTGGTGCGTCGAGTTGCCCAACACGCCGCCGGCGCTGGTGAACGTGGCTCCGGTTTGGTTGGCCACCGTCTTGACCCCCGCGATGCTCACCAGGCAGATCAGCCCAATGAGGATGGCGTACTCCACGGCCGTGGGGCCGTCAGTCGAGCGGACAAGATGACGCAGTTGCGAGAGCATCGACATTGCTCTGCGGAGCCGGGAGGAAAAGCGGAAGGGAGAATTGCTCACAGCAACTCTACGTCACGAACCACCACAACGCACCTGCGTCTGAGCAGCGCCTGGCGCCCGCTTGTTCGGCGCGGATCGATTGTATCGAGATACCTCTGACCGCGCGGCGGCCAGCTTGGTTGCGCCATGCCCGGAGCGATCCTTGACGGCGGATTCTCAGGCCTCGGGCGTCGGCGGCAGCAGCGGCAATTCCTCGGGCGGGGGCAGATAGCGGCTGCGTCGTTCCATCATGGCCCGATAGACCCGGTCGATCGCGATCAACTCGATCAGCGCCTCGAATTCCGCCGTGAAGATCGTGGGCCGCGTGACCCGCAACGTATGCGTTCCCTCGACGTGCGCCGAGGACTCGGGAAACGGATCGTCCGGCACGCGGATCAAGTCCCGCTGCTCGGGCGACTCGACCTTGTGCGTGGCCCTGCGATTCCGTTTGGATTTTGCCATGATGCTTCCAGTGTACCACGGTACGCCGCAAGGGGTCACCCCGGCATCCTTGGGGATGGCGAGCCACGTGGGGTCTGGCCACTTGGGTGAACCCACCGCGATGTGCTCTGTCGTAATCTATCATTAGCAAGCACTTAGCCGATTGGAGTGGTGATGTCCCACCGCGTTCAACAGCATCCCAACCTGATTTATTCGCCCGGCACGCAGGTCGTGACGCTGGTCGAGGTGCGGCATGCCGGCGGCGAACGACTGCATCCGCCCGGGGCCGTGGCTGTCGTCGTTCGGGCGCCGGCGGACGTGAGCCATGCCTATCGAGTTCGGTTCCTCGATGGGTTTGAGACGCAGCTCAAGCCGGGGGAGATCATGCCGCTGGCCCAGTACAAGCAGGGCGAAATCGGCGACAGCGACAAGAACGCCGGCGGTTCGAATCTCTTCGATCGGGTGATCTATCGCTGCGTCATTGGGTCGCAGGCTTATGGACTGGCAACCGACGACTCGGACGTCGACCGTCGAGGAATCTATCTGCCGCCTGCCGATTTGCAGTGGTCGTTGTATGGCGTGCCGCAACAACTGGAGAATTCCGAGACCCAGGAAGCGTACTGGGAGCTGCAGAAGTTTCTGGTGCTGGCGCTGAAAGCGAACCCCAATGTGCTGGAGAGCCTCTTTACTCCGCTGGTCGAACATGCGACACCCTTGGGCGATGAGCTGCGCAGCATGCGAGCGATCTTTCTCTCGCGACTCGTCTATCAGACCTACAACGGCTACGTGCTGTCGCAGTTCAAGAAGATGCAGGCGGCGATCCGCAACCAGGGTGCGGTCAAGTGGAAGCACGTCATGCACCTGATCCGGTTGCTGCTCTCGGGCATCGAGATTCTGCGGACGCGTCGGCTGTCGGTGCGCGTCGGCGAGCAGCGCGAGGAGTTGTTGGCAATCCGGCGCGGTGAAATGCCGTGGGAAGAAGTGGACCAGTGGCGGCGCAGCCTCCACAAGGACTTCGACGCCGCCTATGACGGAACATCGTTGCCCGAACGCCCGGACTACGAACGCGCGAACGCATATCTGGTGGATGCCCGACGCCGGGCACTGGGAGAAACGTTGCCATGAAGATCGACGCCCGACTGCAAAGGCAGGTTGCCGAGCATCCCCATCCGCTGCTGTTCGCGACGGTAAGCGGCGCTCACTTGTATGGCTTTCCCTCCCCCGATTCAGACTTCGACCTGCGCGGCATTCACGTGCTGCCGCTGCGCGAGGTCGTGGGACTGAAGACCGGCGACGAGACCGTCGAGAAGTCGGGCATACACGACGGCCTGGAGATCGACCTGGTCACGCACGACGTGCGGAAATTCTTCGGACTGATGCTGAAGAAGAACGGCTACGTGCTTGAGCAGGTGTTTTCGCCGCTGGTCGTGAGCACGACGCCAGAGCACGCGGAACTTGTGGAGATTGCCCGGCAGTGCGTGACGCGGCACCATGCCCATCACTACCTCGGATTCGCCGAGACGCAGTGGAAGCTATTTCAGAAGGAGTCGCCACCACGGGTGAAACCGCTGCTGTACGTCTATCGGGTCTTGCTCACGGGCATCCATCTGATGCGAACGGGCACGGTGGAGGCCAATCTCCTCCGTCTCAACGAGGACGCACGGCTACCGTATATCGATGACCTGGTTGCCCGCAAGCTGTCGGGCCCGGAGAAAGGCACGTTGGGCGAGTCCGACCTGGAGTTCCACCGGCAGGAGTTCGAGCGGTTGCGAGGCATGCTGGAAGAGGCCTACCAGAACAGCGCGCTGCCCGAGACCAGCAATGCAGGTCCGGCGCTTCACGATCTGCTGCTGAGAGTTCGGCTACAAGGCCTGAGTCAGCCGGCGCAGATTTCGGGGGCCTGAGTACCTGGAGGAAACCTGACGGTTTCGCCGCGCTAGCCTGTCGGTGTTTGGGTCGAGGCGTGTCGGCGCGTCGGATGTTGGCGGGCTGCCCCACGAACCGCCCTTCGATCGCGGCGTGTCGTAATTATCTACAATGCCTCCTTTCGCGTTCGGCAGGGTAATCGCCATGGGAAGTTCACATGGAGAGTTCGTCAAGTATCCGATAACGCCCCATCTGTTTGGGTCGCGCGGAACAGCCGACGACAAGCACATCGGAGAAGCCGAATCGCTGGGCATGCTGGCCGACGAGTCGCTGATCGTGGAAGAAAAGATCGACGGGACGAACGTCGGCATCCACTTCGGCGTTTCGGGAGAAATGGTGCTCCAGTGCCGCGGGCACCTCATTACCCAGGGGATGCACCCGCAGTACGACTTGTTCAAGCAGTGGACGTCGGTCAAGACAGCGGTCCTCGAAGATCGTTTGCAGGGACAGTTCATCCTGTTCGGAGAGTGGGTCTATGCGCGCCACTCGTTGCACTACCACGGACTGCCGCACTACTTCTTTGAATTCGATATCTACGACAAGTCGGCTGGGCAGTTCCTGGCGCTCGACGCGCGGCTGGCGTTGTTGGAAGGAACCGGGATTCACACCGTGCCCGTGCTGCACCGCGGTGCCATAGGCCGCCAGGAATTGGAAGCCCTCGTGGGCGCGTCACGTTTCGACAGTCGATTCGTGCCGCCGGGCACCGACCGTGCCGACAATCTGATGGAAGGGCTTTACTTGCGGACGGAGGCCGACGGCGGCGTGTCGGCTCGGGCCAAGATCGTGCGTCCCGAGTTCGTTGAGAAGATCAAACAAAGCGAACACTGGCAACACGACGTCATGGTGGTCAACCAGCTCGCGCCGGGAACGGATATCTGGTCATGAACTGGCAGCAGTTGTCCCAATCCACCATCGAAGAAGTCATCGCCTGGGCGAGCGAACAGCCCTGGGCCGAAGCGATGGCCGGTTGCCAGCAGGATGCCGAGTGGCACGCTGAGGGCGATGTCTGGACGCACACGAAGATGGTCTGTCGCGAACTGCCGAAGCTCAACACGTGGCCTTCGCTCTCCCCATCGGACCAGACGGCGCTACTCTTTACCGCGCTGCTGCACGACGCCGGCAAGCCCGCGACGACACAACGCGACCCCGTCACCGGGCGCACGCACACACCGAAACACGCCCTCAAGGGCGAACGGTTGGCGCGGGCCGTGCTGCGCGACTTGGAGTGCGATCTGGAAGCCCGCGAGCAAATTGCCCATCTGGTGCGCTATCACGGCCGGCCGGCTTTTCTCGTCGAGAAAGAGCATCCCGCGCGAGAAGTCATCTGGCATTCGTGGCTGCTACGCAATGAATTGCTCTACTTGTTCGCGCTGGCCGACACCCGCGGACGGCAGACAAGCTCGATGACGCGGCCCGAGGACAACGTGCACTTGTGGAAGACGGTGGCCGAGGAGAACGACGTTTTTCGTGATCGATATCCGTTTGCGAACGACCAGGCTCGCTTTCTGTTCTACAACCGCCCCTCGACGGACGATCTGCACTACGTGCCGCACGAGGACTATCGTTGCACGGTGACGATGATGTCGGGGCTGCCCGGCAGCGGCAAGGACAGTTGGCTGGCGCGCAACCGCGCCGAGTTGGCCGTTGTCTCGCTCGATGAAGTGCGCGGAGAACTCGACGTGGATCCCACGGAAAATCAGGGCAGTGTCGTGCAAGCCGCCAAGGAGAAATGCCGTGAGTTGCTGCGCGCAGGGCAAGATCTGGCATTCAATGCCACGAACCTGGTGCGGCAGACCCGCCGCGGCTGGATCCGGTTGTTTACCGATTACGGGGCCCGCGTCGAGCTCGTTTACGTCGAGCCGCCGCTGACGCGCATTCTCGATCAGAACCGTCGCCGCGACCGCCCCGTGCCCGAACAGGTCATTCGTGCGCTGGCCCAAAAGTGCGAACCGCCGACGTGGGCCGAGGCTCATGGTCTGGTGGTAGTCGAGAGTTTCTGATCCATCTCTCGTTCCACAGATGTTTTCCTCGCTGAAACAAGGTCACCATGCAGATGTCACCGCGCGAGTTGATCGGAATCTGGGTCGAGGCGTTCAATCGCCGCGACGTTGAGGGGCTCGTGGCGCTGTATGCGGAGGACGCGACGAACCACCAGGTGGCTGAGTCGCCGGTGGTGGGGCGGCAGGCGATCGGCGAGATGTTTGCCGGGGCGTTTGCCACCGCGGAGATGGTGTGCATCGTCGAGCAAGTGTTCGAGGACGGGGAGTGGGCCATCCTCGAATGGCGCGACCCGTCGGGGCTGCGCGGATGCGGGTTTTTTCACGTGGTCGACGGGCAGATCGTGTTTCAACGCGGCTACTGGGACAAGCGGACGTTTCTGCGCATTCATGGCCTCGACGAGAGTGAGGCGTAGCCGGCGGCCGCGGCGTCTTTCGCACGGCGTCGAACCCGAGCGTTAGAACTTCACGCGGTCGATCGCTTTTTCGATGCTGCGGCGGACCTTGGCGTTCTTGTCGTGCACGTAGTCGTTGAGGCCGTCTTCGACCAGCTTCTCGAAGGGGCTGCCGGCGTCGTTGTAGAACTGCAGGTCGTGCAGCTTGCCGTTGAACAGCGTGATCTGGGTGCCCTGCAGGCCGCCGCCGCCCATGGCGGTCGAGCCCTCGACTTCGAAGGCCACGTGCACCGTGCCGCCGACCGCCGCGCGGGCCAGCTTGGGGATGCGGCCAAAAGCCTTGAAATGGGCCTTGGCCGTGACGACCAGGGCGAAATCGACGCGGGCGTCATGCACGTCGAGCCGCTTAAGCTCGAGCGTGAGTTTCTCATTGGGGTCTTCGAGCCAGAGCCAGGTCTTCGACTCTTCGGTCCAGGAAGCCAGGCGGATCTTGCGGCCCAGCAGCTTGCCGGAAGTGTACTTCTTTTTGTCGACTCGCTTCTCGTTGTACCAGGGCGAGTCCTGGCTGTTGTGGTCGGCCAGCTGGCTGAAGAACTGCTGCTCGAGCAACTGCCGCAGGAACGGAATTTCGCCGGCCGAGGCCGCCGGTGTGCCGAGGGCCGTGCCGAGCAAGACGACGAGCATCACGCGCGTGCCGGACATATTCTTTCTGTTCTCTTGCACCAGAACCTGCGCCAAGGGCCGGCAGGACGGGCTGCGGCTGGCGAAGCACGCCCCTCACACATTCCTCACCTATCTGTATCGGGTCGCCGCCGGAAACTCGCCACTTCCGGGCCGTTTCGAGCAGCGACGAGGAATTGTAGGACGCTGGCGCCCTCGCGGGGCGCATTTCCCTCAGAATCCCCACCGAGCCCCGTGCCGGCAGGCCGTGCTACCGTGACCGTGCCGGCAGGGCGTGGTACTTGACGTGCCGGTTCGCGCGGTTATCGTGAAGGAGTTCGACCACTCCTATGAGCAGGTGCTAATGCCCTTACGTCGCTAGAGTTGCTTGCGGTTCAATTCGCACGGCACTCAGCCAGCGCGCCGTCGCTTCCGGCGGCCGCTTCCCTCATCCGGTATTCCGTCCGGGGCATGCGGAGTTTCTTCAAGGCACACGAGGCTATCTCGGGCCGCCACATCCCCTGGGCGACACGCTGTGCGCTTTAGCGCGCAGCCGACTCCACGCAGCGAAATGGATTGAGCACCCAGAGGATTGATGCATGCTACTACGACTGCTGCTCGCACTTGCGATTTTGGCACCGACGGCGGTGTCCACGGCCCAGGGCATGACGATTTTTCTCGACGCCGACACGGTGGCCACGGGCGGAACGCTCGACGTGGCGCCGCTCAGCACGCCCTTTGGCGACATTTCGTTCGTGGGCGAAGTGCGCCCCACGGCCGACGCCGACCTGGTGGCCGCGGGTTCCACCGGCAACGTGTTCGACGTCGACAATACGGAGACGGCCACGATGCTGTTTTCGTTCGACGTGGAGTCGATCACGTTCATCTACGGCGGCAACGACGGCGTGATGGACATCGAGGCTCGGGACATCAACGACCAGGTGGTCGATTTCTTCTTTCAGGCCAGCACCGGCGACCTTCAGCCGGCCGGCCCGGTCACGCTCTCCGGCGGCGGCATACGCAAGTTGTTCTGGCACGACCCCGGCTTCAACTTCGCGCCGATCGACAACCTGACAATCGAAGTGCCCGAGCCGGCCGCGATCGTGCTGGCGGCGCTGGGGCTGGTCGCGCTTGGATGGGTTCGCCGGCGTCGCGCTCGGTAGGGTTCGGCAGCTCACGAACTCACAGCACCGAGCCAGGATCGCCATGGCCCGAGCGAGCATCGTCTATCGCCGCCGCTACAACTTCGGCTTTCCGGGCCTGGAAAAGCTGCACCCTTTCGACATGCGCAAATTCGCGCACGCGATGAGCGCCTTGCGGCGGCGGGGCGCGCTGCGGCGGGGCGACGTGCGACGCCCGCGATGGCCGTCGGATTTGGACCTGCAACGCGTGCACTGGCGGCGTTACCTGAAGTCGGTGCGCAGTTCGGAGACGCTGGCCAAGATCGTCGAGGTGCCCTTCGTGGCCCGGCTGCCACAGGTGGCGGCTCGCTACGCGTTGCTGCACCCGATGCGTTGGGCCGTGGGCGGAACGATGCTGGCCGCGCGGCTGGCGCTCGAGCGGGGCAGTGCCGTGAATCTCGGCGGCGGATTTCACCACGCCCACGCCAACCGCGGTCACGGTTTTTGCGTGTTCTCCGACGTGGCGGTGGCCATTGCAGTGCTACGTGCCGAGTCGCGCGCGCAGCGATTTCTGATCGTCGACCTCGACGCCCACCAGGGCGACGGCCACTCGGCACTGTTCGCCGACGACGAGCAGGTCGAGATTCTCGACATGTTCAACGACGCCATCTTTCCCGGCGACAGCCGTGCCGAGGAGGGCATCACCTGGGACGTGCGGCTCGAGCCCGGCACGGGCGACCGAGAGTATCTGGCCCGGCTCGAAGACGCCTTGCCCCACGCGATCGACGCCTCGCGGCCCGACCTGGCGTTCTATCTGGCCGGCACCGACGTCATCGCGGGCGATCCCCTGGGGCTGTTCGATCTTTCGCCCGCGGGCCTACTGCGGCGCGACCGCTTCGTGTGGGAGGCGCTCGCGGCGCGCGGCGTGCCGCGGGTAATGCTCACCGCCGGCGGATACACGCAAGGCAGCGCGGCGCTGATCGCCTCGACGGTGGAGCACTATCTGTCGCGGTAGCTGACGGCATGCAGCAGCGCCCTGGTCAGTGCTATGTCTGATCAGTGCTCTATCTGATCAGTGCTCTATCAAGCTGCGCACGTACTCCAAGTCGCGCTTGGTCTGCGCCAGGCACTCTTCGGCGTCGAGCACCTTCCAACTGTTGCGGTCGCAGTACTCGCTGTGCAGGGTGAACAGGTCGCGGTACCCCAGCGTGTCGAGTGCGGCAAGGTACTGCGGGAGCTTGGCGATGCCGTCGGCCAGCGGGCACTTCTGAAATCGCCATTGTTGCTGGCCGTGGGCGTCGCGCTTTGTTTCGACCCAGCGGCAGTTCTTGAGCGACGAAATCGCGATCCAGGGGGCCAGCAGGTCGAGCCCCTGCCGCCAGCCGTCGTTGCCGCCTTCGACCGTCATGTGCATCGGGTCGACGTAGGCGCCCAGCTCGCGCGGGTTGAAATCTTTGAGCAGCAAGTAGGCCACGGCCCCGCCGCTGGGAATCGTGTCGCCGGAATGAATGTGCACGCAGGGCAACACGCCGTGCCGCGCGGCCAGCTTAGCCACGCCGGCCAGCTTGTGGCGGGCCGCGTCGATCTGCTCGTCGAGCTTGCCGAATTCGGTGTAGCGGTAGTAGCCGAGCTTGATGCGGTCGATGCCCAGCGCGCCGGCCGTGGCGATCAATTCCTCGGCCCGTGGATCGGGCTCGACGATGGCCGTGGAGAGCATCGCGATCCGCACGCCCGCGTCGTTGGCCGCCTTGACCGCGTCGGGCAGCCGCCGCGCCGCGTCGGCCGGTTCGATGTGCCCGCCGGGCCGCACGGTCAGGTCGAGCCCGTCGAGCCCGATGGCCTTGAACCGCGCGCAGACTTCGGG
>ERZ869936.1240-NODE-1240-length-19117-cov-27.930962_pt1 | contig 19117 bp, 16 predicted proteins | sample MGYA00520876_ERZ869936 | MGnify/ENA primary metagenome ERZ869936 (study PRJEB32218, sample SAMN09650985) | biofilter metagenome | isolation source: enrty point of leading RO module | place: Saudi Arabia: Thuwal, RO plant located on Red Sea | collected 2016-02-17...
CTTGCCCCGTCTGTTCTTGCCCCGTCTGTTCTTGCCCCTTGCGATTCTCGGCTCTGACCGACTGCGTGCTCGTGGTGGCCGTGGCCAAGAGGGCCAGTCCGACGACACCCAAGAGGGCGCGTGTCGCGAGCCAGCGATATTGGGGGGCGAGCAGGTCCATGCGGACGAACTGACAGGCAGGCGCGGGGGCGGTGATCGTTGGCGGGACGTGTGGGCGAGGCGTTCGCGAGCCGTCTCCGCCCGAGTCGGCTCATGGCGATCGCAATCCCGATCACGTGGCCGACAGGATACCGGAATGCCGCACTAAGGACAAGTGAATTAAGGAGATGGGAAGCGGCGGCGGTATTCTCTCGATTATAGTTGTGGCCCGTCGGTGCGCTCCGTGACCGACCTCGCCGAAGCGACGTTTGGCGCAGCGGGTCGGCCGGTAGCGATCGTAGCAATAGCGCGGGCGATCGAGAGGAGCAACGAAGCCCCGGCCAACCCTCAGACGGGTTCTCCCAGGCGCGAAGGTGGCCATGCCCGAGGGCGGCTCGCGCCGTTTAGCGACGCACGTAGATGCCGCTCGCTGCGATCACGAGATTCCCCAGCGTGTCGACTTCACCGCGACCGGTGACGACGACGAGCTGTTTCTCTTCCAGCTCGAAGAGCTTGCGGGCATCGATGCCAATCACGCGACCTTGTTCATCCTGAAACTTGACGATCGCGCGGGCCACGTCGGCTTCCGCCTGGGAACAGAAGGGACAAGTCGAAGGATCGTGACCTTCGGCGTCGTGATCGTGCGCGTGCGCCGCGGAAGCCTCGGAATCGTCGTCGAGATCTTCATCCGAGAAGCCAAGCAGCGCGACCTCGGACACGATGAACTGCGCTTCGCCGTCGCTCCAAGGAGCGCTGCTGCCGGCCCCGATCTGGCCGAGCACGACGATGTCTTGCGGATCGGTTACCGACTCCTTCGCCTCGGCGACGCTCATCTTCTCGGCCGGTTCCTCCGTGAGCAGAAATGCATCGCGACGGGCCGCCAACTCGGCGGGGTCGATGCTGCCTTGGCAGCCGACGGCCGGGATGATCAGACCGACGGCGAGCAGGCCCAGCGCGATGGGCAGACGGAAGCGAAAGCGGCGCATGAGAAGATCTCCTCGAAAGACAAAAGCAAGCGTGAACAGCTTAGGCATCGGGTTCCGACTCGAATTCGCCAGCCGGGCCTTTTAGATGCACGGGCTGGAATCCGGCGTCCAGAACGGCTTGCCAAAGGGCCTTGGGCGAAAGGGATTGATTCTGCTGCGGCACGACGAGGGCCTTGTTGGCCTTTACGCTCGCCCGCACCTCGAGCACGCCGGGCACGAGATAGAGCTTGGCGGCGATCTTCTTGGCACAGTGCTTACAGTGCATGTCGTCGACGGTGATTGTGGTGCTGCGCTCGGGGAGCTCCGCGGCGATTGTGGTGCTGCCCTCGGCAAGCTCGGCGGCGAGCGACGCCGCGGGTCCTGCGACGGCCAAAGCGGCGAGCAACGTCGGAACCAGGGCAAGGACAGAGAGTCGGGTTTTCATGGGTTGCGACCTGTTCGTGGTAAACGGAGAAATTATAGCAAGTTACGGGATATTGATGTCTTGAGCGGTACGTTGGGCTGCCCTAGATATCGGTTGGCTCGCGCGGCGAATTGAGGTTGGATTGGCCAGCCCCCACGCCGACGTGAAGCACCTCACCTTCTAGACTGCTACGCACGTCGCTAGCGAAGGTTCGCTGGCACCGCTGGCTGCTGCGAGGGGGCAAGGCGTCGCTAGTCCGCATGTGGGTGCGATTCGCGGCATTCGCGCCCCGCGCGATTCTTGCTAGTGGTCATGCTCCTCGTGGTTATCGTGATCTTCATGGCCATGGTCGTGGTGATCATTGTGGCCGCCGTCATCGCCGTCATCGCTGGCCTCGCCCTGATCGTCGTGGGCTTCGTGCTGTCCGTGACCGCCATGGTGGTGGTCGTGATCGTGGCTGTGGGTGCTTTCGATCGCCGCGGCGAGCACGACGCCCAGCAGCAGGGCCGCCGAGAGCTTGCCCCGGTCGTGGGCGTGAAACTGCACCTCCGGGAGCAGGTCGCCGAGGGCGATGCAGATGAAGAACCCGCCCGAAAAGGCCAATGCGGCCCCGATGATCGTGTCCGTATAGGTCGAGGAACTGGCCGCGATACCGAACGAAAATAGCGATGCCCCCAGCGGACACATCAGGGCAAAGGCGAAGTTCACCAGGCGGCGACTCGCTTCGGGCCAGCCGCCAGCCCGCATCAGGGCCGTAATCGACAGGGCGTCGAGCGGCTTGTGCAGCAGCACCGCCAGAAAGACGCCAAAGGCCAACAGGGCCAGGGAGCCCGCTTCATGGGCCGCGGCCTGCACCGCGGCGGCCAGCACGACCCCGTCGAGCAACGTATGCAGGGCCAGACCGAAGAAGGTGCCGACCCAGCTGAGGCGATGGTGGGTCACGGCGACCTCGCCACCATAATCGTGTCCGTGACCGTGCGCACCCGCATGGGGATGGCCGTGGGAGTGGTGTGCGTGTCCCGCGTGATCATGGTCTCCGGGTTCGTGAGCCGGGTGGATTGGCTCCGGCGAATCAGGGTCTTCATAGTGATGGACGTGAAACAGCCGCAGCAGAAAGAACATCAGCAGCAGGCCGACCAGCATCCAGGCGGCAACACTGACGGGCGACGGCAGATATTCGGCCGAATGAGGCAGGAAATGCAGGAAGGCGATCCCCAGCATCAGGCCCGAGACGAAGCTCATGGCCAGCTGGAGCCGCAAATGCGTCAGCCGGATCCAACTCGGCAATGCCCCGCCCGCCAGCGAACCGGCGACGATGATCAGGCAGTAGAGTGCAAGCAGGAAGTTGGGGGACACGAAAGACGACTCAGTTAGTGGTGCGCCTCGAAAATCGGCCAGGTCCGGCCGAGTCGTGGACGAGTGGCGAGCTCCGAGCAACGTGGCGGAGTTGGATGGATGGGCAACTCATGATAAGGAATTGCAGTTGTAATGCAATCCATTTCTCTGTAACGCTTTGCGTGCAATTCCGATTGACGCGGTCCCGGTCCGACGTCATAATTCAAACAGTCAATTAATTCATGAAATGATTGACTGATTTTTCCCTTGGACCTGCTTGTTGCTGAAGTGATGACGGAACTGACGCCCCAGTGCGAAACCGACGATCATGCCCCCGCGGCCCGCAGCTTCGACCCGGTCGCCTGCGACCGGGCTGCGGCGATCTTTCGGGCCCTGGGCGATCCCAATCGACTGCACATTTTGATCCTCTTGCGGCAGGGTCCGATGTGTGTGACGGCCATCGCCGACGAGCTCGACGACAACCTGTCGGCCGTATCGCAGCGACTGAAGCTGCTACGGAGCGAGCGAATCGTCGTCACCCGACGCGAAGGTAAACACGTGTTTTATGCGCTTACCGACGACTGCATTGTCGAACTGATTGACCATGCCCTGGCCCACGGCTCGGAATCGCTGACCCCGAAACCGCCGCGCTAGTCTCGAGCGCGTCGTGAAATCGAACCACACCTAACCGTTAGACACTCAACCCTTTAGGAGACCATCGAATGGCTCATACTCACGAGAATCACGACCACCAACACGGCGCCGGCTGCGGGCACACGCCCGTCGAGCACGACGGTCACGTCGACTACCTGCATGACGGTCATTTGCACCACCAGTGTGAAGACGGCACGGTCGAGGAGCACACGATCGCCGTGAGCGATCAGAACCCGGTTAAGTGCACGCCTGATCATTCCTGTGGGCATCACGACGCCGACCATGTCCACGGTCCTGGTTGCGGGCACGAGGCGGTACCGCATGGCGATCACGTCGACTACCTGGTTGACGGTCACCTGCACCATCCGCATGATGGTCACTGCGATGACCATGGTCCGATCAACGTCGTAAAGTCGGAATAACGCGGACCACGGATGCGGGAACCGGTTGCTCGGGAATCGCCGGTTTCCACGGATCCGCAGTCAAATCGTGTGGTCGTCGCCCGGCGGTCCCATCATGGCGGCGGCCACGAACGGAAAGGATGCGATCGGATGGCCGATACTGACGAATCGACACTGACGGTGGAGGATGCGCGCGAGCGGCTCCGCGGCGCGGGCTTACGGAGCACGTCTTGCCGCGTGGCCGTGCTGCAGCACCTGGCCAGTGTCGGGATGCCGGCGTCGCATGCCGAGGTCTCCGATCAGCTGGTGCCGTCCGGATTCGACAAGACGACCATCTATCGGAGCCTCATCGAATTGGCCGAGGTCGGGATCGCCGCGCGGCTCGATCTGGGCGACCACGTTTGGCGATTCGAACTGCTGCGCGAAGGTCACAAGCAGCACGTCGAACATCCGCACTTCGTCTGCAACTCGTGCGGCAAGGTCGAGTGCCTGCCCGACTTGAACATCGAGTTCTCACAGTCGACCGCAGCGATGAAGGAATCGTTTGGCGAGGTGCACGAAGTGTTGCTCAAGGGCACCTGCGCCGCCTGCGAATGAGTTCGCAAGGTTACTCGTCCTCGATCCACTCTTGGCCGCGTGGTCGCCGCGGTCCTTCGTCGAAGAATCGCTGCCCCCTGCCGATGCGATTGTAATCGCCCACGTCGGCCCGCGCTGCCTCGGCCACCTGCAGAAGTCGCGCGACCACGTCGGGATGTTCTGAGGCCACGTCCTCGGTCTCGGCCAGATTGGCCTCCAGGTCAAACAGCAGCGGCTCGTCGAGCGTGACGTCGTCGACCGGCTCGATGTTGTGATTGGGAGCAAAACCCCCGAGCCACGGTCGCTCGGCCGGCCGCGGCAGGTGCAACTTCCACTTGCCCTGACGCACCGCCTGCAGATGCGTGCGCAGGTAATAGTAATACGTCTTGTCGGGCGTTGCCTTGTCGAACTCGCCCCGCAGCAGGTGCGAGATGTCCTCGCCGTCGATCTGGCGATCTTGCGGCGCCGCGGCGCCGGCCAAGGCGGCCAGCGTCGGCAGCATGTCCATCGTCGTGGCAATCTCGTCGCACTCGGTGCCGGGCTCGATGCGCCCGGGGGCCCAGAAGATGGTCGGCACCCGCACGCCCCCTTCCCAGGTCGAGACCTTGCCACTGCGCAAGGGGCCGGCCGAGCCGCCCTGATCGGTCGGCAGGGAACCGTCCTTACGGCCCTTGTTTTTGATCAGCCACGGCCCATTATCGGAGGTGAACAGGACGTACGTCTTGCGTTCGAGCTTCAGCTCGCGGAGCTTGTCCAGAATGCGGCCGGCGCTGTGGTCGATCTCCTCGATCACATCGCCGTACAGGCCGCGCTCGCTCTGGCCGCGAAACTCTTCGGAGGCCCCCAGCTCGGTGTGCGGCATCGTATGCGGCAGATAGACGAAGAACGGCCGCTCGCGATTCTCTTCGATGAAGGCCAGCACCTCATCGGTGTAACGCTGGGTCAACAGATTCATGTCGGCCCGTTCTTCGATCCGCTCCTCGTTGCGATACAGATCGACGATGAAGTCGTTGCTCGTGGGCGTTCCGAAGAAATAATTGAAGCCCTGACGCGTGGGCAGGAGTTCGGTGAGAAAGTTGCGCTGGCTGTGGGTCGCCAGGTCCCACTTGCCAAAGGCCGCGCTCACGTAGCCGCGCTCCCGAAGCACTTCGGCGATTGTGATCTCCCGGGTGTGCAGAATCGGGTGTTCGTTCTTGATGTTGTCGACCTCGGCCACCCGCATCGGATAGCAACCGGTCATCAGGGCCGCCCGCGAAGGGCCGCAGATCGGCTGCGCGTAGAAGCTGGTGAATCGCATCCCTTCCTGGGCCATGCGATCGAGCCGCGGCGTGCGGATGCCCTGGGCACCGAAGCACGCCAGGTCGGCGTAGCCCATGTCGTCGGCGAGGATGATCACGAAGTTGGGCCGCTCGTCCGCGGGCAATTCCGTCGCGAACGAGCCCGAGAACGCGATGAGGAGCAGGACGAGCGTGGCGAGTCTGCGCAGCCAAAGCCCGTCGCTTGAACGACGGCCATTGTCTTGGATGGTGAATGGCGTTCGGATGGTGAATGGCATGAAGAGTCCCTGAACCGCCGGGCCCGTTGGTCGGGTCGCCGTCGATGCGTTGAACGGTTGATCGGTTGAAAGTGAGTCGGCGGACGAATGGGTCCTTCCCAGTATCGAGTGCCGGCAGGTTTGGGTCAATCAGACCGAAACGATCCGACGCCAGCTCCGGTTCCCCCTCCAGTTTGGATCGACCGTAGACATTGATCGGACTCGGTGCGTCCGAAGGTTCATTGGGGGGTCGAGCAGCGCCCGTCAAAGACGTAGTCGGTCGAGTAGTGAATCAGCGTGGCGTCGGGCACGTTTCGAGGCGGCGGCCCGTGTAGAGGTAGTCGTTCTCAAAGGCCGAGGCCTGGGTGCCCAGGAGATTCCAGGTGCTCGGGTCCAGATAGAGCACCGCGCCGTACGGGTCGTAGTGATACCGCTCGACCACCGCGCCGGTCGAGGCATCGACCAGACCGGTGACGTTCATGTTGGCGTCGCTGGTGTAATAGAGAGCGTTGTCGCCGGCGTCCGCGGCTGGGTCCCCGCATCGTGTCGACCGTCTCGCCCGCGCGAAGCTCGCCCGCCGGGGCGAACGCCGCGCGATCGACCGACCAGTAGGGATGGTTGTCGGTGACCCGGGTCGCCTCGACCTGGTCTTCCAGTTATCTGCAGTCGATTGTCAAAGAGCGGGCGGCGCTGAAGGTGTGCGCCGTGTTCGTTGCTTGGCCTTTGAGCTGCGATTGTCGCATCGAAATCGTTGGACTTGCGTTTTCGAAATTGGCAATTCGAGCTTGATGCAACGCTGATTCTGGCCTTCGCCGGTCGTCATTTGGAGTTGAAATCGTTTTTTTACGGGACGGGTTCCTGGCAACCTGACCCCTACATGACGTCCTTACGATTGGAGAAACCTAGACGCCTCGCTAACGATATCACGCTCGTAATCCTGCTTCAGGCGATCGTTGGTCGCGTCATCATACTCGCTGGCCAATCCCACAAATCCGTTCAGTCTTCCATTGACTCCTTCGACGTCGGAAAACTCTCGCCAAATCCGACATGCTCCTTCGTAGGGAGAGATCTCCGGATCAGCAATCTTCCGTGCGAGCTGCTTTGCCAAGAAGATCGCGGCCTCGGGCGGTGAGCGGAGGCGAATCTTCAGTCTCGCAAGTCCCGCCTCAAACGGGCCTCGAATGGACTCGAGTGTCACGTTGGCCGCATCGACCACGTCCAACAGCTCTTCCCAAAACAGCCCTTGTTCCAACAACTTTGAAGCGATTTCGACGACTTCCTCGCCGCGCAGCCGGCCCAATGCATACTTCGCAAGCCGCGCGGCGGAACATCCGCATTCGTCGCCGTTTCCCAGGTAGTAGCACCGCTATCGCCCTTCACTTGCGCCACAGGCAAGCTGGTGTTGGCCAGATCGTGGCTTTGGATTAGAACAGTGGACCCTGAATCGCAAGCCGCGTGGAATGGATCTCCACAGGTCTCTGCCGAGACTTCTGGCACGGAAGTCGTGTTGCTTGCCGGAGTTGGTTTTCGCGATGCCGATGTTGGCGACATGCCGTCGGTATCGCGCCCGAACTGGGTACAGTAACCGCATCTCATGGCAGAGAAATCGCCGGCGCATCTCGGTAATGCAAGCCCGCGTTGGTGATGCTCATGGATTGGAGGTCCGTTGATGCTCGTATTATCTCGTGGTCAAGATGACAAAGTTGTATTTCCCACTCTCGGCATCTCCGTCGAGATTCTCAGAATCGCTGGCAAAAGGGTTCGCATTGGCGTCGACGCACCCCGCGAGGTCCCGGTACTTCGACACGAAATCGCCGCTCAAAACGGCAACGGATCGCCGAGTTTTGGACGGCGTCCGTCGATCTCTCGTGAACTGGCCCACACGCTTCGCAATCGGTTACACACAGCAGCGCTGGGCTTGAACGTTCTTCACATGCGATTCGAGTCGGATGAGGTCGAGAACGCCGAAGCGACAATATTCAAAATCTTCAATGAACTCAAAGCAATCGAGAAAGAGTTGACACCGGCCTCGCAGGATGCGAGTGAAGTCACGACAAGCGACCGACCCCACCGGGCACTGTTGGTCGAGGATGACGCCAACGAAAGCGAATTGTTCGCCGAGTACCTGCGACTCAGCGGAATAGAAGTGGACACCGCGATGGACGGTCTGCAAGCGATGGTACGGTTGGCAAACGATGATCGTCCCGACATTGTGCTGATGGATATGCGGATGCCTCGCTTCGATGGGCCCAAGGCGATCAAGGCGATCCGCAAGAACCCCGATTATCGGGGTCTCAAGATCTTTGCGGTCAGTGGAACACAACAATCGGAAACCACGGTGACGCTAGGTCCAAAGGGCGTGGACCGCTGGTTCTCGAAGCCCGTGAATCCCCACGACATCGTTTCCGCCATTCACCAGGAATTGGCGATCGAATGTGTGCCTGCCTAACGTCTGCCGCGTGCGCCGTTCAGCATTGCGAAATGCGCGTGGGCCGGTCTAGAGCGTGTCTAGGATAGGTGTAGCGTCATTGGCGTAGGCGAGGCAAGTTTGGCAAGGAGACCGAAGCAGACGAATTGGTAAATTCGTCGATGCAGGTCGACGTAGCCAAGCACAGCCGCAGCTAGCCAAGACGCTAGAGATAAACGAGACGCGCTCTAGAGCCGGAGTTCCAAGGATGGGAATCTGAAACCGCACGGAAAATGTTCGTCGACGTGGTGACAATTGGGGCGGGAGGTGCAAGTACCTGGTACTGCTCTCCCGCCCTTCATCATGACAAGACCGATAAGCGCTATCGCGGCTTACGCAAGACTTGCGTCAGTTCATCGGGTTGCACCGGTTTAACAAGATGTGCGTCGAAGCCCGCGTCTTGCACTGCCTGGCGATCTTCTGCTCGACCGTAACCGGTCAAAGCAACAAGCCTCGGACGGGCGTCCGGCATTTCGGATTTTACTCGCCTCGCCAGGTCATAGCCGTCCAAACCAGGCAGGCCGATATCAATCAATGCGATGTCCGGTCGCTCACTCTTAATGGCTTTTAGACCCTCGTGGCCATCTGCAGCCGTCGCTACTTCATAACCGCTTAACTGCAAGAGCGAAGCCAGCATCTCGCGGCTGTCGGCATTGTCTTCGACGATAAGTATCCTACTTTCCTCCTCCGATTCGAAAATCGTCGGCTCTTTCGGCAGGTTAATCGGCTTAGCCGTGAGCGGAAGGCGAACGACGAATTCGCTTCCCTTCCCAAGTCCCTCACTATTCGCAACAACATTCCCATCATGAAGTTGAACGAGTCGCTGGACCAATGTGAGACCGACTCCCATTCCACCGTCGGATCGCTCCAGCGTTCGGTTGCCCTGCACAAAAAGGTCAAAGATCTTCTTGCGCATTTCCGGTGCAATCCCTTCCCCGTTATCCTTCACCCGAATCACCGCATCGCCGTCAACGGCGTCTACGGCTAGTAGGATATTTCCGTCCGGCGGCGTGTATTTCGCCGCGTTAATGAGCAAATTCTCAATGATCTGCAACAATCGAGCGGCATCCCCTTCGACATGGACAGGGTTCTCGGGAAGTTTCGTCTCAAGGCAGTGGCGCCTGGCCTCGATTTCCGACCGGACAGCTTCGACGGCATCGCCAACCAAAGATGTCAAATCGACAACTTCCTTGCGAATGTCGATCTTTCCCTGTGTAACCCGCGAAACATCCAAAAGATCGTCGAGCAGACGAGCCATCTGGCGTGATTGACGTTCGATGACGTCGCAAGCTCTCTGTCGACCCTCGGAGTCAGGCTGCTTCCGATCAAGTACCTGGACGGCGCTGAGCACCGCCCCGAGCGGATTCCGCAATTCGTGCGATAGCATGGCAAGGAAATCATCACGCCGTTTCGCCGCTTCCTGTGCTTCCGCCTCTGCCTTCTTTTGGCGTGAGATATCCTTCGAGATCGTCGCAATTCCAATCGGCATGCCCGACTCATCCGTCAGCTGTGAAAGCGTAAGGAGCACCGGGCGTGTGACGCCCTTTCTATCCACGCGAACAGATTCAACGTTGCGAACATTTTCGGCGTTCTTGCATTTCTGCCGAAGCTTCTTGGAGTGCGTTTGGCGGGAAGGTGGTACGAGCAGTGTGAAACGTTGGCCCAGCAGCTCATCGCGACTCCAACCGTACGCGCGCTCTGCTTCCGCGTTCAAATCGACGATGTTGCCTTCCAGATCTTCAATGATGATGGGATCCGCCGCGTCCATAAAGACCTTCGACATGCGCCGTAACTGCTGCTCAACTTTCTTGATTGTTCCGATGTCAATCAGCGTAACTACCACCCCGTCAATCTGATTCTTGGTGCGATACGGCAATACACGCAGTAGGTACCAGCGGCCCTGACGATCTCGCACGTCCTTTTCGAACGGTTCTTGCGTCTTCAAAACGCGGCGGACATCGTCCAGTAGGCTGTCGTGCTCGATATTGTGAGAAAAGCTGTCGAGCGGCCGCCCGATATCCTGAGGTAAGATTTGAAAAACCTGTGCGATCCTGGGAGTAAACTTGCGAATACAGAAATCGCGATCGAGGAATACCGTGCCGACATCCGTGCTGCGCAACAGATTGTCCATGTCATCCGTCAACTCGGTCAATTCGGCGATCTTGCGCTGATACTCGGCGTTGACCGTATAGAGCTCCTCGTTAACGGAGTGTAGTTCTTCATTGGTGCTCTGAAGTTCCTCGTTCGAGGCGACTAATTCCTCGTTGGTCGCCTGCAGCTCCTCATTGGTCGTTTCCATCTCCTCGATCGTCGCCTGAAGGTTCTCCTTCGTGTAGCGGAGTTCCTCCTCGACCTCGACGAGCCGTTCTCGCGACGCATCGTCAAGGTCAACGTCGGTCGTTTGTTCGGGCACCTCCTTTTTTCGATCCACGCTTTCCAGGCTGATCAGAAAATATGTCTCGCCTGAGCTTAAGAGTGAGAGTGGTGCCGCTGTAACCTTGACTTGCTCTTCTTCGTCACCATGATTTATCACGACCCCGTTGTACGCAACTTTCTCACCTTTGCTCGCGGCGCGTTGCAATGCGCCAGAGAGCGCGACACGAAGATCTGTAGAGACCAGATCCAATACGTTGTTTGACGATCGACCATCAGGAATCGTCAGATATTTTCCGGCTCCAGCAAACGAGTGAATCAACTCTCGATGTTCATTGACAAGCAGACTTGGTGGCACATAGTCGGCCATCAGGGAATCGTAGGCACGAAGCAGATTTCCATCGGGCGTGGCCGACGTCGACGAGGGTGGATGCAGGCTGGAGTCGCGCAGCTGCGCGAAGCCGGAGGAAAGCGGCAACTGCATGTCGGCCGGAAGCCGAACGTCACGTCGCTTGCGGTAGATTTTCCAGTGGCGGTCGACCGTTTCAAACTCATCGGCAATCTCACCAGGGCTCTCGCTTGGCCCCAGGAATAGAACACCACCGGTTTTCAATCCGAAATGAAATAGCGAAAGGACCTTCTTCTGGGCGTGCGGTTGAAGATAGATCAGCAGATTGCGACAACAAACCAAATCGAGCTTGGTAAATGGGGCATCCTTGATCACGTTATGCGGTGCGAAAACGATCGACTTGCGCAGGTCCGCTGATACATGAAATTTGCCACCCTTTCGCACGAAGTACTTTGCCAGAAGCGACTCCGATACTTCGGAGACCGCTTCCGCGGAATATACTCCCTTACTACCGATGTCCAGACTCGTACGATGAACATCCGTGGCGAATATCTTGACATCGATGGGACGCTTACGATCCTCTAAAGCTTCGTGAATCAGAATCGCGATCGAGTATGCTTCCTCACCCGTCGCGCAGCCGGCCACCCACACACGAAATTCCTCGTTCTCCGGTACCTTCGACACGAGTTGCGGAATGACTTCGTCTGCCAGCCGCTGGTATGCGTCTTGGTCTCGAAAGAACTTGGTTACACCGATGAGCAGGTCCTTGTAGAGTGCATTTAGCTCGCCGGAATCTGCCTTTAGCTGTTCGATATACTCGTCTAAATCGAACGATCGATTGAGTTGCAACCGCCTCTCGATCCGACGGTTCACCGTAGACGGCTTATAGTGCGAAAAGTCAATTCCGTATTCTCGCCGCAGCAGACCGTAAATGGCGTTCATGCCCTCTTCCGAGACGACGTTTTTCGCAGCGCGAGCCGCACAGTCGCCTCGGAAGGGATGCTCGATGTAGTCCAGCAGTGCTGCGGGAATCGATTCCGGTGGCAACGCGCAATCAACAACACCCGTTTCCATGGCACTGCGCGGCATCCCGTCGAACTTGGCAGAATCTTCGGTTTGCGATATGACCAATCCGCCTGCGTCATGAATCGCGCGAATTCCGCGGGAACCATCGCTTCCCGTTCCCGACAGGACAACGGCAACCGACAGCTCGCCACACTCTTGCGCCAAGGAACGGAAGAAGGTATCGATGGGGAGACTAACTGCCTGATCGGGGTCTTTATCTGTCAGCAGCAGCTTCCCGCCCGAAATGATCATTTCCTTCTTCGGCGGTATGAGATAGATAGCATTCGGCTCGACAACCATGCCGTCTTCGACCCGATGAATCGCAATATCCGTGTGTCGGGAGAGCAACTCGTCCATGAGGCTCTTGAAATCAGGCGAGAGATGCTGAACGACAACGAACGCCAGGCCACTATCGGGCCTCATGTTATCGAAAAACTTTTCAAGAGCCTCCAATCCGCCAGCGGACGCGCCCACGCCTACGATGTGGAACGGCGGCGATTGGGCTGTGAAATCGGCGACCCCCTGGTCGTACGAAGTGGAAGAAGCGTCCGGCGACTCCTCACACTCGGATTGATGCGGCCGTGGCTGTTCGTCCATGACAACGTACTCCATTTAGCGTCGCACTAAGATTCCATCTCGCAAGATGCAAGGAGCATGCCGATTCTGGCTGGTGCTCGACAGGTATTCCTAAATCATTGATCTTCAGAAAGTTGCGATGCGCAGGGGGCTATACGCGACCGCGATTCAACGACTGCCAACTTGACGCCCTGCTGTCAAATTGGCACAGTCACGCTGCGTGTACGCCGTGAGGGCGCTCATGACCGTCGCGGTCAAACAATGCCCGCTTGAACGTGCAACCGTCTCGACGATCGAGACGGATCGGCGTAGCAATGGAAGCAACTAACCGAGTGCTGTCGCCAATTGTGTGGCAGTGTGTAGTCGATCACCGTCAGTTTACCGAAATTCATCGAATTCCTCCACAATTCGAAAGTCGTTCACAGCGGCTCCGAATTCCCGTATTTCACGACATATCTGCAGAGCTACATTCCCCAGGTCTCACTTGTCGTCGGCAAAGATGATCACGAAGTTGGGCCGCTCGTCCGCGGGCAATTCCGTCGCGAACGAGCCCGAGAACGCGATGAGGAGCAGGACGAGCGTGGCGAGTCTGCGCAGCCAAAGCCCGTCGCTTGAACGACGGCCATTGTCTTGGATGGTGAATGGCGTTCGGATGGTGAATGGCATGAAGAGTCCCTGAACCGCCGGGCCCGTTGGTCGGGTCGCCGTCGATGCGTTGAACGGTTGATCGGTTGAAAGTGAGTCGGCGGACGAATGGGTCCTTCCCAGTATCGAGTGCCGGCAGGTTTGGGTCAATCAGACCGAAACGATCCGACGCCAGCTCCGGTTCCCCCTCCAGTTTGGATCGACCGTAGACATTGATCGGACTCGGTGCGTCCGAAGGTTCATTGGGGGGTCGAGCAGCGCCCGTCAAAGACGTAATCGGTCGAGTAGTGAATCAGCGTGGCGTCGGGCAAGGGCGCTCCCCCCACATACTGATATAGATTCATCCCGTCTCCATATCCAATCGGATCTCTTGAGATGAACCGACCCAGCGACGTGTCGTAATACCGGGCGCGGTAGTAGAAGAGGTCGGTCTCCGCGTCGAGGCGGCGGCCCGTGTAGAGGTAGTCGTTCTCAAAGGCCGAGGCCTGGGTGCCCAGGAGATTCCAGGTGCTCGGGTCCAGATAGAGCACCGCGCCGTAGGGGTCGTAGTGATACCGCTCGACCACCGCGCCGGTCGAGGCATCGACCAGCCCCGTGACGTTCATGTTGGCGTCGCTGGTGTAATAGAGAATGTTGTCGCCGGTGTCGGTGTAGACCCCGTTCAGATCGGCATCATGGAACCGCACGATGGGGGCGTCGACGTAACGCAGATCCCAGACGTACTGGTTGAGCGGGTCTTCGTCCGTGCCCTGGCGCTCTTCGAGCAGCTGCTGGTTCTCGTTGTAGAAGAAGGCCAGATCGACCCCGCGCGCGGTGTATTCAGTTCTCTGCTCTAATCAGAGCGCAGGAATTGCGCATACCATTTCTTCATTTCCTCGTACTCTGGAAACGCATCAATCGCGCGCCGATACCACAAGTCGGCCTCTTCGGAATGATCGGTCCGCCAAAGTGCATTTGCCAAAAACACCATTGCCCAGCCGTCTTCGGGATTGAGATCAATCGCGGTGCGAAGTGCAACGATCGCCTCATCAAGCGTGCTGTCCGCGGCCGCCAACTCCCGCCCCAATGCTTGCCAGGCCAATGCGTACTGCGCGTCCCGCTCAATAGCAGCACGATAGCACGCAATGGCCACTTTTCGCGAGCGCTTTCGAGTGGCCTCGCCCAAGAGGTAGTAGGCTTCCTCGAAGTCTGGATCGTAGCGGACGGCTTCCTCAGCTGCGTGTTCAGCGCTAGCGTAGTTTCCCAGCCTCAGGTATGCAGCCGCCAGGAAGCAAAACCCGTGCGATCGCGGGTTTTCAGCGAGGCTTTCCTGAATCAGGGAAAGCCCTTCCTCTTGCTTGCCCGCCCTCACATAAGCGTCCCCCAGGCGCAACCTCAGGTCCTGATTCGGCAACAGTTCAGCGGCCTTCGCGTACGCCCGCACGACTTCGTCAGGCATCTCAAAGTTCTTTTGGACGAAGTCACCGTACTCAATCCAAAGTGAACCGTTTTCCGAATCATCTGCAAGACGAACACGATAGGCCCTCGCCTTTTCTAACAAGGGATCCTGTCGAGTCGTGTCATTCGGTTCCATCGGCGTCTCCGAGATCACGCTTCTTGGACTTCTTGGTGCTTTCGATCGTACTCTGTTTTGGTCGTTTCTTCGCCACGCGCCATGAGACAAGTGACTTACCGTGGTGACTCTCGTCGTCCGGTCACGATGATTTCGCACTGCGGCAAGGCTTCCTGAAGTTCCTGCAGGTGCTCCTCCGTGATGCTCACGCGGTCGATTCGGAGCTCGCCGAGCGCGCCAAGGCCATGGAGAGGCGAAAAGTCGTTGATCTGCAGTCGACTTAGTCGCAGCGACTTGAGAGCTCTAGCATTTGTGAGACAAGACAGGTCGACCACGGAGAGGTTCTCCAGGTCCAGGTACTCCAGATCTGGCAGTTCCCTGACGAAGGAGATGTCGCTGACTGGCAGATTCGTAAGGTACACCCTGTCTAGACTCTTGCCGTTTCCCAACGGCGACAGATCCGTTATCTGCATGTTGCGGAGCACCAAGAGTTGCAGGTGTTCAAGCTGCCCCAAGGGTGTTAGGTCGGTCGCCTCAATGTTCGAGAGATGGAGTTCCGTGAGGTAATGGAAGCGGGTCAACGGCGACAGTTCCTTAGCCCGGGCGTCGCTCAAATGCACCGTTTCAACCGGATGATAGAACCACACACGATCCAAGCCGAACGCGCTCTTCGGCTTGTCCGCAAATTCAAATCCGTAGTACCCCGCAGTTCCTCCAAATCCTTCTACCCACCCACGCGCGGTGTCCTCTCGCAAGAGGCAGCGAAGCTCGCTACCAACAAGTGCAAACACCACCGCCAAGACCGCGAGCAACGCGAGTAGTGACCGCACGGTAAATCGAAGTGTAAAGAGTCGACACATCTTAGTGGCATACCTGCGGCAACACTCACGAGAGCCCCGCGTTGCAGGCGTAGGGACTCATAGCAAATCGCGGAGATCAGTCTTCAAAGTGAGTGGGCGAAGCGCGAAACATCTTGACGGAGCGCTACCGTCTGACGCCGATTCTCCGCGCGACAGTTTGTTTGAGGACACCCATCCCACCTGCGTCGGCTACTCGTTGAAAATAGATTCGACCGGCCTTGTTCGTCAACTTCGAGGTCGCTTTCGGGGCCGCAGGCGCGGGTGGGGGCGGGTCTGTCGAGTACCAGATATTGCGATCAAAGTCACCGCAGTAACACTGCACCTCAAATACCTCTTCAACGTGCACCCAAGCTCCCACAGCGCCCCCCGCAAGTTTAGCGCGTCCTGAGAAACGGATGATCGCGGAGTGAAAGATGTTGTTTACCTTATACGGTCTCTTTGAAACAAGCTCCGCTACGAAACCCAGACTCTGCACGTCATTAGAAAAAGAAGAGGCCAATGAGTAGGCGACATCGATATCGTGTTTGCGCGTACAAGACCATCGCATACCGAAGACAACTTGTCCGATGTTGAGGTCGTTGTATCTGTCCCACCAGATGTTGTAACCGACGTAGTATTCCTTCGTGCTAAGGTCGTCGGTACGTCGGAACGGCTGCAGGCCGCTGGGATCCGTGAGAACGACCGGTGTTCCGCCGACATATTGATAGAGATTGGCCCCATCAACGTACCCTGCCGGATCGCGCGAGATAAACCTACCGAGCGCCGCGTCGTAATACCGGGCGCGGTAGTAGAAGAGATCGGTTTCCGCATCCAACCGGCGGCCGGTGTAGAGATAGTCGTTCTTAAAGGCCGAGGCCTGGGTGCCCAGCAGATTCCAGGTGCTCGGGTCCAGGTAGAGCACGGCGCCGTAGGGGTCGTAGTGATACCGCTCGACCACCGCGCCGGTCGAGGAGTCGACCAGACCCGTGACGTTCATGTTGGCGTCGTTGGTGTAATAGAGAACGTTGTCGCCCGCGTCGCCATAGCTGCCATTCGTATTCGCATCGTGGAACCGCACGATGGGGGCGTCGACGTAACGCAGATCCCAGACGTACTGGTTGAGCGGGTCCTCGTCGGTACCCTGGTGCTCTTCGAGCAGCTGCTGGTTTTCGTTGTAGTAGAAGGCCAGATCGACCCCGCCCGCCGATTTCTCGATACGGAAGTTGCGGCCACGTCGCCCCCCACACGTTGGCCACCGAGTGGTTGCCAATCGCAGTCGAGAGCTCAGCGGTCCTCCCGCAAGAGCGGCTTCTCCGATGGCGGCCTCCATTCGACCTGAACCTTCGAGAGCTTCAGGCGAAGATCACGCACGTCATCTTCTGCAATGCCTGGGCCTTCCAGAACAACCCGTTCCAAATTCTTGTAGGCCGAGAGGCCGCCCAGATCCCTCAGAGCGAACGTACACGTATCAAGCGTGATTTCTCGAAGTTTGGAGCAGGCAACTAGTTCGGCCAGAGCACCTTGGTCGACATGCGACCCAACAAGTTTCAGGGCCTCTAAATTCGGCAAATGCGAAATGGTGAACTCCTCGAAGCTCGAGTCGTAGATCGTTAATTCCCTCAGTGCTCCTAGATGCTCGAGGTGTATTTCGGAGCTGGCAATTGATAGCTTTCTGATCTTCGGAATCTGTACAAGCCGCACACTTTGAGATGAGTGAACCAGCCGAACGTCCAAGATCTCCAGACTGGGGAGTCGCTCCAGGTGCATTGCTCCCTTTGGCGCCGACAAGCGGAGCCCCGTGAGACCTGGGAGGCCGTGAAGTGCCTCGAAGTCTGGCTGCTGCAGATTCGTGTCCGACAAATCGAGTGACCGCAGTTTCTGCAGTCGAGCGACAATGGGGACTACCGCGTCAGAAACTCTCGTCCCCGAAAGATCGACATATTCGAGCTCGGGCAGCCGTTCGACAAGAACGTCGATTCCGGCGTTGGAAATTTCAGTCGACTCAAGACTGATATAGCGAAGCGTACTCAGTACGCCAAGCTTGTGAATGCCCGCGTCAGTAACCCTCGTCCCTTGGAGGCTGAGGCCGTTGACGTGACCTAGATCCTCTAGAACCGCAAGGTCTTGATCTTGGATATGTTTGCCGAAGAGGTCAATCTTCCACACCGTCGCTGCGGCTTTCTCACCACACAATTGCCGCCTCACTTGGCCAGCAAGAGAGAGCGGCTCGCTCGGTGGAACGAGCGTTACGGTTCCGCCGCGACGCTCAATTTCATGCAGGATTCGCTCTCGAAGCCTGGCCTCGCGGACGACCGCGCCGATCCAGGCAATGGGAATCGCCAGCACGATGGACACCACAAATAGTGTTCTAAGGCGGAATCGAAAACTCATGTTCGGACCACGACTCGTGGCATCTAACGGAAGGACAGTGCGATCGCAATTACGTTAGCAGCGGAGTTTAGCTTGATAGAGCGTTTGTATCTTGTGCTTGACGCGAAATCTCACGGGGTTACCTTGGTTGTCCACATCAGCCACGAAAGTGAACTTCACGTCTTGTTGAGGGGGAACCACTACGTCGACAGCCCTTCCGCTTTGCGTTCGGCCTTTGACTTTCATTATGTACCTCTCAACCTGAATTTCGGCAACACCGCGAAGCGGCACCCACGTGTATTTGGTTACGCGCCGTATTTCAAAGTCAGTCGGATTGCTCCCCACCGGACGGGCCTTCTCTGCGAGCGTGTCGTACGCATTCTTATTTTGCATCTGCAGCTCCTGCACCGTAAGCGTCTCGTACTGGTGCCAGTCCCCGCCAAATTCGAAATCGCTTACCTTTTGGTCGCCTTGTGGTTCAAACGTCACATCGTCCCGACTAGGTCTTGGCACCGCACCGCTTGGATAGAGCTCTCGATCCTGCCTGGGTTGACCATTGAAGACGGGATGCAAGACCTCCAGCCTTGCTGCGTTTGTGCGAGTTTCGGGATCATAATTTGATAGCAACTCCTGCCTTATCATCCAAAGACCAATGTCGCTCCATTCGACGCCAAAATTATTGGCCTCTTCCGCCTGGGTGCCGTACGGATCTAGATGGAACACTGGGCGGTGTGAAGCGTAAGCGTAAAGATTCGGGCCATCGCCATATCCAATCGGATCTCTTGAGATAAACCGACCGAGCGACGTGTCGTAGTAGCGATTTCGCACGTGGTAGAGGCCGGTCTCGGCGTCGA
>ERZ869936.1241-NODE-1241-length-19069-cov-4.269433_pt1 | contig 19069 bp, 18 predicted proteins | sample MGYA00520876_ERZ869936 | MGnify/ENA primary metagenome ERZ869936 (study PRJEB32218, sample SAMN09650985) | biofilter metagenome | isolation source: enrty point of leading RO module | place: Saudi Arabia: Thuwal, RO plant located on Red Sea | collected 2016-02-17 ...
ATCGGCGGAATCGCTCACCACCAGGCGACCCTCGATGCGCAGCTGGCCGAGTGCCGGTGGCGAGACGTCGAGCACCACCGTCTTCCCCGCCGGGACCACGACGTCGCTTCCCTCAACGGGGAGCGACCCGGGTGCCCAGGTGGCTGCCTCGGACCACCGGGGGAGGCTGGCCGGAGGCGGTCCGGGCGGAGGTGGCTCGGAGCCGGTGGGGATGCGATCGGTGGCGCACCCTCCCAGGACGAGGAGGGCACAGATGAGGAGGGGGAATCGTGGCGACATCGGGGCCTCGCGAGCGGGAACGCGACCTCGCGAGTATCGGCCGGGCTCAGTCCACCCGGGAGCGGCGCCGCTGGCGGGCCGTCAGCAGGCCGGCGACGCCCAGCGCGACAAGGCCCACGGCGACGAACATGATGCCCGGAAGCACGGTCCGGTCCGCCTCGACCAGCCCGCAGAGACCGGTGAGGGCACAGTCGGCCGCGGTGGCCGTGCCGACCTGGGCGAGGAGGATGGTGGCGATCATCACAGGATGATAGCCGAACGGCGCGACCCGGATGCCGGGACGCGCCGTTGGTGGAGCGGACAGGGAGGGATTCGAACCCTCGATACCGTTGCCGGTATACCGGTTTTCGAGACCGGCGGTTTCAACCACTCACCCACCTGTCCGGATGGAGGGCACCCGAAGGCGCCACAGCCCCGAAATGTGGCGACTGGTGCGGCCGGGATCAAGGCTCCGGTCGCTGCCCGGCGCGATCAGCGCGTCAGCCCGTACACGATGTAGTTGGTCGCCAGCTTGTACGCGTCGTTGGAGAGGTTGACCGGGTACCACCCCTCGCCCGACCACTCCATGTAGTCGCCGATGTCGTTGTTGTAGTTCACGATCACCATCAGCCGCTCGTCGGGATCGTTGCGATCGAAGATCCCGAAGTACCGCGCCACCGCGTAGGAGCGGCCCGGGTGGTGGAGGCCGTCCAGCGTCTCGAGCCGGAAGAAGCTGTCGAAGATCGGGTGCGAGACGTCCAGCGGGATGATCCTGGCCCACGGCAGCACCCGCCGCATTGCGGCTTCGAACGGGATCCACTGGTCGAGCAGGAAGTCATCGACGATCAGGAAGCCGCCGCGCTCCAGCCAGCGCCGCAACCCCGCCGCCTCCTCGACGCTCGGCGCCCAGTACCCCGGCTCGGAGAGGTACGCCACCGGATAGTCGAACAGCGCGGGGTCGTCCATGGTGAGGATGTTGCTGCCATGCCGGTGCGGATCGACCGACGTGAGGGCGTGCAGCACGTCCATGAAGTTCCGCTCCATCGCGGGATAGTCGTACGCCCATCCCGGCGGGCCGAAGTTGGTGTAGCGGAGCCGCACGAAGGTGAACTGGCCATCGTACGCGAGATTGGGCTCCACGGCGGCGCGCTGCCAGCGCGGCGCACCGAGCGGCGCGGCGAGCGCCACCAGCAGGAGCGCCGCGAGCGGCAGGCGGAGGTCAGGCCGAGGCGCCATCGGCCGGGACGCCCCAGAACCGCTTGAGCGACTTCACGATCACCGGCAACCCGCGCAGGACGCAGAACGCCAGTGCGACCCAGGCCGTGATCCGGAAGGCCTCGTGCAGCGGAACGGCGAGGTCCGCTCCGCGCGCGCCGGCTGGCAGGGCCCGCAGCGCGAGCACCAGGGCGAGTCCGCAGAAGGTGACCACCTTGGTCACGGCGTAGCCGGTGCGCATCACCGGCGAGCCAACGAGGAACTTCCCCACCGGTGAGCGGTGCTGCAGGAACGGGGCGGTTCCCTCCCCCACCCCGATGCTGCGGAGCGCATCGGTGAGGGTGGTTCTGCCGATGACCACCAGCGGAATCACCAGCGGGATCATGCCGAGGTGGGCAAAGAACACCCAAAGCACCATCTCGTACGCGCGGTCGGCAGCGATGTCGAGGACGCTGCCGAACAGCGACGTCTGCCCGGTGCGGCGGGCCACCACGCCATCGACCGTGTCGAGCATCAGGCCGAGGAACAGCAGGGCCGCGCCCAGCACCCGGAGCGTGACGCTCGCCTCGAGGAGGAGGAGCACGATCGCCACCAGCAGCGGGTAGCGCGACAGGGTGATCCAGTTGGCGAGCATGCGACTCCCAGGGAACGTGGGAACCCTACGAAGGAATGGAGCCGGAGTTGCGGCGAAGGACAAGCTCACCCTCCGCCCCCTCGCTGCGCTCGGGGCAAGCTTCGCATTGTCGCACCTCCCGGCCCGGGGTATGATGCGGGGAACCCACCGGAGGCATGCCACGGGTGACCAGGCGAACCCTCAACGCGGCGATCATCGGTGCCGGCTCGCGTGGCAACGCCGTCTTCGCCGAGCTCATGGCGACGCACGACACCGGCTTCGCGGTGGCGGGGGTGGTGGAGCCCGATGACCTTCGCCGCGCTGCTTTTCTCACCCGCTATGATGTGCCGGCCGACCGGGCATTCGCGTCGGTCGAGGCCTTCCTCGCGGCACCACGGTTCGCCGACGTGGTGTTCATCTGCACTCCCGACCGCACCCACTTTGCCATCTGCCGCGACGTGTCGGCGCACGCCTACGCGGTGGTGCTCGAGAAGCCCGCGGCCACGACCCTGGCCGAATGCCTGGAACTGCTCGAGGTGCAGCGCCGGCACGGCAACGAGATCTTCATCGCCCACGGGCTGCGCTACGCCCCATTCTTCCGCCGCGTCCGCGAACTGATCCGCGGCGGCGACCTCGGCGCGCTCCGCCACATCCACCTCACCGAGAACGTCGGCCACTGGCACTTCGCGCACAGCTACGTGCGGGGCCAGTGGCGCCGGGCCGACCAGTCGGCCCCGATCATCCTCACCAAGACCTCCCACGACCTCGACGTGCTGCAGTGGCTGGTGGGGGAACGGGTGCGCCGGGTCACTTGCCACGGCTCGCTGAGCTACTTCCGCGCGGAGAACGCCCCGGCCGGCGCGACCTTCCGGTGCGTGGACTGCCCACACCAGGACTCCTGCCTCTACAGCGCCACCCGCTTCTACCTCGATGAGCGGCCCGAGTGGCCCTACGACGTGGTCCTCGGCGGGGCACCCGACTCGCGAGAGGCACGGCACCGGGCGATCGCGACTGGCCCCTACGGGCACTGCGTCTGGCTCAATGACAACGACGTCTGCGACTCGCAGGTGGTGGTACTCGAGTACGAGAGCGGCATGATGGCCACCTTCGAGATGCACGCCCTCACCGCGGAGAACACCCGGCTGCTGCGGGTGCTCTGCGAGCGCGGCGAGATCACGGGCAACTTTCGTCGCAGCCAGCTGCGGGTCTCGCGGTTCACCGGGCAAAAGGACGTGCACGACGTGGAGAAGGTGCCGCTCGAGACGTTCGACGACCCGCACGGCGGCGGCGACCTCCACCTGCTGCACTCCCTGCACCATCACTTCACCGAGGGCGGCGACATTGACGTGCTGACGCCGCTCGCCAACTCGCTCGCGTCGCACGTCCTGGCGTTCCTCGCCGAGGACTCGCGGCTGGCCGGTGGCGCGGCGATCACGGTCTCGCCCGACCAGATTCCCAGCGAGCTCCGGGTGCGCGAGACCAGCGCGGCGCCGGATCCGTTGCCGATGGTGGAAGGTCGTTAGTCGTTGGTCGTTGGTCGTTGGTCGTTAGGCGTGGGGCTGGCGGCCCGTCCACAGTTGCCCGATCCCTTCACGCTTCCCCATTCCCCATTCCCCATTCCCCATTCACCCTCGACCCGCCCTGCATGGACAACCTCACCCACACCCTGGTGGGAGTCGCGCTTGGCGAGGCCGGCCTGCGGCGACGCACCCGCCTCGCCACCGCCACGCTGGCCATCGGCGCCAACCTCCCCGACGTCGACGCGCTGATCTACCTGGTGGGCAGCGACACCGACGCGCTCGCCTTTCGGCGCGGGCACACCCATGGGGTGCTGGCGATGCTGGTGCTGCCGCTGCTGCTGGTCGGGGCGATGCTGCTCTACGATCGCTGGCGACCCCGGGCCGACGGCGACCCGGGACCGCCCACGCGGCCGGGGGCACTCCTGTTCCTCGCCGCCCTCGCGGTCTGGTCGCACCCGCTGCTCGACTGGCTCAACGTCTACGGCGTCCGGTTGCTGATGCCGTTCTCCGATCGCTGGTTCTACGGCGATGCGCTCTTCATCATCGATCCGTGGGTGTGGCTCGCGCTGGGAATCGGCGTGTTCATGAGCCGGCGCCGGATGCGGAAGCAGTCGCCGGCGCCGCATCGCCCGGCACAGATCGCCCTGCTGGTCGGTGCGGCGTACTTGCTTGCGATGATCGGCTCGTCGCGCGTGGGTGAGGCAGTCGTCGTTGCGCAGGCGCGCGATGAGGCTGAGGCCACCATGATCGCCCCCGTTCCCGTGTCACCGGTCAGCCGCTACGTGGTGCGCGAGCTTCCGGATGGCTACGAGACCGGGACACTCCGGTTCGACGGTGCCCCGCGCTACGAGGCACTCGAGCGGCAACCGGTCGGCGACGACCTCACCGCGGCGATGGACGCCGCCGCGACCGGGCCGGGCCGGAACTTCCTGTCGTGGGCGCGGTTCCCGCGGTTCGAGAGCTGGCCCGAGGGCGACTCGGTGCGCGTGCGCATCAGCGACATGCGCTATGGCACGGGGCGGGAGGCGGGGTTTGCGGTGGTGGAGGTGGTGGTGGGACGGTAGTCATTGGTCATTGGTCATTGGTCATTGGTCGTTGGCCGTTAGGAGCGCGTGGCGCTGTATGGTGCGATCCTATACTTGCCAGAATCCACTGACAACCAACGACCAACGACTAACGACTTAGGACTGTCCCTACTCGCACCGCACTCCTCCGCCCGCCGCCGCCTCCAGCATCGCCACCAGGTCGGCGAGCGTCTCGCGACCGGCATCGTCCTCGTACCACGACATCTTGCGCTCGAAGCGCTCGCCGCTCGGCACGTCCTCCAGCAGCAGCCGCAGGGCGCGGGGGCGCTCGATGAAGCAGCCGCGCTCGCGCCAGTCGGCGTCGAGCAGCACCACCGTCGGCGTGGCCGAGCGGCCATCCTGCGTGGGGTGCGCGTCCATGACGCCCTGCCCGCGCTCGACCGTCACGACGCGCAGCTCGACGTTGTCACCCGCCGCCTCCAAGCCGGCCATCCAGACAGTGGTGTGGACCGAGTCGGAGCAGCCATCAGGCGCGACGGCGAGCAGCCGCCATGTGCCGCCAAGCGCACGGAGCCGAGCCACCAGTGCGGGGTCGGGGTTCGCTGCCAGCTCCGCATTGCGGACCCACTGGTCACGGCGGCGGTTGGCCTTGTCGAGAAACTCGGCGAACGGCACGCCGCTCTCGTAGATGCCGCGCAGGGTGTCGGCTGGCACCACCATGGGCGCGGCCGGCTGGACGCACACCGGCGGAGCGGTGGCGAGGACCGAGAGAAGGAGGAGAGGGGCCATGCGGACAAGATAGGGGAGATGACGGCTTCCTGCCTTCCGGCGCGCAATGCGGGGGTGAACCCCTCACAACCCGGGAGGCATCATGCCCCGTCGCGGCACCATCCTGCGCGACACCAGCGCCGGCGCCGGCCTGCTGGTCGTCGAAGGCACGCAGTACCCGTTCGACCTCGCCGGCATCTGGCGATCCGACATCCCGCCGCGGGCCGGGATGGTGGTGGACGTGGAGATCGACGCCAGCGGCCAGGTGACCCTCGTCACGGCGGTCCCGGAGTCGGTGCTTGCCCGCGAGAAGGCCGACCAGGCGATGGCCGCGGTCAAGGAGCGCGGCGGCGCCGTGGCCTCGGCGATGGTCACCCGCTTCGGTCGCAACGACCTGGTCGCCTTTGGCCTGCTGGTCATCGGATGGTTCGTGCTCACCGCGGGGACGTTCGGCGGTGGACTGCTCGGCGAGATCGAGTTCACGTTCTGGCAGGTGCTCGGCTACCTCAACTCCGGCACCGAGTCGCTGGTGCGGCGCGCCACCGGTGGCGGGTCGGGGACCGGCCTCTGGGGCATGGTCGCCATCGCCGCGCTGGCCGGCCCGTTCGTGCACCACTTCTGGAAGGACCGCCGTGCCCACCTGGGCGGCGCCCTGCCGCTCGCCCTGATGCTCGTCGCGATCGTCGTGCTGTACAACCAGGTCGGGAGCGTGGGTCAGGAGGCACAGGGATTCTTCGGTCCCGATGCCGACGCGATGATGGCCGAGATGCGGCGCGAGGTGCGCGACGCGATCTCCTTCGGACTGGGAACCTACCTGTCAATCCCGGTGGGACTGTACTTCGCCGGGAGCGGGATCCGGCGGTACCTGGCAAGCTGAGGCGACATCGCGACAACGCGAGGCGCGAGGGGCGGGGGGCGAGGAGTGAAAGCACCCGCCCTTCGCCCTTCGCCCCTCGCCCTGTCGCTTCACCCCGGCATGCGCGATGCCGCATTGTTGCCGGTCAAGAACAGCTGCGGCTCGATCAGCTCCAGCTCCATGATCAGGAACTCGCCTCCGCTCATCACCCCATCGACCCTGGCGTAGTGCCACGGGTGCGGCACCGCCGCGAGCGCCCGCTCCGCAGCGCGGAGCATCACCGCTCCGGGAGGCGCCGGCTCCACCGTGCCGCCGTGCTCTTCCTTCACCCGGATCTCCCCCGCCCGTGGACGCTTGCGCACCGCGTGCGAGAAGCGGCCGTGAAACCACATCAGCGACCACTCGCCGTCGGTCACCACCTCGGGGACGAATCGCTGCACCAGCATGGGCGCCGACGCCACGGCGTGCTGCCAGGCGGCTTCGTCGGCTGGGTCGATGCGCAGCACCCCCTTCCCCGAGGCGCCGACCACCGGCTTGAGCACCAGCTGCTCGCTGCCGAGTGCGCCCATCACCCCGTCGAGGGTGTGCGGCGAGCCGGGTTCGGTGACGAGCAGCGGCGGCGTCGCCACCCCGCGCCCGGCCAGCTCGAGAAGGTAGCGCTTGTCGGCGTTCCAGCGGACGGTCGCCGCCGGGTTCCAGAGCGGCATGCGCCGACCGATCGCGTCGATGGCGGCGAGGAAGTCATCGAGCCGTTCCGTGTAATCCCAGCACGAGCGGATGACGGCCAGGTCGGCATCCGGAATCGGCCCCGACCAGACGGCGGGCCGCGGATCCCATCCCGCATTGGCGAAGGCGGAGATGAGCGGCTGGTCATCGGCCGCGAGCTCGGGGAGGTGTGCGGCGGTCAGGAGGAGAACCACGGGTGCCGGCATCGGGACGATGTCATTCGGTTGAGGGGCAAGGCTCACCCGGCTGTCATCAAACTGTCAGCGGGCCGCGATCTCAGCGCCATCCACGGGTGACAGCTTGGAATCGGATGGTGTCGACCGGTTCCCCAGCCAGGATGGTCACCATGCTCGAGCGCCTGATCGAATCTAGGCCGATCCGCCGCCGCGCGACGAGGCAGCTCGCTGCTTCCGCGACGCTCCACACCGCCGTGCTGATTCTCGCCATGTCCGCGACGCGCGGCGTGGCCGCCCCTCGCGACGACCGGCGCCCCCCCCCGGCGTCGTTCGTCGTCGGGGTGGCACCCCCCCCCGAAACGGCGGGTCCGGCCGCCGGGGGCTCCGACGGCCTCACGGCGAGCCCTTCGCCGTTCGCCGATCCGGTGCTCCCGAGCGTCGGCACCGTCGACATCTCACTGGGCCTCCCGCTCATCACGGTCGATCCCGGACCCGCGGGCAGCGCGATCCCCGGTATGGCCGGGGCGCAGCATGTTCCCCTGCCACCGCTCGTGCCGCCGGGACAGCGGGTGGTGGAGGTCGACGTGCCAGTGGTGCCGATCGACGGTCCTCGTCCGCGCTATCCGGCCGAGTTGCGGGCGGCGGGGGTGGAAGGGGTGGTGCGCGTGCGCTTCGTGGTGACGGTCACCGGCGTGGTCGATTCGGCCTCGATCGCGGTGGTGCACAGCTCGCACTCCGGCTTTGACGCCGCCGCGGTCAGCACGATCCGGCAGTGGCGCTACCGACCGGCACGGCTCTACGGGGTGACCGTGGCACAGCTCGTCGAGCGGAACGTGCGATTCCGGCTCGAGGACTGAGGAGTCCCAGGCACCGACCTCACCGCGGCCAGCGGTTGTTGCCCCGATCGGTGTCGGGGAGGGCCGCGGCAGGATCGACCACCACCCGGGCGATCTCCCGCCCAGGCTCGCCACGCCAGGTGAACACCGGGCCGAGGTTCCAGGCCTCCACCGGCAGCGCGACATCGACCGGCTCGCCCGTGCGGTAGTGCACCCGCATCCGCACCGGCATCGTCATCGTGCCGCGATTCTCCAGCGTGACCGTCGGCCGGCCGTCCTGCATTCCGATGCCCGCGACCGCCTGGTCGAGTCGCGCCGTGGTGTACACCCAGTCGCGCCAGAACCAGTCGAGGTTCATCCCGGCGTGGTCTTCCATGACCCGGAAGAAGTCGGCCGGCGTCGGGTGCCGGAACGACCACGCCCGGATGTACTCGCGGAACGCCGCCTCGAAGCGTGCGCGGCCGAGCACCGCGTCGCGGAGCAGCGAGAGCATCAGCGCGGGCTTCTGGTAGGCGGTCCAGAAGAGGTTGTGAACCTCCACCGGCCTGGTGATCAGCGCCTGCTCCTGCCCCACCAGGGCGTGGTCGGCGTGAAGGTGCAGCGGGTGTGCGGTGATGGTGTCACCATAGGCGGTTCCGGAGAAGTAGTCCGCGGCGACGTCGAGATCGATGAAGGTGTTGAACCCCTCGTCCATCCACGGAAAGAGGCGCTCGTTCGACCCGACGATCATCGGGAACCACTGGTGCCCGAACTCGTGCGCGAGCACCCAGTGCAGATCCTCGCGGGTGGGCGAGTCGGGCACGAACGTGAGCATCGGGTATTCCATCCCCTGCACCGGCCCCTCGACCGTGGTGGCGTGCGGGTAGGGATACCGGGTCCAGCGTTCGCTGAACGACCGGATGGCGTGGCGAGACATCCGGTTGGCCTCTTCCCACTTGGTCGCCTCGGGCCGATAGAGCGTCTGGATCAGGATCCCCTCCCACCCCGAAGCGTCCCAGCGCAGGCCGGGACCGGTGGCGAACGCGAAGTCGCGGACGCTATCGGCGCTGAACCGCCAGGTGAGCGTGCCATCAGTTCGCGGCCGTGCGCGGGCCGGATCACCGGCTTCCTCCGCGGTCACTACCGCGACCGGCTCCTCCGACACCCGCGCCACCGCCAGCCGCTCCCGCTGCACCGCGGTGAGCACATCGGCCGGATTCTCCAGCGTGCCAGTTGCCGCAACCAGCCACGTGGCCGGAACCGTGAGCGTCACGTCGTAGGATCCGTACTCCAGATAGAACTCCCCCGCCCCGATGTACGGGTCGTGGTTCCAGCCGCTCACGTCGTCGTACACCGCCATCCGCGGGTGCCACTGCGCCACCTGATGCAGGTCGCCGTCGCGGCCCATCCGGGCGGCGCCCATCGGCGGCACCGTGAAGTGCCAGGCGACCTCGATGTCGAGCGAGTCGCCGGCGGCGAGCGGCGTGTCGAGGTCGACCCGCAGCGTGGTCCCGTAGCGCACCTTCGCCGGCGAGCGGCCGTCGATGGTGAGCGCGGTCATGGTCGGGGCGCCCGAGAAGCCCTGGCAGGAGAAGTCGAACGTCGAGCCGAGGAACACCAGCGGCGGCTGGTCGAGGAGCGACGTGACGCTTCCCGGTGCGCAGATGTTCTGCTCGACGTGCAGCCAGAGATACGGCAGCGCGTCGGGGGAGTTGTTCACGTAGTGAATGGTGCCCTGCCCGTCGAGCCGGTGGGTCTCGGCGTCGAGCGAGACGCGGAACCGGTAGTCGACCCGCTGCTGCCAGTACCCCGGCCCCGGCCGCCCTGCGGCGGTGCGCGCGGCGGTGGGCGGCTGCAGGTCGAGCGGCCGGAACGGGGAGAGGTCCTGGGCGGCCAGCGGGACGGCCGTCAGGGTGGCGAGAAGCAGGCAGGGCGTGCGACCGCTCATGGCAGGAAACCCGGGATTGAGTGGGATGACCGAAGGTAACGCCGGCGCGCCGGCCAGCCCCCGTCCCCAGTCACCCGTCACCCGTCACCCGTCACCCGTCACCGATTACCCTTCACCCCGTCCTCCGTCGTTCCGTCCTCCGTCGTTTCGTCCTCCGGGGATCTCATGGAAGCCCTGTCCGACCCGCAGATCTGGATCGCGCTCCTCACCCTGACCACCCTCGAAGTGGTGCTCGGCATCGACAACGTGGTGTTCATCTCGGTCCTGGCCGGCAAGCTGCCCGTGGAGCAGCAGAAGCGGGCCCGGCGGATCGGACTGCTGCTGGCGATGGTCACCCGGATCGCGCTGCTCTTCTCGCTGGCGTGGGTGATCAAGCTCACCGCCCCGTGGTTCACGGTCATCGGCCAGGAGATCTCCGGCCGCGACCTGATCCTGCTCCTCGGCGGCCTCTTCCTGATCGCCAAGAGCACCATGGAGATCCACCACAAGCTCGAGGGCGAGGCGGGCTCGCAGTCGGCGAAGGTCTACCCCACGTTCCGGAGCGTGGTGATCCAGATCATGCTGCTCGACGTGGTCTTCTCCCTCGACTCGGTGATCACCGCGGTGGGGATGGTCGACACGCTGTGGGTGATGGTCACGGCGGTGGTGATCGCCGTGATCGTCATGGTGATCTTCGCCGAGACGGTGAGCGCCTTCGTCGACCGGCATCCCACCGTCAAGATCCTGGCGCTGTCGTTCCTGCTGCTGATCGGCACCGCGCTGATCGCCGAGGGGCTCGACCTGCATATCCCCAAGGGATACATCTACTTCGCGATGGCCTTCTCGGTGTTCGTGGAGATGCTCAACCTGCGGCTGAAGCGGAAGGCGGAGCCGGTGGTGCTGCACGAGCGGGTGGTGAAGGACTGACCCGAACCACCTAGAGACGGGACGCGGACACAGGGGACCGCTTGACAGGCGCTTGATCGCGCCGTAGCACCTTGCAGGCAGCATGGGACTCCTGGAGGGTGCGTGGGCGCTGCGTGGTCGGTTCCCCGATGGCACCGGCTGCCGATCCTGGCTGGCCTGGCTGGCCTGCATCTCGGCTGCTACCTGCTGGTCACGCGCGTCAATGCCGGGCGAGACCCCTCGGCGTTCTGGACTCTCGCCACCCCGGCCGACGCGCTGATCCCGCACCTGCCGGCCACCTGGCCCCTGTACTGGCTGACTTATCCGTTCGTCGTGCTCGGCGGCGGCTACGCCCTGTGGCATGCCGACACCACGGCATGGCGACGCGGCGTCGTCGCCGCGATCGGCGTGACGCTGGTCGGTGCCGCGTGGCAACTGTTGATGCCCGCCGTGGCTCCCTGGCCGGTAGAGCCGTCGCCGATCATGCGCGCCTACCATGAAGGGGGGCTCGTCCTCCCCTACGCCAACCTTCCCTCCATGCATGTGACCTACGGCGTGCTTGCCGCGGGATTCCTGCACGGCGTGGTCCGGTCACGCATCGTCCACCATGTCGCCGCCGTAGTGGCAGCGGGCATCGTGATCTCCACCCTCACGCTCAAGGAGCACTACGTCCTGGACGCCGTCACTGGGCTCGGGCTGGCCCTGGGAGCGACGTGGTGGTGGCAGCGCGGCCACCGTCCCGACCACGGAGAGGCCGCGTGACGGTTCGCATCGAGCTGGTCGACCGTCAGGCCGCGATCAGGGCGTTCCATCGCGTGCCGCGACGCCTGCACGGCCGGGACCCCAGATGGGTCGCACCACTCCCCGGCGACAGCGGCCGGGCGTTCGACCCGCGACGCCATCCGACACTCCAACCCGGACGCTGGGCGAGGTGGATCGCATCCGACGGGCACGGGCCGGTCGGCCGCCTTGCTGCGTTCGCCCCTGCGCATCGCCCGGGCGGCGGGTACATCGGTTGCTTCGAGTCGGAGAACCAGCACGCGACCGCTACCGGCCTCGTCGCGGCCGCTGCAACGTGGCTCGCAGGCCTCGGGTGCACAGAGATACACGGCCCGGTGCCCGTCACAGCACGGGATGGCATCGGCGTGCTGGTCGGGGGCGATGACGGTCCCGCTTCGTATGGCTGTCCGTGGAACCCGGGCTACTACCCGGCCCTCCTCGGCGCCGCCGGCCTGACTCCGACCGTTCGGCTGCGATCCTACCGGTGGCATCCGGGCGCTCTGGACTCCGGCAGGCTGCGCAGCATCGCCCGGCGGGTGGACGATGGCAATGACGTGCGGATTCGGTCCCTGCGACCGTCGGACCTCACCCGGGACGTCCACCAGATCGCCCACATCATCAACGCGACCCTGGCGGACGCGTGGCACTTCGAGCCGGTGTCGCACACCGAGGCCGAGGCGATGGCGCACGAGCTTCGGCTGGTGCTGGACCCGGCGATGGCCCTCATCGCGGAGGATGTCGATGGGCCGTGCGGCGTGGCGCTGGCGATCCCCGACCCGAACTGGGCCTGGCACCGTGCCGGGAATCGACTCCTGCCGACCGGATGGGCGGCCCTGCTGCTGGGGCGGAGGCGCATTCCTCACCTCCGCGTCCTGGCGCTCGGCGTGGCAGCCCACCGCCGCGGGTCGCGCCTGGCGGCCCGACTTCTGGACGCCTGGCTTCGTCAGGCGGCCCGTTCGGGATACCGATCCGCCGAGCTGGCCCAGGTCTTCGATGACAATCGGCCGATGCGCCACCTGCTTGAAGGCATAGGCCTCCAGGTCTCTCGCCACTATGCGGTCTACTCACGCACCCTGACTCCCTGAGACGCCGATGGTGCACACCGAGAAGGTCCACATGATGTTCGGCATCCTTGCCGCAATGGGAGGAGCGGGTGCGCTCTGGGCGACCATGCGTCCGAGCTCGTGGTTGCGGTACGCGTGGCCGCTGGTCGCGCTACTCGTCGGGGTGTTCCTCTTCATCCCGGTTGAAGGGCACACCCTCACCTACACCACGACCGGCTGGTGGGAGACGATCGCCAGCGCCATTCCGGTCGACCGCAAGGGCTGGGTTGCGAACTGGGCCTCCTCCCTTTCGGTGATCCACGTGCTGCAGCACAAGCTGGGCGCCGCCTGCATCATCGCGATGGCGACGATTGAGCTCGCCCGCGCAGGGGGCCGGCTGCAGGCGCGGCCCTGGTCCCTGGCCCTGCCGGTGCTTCTTGCGGGGTGCGGACTCGCCTTCGGCATCCACGGCGGCAGCGACGACCACCTGCCGACGCAGGCGGAGCGCATCCACCACTGGCTGTTCGGGGCCGCCTTCGTCGCCGGCGGCGTGAGCCTGGCGCTCGCCCGGCTGCGCGTGCTCCGCCACCGCGCCTGGCAGGGAGCCTGGGCCGCGTGCGTGCTGCTGGTCGGGTTGGACATCGCGCTGTTCTATCGCCTGGATCGGATTCCGCCCCCGACGGAGGGTCACAGCCATGCAGGTCCTCGTCCTCGGTAGCTGCGGGATGGCCGCCCCGGCCATCCCCGACCTCGTCCAGCAGGGGATGTTCCGACGCATCACGGTGGCCACGCGGCATCCCGAACGTGCCGAGGATACCCTCGCTGCGCTCGGCGTGTCTTCGAGCAGGGTGGACCTGGTGCGCCTCGACGTCCAGGACCACTCGGCGCTCGTGGCGACGATGCAGCGACACCACGTCACCTGCAACCTCGCCGGGCCAAACTATCGCAACGCCGTGCCGGCCGCGCGTGCGGCCATCGTCGCTCGAGTTCCACTCGTCGATGTCAGCGACGATTGGGAGTCGACCCTCGAGATCCTGGGGATGCACGAGGCCGCAGTCGCCGCCGGGGTACCGATCCTGCTCGGCCTGGGGGCCTCACCAGGAGTCACCAACGTGCTCGCCCGGTATGGCGCGAACCAGCTGGATCGCGTGGACGAGGTCCGCACCTCGTGGATCATGCGCGGCTCCGATGCCGGGGGGCCGGCCCTGGCAGCCCACCTCCTCTACTCCCTGCCCCAGCGGGCGTTCTACTACCACGAGGGCGCCATGGTCGAGGTGAAGGCGTTCGAGGACGGCAAGGAGGTGATCGAGTATCCCGTGCTGGGACCGGTGGAGGTGATGCACATCGGGCACCCGGAGCCGTTCACGCTTGGCCGTTTCATCGAGGGGGTCCGCTACGCGGACGACAAGGCCACGTTCCTTCCCGTCGAGGTCAATCGCATGATCGTCGACCTCGGACAGATCGCCCGGTCGGAGCACCCGGTCCTGGTTGACGACCGCCCCGTCGACCCGATGGAATTCGCCGCGCGCTACTTCTACGAGACCTGCAAGCGCATGGTCGATGTCCCCAAGACCGGCGCGCTGCGCACCGAGGTGCGCGGAGTGCATCGTGGCCGGCCGGTCCGTATGATCTACAGCGCCGCGGGGCGCATCAGTACCGGGACCGGCTATCCGTGCTCGATCGGGGCCCACCTCCTGGCGGCGGGCCTCGTCACACGGCCGGGGGTCTGGCCCCCGGAAGCTCGCGACGTGCTGGATCCCGAGTTCTTCCTGCGGGCCGTCGAGGTTCGCAAGATCGGCGAAGTCAGCGAGGAGATCGTCGACTGGGACCGGGAGACCGCCGGGGCCGCTGCGTGACCCTCTGGCATCTGGCCGCCCCAGTGCTGGTGGGATTGGGCGTGTCGGAGTACCTCGCCGCACGGCATCGCGGCATTCATGCGTTCACGAATCTCGACACGCTGGCCAATCTCGGTTGCGCGGTGCTTTCGCAGGTCGCGGGCATCGCGGTGGCGGCGGTGACGATCGGCGCCTACCGGCTCGCGAGCGACGGCTTCGTGGCGCTCGGCGTGGCTCCCCTGGTGTCGTGGGCCTTGCTGGGATGGGTCGGCTGGCTTCTCGTGTTCCTGATTGTGGACCTCGCCCAGTACCTGACGCACCGCCTGTCCCATAGGGTCAACCTGCTCTGGGCCTGCCACGAGGTGCACCACTCCAGTGGCGAGCTCAACTACGGCGTGGCCATCCGGAACAGCTCGCTGCACGGCCTCCTGATCTGGGTGTTCTATCTCCCGGGTGCCTTGCTCGGCATTCCCTGGACGATGGTCGCCACCTGCTACGGAGTGAATGTCCTCTACCAGTTCCTGCTTCACACCCGGACGGTCGGACGGCTCGGAATGGTCGAGCGGTGGTTCAACTCGCCTTCGCACCATCGCGTGCACCACGGCCGCGACCCGAAGTATCTCGACCGGAACTTCGGTGGCGTGCTGATCGTGTGGGACCGGATCTTCGGGACCTTCCAGGCGGAGGAGGAGGAACCGCGGTATGGTCCGCCCCTCGGCAGTTGGAACCCGGTCTGGGCCAACCTGCACGGATTCGCGCGGATCGGCACGGCGTGGCGCACCGCTCCCGATTGGACCGGCCGCTGGCGAGCGGTGTTCGGTCCCCCGGAATCGCTCCCGCCGCTCCTCCCGCGGCCGATCACGTCACCGTTTGTTCCTTCGCCCCGGCTGGTACTGTGGGTTTCGCTGCAGGTCATCCTCGCCGCGGTGGTGACGCTCGTCGTGGTCGTCTCTGCCTCGACCGGGCCCGGCTGGCGGCTGGCCGCCGCCGCCGCGACCGTCGCCACCATCGCCACCTCGGGCGCACTGCTCGACGGTGCTCCGCGCGCGAAGCGGTGGGAGGTCGTCCGGATCGTCGCCCTCATTGTCGCCGGAGTCGTCGCCCTCTAGTTCCGGCGAAACCCGGGGTGGCTGTGCAGCGAGGGTACCTCATCGGTGAGGAGGCGATCCTCGCGGCCGGGTGCTCCTGAGCTAGCCTCGCCGCGCCTCGAAGAACGCGCGGAGGACCGCCCCGCACTCCTCCTCGCGCACCCCGCCCAGCACCTCGGGCCGGTGGTTGAGGCGCGGATGGCGGAGCAGGTCGTGCAGCGACCCGGCCATCCCGGCCTTGGGGTCCCACGCGCCGAACACCACCCGACCGACCTTGGCGAGGACGATCGCGCCGGCGCAGTGGGCGCAGGGCTCGAGGGTGACATAGAGGGTCGCATCCGGGAGCCGGTCGGTCCCGGCAGCAGCCAGTGCCTGGCGGATGGCGAGCACCTCGGCGTGGGCGGTGGGATCCTGACGCGCGAGCGTGGCGTTGTGCGCGGCGGCGAGGACCTCGCCGTCGCGCACCACCACCGCGCCGACCGGGACCTCGCCGAGCGCCGCGGCGCGCGACGCCTCGATGAGCGCGAGGCCGATGCCGTCGTGGTCGAGGCCGCTCACCGGCGGGCCCGTCATCCCCCGGCGACGCGCTCGAAGCCGAGCCCCTCGCCCTCGCGCACCACGCGGACGGTGTCGCCTTCCTGGTAGTCGCCCTCCAGCAGCGCCAGCGCGATCGGATTCTGCAGCTCGCGCTGGATCACCCGCTTGAGCGGCCGCGCGCCGTACACCGGGTCATACCCGGTCTCGGCGATCCACCGCATCGCGGCGGGATCGACGTCGAGCACCAGGCCGCGCGCCGCCACCATCTGGCGGAGCTTCGCCATCTGCAGCGCCACGATCGACTCGATGTCGCCGCGCGAGAGCGGTCGGAACACCACCACGTCGTCCACCCGGTTGAGGAACTCGGGACGGAAGTGCTGGCGCAGGGCGCCGAGCACGCGCGACTCGACCTCCAGCCACCCCATCGGGTCTAACGCGCCCGCCTCGAGGATGTGCTGCGACCCGATGTTGCTGGTCATGATGACCACGGCGTTGCGGAAGTCGACCACTCGTCCCTGCGAGTCGGTGAGGCGACCGTCGTCGAGGACCTGGAGGAGCAGGTTGAAGACGTCGGGGTGCGCCTTCTCGATCTCGTCGAGCAGGATCACCGCATACGGGCGGCGCCGGATCGCCTCGGTGAGCTGGCCGCCCTCCTCGTAGCCCACGTACCCCGGTGGCGCCCCGATCATCCGGGCCACGGCGTGCTTCTCCATGTACTCCGACATGTCGAGCCGCACCATCGCGCGCTCGTCGTCGAAGAGGAACTCGGCGAGCGCGCGGGCGGTCTCGGTCTTCCCCACGCCCGTGGGACCGAGGAAGATGAACGACCCGGTGGGCCGGTGCTGGTCCTGCAGCCCGGCCCGGGAGCGGCGCACCGCGTTCGACACGGCAGCCAGCGCCTCGGGCTGGCCGATCACGCGCCGACCCAGCTCCTGCTCCAGCTTGGCGAGCCGCTCGCGCTCCGACTCGAGCATCCGGGTGACCGGGATGCCGGTCCACTTGGCCACCACGCTGGCGATGTCCTCGGCATCGACGTCCTCGCGGAGGTAGCGCGGGGCGTCGCCCACGCGCTCTTCCTGCTCGGCCGCGGCGATCTGCCGCTCCAGCTCCGGGATCCGGCCGTGGCGCAACTCGGCCGCGCGTTGCAGGTCGCCGGTGCGCGACGCCTGCTCCACCTCGGTGCGCAGCTTGTCCACCTCGGCCTTCATCGCCTGGACCTTCTCGATCGCGGCCTTCTCGGCCTGCCAGCGCGCCTTCATCCCGGACGAGCGTTCCTTGTGCTCGGCGATCTCCTTCTCGAGCGCCTTGCGGCGCTCCAGGGCCGCCTTGCTCTTCTCCTTGACCAGCGACTGGCGCTCGATCTCGAGCTGCAGCACGCGCCGCTCGACCTCGTCGATCTCCTGCGGCAGCGAGTCGATCTCGATCCGGAGGCGGGACGCCGCCTCGTCGACCAGGTCGATCGCCTTGTCGGGGAGGAAGCGGTCGCCGATGTAGCGGTCGCTGAGCGTGGCCGCGGAGACCAGCGCGTCGTCGGTGATCCGGACGCCGTGGTGCACCTCGTACTTCTCCTTGAGGCCGCGCAGGATCGCGATGGTGTCCTCGACCGTGGGCTCGCCCACGTGCACCGGCTGGAAGCGGCGCTCGAGCGCCGCGTCCTTCTCGATGTGCAGGCGGTACTCGTCGAGGGTGGTGGCGCCCACGACGTGCAGCTCGCCACGGGCCAGCGCCGGCTTGAGCAGGTTCGACGCGTCCACGGCGCCCTCCGCCTTCCCCGCCCCGACCAGCGTGTGCAGCTCGTCGATGAACACCACGTAGCGCCCCTCGGCGTCGGTGAGCTCCTTGATCACCGCCTTTAGCCGCTCCTCGAACTCGCCCCGGTACTTCGCACCCGCCAGCAGCTGGCCGATGTCGAGCGCCACGATCTCGCGCCCGCGCAGCGAGTCGGGCACGTCGCCGGCGATGATCCGCTGGGCGAGCCCCTCGACGATCGCCGTCTTGCCGACGCCCGGCTCGCCGATGAGCACGGGATTGTTCTTGGTGCGCCGCGAGAGCACCTGCATCACCCGGCGCACCTCCTCGTCGCGCCCGATCACCGGGTCGAGCTTCCCCTCGCGGGCGAGGTCGGTGAGGTTGCGGGTGAAGCGGTCGAGCGACTGGTACTTGTTCTCGGGTTCCTGGTCGGTCACGCGATGCGAGCCGCGGATCTCGTCGAGCGCGTCGCGCAGCTCGCGCGGCTCGAGTCCCTCGTTCTCGATCAGCCGGCGCGCGGTGGTGCCCTTCTCCTCGACCAGCGCGAGCAGCAGGTGCTCGGTGGAGATGTAGTCGTCACCCAGCTCCTTGGCGATCTTCTCGGCCCGGTCGAACACCTTCGAGACGGTGCGGTCCAGCGTCGGCATCGCATCGGTCCCCTCCTGCCGCGGGAACGTCGCGATCTCCGACTCCACCTGGTTGGAGAGCCGCGGCACCACGACCCCGGCCTTGCGCAGGATCGGCTGCACGATCCCTTCCTCCTGCATCAGCAGGGCGGCGAGGATGTGCGCGTCGTTGACGACCGGATTGCCGCGGTTGCGCGCGTGCTCCAGCGCCGCGCGCACCGCCTCCTGGGTCTTCAGCGTCAGTCGCTCAGGCCGAAGCATCGATTGCCACCTCCATGTTGCCCAGCCATGGGGCAAGCCCCGGACCGCGCTCCCCTGCCGAAACGGCAGCGGAGGTCAGTTCGCCGGCACCACCAGCTTGAAGGTATCGCGCAGCGGGGGCGACCCCGGTAGGGTGACGGTCAGGTAGAGGTAGTAGACAAAGGGCGGGGCGATGCGGCTGCCGCCCTCGATGGTGCCGTCCCAGACGGCCACGTGCCGGCCGCACCGGAGGGCGAGGCGTTCGATCGGCTCGCGGCCGCGTGACCGCCGCCGCAGGGTGTGGCCCGGCTTGATCCGAGCGTCGCGGCGCTGGCGGGAGCCCTCCGGCGGGGGGCCGCCCCGGCG
>ERZ869936.1242-NODE-1242-length-19068-cov-5.808131_pt1 | contig 19068 bp, 3 predicted proteins | sample MGYA00520876_ERZ869936 | MGnify/ENA primary metagenome ERZ869936 (study PRJEB32218, sample SAMN09650985) | biofilter metagenome | isolation source: enrty point of leading RO module | place: Saudi Arabia: Thuwal, RO plant located on Red Sea | collected 2016-02-17 ...
CCTTATTGCGATCAAAAATGAGACTGCAATCGCCCGTTCTATCCGAAATATTGTCTTTACCCTTCCTGGTGAGAAGTTTTTTGACGAAGATTTTGGTTCTGACATCTCAAGATCACTTTTTGAGAATATTGACGATCTTTCTGCTAATACCATTAAAGATCAGATTAGAGAATCTATTACAAATTTTGAACCAAGAGTAAATTTGCGTTCTGTTATTACAGAACCGAACTTTGATGACAACGCATTCAATGTGACGATTGTGTACGACATCGTTGGTATTGATGTGCCAACACAAGAATTACAATTTGTTTTGCAGCCAACTAGGTAACAATGCCATTAGCAAACTTTTCAAATCTTGATTTTAATCAAGTAAAAACAACTCTCAAGGACTATTTAAAGTCAAATTCCAATTTTACGGATTATGACTTTGAAGGATCAAATCTTTCGACGATCCTTGACGTTTTGGCATACAACACCTACATCACCTCATATAACGCAAACATGGTTGCGAATGAGGTTTTTATTGATAGTGCGACTTTAAGGGAAAATGTTGTCGCTTTGGCGCGAAATATTGGATATGTTCCAAGATCTCGTAAGGCTGCGCGTGCCACTGTAAGTTTTTTCGTAGATACAAGCAATATTTCACCAAATCCAGTATCATTAACACTTAAAAAGGGACCAGTTGTATCTACATCAGGTACTTTTGGTCAAGAATCATTTGTTTTTTCAATTTTAGAAGATATTACTGTTCCTGTTTTTGATGGTATCGCCAGTTTTGACGATATTCCAGTTCATGAGGGGTCTTTATTATCAACAAATTTCACATTTAGTTCAAGAAATCCCTTTCAACGCTTTACATTACCAAATGAAGGGATTGATACTGGTTTAATGACCGTTGCAGTTAAAGCAAACGAACAATCAACACAGTCTGTCAAGTATTCTTTACAAGATAGTCTGTTTAGTGTTGAATCTGACTCAAAGGTCTACTATTTGCAAGAAATAGAGGATGAAAGATATGAATTAATTTTTGGTGATGATATTTTTGGAAAAGCACTCGAAGAGGGTAATTTTATTACTGTAAATTATATCACATCTTCAGGTGATAGTGGAAATGGTGTTTCTAACTTTACATTTGCTGGTAGAATCACATATACAAGAAATGGTATTGAATATAATGTGACATCTGGCATTTCTTTGGTCACTACGGGAATACAGGCATCCGGTGGAGAGTCAATCGAGTCTATTACATCAATTAAAAAGTTTGCTCCTCGAATTTATGCATCTCAAAATAGAGCATTAACTGCCGATGACTATGAAACATTGATTCCATCAAGAATTTACCCAGAAACTGAGTCTATTTCTGTTTTTGGTGGAGAGGAACTCATACCACCTCAGTATGGAAAAGTTTTTATCAGTATTAAACCTAGATTTGGCGATTTCTTGCCAAATTTGGTTAAAGAAAACATCCGTAATAGATTAAAGAAATTTGCAGTTGCTGGAATTGTCCCAGAAATCTTAGATCTTAAGTATCTGTATCTTGAGGTAAACTCAAAACTTTATTACAACTCAAATTTAGCACCTAGTTCAGAATTTGTATCATCAATTGTTCAATCCAATGCAAATAAGTACTCTGAGTCAACTGAGTTAAATAGGTATGGCGCAAGATTCAAGTATAGTAAGTTTCTAAAGATTTTAGACGATAGTCACGAATCAGTCACGTCTAATATTACAACAGTTGAGATGAGAAGGGATTTAAGAGTTGTTCTCAATACCCTTACTGAGTATCAAATTGGTTTTGGTAATGAATTCCATATTAAAAATATGGCAGGATACAATATTAAATCGACAGCTTTCAGAGTTGCTGGTTTAAATCAAAATGTATATATTTCTGATATTCCCAACACTAATCGAATTGATGGTTCCTTATTCCTCTTTACAGTTCCTTCTGTAAATTCTACTAATCCAACAGTGGTTAGAAGAAACGTTGGGACAATTAATTATCAAAAGGGAATTGTCACTATTAATCCTATCAACATATTAGCAGGAAAAATTAAAGATGGACAACCAATTATTGAGTTGTCTGCTGTGCCACACTCGAATGATGTTGTCGGATTACAGGATCTTTATTTGCAACTAGATATTAGTAATAGTAATTTTGAGATGGTTGTTGATAACATTGCTTCTGGACTTGATCCATCAGCATCGAACTATATTACATCCTCTTCTTATGCTAACGGTGCTCTTGTTCGTGTAACGGGTGACATATCAACTACTAGTGGTCAAAGAGTTGTAAACGTCTCAAATGTTTCTGCAACTGCTACAACACGCACTGGTTCAACTGCATCAACCTCCACGACAACTACGACTACAACTACAACTACAACAACTCCTTCCGCAGCGAGTGGAACATCAACAGGTGGTTCCTCATCCTCAGGCGGTTCATATTCCTACTAAGAAGTAACATCATAAAATGGCAGAACAAAGAGTACTTTTCAGCAACGTAGTTCAGAACCAGGTCCCTGCGTATGTTAGGGAAGGGTTTCCACTTCTAGTAGAATTTTTAAAGCAGTACTATGTTGCTCAGGAATATCAAGGAGCTCCTGTTGATTTAATTCAGAATATTGACAAATATATTAAGTTAAATGAAAATACTAATTTAGTTGATTCTGTAATTCTTGGAACTAATGCAGATTATAATGATACTACAATTAATGTTGATCTGACCAAATCTCCTACAGGAACAATTGGATTTCCTGATACATACGGTATCTTAAAAATTAATGATGAAATCATAACATACACAGGAAAAACCTCATCATCATTCACTGGTTGTATCAGAGGGTTTAGTGGAATCACTTCATACAAAAGCGAAAATAAACCCGAAGAATTAGTATTCTCTACATCATCTATCGCAACTCATGAGTCTGGCGCGACTATTGAGAACCTTAGTATTCTTTTTCTTAATGAGTTTCTCACAAAATTAAAACGTCAAATTACACCAGGTCTTTCTAATAGAGAGTTTACACCTAGACTTAATCAAAATCTTTTCATCAAACAATCAAAAGATTTTTACCTTAGTAAGGGAACTGATCGTTCTTTTGAGATTCTTTTTAAGGCTCTCTATAATGAAGACGTAAAAATCGTAAAACCTAGAGATTTTCTTTTTACCCCTTCCAACGCAGACTTTAGAGTTACCAACGATTTGGTCGTTGAGGCAGTCTCAGGAGACCCTACAAACCTCCTTGATTCGGTTCTGAATCAGAATACCTATAAAGATCTATTTACGAGAGCATACGCTCCTATCACGTCGGTTGAGTCTGTAAATGTTGGAACTGGCAACACATTTTATAAGTTGAGTATTGACTCTGGTTACTCAAGAGATATTGGTGTTGATGGTGCTCTTTATGGTGAATTTTCAGTTCATCCTAAAACTCAAGTCATTGGTCAAGTTGCTGCAGGAGCGACAGTATTTGATGTTGACTCCACTGTAGGATTCCCCACAGGTGGTGAACTGTATGTAAATTATTTTGACAATACCACAGGGGTAGTGTCATTTACCTCAAAATCACTTACACAGTTTTTTGGTTGCTCAAATATAACAAAGAGGATAGTTGATACATCAAGCGTTGGCATCAACACTTATGCATATGGTTTCTCTTTCTCTAATCCAAATGAGCAAATCCAGGTAAGAATCAATTCTGTTCTCAGCAATCTTACGGTTGATACTGGTACAAAATATCTCGCCAAGGATGATGATATCATCATCAAATCCCTTGGATCCAAATCAACAAATTATGCATCTAAAAATTGGATCTACAACGTATCTCCAACATATCAAGTTCAGTCTGTAGAACTTATTGATGAGTCTGACCTAACTTACACCATTAAACTCTCAAAAGAACATTACCTGAGAGTAGGCGATATTTTTGGTATCACAGGTGGAGATAACGCAGAAAAGACTGGATCTATTATTGACATCCATTCTCCAACAGAGATTAGAGTTAGAGGTCAGGGAAGACTCATACTCACAGATACCTATTCTCTTCAAAGAAAACTTACCAGAGCTGCTTCTAATGTCTTTACATCAGTTCTAGACATTAACGCGAACGTCCAAAATGTTTACCTTAAAGAAGGTAACTCTAGAGGCAGATCAGAAAGTATGATGGTTTCTGCACCATCAATCCCGTTTTATAATGCACAACCAATTGACACAACCGATAGAACTGTTACTTTTTCGGGAACTTTCTCTGGAACCGAATTTGCTATTACAACAACTGATGACCATGGATTCTATACTGGCGATGCTGTCTATTACATTCCAGAGATATCAACAGAGAGTTTCATTAGTGAAAGCGGAGAAGTAGACGAAAGAAGTGTTGTTAAGAGTTCTCTATTTGCAGAGGGACTTTATTTTATTAAGAGAGTAAGTTCGACAACAGTACAACTTGCAAAGAGTAGAACGGATATCTTCAATTCCACATTTGTTTCTGTTAGTAGCACTGAGGTCACTAATAACAAAATCAAACCATATGATTTTAGAGGAAGAACTTTAGAGTCGCAGAAACTTTTAAGAGAGATAAAACTTCCAACTGAAGATGGAAACCTTCATCCCACTGAACCAGGTTTTACTGGTGTATTGGTAAATGGTGTTGAGATCAAAAACTATAAGTCAAATGATCTTATCAAATATGGTAAGTTAGATGAAATCGAAGTGGTATCGCCAGGAAGTGGTTATGATGTTGTTACTCCTCCTCTTCTGAATATTTCAGACTCTGTTGGCACTGGTGCAACAGGTTATGTTGCAGTGAATGGAATTCTAGAGGAAATTAAGATTGTTGATCCTGGATTTGACTATGAAACCACTCCAGTCATAACAATCACTGGCGGTAATGGTTCTGGTGCAAAAGCGTTTGCAAACATGAAACAATCATACCATGAGGTTTCATTCAATTCTCAGTCTGAAGGTGGAGAAGTAACTTTATCCACATCTGTCATTGGACTGGGAACATATCACAAGTTTAGAAACGCAGAGAGAATTGTATACAATCCTGATGGTCAAAGGGCTATTGGAGGAATTGCAACTAATAGCTCTTACTTTGTATCAGAGGTAAGTTCAACATCATTCACTCTTCACAATACAGAGAGTGATGCAATTTCTGGTATTAACACCATAACCTTTACATCATTTGGATTAGGTAAGCATAAAATAAGATCATATAATCAAAAACTGTCTATTGAGAATATTACAGTTACTGATTCTGGCGATGGTTATCAAAATAAGCGTAGAACTGCTGCATCTTCTGGTATTAGCACCTCTCTCAATACGATTACTATTGCTAACCACGATTATGAGTCTGGAGAAATCGTTAAGTATACTGCAGAAGATACTGCGATTGGGGGATTAACCAGCGGAACAGAATATTATATATCAAAAGTTGATAATAATAATTTCCATCTCTCAGAAATAGGGACAGGTTCGGTCGCTAAAGAATTTTATTACAATACAGATCAGTTTGTTGACTTTACAACAACCGGTTCAGGCATTCATTCTTTTAACTATCAGGATATTTCCGTAAGTGTTGTTGGTAGGGTTGGCATTTCTTCTGTCGGCACTGAAACCTTCGAGGCAGAAGTTCAACCAGTATTCAGAGGTGAAATTACATCCGTTCATCTCTCAAATCAGGGTGTAGGATACGGTTCTTCAGAAATCATCAACTTTACTAGAAATCCTCTTGTTAGTTTGGTTTCTGGTTCTGAAGCGCAACTTTATCCAGTTGTAAATGATGGAAAAATTGTAGACGTTGTAATTGCAAATGGAGGGAAGAACTATAACACCCCACCGGAAATTTCCGTCGATGGAGACGGTATTGGAGCAGTTCTTACCGCTGTAATTAATTCAAGTGGCGAGATTACATCAATTAAAATCGTCAAGTCTGGCGCAGAATACACTCAGAGTGAAACAACAGCGTCAGTAACTTTCCCTGGATCAGGTGTAGAATTTGCACCATCGATTCAAAATTGGAGAATCAATAATTTTGAGAAGAATTTTGAGTCATTTAAAAATGATGATGGATTTGTGACCATAGGTGCCAATAGTGATTTTGGTCTTCAGTATTCCTCTTTATATGCGCCTAGAAGTCTTAGAAAGGCTTTAACATCTGTCGATCAGACTGGCAAGGTTCTTTATGGTAACGCTGATCTGAAAATTGCAAATAATGTTGAGACATCATCAACGGATCACTCACCAATCATTGGTTGGTCTTATGATGGCTATCCCATTTACGGTCCATATGGATATCTAACAAAATCTGGTGGTGTTGTATCACAGATGAAATCTGGTTACAAGATTAATCTTAAATCCAACAGACCGCCAGAGAGTATTTTCCCTGAGGGATTTTTTGTTGAGGATTATACTCACTATGATCTTTCTGATGAAACTGTACTTGATGAAAACAATGGTAGATTCTGCGTAACACCTGAGTTTCAAGAGAGAACATATGTATACTTTGCAAATATAAATACTCTTACCGTTGATTCTTCTGGTCCCTTCCTTAATTTTAAGAGACCGGCATTCCCTTACTTGATTGGAGAAAACTTCAAGGCAATCCCCAATAAATTTAACTTTGACGCAGCATCAAACCAAGATCTCTATAATTTAAACGGAACTGATTATCTTAGAAATACGGATCCATACAATTTGATTGATGGTGATCTAAATTACACGTATCTACCACGTCCAAATAATTTAAATCAAAAAGTTCGTATCACATCTTCTTCTCCAGGAACTCTTGGAAGCATTGGTATCTCAACGGGAGGAGATAATTATAAAGTTGGTGAAGAAATTGTATTTGATAATAGTTTTACTCAAGGAGAGGGTGCTATTGCAAGAGTTGAGCGACTAAAGGGCAGGTCAATCAATAGTGTCAGTGTAGCTACTAGCACAATTCAGAATGTTGAGATAGTTCCTTCAGATACTGATGGCACATATCTGGTATTTACAAATAATCCTCACAATTTCAGAAATAGTGATGTATTGTCAATATCTGGTTTGTCAACTACATCATCGAATATTGAGGGGTCTTATACTGTAGGTATTTCATCAAATATTCTCACTTTAAGTGGAGTTGGTTCTACATCATCTGGTCTTGGGACAGATGGAGTTACAGGTATCGTCACAACCTTTGAGGTAACCGGAAATATCGGATATCCAGCAATAAGAGAAAATGATATTCTTGGTATAGGCACAGAAAAAGTACAAGTCCTTAATGTTGATAGAAAATTATCAAGGATTAGAGTTATTAGAGCAGTTGATGGCACAGTGAGTGCTGCTCATACTGTAACAACTAAAATATACGAATTCCCCAAAAAACTCACGGTAAACACTGGATTTAAGACTGATTACGATTATCGTGTAAACAGACAAATTTACTTCGACCCTTCAGAAACAGTTGGACTTGGAACCGCTGAGGGAGTGGGAATTGGTACAACAATATTCTTCTCTAATCCTGGAGCAGGAATCACTCAAATCTTTATCCAAACTAAAGCACTCTATATTCCACAACATAATTTAAGAACTGGTGATGTAGTAACATATTCTCCTGGAAATGGAGATGGTATTATATCTTTTGAGACTGGTGCTGGTGCTGGTACAACTCTTACTGATCAGCAACAGTTGTTTGTGGCGAAGATCAGTGATGATTTAATTGGTCTGTCAACAGTTAAAGTAGGACTTGGAACTACTGGTGTATTTGTTGGAATTGCAAGCACAGTTAGAGATTCGAGAACTCTATTCTTTAGTGGAATTGGAACAGGAGTATATCATAGTCTTAAGACAAATCACTCTGTTATTACTGGTGATATTTCACGCAATGAAGTTACTGTTTCTCTGGCAGCAACTCATGGAATACAGGGAAGACATGTTGTATTCATGGATGTCAATCCATCTTTGACCACTTCATTTAGTGTGTCATATAATGATTACAATAGAAGAATGATTATTGATCCAAAATCATTCACGGCATCTGGTATTAGTTCTTCTACGAATACATTTACGATTGTCAATCACGGATTCAGCAATGGTCAAAAAGTAATCCATACTGCTACATCCCCTGCCGAAGGACTTGAGGACAATAAGATCTACTATGTCTATGAAATTGACAAAGATAACTTTAAACTGACTGATACTTATTATGAAACAACTCGTCAGAAACCAAGCGTGGTAGGAATCACAAGTGCTTCATCAGGCACTATTTCTCCGATCAACCCACCACTAAAAGTATACAGAGATTCGACCGTAGAATTTGATGTATCTGATGGATCACTTGCATACACTAAACAAGCATCATCTTATGCTGCATTTGCACTGAATTTTTATAGAGATAAATCTTTCACTCAACTTTATGATAAGAACGATGAAAGTTCGATATTTAATGTTGTAAGAACTGGCACTGTTGGTATTACAACTGACGCAAAAGTTACTCTGTCAATCACAAAAGACACGCCAAATGAGATTTTCTATAAATTAGATCCCGTTTACGAAAGTGATGTTCCGGTTGAGAAGTCTCAAATTGTAAATGATAGTGAGGTAACTCCTAATAATCAAATTGATGTAGAGTTCAGTGCTTATAGTGGAACCTTCCCAATCGGAAGTGCTACCACAAATACTTTTACATATACGATTCCAGTAACACCTGAAAAGAGTTCTTATATTAGCTCTACATCAAATCTTTCATATGAGACTGATTGTACACATACGATCGGTCCAATCTCAAAAGTCTCTATTGAAAATGTAGGTAAAAATTATTATTCTTTGCCTGGATTCTCCACTGTCACATCTGGTATTGGAACTGGAGCGATTCTCACCACGGCATCTACTAATATTGGATCTGTCAAAAAAGTAAGAATTGAGGATATCGGATTTAATTTCCAGATTGATAAAACTGTAAGACCAACTACCGCTCTCCCACAAATCATTGAGATTAATTCTCAAACTGGATTTGAATCTGTTGCCATTACCTCAGTGGGAAGAGGTTATGTTAAGGCACCTAGACTCGTAGTATTTGATGGAAAAACCAATGAAAGATTGTCAGATGTTGATATTAGATACAAACTCGGTGATAATCAGGTCTCAATCCTTAAGAATACTTTTGGAATAAACAACACTGAGCCAAGAATCCTACCCATTGAAAACACCAACGGTGTGGGTATTAGCACAATCGTTTACAACACATCTACAGAGGATGTTACTGTTACCATGGCGGTTGGTTTTAGCACTGCTGACTCCTTCCCATTTACTGTTGGCGATAAAGTGATGGTGGAGGGAACCAGCGTTGGAGTTGGTTCTACTGGAAAAGGATTCAACTCTGAAAGTTATGGATATGACTTATTCGTAATTAAGTCTGTTACAGAAAACAGAGGTGGAATTGGTAGCGTATCATTTAATATCTCTGGAATGGTTAAGAGTGGAGAAATTGTTGGTGACTTTGATTCTGCCAATTCTATCGGTAGAATTATCCCAGAGAAATTCTTCCCCATTTTTGTTTCGACATTAAAACCAAACCAATACAATAAAGGCGAGACTGTAAAATCTGGCACGAAGTCGGGTGTTGTTCAAGGTTGGGATCCAAAGGTTAACCTCCTCAGTATTTCATCAATCGATGATTTCTCAACTAACGATCTAATTGTTGGTCAATCCTCAAACGCTCATGGAGTTGCATCTTCTGTAACTTATTTTGATTCATCCTTAAATACCGATACTTTATCCAAGGTATCTAAGGGATGGCAGACAAACTCAGGTTATCTCAATGATAATCTTCAGAGAGTACAAGATAGTTTGTATTATCAAAACTTCTCTTACTCTTTGAGATCAAGAGTAGATTATGATACTTGGGAAGATGCTGTTGGTTCCTTAAACCATACACTTGGATTTAGAAAATTCTCGGATTATCAAATGGAATCAAAACTTCCATCTGGTAGTGAAAATGCTTTAGTTGTTGGAGTATCAACTAACCTCACATCAATTGATGCTGTATATCAATTAGAAACTTTTATTGATCTTAATTGTGTAAATGATTTTGATCTTGTAAAAGAAAATTCTAAGTCACAGACTCAGATTGTATCCGATCAAATTACCTTCTCTAGTAAAGTTCTTACTGATTTCTTTGAATCAGTTGGTAATAGAGTTCTATCAATCGATAATGTTGCAAGTGAGTTTAATAGCAACCCCAGACCAACTGCATTTAGCATTGCAAATTCTTTTGACCTTGATGATGTCAGAGCTCAAAAATATATCACTTATGTCAAGGACAGAAGATTTGTTGGTCAAAGACAATTGATGATCGTTGATCTCGTACATGATAGTTCATTTGGATACATGAACCAATATGGTCGTGTTGAGACAACATACGATCAAGGATCTTTTGACTTTACTATCTCTGGTGGTCAGGGTCAACTCCAGTTCTTCCCAACCAAATCAGCAGTCAATAATTATGACATTACAACACTCTCCTATAACCTTGATGATAACCTACTTGGAGTTGGTACTACTGGTGTTGGTCCAGTTCTGATTGATACGAAGAGTGTTGCTCTGAATAGTGGATCCACATCAAATGTGGTAAGTATCGCTAGCACTTACAGTTCCATTAAACTGATGGTTGAGATTACACCAGATATTAACAGGAACGAATTTGCTTACGATAACATTAACATAGTTCATGATGGAACTAATGTCTCAGTTCTTCAATATGGTGAACTTACAACTGATCTGGGCGCAAGTGCATATATTGGATATGGAACTTACCATGCTTATATTTCTGGTTCTTCACTAAATGTTGACTATATTCCTGGATCTGATGTAGGCGTGGGAACCACAGGCGTTATAAATGCCATGGTAATTGGTGTAGGCAATAGTGACACCACTGGTATCGGAACACTTGATTTAAATCATGCAAGAATCGAAGGAAGAAATACAAGTATTGCATCATCCACTGCACCTATTCCAAATGTAATTGGATCCTATGATAATGAATATGATGTTGCACACTTCATCGTTCAATTGACTGATATTACTAATAATCAATATTCACTTTCTGAATTGTTGGTTGTTGATGATTACATTTCTGATGATGGTGTTGGTGACACTTATGATACTGAATTTGGAATCATTGAGACCAACTCTGGTATTGGTACTATCGGAACACGGGTCAATGGTGCTGCTGTTGGTGTTGCTGCTACCGTTGAAGTTCTGTATACACCTCCAGCAAATGTTCAGGCTCAAGCAAAAGTCTTCATGGTTGCTTTGAGACATGCTGATGACGATAGATCTGAAGTTGATTTTACAAACGGAACTATTGATACTTCATTCTCTCAATATGAGGGAACTGATACTGACATTAAGAGAGCATTTGAGCTCAAGCATAGAGGAAGACCAATCTTTGAGAGATACTTTGAGGGTAATGATTCTGATGAAGTTGTCGTCGATGATAACACGATTAGACTGCCAGATCACTTCTTTGTAACAGGTGAGCAATTAACGTATGTTCATGCTGGAGCCGCAAGCACTCAGGCAATTGGTATTGCATCAACTTCATTTGTTGGTATTGGTACAACTGATAAAGTTCCTGGAACGGTCTTCGCTGTCAAGGTTGATGATAATAAGATTAAACTTGCAGCTACCGCTGAGAAAGCACTGAAGGCTACACCTGAAGTCCTTGACTTTACAAGTGTTGGTATTGGGACATCTCATAGATTTGTTTCCACCAATCAGAACTCTAAGGGTATTCTGGCACTTGATAATATCATTCAATCTCCGATTGTTTCTACTGCACTCACAACACACCTGCACAGAACCGCAACATCAAGTGATGATCGAATAACTGTAAGCACTGGTATCAACTCAATCTTTGGTGGAGACCTACTTAAGATTGAAAATGAAATCGTTAAAGTTTCTGGTGTTGGTATTGGATCTACAAACGTGCTTTCAGTTCAGAGACAATGGTTGGGAACCGCACTTGCAGGACACTCAACAGATTCTCTCGTGACCAAGGTTGTTGGAAACTACAATATCGTTGATAACATTCTCAACTTTGTCGATCCTCCTGTTGGTCAAACTCCACTGGGAACCTCAACCAACAGACCCGACGAAAGAGATTGGACTGGCATCGCTACAGGATCATCTTTCCAAGGAAGAATATTCCTCAGATCTGGTGTCCAAGATACATCAAATGAGACTTATTATAGAAATAAGGTGCTTGATGATATTTCTGATAACTTTAATGGAACTGATAGATTATTCACACTTACCTCAGAGGCATCAAATGTTGGAGGAATATCAACTGAAAATGCGGTTGTTCTAATTAATGATATCTTCCAGGGTCCTGGGGCGACAAGTGATTACACCATTGAAGAAAGTAGTGGTATTAGTTCTATTAGATTTGCAGGTACTGCTACCTCCGTTTCCTATGATATCAACAGTTCTAATTTACCTGTCGGAGGAGTTATAGTTTCTGTCGGTATGACTGACCAAGGTCTAGGATTCCAACCTTTGGTATCCGCTGGAGGAACAGCAACTGTCTCAGGTCTTGGTACTATTTCTGCTATCAGTATTGGTAATAGTGGATCTGGTTATAGAGCTGGCGTCCAAACTGTTAATGTTGGTGTCGCTTTGTCAAGCACTAGTGCTCCGAGCATTGAGTTTATTGGAACTGCAACAATTAGTAATGGCAATATCGTGAGTGTTGCAATCACGAATCCAGGAACTGGTTATACAACGACTAATGTTCCTTATGTAATATTTGATGATCCGCTTTCATATTCAGGTATCGCACTAACATATAGTTCTGTCTCAAGCGGAATTGGTAGTGGAGCAACTATTGATATTGTAGTTGGTCAGGGATCAAGCATCATCGACTTTGAGATTCGCAATACTGGATACGGATTTAAATCTGGCGAAAAGTTAACTGTTCCTATTGGTGGACTCACTGGTATTCCAACCACTTCCACATACAGAGAATCTCTGATTGATGTTCAGAAGGTGTTCACTGATGAGTTCACTGCCTGGTCACTCGGAACTCTGCAAGTGCTCGATAATCTTGACGATCTCTTTGACGGAAGCACTGTTGCATTCTCACTCAGAGATTCTGGATCACTTATCACGATTAGAGCAGCGAAAGGTTCTAATATTAATGTACAGGATGTTCTCCTTGTGTTTATTAATGATACACTCCAAGTTCCTGGTGAAGGATATACCTTTAACGGTGGTTCTACCATCACATTCACAGAAGCACCTAAAGTAGGAGACAAATCTAAGATTATCTTCTATAAAGGCACTGGAGCAGTTGATGTTGTCTTCAGAGATATTATTCCTCCAGTTAAAATCGGAGACACTTTGCAGATTGAGTCAGATGTTATTCATCTTAATGAAGATCCCAGAGTTGTTGACCAAATTGATTCTACTGATATTATCACAACTGATCCATATTATGGTCCAGGAAATACAGCAGATGAAAATCTTGTTAGACCTGTGATTCTTTGCAGACAAACTGAAGATAAGATTATTGATAATAAAGAAGTTGGCAAAGACAGAGAACTTTATGAACCTGGCATCAATCCAGGTGCATATCTTATTAAATCTGTTGGTATTGGTTCTACAACAATCTATGTTGATAATATCAGACCCTTCTTTGATTCTAAAGTTGAGGACGCTACAAGTCTTACCTTCCAAAACAAAGTAACACTTGTTTCACAGGATACTAAGACAGGTGCAGCTGCAACAGCGATTGTATCTGGTCTTGGAACAATATCTTCTATATCAATATCCTCAGGTGGTGTTGGTTACTCTACCGCTCCTACAATTAGTATCGGCGGAACTGCACAATCTGTAGGACTTGGAACCACTGCAGTTGCAACAGCATCTATTACTGCTGGAGTTGTTACTTCCATCACTTTGTCAAACGCTGGCACTGGGTATACAACCGCAAAACCACCACAAGTTCTGATTGCACCACCAACATCTAACGTAGAAACTAATAGCGTTGGTTCATTCTCTGGTGATAGTGGAATTGTTGTTGGATTTGGAACTACTTCTTCTGGTTCTGACTTACAGATAGTCCTTGATCTTCATGTCCCAGCGGGATCATTTATGAGAGATGCGTCTCTTGTCGGAACCGCTGTAACAATAAGTGGAATTGGAACAAATGATTATTTCATGGTTTATAACTCTAATGTTGGTCTCGCAACAACTTCTATCTCCTCTAAAGATGGTGGTGGAACAACAATAGCGATTGGCAAGAGTTACATTGATAACATTTATCAAGTTGCCTCCGTTTCTACTGTTGAGTCCACAATCACTGGAATTGGCACCACTCATATAAGAAGAATCCAGGCAACTGTTGTTGGACTTGGAACTACCACTGGAGGTATATACACTACCTCGAATTATATGGGTAATTACAGTTGGGGTAGAGTTGATTTGACAGGAAGAGTACAATCCTATGAGTATAACTTCTACGGCGATGATGGTGTAGTTGGCATCACAACTTCAGGTCTTGTAAGAAGAACAAATCCACTCAAATTTAGAAATTACATCGTCTAAATAAATTTTGTGGTCACTGTCCCAATAAATAAGTAAAAAAACCAGTACAAATGGCTGCTATTATAACTGATCAAATTAGAGTGCTTAACGCCAAGAATTTTGTTTCTGACGTTGGCATTAACACTTATTATTCTTTTATTGGTTTACCGAATCCAACAGATTACCAAACTGATTGGAATAATAACCCTCCTTCACCAAAGGATAATTTTGATCAGGAAAATGACTATTGGGATACAATGGTCGCACTGAAAAAAATTAACACTACTGATATTAGGCAAGTTGTTCCTAAGAGACAATGGTCATCTGGTACAACTTATGACTACTATCGTCATGATTATAGTAGATCTAACACTGCCAAAGTATCTGGTGCAACTAACTTATATTCTGCATCTTATTTTGTAATTAATGAAGACTATCAAGTCTATATTTGTTTGCAGAACGGAACTGATCCTGATAACCCAAGTGGAAGACCTTCACTTGATGAACCTACTTTTACAGACCTTGAGCCAAGAGCAGCAGGAACAAGCGGAGATGGATATATTTGGAAGTATCTGTTTAGAATCAAACCAAGTGAAATTGTAAAGTTTGAGACAACAGATTTTATCCCAGTTCCCGCTAATTGGGCAACTTCCACAGATAATGCAGCGGTAAGAGATAACGCAGTCGATGGTTCTATTAAAATTGTAGCAGTTACTGATCGTGGTGTTGGACTTGGAACTGCTAATAGAACATATTCCAATGTTCCCATCAAAGGTGATGGATCTGGTGCAACTTGCACAATCGTTGTCAATAATGATCAAAAAGTTGATACAGTTACCATATCAAATCAGGGTTCAGGATATACATATGCAAACGTTGATCTTGTAGCAGGTGGCGTCCCTACCGGAACTTCAAGACCAACACTTGATGTAATTATTACTCCTCAAGGAGGTCACGGTGCAGATATTTACAGAGAACTTGGTGCGTACAATGTTCTTTTATACTCTAGAATTGAGAATGATAATGAAAACCCAGATTTCGTCACTGGAAACCAAATCGCAAGAATTGGTGTCGTACAAAATCCAGAAGCAAGTGCTGGAACCATCTTAAATTCTGATAAAGCAAGTGCTGTTAATGCTCTTAAACTTGTAGGTGCTGGTTATAGTTCTGCTACTTTTTCTGCAGACTCATATGTTACCCAAACAATTGCAACCGGAAGCACCGCTGTTGGAAGAGTCGTAAATTATGATCAAACTACTGGTGTTCTGAAGTATTGGCAAGATCGTTCTGTTGCTGGATTTAATACAGTTGGAACAGCACAAACTCAACCAACCTACGGATTTGAATTGCAAGAATTTACAGCAACACCTGCTAGTGGTGGAAGCATCACTATTGTTCCATCGACTGGATCAAATCTTGCTATTGATACATCCTTTACGGGTGTAAGTACCGTAATAAATAATAGAACATATTACCTTGGTCAGTCATTTACCGATGGTGTTGCTGGTGCTGAGGTTAGAAAGCACTCAGGTAATATAGTTTACGTAGACAATAGACCATCGATCACGAGGTCATCTAACCAAAAAGAAGATATTAAAGTCATTTTGCAGTTCTAACGGATTATGCCACAGCAAACTAATCTCAACGTCGCACCTTATTTTGACGATTTTGATGCGAATAATGACTTTCATAAAGTTCTCTTTAAGCCTGGATATCCCGTTCAGGCAAGAGAACTGACAACGCTGCAATCAATATTACAAAATCAGGTTGAAAGATTTGGTCAACACTTCTTTAAAGAAGGCGCAAAGGTAATACCGGGAAATACATCGTATTCTCAATTTTATAGGTGCATCCAACTTGAGAACACCTTTCAAGGTGTGCCGGTAAGTGCGTATGCTGATCAATTAGTTGGAACTAAAATCACAGGTCTGACATCAGGAGTTACTGCATACGTTGATAATGTTCTTAATCCAGAGGATTCTGAAAGAGGAACTCTTACTCTTTACATCAATTATCTAGGTTCAAGCACTACTAATAATGCCACTGAATTTTTCTCAGATGGAGAAAATCTTGCTTGTGATCAAATCATTACTTCAGGTTTGTTAGGCAATACAACAATTGATGCCGGAGCACCTTTTGCATCCACGATCGCAAATGGCGCAGCTGAAACTGGATCTTCCTTTTCTATTCAAGAAGGTGTATATTTTGTAAGGGGTCAGTTTGTCAATGTTGCAACTGAAACTCTTATTCTTGATCAATACAATAGCACACCTTCATATAGAGTAGGTCTTCTTGTAACTGAGGAAATCATTACTGCAGACCTCGATGAAACTTTAAATGATAACTCTCAGGGTTTTAACAACTATTCTGCACCTGGTGCGGATAGACTTAAAATAAGTGTAAGACTTTCAAAGAAACCAAACGTTGATTTTCAGGATGATAATTTTGTAGAATTAGCAAGATTTAATGATGGCGTAATCAAGTCTCAAACTAAGAGCACCGATTATTCTCTTGATTTTATTGACATTCTTGCAAGAAGAACATTTGCAGAATCTGGCAACTATACTGTAAGGGACTTCGATGTCTCTGTTGAGAACGCACTTGATGATGGTGTAGGAAGCAGAGGAATATTCTCAGCAGGACAATTTACTCCAAGCGGAACTCCTGTCACAGAAAATCAAGGAATTTATAAAATTTCACCAGGTAAAGCCTTTGTAAAAGGTTATGAAATTGAGACTATTGGACCAACCTTTATTGATTTTACAAAAACTAGAACTGTCAGAACAATAGAAGATGAGTCTATAATTTATAATACTGGACCAACTGTAAGAATCAATAACGTCTACGGTGCTCCCAAAGTTGGAATGGGAAACACTTTCACGGTCTCTTTGAGAGATACAAGAATTGGAAGTGCAGCAACTGTCGCTGCTGGTTCTGAAATTGGACTCGCTAGAGTTTATGATTTCGCACTGGAGTCAGGTAGTTATAATTCTTCTAATGGTAATATCAATGAGTGGGACATTTCATTGTTTGATGTTCAGACATTTACCACACTTACTCTTAATGAGGCAACCACTCTAAACGTCCCAACTTTTGTTAAGGGAGAACAAACTGGTGCAACAGCATTTATTAGAAGTGCTGTGTCTAATAGTAAGTCAGTAACTTTATATGATGTTCAGGGTAAGTTTAATGACTTTGAGCCACTGACATTTAATGGTGTTGCTAGCGGTTTCGTTGGAGTCGCTGTAACTGAGTTTGGTATTTCTGATGTGAAATCAATTCATGGTGTTGTAGGATCTGGTTATACATTTAACGGAGATACAATTCAGTCACCAATATCTGTAGTTGGTGTTGCTACGATTACCGCTACATCTGGTGGCGTCAGCACTGTAAGAAGCACCAATCCAAGATTTCCAACTGGTATCAAAGAAAATAATCTCGTTAGATATTCTGATGTCAATCGTGGTGGAAACACTAACAATGATCCAGTATTTGCAAGAGTTGTATCTGTTGGTTCTTCTCACGTAACAATTGCTGGTGTCACCACAGTAACTGGTGTTGCCATTGGCGGAACCGTTGCAACACAGATTGAAGTACAAGACTTTACGCTTCTCGGAACAAATCTTGTAGCATCTTCAGATAATACACTATATACTGCACTTCCAAAGGCTAATGTTTCTAATGTTGACTTAACATCAGCAAGTATCAATATTAGAAAAGAGTTCACTGTTAATATTGCAAGCAATACGCTGTCTTCAGTTGTAACTGGCGGCGATAATGAAACCTTTACTGCATTTGATGAGGAAAGGTATGCTCTTATCAGAACGGATGGATCCACTGAAGTTCTGACTGCAGATAGACTAGTTTTCTCAAATGGTGGAAAGTCAATCAACTTCCTTAACTTGGGCGCTGATGACACTGGTGCAACATTGATTGCAACTCTTAAAAAAGAAAAACCCAAGTCCAAAGTAAAGATTAAAAACAGAGTTAATTCTGTCATCGTTGACAAATCAAAACTGTCAGCTTCTGGTGCAGGATCTACAACTCTGAATGATGGTCTCACATTTGGTTCATATCCATTTGGAACCAGAGTGCAGGACGAAATCATTTCACTAAATGTCCCAGACATTGTTGAGATTCATGGAATTTTTGAGTCTTCAGACACTGCAGTTGCATCATGTCCTACTGCGGTTCTGAATACACTTACAAGTTCATCTACAACCACCACAGAATTTGTTATCGGTGAGAAAATCACAGGACAAACGACTGGTGCGATTGCAATCGTTGCTGAAAAGGTCTCAGACTCTAAGATATCATTTATCTACAAAAATGATATTCCGTTTAAAGAAGGTGAAACAATTGTAGCAGGTGAGTCTGATGTTGAGGGTGTAATTCAAACTTTAGATTCTCAAAGTTTTGACATATCACAGAACTTCGTCTTTGATGATGGACAAGAGGGAACAATTTATAATATTGGATCCCTTAAGAGAAAAGCAGGA
>ERZ869936.1243-NODE-1243-length-19052-cov-6.257251_pt1 | contig 19052 bp, 19 predicted proteins | sample MGYA00520876_ERZ869936 | MGnify/ENA primary metagenome ERZ869936 (study PRJEB32218, sample SAMN09650985) | biofilter metagenome | isolation source: enrty point of leading RO module | place: Saudi Arabia: Thuwal, RO plant located on Red Sea | collected 2016-02-17 ...
AACACTACATAAATAATGCTTTAAAAGCAGGGAAATCTGTTTTGGCAGAAGGTGCCCAAGGAACTTTGCTAGATATTGATTTTGGAACTTACCCATTTGTTACTTCATCCAACACAATTACTGCCGGAGCATGCACAGGATTGGGAATAGCTCCTAATAGAATTGGAGGTGTATTTGGAATATTTAAGGCTTACTGTACCAGAGTTGGAAGTGGTCCTTTCCCAACAGAGTTGGAGGACGAAACCGGAGAAGAAATGCGAAAAGTAGGACACGAATTTGGAGCAACTACCGGCAGACCAAGAAGATGTGGTTGGTTAGATATTCCTGCGTTAAAATATGCTTGCATGGTAAACGGTGTTACCCAACTAATTATGATGAAAGCCGATGTGCTCACTAATTTTGAGCCTATTTCAGTATGCACAAAGTATAAACATCAAAATCAAGAAATTGACTATTTACCTTACAGCATAAATCCTGAAGATGTTCAGCCGATTTATGAAAGTGTAAAAGGTTGGAAAGAAGACTTAACACAGCTTTCAAGCTCAAGCGATTTACCGAATGAAGTGCATGAATATATCGCATTTATTGAAAAACAAATTGAAATCCCAATCACTATTGTTTCTGTTGGCCCGGACAGAAAACAAACACTTTTTAGAGAGGCGGTATCAGTTTAAAACATGCTTATTTCTCCAAAATACATTGGGGTTTTTATCACTTTACTAATTAGTGTTTCTTTTTCTTTTGCACAAAAACCAAAACAAATAGAGTTGATTAATGCTAATTCTTTAGAGTTTGACAATTCATCAGGTGTTAAAGCAAAAAAGTTAATTGGCAATGTTCAATTCAAGCATGAAGAAGTGCTAATGTTTTGCGATAGCGCATATTTATTTGATGAATCGAATAGCTTAAATGCCTACGGACATGTTAGAATAAATCAAGGCGACAGTCTTCAATTATATGGAGACTCCTTGTTTTATGATGGAAATACAAAAACCGCAATCGTAAAAAATAATATCCGACTTAATAATAATGATGTAAATCTTACTACCAATTTTCTGGAATATAAAAGAGAAGAAAATCTAGCCTATTTTATTGGTGGAGGAACTATGTACAACAAAAAAGAAAAGACGAATTTAACTAGTCAACAAGGCTATTACAATTCTACTTCAAAGTCTTTTTTCTTTAAAAAAGATGTGGTTTTAACGCATCCCGAATACAAAATGAAATCTGACACATTACAGTACAACTCATTTTCCAGAGTAGTATATTTTCATGGACCAACAACCATCAACTTAAATGACGGCACTGAAATAAAATGTGAAGGTGGTTACTACAATTCAATTACCGACCAATCTAAATATTACACCAAAGCTGAAATTAACTCTAAACAAAACATGCTAAAAGCGGATACTATTCTTTACAATAAAAATGGGGGGATAGGTATTGCTACGTGCAACGTTGAATTAATTGACACTAGTGAAAATATTATTGTTACCGGTGATTTAGCTCATATTTTTGATGCGAAAGACAGTTTAATGGTAACTGACAATGCTATTATTATTAAAGAATTTGAAAAAGATACTTTGTATATGCACGCAGATACTTTTAAGGTAAGTGCAGACACAGCCGGAAACAAAATACTTTATGGTTATAATCATGTCAAATTTTTTAAACCTGACATGCAAGGTAAGTGTGATTCTATTTATTATGCCTTTGCTGATTCAACCATTCAGTTTTTTAACGAGCCTATACTTTGGAATAATGAAAACCAGCTTACCGGTGAAAAAATGGATTTAGTCTTGAAAAATGATGAAATTCACAAGCTGTTTATTGATAAAAATGCCTTTATTATCAGTTATGTTGATTCAGCCAAATACAACCAAATAAAAGGTAAAACCATTGAGGGTTATTTTTTAGAAAATGCCCTACACAATGTTGATGTTACCGGAAATGGACAAACTATTTATTATGTTCAAGACGACCAAAAAAGATATATTGGAATTAATAAAGCAGAAAGCAGTAATTTAAGAATTTATCTTTCCGATAATGAAATAAAGAAAATTACCTTTATAAAAGACCCGGAAGGCAAACTAATGCCTTTAAATGATGTTAGTGAAGAAGAATTACTTTTAAAAGGGTTCATTTGGAAAATAGAAGAAAAGCCACTCACCCGATTTGATATCCTAAACTAGGTTTTATTCAGGCTTAAAATTTAGCGCTACAGAATTTATACAGTACCTGAGTCCTGTTGGTTTTGGGCCGTCATCAAAAACATGGCCTAAATGAGCGCCACAATTTGCACAAACAACCTCAGCTCTTACCATACCTAAAGAATAATCTGATATTTCTTTTAAGCTATTGTTATTTGAAGGTTTATAAAAACTTGGCCAGCCGGTACCTGAATCAAATTTTGATTCAGAACTAAACAGTAAATGATTACAACAAATACAATGATATGTACCAGGCTCATAAAATTTATTGTATTTACCACTAAATGGAGCTTCAGTCCCTTTTTGTCTTGTAATATAATAAGCTTCAGGACTTAATTGTTCTTTCCATTCAGCGTCCGTTTTTTGAACATTATATTGAGTTTTTTCTAGACCGCTTTTTTCTTTCGGTTTATTTTGTTGCGAACAAGCCATCAATGGAATAAATAAAAACAATGTAATAAAGCGCCTCATAATAGTTATATTTTATGTTTGGACATACGCAAAAAAAAGCCGTTTGGGTTTTGTCCAAACGGCTCTTAAAATATTAAATCAGAAATTATTTAGTCAAAATAACTTTGTGTGCAGAAGTAACTTCATTAGCAGTAACTCTAATAAAGTAAACACCTGTATTTTGATTAGATAAATCTAATTGAGCTCTATCATTGCTTACGCTCATTGTTTTAACAACATTTCCTAAGATATCCACTACTTCAATATTCATGTTAACAGCTTTAGCCGTTACATTAAATATACCATTAGACGGATTAGGGAAAATAGAAACATCATTAGACTTCATTTCGCTTTCGCTGATACCAACTTCAGATTGGTCAAATCCAGCACCCTTTAAATAATAGTGTTGGGTAGATGTTGTCACATCAGTAGTATTTGAAGGAATTGTATACACAATTGGCAGCTCATAATTCATTTCTGTTCCTTTAACCGAAGATATTGGAGCCAAAGTAGGAAAAAAGGCTCCAAAAACATTTGTTAAAATTTTTATAGGTGTATAAAGCGAAGAACTAACTTCATAACCAATAGCATATATTTCAGGATTACTGTTTGACTGGCTAACACTAATGTCTGTAGCTGACCATGTAAAGAAAAGCTTTGATCCATCTTGCAATCTACTTGCTTGAGGTCTCGTAGTTACAGAAACTTGGTTTGGTGAAGTTCCCAAACTAAAATCTGTATTTCTAATTGAATCTACAAAATTTACTGCCCAGGATGAAGCTACTGTTTGACAGTGCATTAAATATCTAAAGCCATTATAAATATAGCCTAGCGAATCTTTATGAGAGGAGTAACCTGAAAGAACCTCTGCAAATATATGCAGTTCGCCATTAGCATCAACAGTAATATCAGTTTCACTAAAATACGGTCTGATTGGGCCTGATCCACCACCTGAACCATAAATATATTGCTGCATAACTGGGTCGGTAGAAAAGTCAAAAGAAGTTTGTTTATTCCATGTGGTACCACCATCAGTAGTTTTATAAACGATTGGTCTGTAAACAGTATCTAACCCTATATTTGCTTCAGCGCCAATAATAACAGCATAACCGGTTAAGCCATTTGGAGCAAATGCAACATTCCATCCGTTCACCATTTTAATATAGCCGTTTGTTGGATCAGTATAAGAATATGTATTAGGAGCAAAAACATGTGGCATTGTCCAAGTAAAATCATTAGTAGGGACATTAAAAGTTCCCTTATTTAGATAAAATCTAGAATAATTCAATGTATCCATTGGACTTGGTGAAGTTGCACTATAGTTTTTGTTGTATCTTGTGCTTAAAGAAAAGGCCGTTCCAAGTGATGTAACATCAAGACCATAAGGATGGAAGAAAGTAGTATCAGTATTAACATACGTTTCAGAAGAATTAGTAGAACCATCAAATTTAACAGAATATCTGCCTAGCATACCCCACTTATTAGGTGTTTCACTAGTCAATACAGGAGCGTTAGCAACTACAAATGCATTAATTGGATTAGTATTTGCAACAGGATTATATATGGCTAATGAAGGATATCTAGCAGCCTTTCCGCCTGAGGGATTACCAGTATATGTAGGATTTAGGGGGCCTCTATCTAAATTCCAAGTGTTTCCTCCATCTGTAGAAACGTCAAAATTTAGAGTACCTGAATTAGTTCCATTAGCTTGGTAATTTCTGTGAATAAAAGCTACCGCATCTAAGTCGTGATTATAAGCAACTTGATTTTGACCGTTTAATAATATGGTATAAATATTTGCTGACTGTCCAATAGGGATAGATGTAACAGCAGATATTTGGTTTCCAACATTATTATTTGGGATTTCCGGTTTATTGGTAGGAAAAGTAAAACCTGGGTCAATAAACTCTTGAATATTTCCTCTGTCTGCCTTTACCGGTTTCAACATATCAGGATGTTGTGCATTTACTGCCACTACCGCAAAAACAGAAGCAAAAAGTAATGTTTTTTTCATAAGTGTAAATTTTAAGTTATTAAGTGCGACTTTTTATTGAAAGGCGAAGTTAAGCATTTTGTAGCTTAAATTTCAAGTTTCGTCTATAAAATTTAGAATAATTCATTAACGGTTGTTTCTTCAACATTAAAGGGAATGGTAACCATTAATTTATCTTCTTCTTTCATAGTCCGCTTTATGGTTGATACTGCTCCTTCATTTCTTGCCCATGACCTTCTAGCAATTCCATTGTTTACATCCCAAAATAACATCATCTTTAAACGTTCCTCTGACTCTTCACTTCCATCTAACAACATTCCGAAACCACCATTAATTACTTCTCCCCACCCTACACCACCACCGTTGTGAATAGAAACCCATGTTGCTCCTCTAAAAGAATCTCCAATGACATTATGAATTGCCATATCGGAAGTAAACTGAGAACCATCATAAATATTTGAAGTTTCTCTATAAGGTGAATCTGTTCCCGAAACGTCATGATGGTCTCTTCCCAAAACCACAGGACCAATTTCTCCTTTTTTTATAGCATCATTAAATGCTTTTGCTATTTCAATTCTCCCAAAAGCATCTGCATAAAGTATTCTTGCTTGCGAACCCACAACAAGTTTGTTTTTCTTTGCTTCTTTTATCCACTTTATATTATCACTCATCTGAAGTTGAATATCTTCCGGAGCTTCCTTCATTAATTTCTCTAAAACCTCAGCCGCTAACTTGTCAGTATAATCTAAATCTTCTGGCTTTCCGGAAGTACAAACCCATCTAAATGGTCCAAAACCATAATCAAAGCACATTGGTCCCATAATATCCTGAACGTAAGAAGGATATTTAAAAGTAATTCCGTCTTGATTCATCACATCTGCACCAGCTCTTGATGCTTCTAATAGAAACGCATTTCCATAATCAAAAAAGTAAGTTCCGTTTTCAGCACATTTATTAATAGCCAAAGCTTGCCGTCTAAGTGACTCTTGAACCTCTTCTTTAAACTTAGTTGGGTTATTTGCCATCAGCTCATTCGATTCTTCATAAGTCAATCCTACAGGATAGTAACCGCCTGCCCAAGGATTATGGAGCGATGTTTGGTCTGAACCAATATCTATTTTAATTCCTTTTGCATAAAACTCCTCCCAAACCGTAACAATGTTTCCTAAGTAAGCATAAGAGCGTACCTCTTTATTTGTAATTGAGGATTTAACTTTATCACATAACTCATTAATGTCTTCAACCACTTCATCTACCCAACCTTGCTCATGTCTTTTATATGCCGCCTTAGGATTAACTTCAGCAGTAACTGAAACACAACCGGCAATATTTCCTGCTTTAGGTTGTGCACCACTCATCCCGCCCAAACCTGAAGTCACAAATAGTTTTCCTGAAAAATCAGAATACCCTTTTTTTCTCAACGCATTCATTACAGTTATAGTTGTACCATGTACAATTCCTTGCGGACCAATATACATGTAAGAACCGGCTGTCATTTGTCCGTATTGTGTTACTCCCAAAGCATTAAACTTTTCCCAGTCATCAGGTTCAGAATAATTAGGAATCATCATGCCGTTAGTTACAACAACTCTTGGAGCATTTTTATGAGAAGGGAATAAACCCATCGGATGCCCTGAATACATAACTAAAGTCTGCTCATCTGTCATTTCAGAAAGATATTTCATCGTTAACCTATACTGTGCCCAGTTTTGAAAAACAGCACCATTTCCACCATATGTAATTAACTCATGTGGATGTTGTGCAACTTTTGGGTCTAAATTATTTTGAATCATCAACATAATAGATGCGGCCTGTTCACATTTGGCAGGATAGTCATTGATAGGTCTAGCGTACATTTCATAATCGGGTCGGTAGCGATACATATAAATTCTACCATATTCTATTAATTCTTGAGCAAACTCTTTTGCTAATTCACTATGAAATTCTTGAGGAAAATATCGTAGGGCATTTCTAACAGCCAGCTTTTTTTCTTCCTTAGATAAAATATCTTTTCTTTTGGGTGAATGACTCACTGTATTATCAAATTCCTTTCCTGGAGGTAAGTAATTAGGAATACCTTCTTGTACTGCTTCTTTAAAATTCATTTTTTAGATGTTTAGATGTTAGACTAAAAGAGTTTAGAGTGTTTTTTGAAAACTTACCATCATTTTTTGAAGTTCATCAATTTTATTTTCGATAATAGTTAAAGCTTTATTGTTGATATATTTTCTGTTACTTGAAATTAGAAGTTGAGTTACCAATTCATAAGAAGAACCTAAAGCAACATCAAGGAAATGTGAAAATGATGGATTACTCCTTGAAGAACCCTCTGCAATATTACTAGGAATAGAAACCGCACATCTGTTTAATTGAGATATTAGTCCGAACTTTTCCTCTTTCGGAAATTTATCTGTAATCTCAAAAACATCATTACAAACTTCCATAGCTAATTGCCAAATTTTTAATTTTTTATAAATATGCTTTTTTCTTTTCTCCATTTTTAGTTATTGTCTAACTTCTAATATCAAATCTCTATCAGTCTAATTTCTTCTTTATTCTTCCTGTTTTTTTATCAAAACCGTAAGGGCAGTGGCGACAACCACTTTTACAACAATATCCTCTTTTTAAAAGGTATTTTTCTGTAAACACCACATAGCCTTCCTCACTCATATAATAGTCTTCGGGCTCTAAATTTTTCTTTTTAGAAAACTCTTCCATCGATTAGATCCCTGCAAATTTATAAGAAAGAAATTTCTTATTATGAATAAAGCTTAATTAAGAATTTTCAAGCTTATCTTTAAGTTGCTTTATTATTTCTTTTTGATTGGAGATAATTTCATTTAACAATTCATTTTCTCTTTTGAGCTTTTTATTTTCTTCAGAAAAACTATAGTACTTACTTTCTGATTCTTTTACTTCACCTTTAACCTTTGACGTATCTTCTACAAAGTAAGAAATTGGAACATCAAGTGCAGATGCTATTTCTGCTAAGGTAAAGTAATTAACCTTTGATGTCACCTCTATATGAGAGATAAGAGCTCTAGTTTTGTTAATAGCCTTAGCAAGGTCTTTTTGACTAATTCCCTTTTCAACTCGTAAAATCTTTATTTTCCTTCCAATTTCCATCACTATGTCTTAATCTGGTCAATTCTAAGGAATATAATATTGTCTTTTTGATAATTTTATTATCTTTGAGATAATTTATTATTTATCTAGTTTGATACATCTATTACTAGTTGATGATAACCCAACTATCAAATCGCTAATTAAACTTCTTTTAAAAGAACATAAAGAAATAGAAATAGTTGGCGATTGTAGTGATGGTAGTGAAATATACCCTTTCATAAAGAATTACCACATTGATGTTATTTTAATGGACATTATGATGAAAAAAATGAACGGGTTTGAAGCGACTAAAAAAGTTAAAGCGATTAATCCCGACATAAAAATTATTGGGCTTTCATGCTCAGACCATATACACTATATTGCAGAGTTATTAGAGGCAGGAGCTGACGATTTCTTATCAAAATATGAATTAACCGAAACATCACTATTAAAAAAGATCAGATCTCTTTTTTGAAAACGTCTTCTATCTTCGCATAATGTTAGCTTCAAACAAAAAAACAACTGTTTTAAAAGTTTCTAGTTCACTTGCTGATGAAAAAAAAATTGAACTATTTATTAAAAGAGATGATTTAATTCACCCTGAAATATCCGGTAATAAATGGAGAAAATTAAAATACAATATTCTTCACGCTAAAGAAAAAGGCTATCAAAAATTGGTGACATTTGGTGGAGCATACTCCAATCATCTTTATGCATTTGCAGCAGCATGTAAAAACTTTGACATAAATGGAATTGCTATTGTCAGAGGAGAAAAGCCTAAAAAACTCTCCCACACGATTCAATTTGCGGAAAAATGTGGAATAGAACTTATTTACATTTCCAGAGAAGATTACAGAAAAAAAGATTCGGAGATAATTAAATCAAAAATTGCTGATAATGATTTCTTCTTAATTCCCGAAGGCGGCTCAAATGCTTTTGCTTTAATAGGCTTAAAAGAAATGATGGAAGAAATAAATGAAGAATATGATTTTATATGTTGCCCTATAGGAACAGGTGGAACCGTTTCGGGAATTTTAAAATATTCACACTCTTCAACCAAAGTTGTTGGCTTTCCTGTACTAAAAGGCGTTGATTATTTAAAAGAAAACATTTCCGAATTATCTGAATTAAAAAACATAGATGAAAAATTAATTTGGGCTAGTGATTATCACTTTGGCGGATATGCAAAAGTCAATCAAGATTTAGTTGATTTTACCAATGGCTTTTATCAAGAACATCAAATTCCGTTAGATTTAGTTTACACTTCAAAAATGATGTATGGTATATTAGATATGATTAAAAATGGTATGTTTCCTGAAAACAGTAAAATATTAGCAATTCATACAGGTGGATTACAAGGCAATATTGGAATGAAAGAAAGACTAAAAAAAATTAATCTTTCCTTTTAATTGCCAAGACATTAAACCCCAGACCAACAAGAAATTGATTACTATACATTTTCTTGTATCCATTAGTATTATATCGATAACTAAAAAGCTCTTTTACCCCATCCTTATATTGAATATTTAAGCTAACTATATTTCTATAAGAATAACCAATAATATAATCTACACTGATGTTTCTGTTAATTAACTCATCATGATTTTTGATTTCCTTAGTAACCTCATAAGGAAAGTTGTATTGTTCATGATGATAAAAATAATCTTGTTTAAGTTGATTATATACACTTACACCTGATTGAAAATAAATTCTAGAATTATTTCTAAATTTTAAAGTGTATCTGAAATTAATAGGAAAATATAAATATGAAGTTTCACGATATTGCTCATATTTAAAAAGCCCATCCACAAAAACATGCGCAGTTGAATTTATATTTGTATAGTAAGCTCCGGAATAAATTCCTAAAAATTTATAATCATAACCACACCATATTCCTGAAGAAAAACTTTCATCACCTTCATCCCAATGCTCTTCAACTGCCCTATAAGATTTCTGCCAATTTATTAACTCTCCATAACCCGCATAAAACTCAGCCCCTGCTGAAAGTTGACCAAATACATTTATAGCAATAAAAAAAACAACTAAAGCTATTATAACCCTAAGTTTTGACATCAAACAAATTTAAACAATAATCTTTGATGTAACATCGTTCAAAAAAATGAGTAGAAGTGTTGAAAAAGTTAAGTTTTTAACACTTAACAACAAAAAAATTGGTTTTATAGGTAGAAATTCTATTTTTGCCGAAAATTAAGGAGAGAAAATTATGTATTGGACACTAGAACTAGCATCATATTTGGAAGACGCGCCTTGGCCGGCTACTAAAGATGAATTAATAGATTTCGCCATTAGAACTTGTGCACCATTAGAGGTTGTAGAAAATCTTCAAGAAATTGAAGATGATACTGAGTTATTTGACACTATAGAAGATATTTGGCCGGACTACCCTTCAAAAGAAGACTTTTTCTTTAATGAAGACGAGTACTAACAAAGTTAAACCACATTAACAATTTATAACGGAAACTACTATAGTTTCCGTTTTTTATTTTATTACATTTGCAACCCTTATATTAAGATTAAAACATGATAGGTTCAATAACTAAAACGCTTCAAAAAGTTTTTGGAAATAAGTCAGATAGAGACATCAAAGAAGTAATGCCTTACGTGACAAAAACAAATGAGTTTTTTGCACAATATCAATCACTTTCAAATGACCAATTAAGAGCTAAAACAACTGAGTTTAAAAATAGAATTTCTGAATACATAAAAGAAGAAGAAACAAGAATTCAAGAGCTTAAAGACAAGGTAAAGCATAAAGAAACTGAAGCGAGAGACAAAGAAGAATTATTTAAAGAAATTGATAAACTAGATAAACTAATTCTAGATAAAATTGAAGAAGTTTTATTAAAAGTATTGCCCGAAGCTTTTGCACTTATCAAAGAAACATCCAGAAGATTTAAAGAAAATAAACAACTGGAAGTTACCGCTAATGACTTTGATAGAGATTTAGCAGCCAAAAAAGGTAACGTAACCATTCAAGGAGAAAAAGCTTTTCATGCAAATACTTGGCTAGCTGCAGGTGGAGAAATTTCCTGGGACATGGTTCATTACGATGTTCAATTAATTGGTGGTGCTGTATTACATACTGGTAAAATTGCCGAGATGGCAACGGGTGAAGGAAAAACATTAGTAGCTACACTTCCTATTTATTTGAATGCAATTACAGGAAAAGGAGTTCACGTTGTAACTGTAAACGACTACTTAGCACGAAGAGACTCTGAGTGGATGGGGCCAATCTTTGAATTTCATGGATTAACCATTGATTGCATAGATAAACATGAACCAAACTCTGACGCACGTAAAAAAGCATACTTAGCTGATATTACCTATGGTACAAACAATGAGTTTGGCTTCGATTATTTGCGTGATAATATGGCTCGTAACGCAGATGAACTTGTTCAAAGAAAATTACATTACGCCATTATAGATGAGGTAGATTCAGTATTAATTGATGATGCAAGAACTCCGCTAATTATTTCCGGTCCAACTCCTAAAGGAGACCAACACGAATATTACGAGCTAAAACCAAAAATTGAAAAATTAGTTGCCGCTCAACGAAAATACGTTACTACTATTTTAGCAGATGCTAAAAAAATGCTTACTGCTGAAACATCTGACAAAAAAGAAGCCAAGAAAAACGAAGAAGAAGGCGGAATGGCCTTATTAAGAGCATACAGAGGATTGCCAAAAAACAAAGCACTTATTAAATTTTTATCAGAACCGGGAATTAAAGCTCAGTTACAAAAAACAGAAAATTATTACCTGCAAGACCAAGAAAAAGAGATGCATAAAGTAGATGCAGAACTATTTTTTGTGATTGACGAAAAAAATAATTCCATTGATTTAACCGAAAAAGGAATTGACCTTCTTTCTACAGAAAAAGACAAAGACTTCTTTATCCTTCCTGACTTAAATATGGAAATGACTAAAATTGAAGAGTCCAGTAAGTCAGATAAAGAAAAGTTAACGGCTAAAGATAAACTCATTCAAGATTATACCATTAAAGCTGAAAGAATTCATACGTTAAATCAGTTATTACGTGCTTACACACTATTTGAAATAGATGTTGAGTATGTAATCATGGATGGGAAAATTAAAATTGTAGATGAGCAAACCGGCCGTATTATGGACGGGAGAAGATACTCTGACGGATTACATCAGGCAATAGAAGCAAAAGAAAATGTAAAAGTAGAGGCAGCTACACAAACTTACGCTACCGTATCATTGCAAAATTACTTCAGAATGTATCACAAGCTTGCCGGTATGACGGGTACAGCAGAAACAGAAGCACAAGAATTATGGGATATATACAAGCTTGATGTAGTTACAATTCCTACCAACAAACCAATTGCAAGAAAAGACGAACAAGATAAAGTTTACAAAACCAACAGAGAAAAGTATAATGCCGTTGTTGAAGAAATTGTAGGCTTAGTAAATGCCGGAAGACCAGTATTAGTTGGTACCACATCAGTAGAAAACTCTGAGTTAATTAGCAGAATGCTAAAAATGAAAGGTATCAAGCATCAGGTTTTAAATGCAAAACTACATCAAAGAGAAGCAGAAGTAGTTGCAGAAGCAGGTAAAGCAGGAACGGTAACTATTGCTACAAATATGGCCGGTAGAGGAACTGATATTAAACTTGGTCCGGGAGTGAAAGAAGCCGGAGGTTTAGCAATTGTGGGTACAGAAAGGCATGAGTCTAGAAGGGTTGACAGACAGTTGAGAGGTAGAGCCGGAAGACAAGGAGACCCGGGAAGCTCACAATTTTTCGTTTCACTTGAAGATAACTTAATGCGTTTGTTTGGCTCTGAAAGAATTGCCAAAATTATGGATAGACTTGGGCTTGAAGAAGGAGAAGTTATTCAACATTCATTAATTACAAGGTCTATTGAAAGAGCGCAGAAAAAAGTTGAAGAAAACAACTTTGGTATAAGAAAAAGATTACTGGAGTATGACGATGTAATGAACTCTCAAAGAGAAGTAATTTACAAGCGTAGAAGAAATGCCCTCATTGGTGAGAGAATGAGTATTGACATCAATAATTTAATTTATGATGTATGCGAATCGGTAGTTCATGAATATCATGAGTACGGAGATTTTGAAGGATTTCAGATGGAGCTTATTAGAACCATGGCACTGGAATCTCCTGTTAAAGAAGAAGATTTTGCTGCTACTTCTACTGATGAACTGGTAGAGTTAACTTTTGAAAAAGCAATAGAAAACTACAGACGTAAAAAAGAAGCTATTGCTGCAATGTCTTATCCGGTTATTAAAAATGTTTTTGAAAATCAATCTTCAACTTATCAAAACATTGTTGTGCCATTTACTGATGGTAAAAAAACAATTCAAGTTATTGCTCCACTTAAAGAAAGTTACGATAGTCAAGGAGAAGAAGTAGCTAATTCATTCGAAAAAGGAATCATTTTAGCTTTAATTGATAATGACTGGAAAGACCATTTAAGAGAAATGGATGACTTGAGACAATCTGTTAGAAATGCATATCTAGAACAAAAAGATCCATTATTGATTTATAAGTTTGAAGCATTTAATTTATTTAAACAGGTTCTTGAAAAAATAAATAAAGATGCAGCTTCATTCCTTATGAAAGGAAATTTACCTAACCAAGAAAACACTCAGGTAACACAAGCTCCTCAGCATAGCGATTCTGACCTTAAAAAATTACAAGCTTCAAGAGAAGATGTTACCTCTCCTCAACAACAAGGTGCTCCAAATCAAGAAAAACCAAAAATTGTTCAGCCGGTTAGAGTAGAGAAAAAAGTAGGAAGAAACGAACCATGTCCATGTGGAAGCGGTAAAAAATATAAGCAGTGTCACGGTAAGTAGCATTTAATGTCGTCTTCTAAAACTGCGCTTACATTCATATTTGTTACCATCCTTGTTGATGTAATTGGTATTGGAATTATTATACCTGTTGTTCCATCATTAATAGAAAATCTTACCGGAGAAGGTTTAAGTGTAGCCGCTAAATATGGTGGTTATTTAATGGTTGCTTTTGCAGCAATGCAATTTTTCTTTGCTCCAATTATGGGCGAATTGAGTGATAAGTTCGGGAGAAGACCTATTCTTTTAATTTCATTATTTGGTTTAGGAATTGATTATGTTTTTCATGCCTTTGCTCCTACCATTGGATGGTTATTTGTCGGAAGAATTTTAGCGGGAATTTGCGGAGCAAGTTTTACAGTTGCAAATGCTTACATAGCAGATGTAAGCACTAAAGAAAATAGAGCAAAAAACTTTGGATTAGTGGGTGCAGCTTTCGGATTAGGTTTCATCATCGGGCTTGTAATTGGTGGGATTGCTGCAAAATGGGGAGTTCAAATGCCTTTTTTAGTTGCCGCAAGTTTAACCTTACTTAACTTTTTGTTTGGACTCTTTTTTGTTCCTGAATCTCTTCCTAAAGAAAAAAGAAGACCTATTAATTTCAAAAAAATGATTCCGGGAAAATCGCTTCTACAATTGGGAACTTTTGCAGCACTGGGAGGCTTATTGTTTGCTTTTTTCCTGGCTAATTTAGCCGGACAGTCACTACCTGCTACCTGGTCCTATTTCACTATGGAAATGTTTGATTGGACAGAGGCTGAAGTTGGTTACAGTTTAGGTGTAGTGGGATTATTAGTCGCTATCGTTCAGGCAGGTTTAGTGGGGAAAATCGTAAAGAAATTCGGAACTAAAAAAACGATTTTAGGCGGTTTTGTTTTATGGAGTATTGGTATGGCACTATATGCTGTTGCAGTTAAAGGTTGGATGCTTTACCTATTTACACTTCCTTATGTTTTAGGAGGAATTGCAGGACCAACACTACAAGGATTAATGTCTAACCAAGTTGAAGATAATGAACAAGGTATTTTACAAGGAACCATAGCCAGCATGACAAGTATTACAACTATTCTGGGGCCGCTCATTAGTACAGGATTGTTTTACTACTTCACCGGAGAAAATAAAATTTTCTATTTTCCGGGAGCACCTTATGCTATGGGTGCGGTATTTTTAATTACAGCCTGTTTTTTTGCTTACTTTTCGTTAAAAAAAATGCCTAGAGTTTAGGATTGTTTTTATGTCGTTTTCCGTCTCGTTCGGTTTTATTCAATAGATTTTTTGTCAGTTCTCTTTCCAAATCAATTCCTGTTTGATTTGCTAAACACATTAACACAAACAATACATCGGCCATTTCTTGCCCCAAATCTTTTTGTTTATCCGATTCTTTTTCAGATTGTTCGCCATATCTTCTAGCTATAATACGAGCCACTTCCCCTACTTCTTCGGTAAGCATTGCCATATTTGTTAACTCATTAAAGTATCTTACTCCAACTGTTTTTATCCAAATATCTACTTTTTGTTGTGCTTCAGTTATTGTCATCTTTTAATAATTTTTCTTCAATAGTGTTAAAATCACAATCTTGTAATTTATAATGAAAAATTGAATCGTTTAACTCTAAAATTTCCAAAGAATAATCCTTTCCTTTTCCAAAATCAAAGTAAATGGCTTTACCGTCTAATATAACCTCATAAGTTGTTTTATAGCCATTAACATTGATTTTATCTTTCTCTGAAAAAATTAGAAAAAGTGAGTCAGGGTTATGTTGAATTTCTTGATTAATGAATCTTTCTTTTAGTTCCCACTTTCCTTCAAGTTTAGTTGAAATCGTTTCCTCTTTTTTACATGAGTAAAGCAATAAACTTGCTAAAATATAAACTATAGCTATTCTCATTCTTTATTTTTAGAATCAATGATAATAGTTACCGGTCCATCATTAATAATTCTTACTTTCATATCCGCACCAAACTCTCCTGTCTCAATATTTAGATTAGATTCTTTCATTTTAGTTATAAACTTTTCGTAAAGTGGAATGGCAACTTCCGGCTTAGCCGCTTTAATAAACGAAGGTCTATTACCCTTTTTTGTAGATGCGTGTAAAGTAAATTGACTAACTATTAATAACTCTCCTTTTATATCTAACACACTCAAATTCATCAACCCTTTTTCATCACTAAAAATTCGCATATTTAATATCTTATTTGACAACCAATCAATGTCGTCCATAGAATCTGATTCTTCAACCCCAAGTAAAATCAATAAACCACTTCTTATAGAGCCAATGATTTTTTCATTTACCTCTACCTTACTTTCTTTTACTCTCTGTAAAACAGCTCTCAATTATCTATAATTTTCTTGTTCGTCTAAATAAATAGTTAGGTAATTTTCGTATCGAAAAAAAGCAATTTCACCATTTTCAACTGCCTCTTTTACTGCACAGTTTGGCTCATTAATATGTTTACAATTATGAAATTTACAGTTTGCCATAAACTTTCTGAATTCAGGAAAATAGCCGGCTAAGTCTTCTTTTTCAATATCATCAATCAACCCAAATCCTTTTATTCCGGGAGTATCTATTACAAAACCGCCAAAGCTTAATGGAAACATTTCCGCAAAAGTAGTGGTATGCTTTCCACTTTGATTATAGTCTGAAATTTCAGATGTTTTCAAGCCTAAACCCGGCTCTATTTTATTGATAAAACTTGATTTCCCCACCCCTGAATTTCCGGTTAAAAGAGAAGTTTTATCTTTTAATAATTTTTTAAATCTATCTGTATCATCTTTCTCAATATATGTTTCAAAGCATTGATAACCTAAGTCACTATAAACCGATTTTAATTCATTCAATTGTTCCATTTCTTTTTTTCCATAAATATCAATCTTATTAAAAATAATGATTGCCGGAACATGAAACATTTCCGTTGTAAGCAAAAACCTATCAATAAAACGGGTAAAGGTTTTCGGCTGTTTCAATGTAACTATAATTATTGCCTGATCTAAATTTGAAGCAATTATATGTTTCCGTTTAGATAAGTTGGTAGATTTCCTGACAATATAATTTTTTCGCTCTTGTATTTTTGTAATTACCCATTCGCCATTTCTTTCATCTATCTCCACCCAATCTCCCACCGCCACAGGATTTGTTGCATCTATGTCGTCCAGTCTTATTTTGCCAACAACCCTGCATTTAAGCATTTCATTATTCGCAAAAACATTATACCAGCTACCGGTAGATTTAATTACAACACCTTTCATTAAATAGATGACTTTCTTTAAGATTAAAGTTTTCAAAAATAACTACATTCGTCACATAAATAAAGATAATGTCTATTTCCGTTAAAAATATTACCAAAATTTATGGAGAGCAAAAGGCTCTTGACAATGTTTCTTTTAGCATAAAAACGGGAGAAATAGTAGGTTTTTTAGGCCCTAACGGAGCCGGAAAATCCACCATGATGAAAATTTTAACAGGATTTATTCCGCAAACCGAAGGAGAAGCAGAAGTCTGTGGCTTTAATGTAAAGACGCATTCAATGGATGTTAGAAAAAAAATTGGCTACCTACCTGAGCATAACCCGCTATATCTGGATATGTTTGTAAAAGAATATCTTGCTTTTGTAGCCGGGCTCTACGGAACACCAAATGCTAATGATAGAATTAACGAAATGATTTCAATAGTTGGGTTAGACGTTGAGCAAAATAAAAAGATAGGGCAACTATCTAAAGGCTATCGACAGAGAGTGGGCTTAGCGCAAGCGCTCATCCACAATCCGGAAGTTTTAATATTAGACGAACCTACAACAGGTCTTGACCCTAACCAGTTAAGTGAAATTAGGGAATTGATTAGAGAAATTGGTAAAGAAAAAACCATTATGCTTTCTACCCATATTATGCAGGAAGTAGAAGCAATATGTGATAGAATTATTATCATCAATAAAGGTAAAATAGCTGCTGATGAATCGGCAATTAATATTAAACAAAAAACTAATTCAAAAGCAACAGTCATTACTATAGAATTTGATAAAAAAGTTGAATCAACATTTTTTGATACGATTTCTAACATAAGTGAGGTAAAACCACTAAATATTAATTCATGGAAAATAATTTGTAAAACAAATGATGATATCCGAAATGAGTTATTCAAAAAAGCCGTTGACAACAATTTAACCATACTTACTGTACAGAAGGAAGAGCAAAGGCTTGAAGATATATTTAAGGATCTAACAAAGTAAGATTCCAATTATATCCTTTAAAAAAGTAGATTTTTACATTTTTTAATCATAATATTGTGATTACAACTAAATTTAATGTTATGAAAAAACTATTTATATTATCATCTGTTGCTATATTTTTAGGGCTTTTTACTCAAAGCTGTAAAAAAGTAAAAGACGGATGTACAGCTCCAACTGCATGTAACTATGATGCAGAGGCAAACAATGACGACAGGTCTTGTGTATTTGCTAAAACATGGTATAGAGATAAAGATGGAGATGGAAAAGGAACTCCAAATGAATCTGAAGTTTCTTGTACACAACCGGAAGGTTTTGTAGATAATAGAATTGATGATAACGATTTAAATGTTCTTGCCAGACAAAGAGCTATTTTTATATATAGAGGTGCTACTTGGTGTCCTCCTTGTGGTGCTTATGGCGACCCAACTAAAGAACATGTTAGCAGCACTTATGGAAGTGATTGTATCATTCTTTCAACTCAATCAAATGATGATATAACTTCAAGTGGAGAGTTTGGTTACACATTTGGCGGTGAATACATGAGCTTTGTTGGTTCAACAGGTATCCCTCATGGATTTTGGTTAGGTCAAGACTACCCAATGGTTGACAGAGGTTTTTATTCTGACCCAAATGCAAACAACAGTGCTGCTGATGGTGACATTACAGCTATAATGGGAAACACTCCAACAGTTGGCGTTACAGCTGAAGCAAGAATTGAGGGTGGTAATATTATCATAGATACTAAAGCTGAATTTTATGCTGCTGCTGGTCAACGTTACATTTCGGTATTTGTAAACGAAAATAATGTTTTAGCTGATCAAGCACATAGTGTAAGTGGAACTGTTCCAAATGCACCACACCATCATATTTTAAGAGCTACGGCAACTAACAGCGCAAGTGCAACTTTAGGACTTGAATCAATGGGTACTTCATTTGCTGCAGGTGAAGAGTTTGTTAAATCATACTCCATTCCTTTAAGCTCAGGTTGGAGTTCAGGCAACCTTGAAGCAGTGGTAATGATATGGAGCTCAACTCAGCCTGACGGAATTCTTAACGCATTTGTAATTCCGGTTAGTCAATAATAAAATATTAAACTATTCTTTTTTTAAAGGGAACTACAATTAGTTCCCTTTTTTATTTAAAGTAATTCTCATTAAAAGTTTTTGAAATCTATTTATTTTCTAATTTTAGCCTTCCAAAATATTTAA
>ERZ869936.1244-NODE-1244-length-19027-cov-53.554027_pt1 | contig 19027 bp, 19 predicted proteins | sample MGYA00520876_ERZ869936 | MGnify/ENA primary metagenome ERZ869936 (study PRJEB32218, sample SAMN09650985) | biofilter metagenome | isolation source: enrty point of leading RO module | place: Saudi Arabia: Thuwal, RO plant located on Red Sea | collected 2016-02-17...
ATGAGTACTGAGAAATGAGTACTGAGAAATGAGTACTGAGAAATGAGTACTGAGAAATGAGTAATTAGAGATGAGGATGAATTATCTTTTTCTCAGCACTCAGCACTCAGCACTCAGCACTCAGCACTCAGCACTCAGCACTCAGCACTCAGTCCTCAGTCCTTGAGATATGTTTCCCCTAGGTGACGACAACTCCGAGCTCATAATCACCCCATGGGTGAACTACATCTTCATCGGAGTGAACATCCTCGTGTTCGTGTTCCTTCAGGGGCTCGGCGGGAACGATGGGTTCACAATGGCGTTCTCGCTTATCCCAAAGGAGATCATTGACGGTGTCGATCTAGCGGGGATGCAGGTCATCGAGGTCGGGAATCAGACGGCCCGACTCAACCACGTCGATACTCCGCTTCCTGTTTACTTCAACTTCCTCAGCTCGATGTTCATGCACGGCGACATAATGCATATCGCAGGCAATATGCTGTTTCTTTGGATATTCGGGGACAATATCGAGAACCTGATCGGACATATCCGTTTCGCCCTGTTTTACCTGCTTTGCGGTTTCGCCGCCGCGCTTGTGCAAGTCGCGCTTTCACCCGATTCGATAATCCCGATGCTGGGAGCGTCAGGCGCGATCTCGGGCGTACTGGGAGGCTACGTTCTTCTGTTCCCGCAAAAACGGGTCAAGGCTCTGCTCTTCCGTGTTTACACCACAGTGCCGGCTTATATAGCTCTGGGATTCTGGATCGGTTATCAGCTGATTCTCGGCTTTTTTACTCCGGCCGGCACTGGCGGCGTGGCCTACGGCGCTCACATCGGCGGATTCGTCGCGGGTCTGGCTTTGGTCAAGATCTTTGCGATCGGGAAGAGCGCGAGAGGGCACGCTCTCCCGTGAGTTGACTGGCCCGCCAGCAATCGGAACCCGGAGCGCCAGCGACGGGCATTACCAGAAGCAATTATCGCAAGCGGCCCGCAGCCAATCGGAACCCGGAGCGCAAGCGACGGGCATTACCAGAAGCAATTAACGCAAGCGGCCCGCCTGCAATCGGAACCCGGAGCGCAAGCGACGGGCATAACCAGAAGCGAAAGTGTCAGTAGCCCGCGCGCAAGCAAGGGCGAGAATCAGGACTGAGATAAGACGGTGACTCTGATCGAATGATCCGATTCTCTTCCTCAGTCCTCAGTCCTTGATTACGGCCGTCGCTTGCACTCCTGGTTCCGATCGCCTCACTCCTTAACCTTATCCTCAAGCTCTTTCGCATGCCGTTCGAAGTATTCACGGTTCGGAAGATCGAATTCTCTCGCTAGTGTCGCTGCTTTCCTAGCCGAAGCGGCGGCTTCCTTTAGGTCGCCTTTCTTTTCGAGTCCATCAGCGAGACTGTCCCAGGCATTCGCTGAATACTGATTCTCTCTGACATTGCGCCGAAAGAACTTGATCGCCTCATCTGTCTTGTCCCGCGACAGCGCCTCGTAACCGAAAGTATTGATCACGCTTTCCGGTACCGGAAGCGTCCATCCGACTTTTTCCGAAATCTTACTGAAGTGCTCTTCAGCATTCTTGAACCCTTTCGGAACCTCGTCATTGTGAAAGTGATATCCCGCATATAGACTTCGCAAAGCATCGATCTGCGCCAGCAGAGCCATTCCCGAATGCGTCTCTCCGGGAAACGGCCTTTCGAACCAACGAAAGCCGTTTGGCGATTTCGTCCTTAGAGTCGCTACTAGCGTCTCGTAATCCTGCAACGGCTTGCCGAAGTCATCTGATCTCGCGACGTACAGGAATGAGTTCAACGCGGCCGTATTCTCAAATGATGCCTTAAGAGTTCGCTGAGGAAGGTTGTCATCCCAGTCGAGGCTCGGAGCAAGAGCATTGTACGCTTTGAAAAGTGCCGGTTCTTCGGTAAGGCAATACAGCACGAACTGCCCGGCCGCCGAATGTCCCGAAAGGACACGGAAACCGTCGGTCCGGTAAGTACTCTCGATCTTTGGGATCATCTCAGACGAGAGAAACTTCTTGAAGTTTTTTGCTCCTCCTCCGCCGATCCAAACCTCAGGCCAGTCGGATTGGGTATAGTCACGGACACGGACCGTGCTTCTGATGCCGACGACGATCATTTCCGGAATCTCGGTGTTGCGCATGAGGAAGCCCGCGGAAACGGCAGTATGAAGAAACTGTGATTCGCCGTCCAGGACGTAGAGAACAGGGTAACTCCTGTCTTTTGCCCAAGCGTAGCTGTCCGGAACGAAAACGTCGTAAGTCCTGTCTTCATCCAGCACCGAAGAACGGATCGTGAATGTGTCGCCGACGGAAACCTGAGTGAACACCGAAACGGTAAACGGGAATAATGTGAGAAGCACAGTCAATGCAGACCGAATAGACAATTTGATCATCTTTCCTCACTTTTGCCCTCTGCAGGGCCAATGAAAGCCAGGACTAGCACTTGGTGACTGCCGGATCTTTGTCCCGCGGCGCAGACGAGTACTAGACCTAAACAATCTTCTGGATGAGGCCTCAACGGTAATCCGCCGAGAGCCAAGCTCGCTCAATGTGCCGGAATTCAGGACAGGGAGTAACTTGCCAATGAGACAGGAAAGAAAATACTGAGGACGGAGAGAGAAGAAGTTGCCTCTGATCGAACGATCCGATTCACATCCTCAGTCCTCAGTCCTCAGTCCTTTCCTAACCCCGTCGCTTGCGCTCCGGCTTCCGAATTCCAAACGCTTCTCTACAATACGATCTGCTGAGACGATTCGATATCCGGATTCGCCGAAACGTATTCCGAAACACGGACCGATACCTTCAGATAAGTAGCCGGTATCGAGGTCCTTCCGTTCTCGCTTCGGTTCTGCGAATTGGCCATCTCTACCAACTCTCTGTGAAGATCGTCTTCTTTGCCAAGTTCCCTTGCTGCTTCATATGCGTTCATCGTTGGGCCGTACCAGGTCCTCAACGAATCGATGAAGTCCTCCGGTGTTTTTTCGTCCGAAACGAAGGTAAACACGCCTTTCTCGGTCGAGATATTGCTTACCGGCACACCGGCAGCCTGAAAACGCTCAACGATCTGAGCTTCGACGCCCCACAGCATCGGGCTGACAAAGCCTACAGGCGGCGGAGGCGTATATGAAGCACCGATCTGAAGCAGTAGCGATACAAACGAAGTTTTGTCGCCCGGGATCCAGTTTCCCATAACGACCTTCCCGCCCGGCTTAGTGACACGGACCATCTCCTTTGCGACCGCGACGGGATCCGGCGCGAACATAGCTCCAAAGCAAGAGTGCGTCAGGTCGAATGTGTCGTCAGGAATGTCTTTCAGATCACAGGCATCGCCTTCCTGAAAGCGTATGTTCGTCAGTCCGGCTTGTGCAGCGCGGCGGTTACCGGCGGCGACAAGATTGCTGGCGATGTCGACTCCGAGAACTTCGGCACCGAGTTCAGCGATCGGGATAGCGGTCGTGCCGTCTCCGCAACCGAGTTCAAGCACCTTCATACCGGGCTTGATGCCCAGACCTTCGGCGACCTCGCGGCCGGCGTCCCTCATATAAGCGGCTATTTCTGAAAAGTTTCCCTTTTCCCAAAGTGCTTTATTAGCGTTCATAATGTCTCCTTACTAAGATCGATGAATTATGGAAATTGATTCCATATTGAGAAGCGGAAAAGGTGTAAAGAATGGGACAACGAGTTGCAGGGGTCAGGGAACAGGGATCAAGGTACAGTGACCGATGACCTAGTCGCGGGGATCAGGTGTCGCATAAGGATCTGAGATGTGGAATCTTATATTTGAAATCGCGTAGCGCTCCGGAAGTTGGCCAAGGGCCGACCGCCGATCTCACTCCTTACACATCTCGATCGCACTGCTCATCAGCGAATAGAATTCTTCAGCCTTCTCCTTTTCGTCAAACGTGAAAGTGATCTCGTCGCCATTCATCGACTCGGCCCCGTCACCATACGCCGGACTGCTGACCTCGATGTACATACGCCCCTCAAGGAACCATCTGGCGCCAGTGATCGTCGGGATGAAAAAGAATTTTTTGCGTTGTTTGAATTCCGTTCGCCAGGTTCCGAGTCGCTGGCCTTCGTCAGCCTTCTTGGTGTGTCGAAAAGGTCGCTTGTTCGGCTTGATCCGGTACAAAGGAATCGATAGATCACCGACGAACACTGCGTTCTGATCAACATTTCCGCGAAACGCCTGAAGATTCCCGTCAGCCAGACTTGGATAGCCGGTGGTGAAGTCGAGGAGCGAGATCCCGGGATTCCTTATTGTCAACCTGCATTTCTCGATTCGCTCGAATCGGAACCCTTGGGCGAAGATCGCATGCTGGTAATAACTCGTGGCAGTGGTCGGAATCTCATCTTCAGGAGGGGAGGTGACGTTCGACTCGAGACCTACCCTCGCCAGCGGAAGCGTCTCATCCAGTTCTGAAAGGACCTCTTCGACCGACTTTTTGTCTTCCGAAAAGACTTTGGTCTGGCCGGTCGCTGTTACCGGCAGGATAACGGTTAGCGCGAGGCCCACCAAAGCTTGTGCCCATTTTTGAGCTTCTCTCTTGATCATTTTTTTCCCGTCCCTGTGCACCAGATCTCGGCTCGTGTATTAGAAGAGCGGTAAAGTACTGCCGGTTAGATGACACGATTATGCGGGATGAAAGATTAAGGCACAATAAATATTCTAGACAATAAGCAGCTTTGAGATCCGGGATCTGTAATCTGATTAGAAATCTTGAACTTGGAATCTGAAACTCGAGGGCGAGCTAAATGCGAACTGCCGCATTCCCGTTCAGGCCTGAGGATTCAGTGCTGAACGGGTCGGCGGCAGTCACTATCTCGGATCAGTTGCTATTCTGTTACGAACTCGTTGATCTCACTCTCAAAGAACACCGCGTTGCCGCTGGTAGCGCCAAGCCTCAGCTCCTTGAGCTCTTTGTATTCTTCAGAGTCGTACCATTTCCTGCTCGCCTCAAGCGTAGGAAACCTGAGAAGTACGGGAAACACTGGTTCCCACTTGCCCTCAACAACCTCGCTCTTGCCTCCCACGATCAGATACTCTCCGTCGAATTTATCTACCGTTTCACGGACACGGCTCCTGTACTCTTCAAGTGCCGGGCCATTCGAGATCTCTCGCATATCAAGAAAAAAGTAACCTGCCATATTAGTCCTCCCGGCTTGCTGCAACCCCGGGTCGGGCTCGCGGCAGCCAATGTGATAATTCCGGCAATGTACCAGTGATGGATCATTGCCGTTCATTCTCTAACGCGGGAACTCGACGGGGAATGGATCAGGAGAAGTAGAAGAGGGAGAAAGGAATATTTATCAGAGTGATTCCGAGGTGTTGGCTCTAGGTTCTAAGACCTGAGCATCTGCTCCATTTGGCCGCCGAACCTCACCAACTCGACCTTTGATGACGAAGGCTGATTCAGTAGATCTGATCTTCCGGATAATCCCACCCTGTTAACTTCAAGAACTCGATACCCAAGTTCTTTACGTTCTTTTCGGAAGGAGTGCGAAAGGTCACAGCCTTGTATCGGTCGTCTTTTACAGATTCGAAGAGCCAGACAGAGCCATCCAGATGCGTTCTAGTCTCGTTGACCTCCTTTCTAGTAAGCGTTCTTGACCAGATATCGGCCTTGTTCATCAAGCTGATGAGGGTATCTAGTTGACCCTGAGTGATCTCCGCTCTTTTTCGTCTCTGCCGTCCGATGGCTGAGATCTCTCCCGGCTCCTGCTCGACGGCATCCAGGATTATCTTATTTTTCGATTGTGATATCCGGACCGCGACCGAACTGTGAAAAGAACGATGGATCAGGAAGCGAAACGCTGTCTCCTGTTTCCCACACGAAAGTGAGTGCTCTCCCATCGTTTCAAGGAATACGTGCGGGATAATTTTCAGGAAGTGTTCCTCGGCAGGGTCTTCGGCAAAGAGCCCTCCTTTCGGGATGTAGTAATCCCAGGCAGTTTTCTCCGGGCAATCGGCTCTTACTTCCTGGGCGCTGCACAACGGAGCTGCAAAAAGAAGTGCAGCAGTGAGGCTTAAGGTGAAAAAAGTAATGCGCAGCGGAATCATTGTCCTAGAAGATATCACGCAGTGCGATGACAAGGGCAAGATTCAAGCGAGTCCACTGGCAAGTGATTCGCACGCAAAAATTGAGGTAGCCCTCCCCCTCGGTCGGGCTTCAGACACCTGACACCTGATCCATGTCACCTGATCAAACGTGCTGATCGATCAGGATCGTGTTTCCGTCGGGGTCTGTGACCATAAAGCTGGCCGGGCCGGATTCGGTCTCGATTTCGTCGCCCGAATCGATCCCCTTCTCTTTCAGAGAGCTTTGGATCTCTCTTGCGTCCGTGAATGACTCCAGATTCTGGGCATCCTGATCCCAGCCGGGATTAAAGGTCAATATGTTGTTCTCAAACATTCCCTGGAAAAGGCCTATGTTGGTCTTTCCGTTCTTCATTATCAGCCATCCCTGGTCCTCGTCCCCGTGAAACTTCTCAAATCCAAGATTCTCGTAAAACTTTTTTGATGCCTGCAGGTCCTTGACCGCGAGGCTCACCGAAAAACAACCTAATTTCATAACTTCTCCTTAATTAAGCACTGGGACAGAGATGAACACGGATGAATATGATTGTGGCCTTTCGATTCGGTTCGTCGTTACTCGCCGAATCCAAATTCATCTGTGTTTATCTGTGTCCTTTCTGATTTGGCTTTACAGGGAGGCAGAGTTCGAGATCGAACCGCTCCCAATTCAGCACGTTTTCCTTATCCAAAAAGATCTCGATGCCCGGCGAATGCTCGGGTTCATATTCGCTTTCCACCAGCCACGTCGAGAACAGATAGTTCGTCGCCGTTGCCATTCGCTTCAGATCTCCCGAGACAGAGGTGACGGCGTAATCCATCTCCGGCATCGTCATCAGCGAGATCTCGGAATCGAGTTCACGTGGTGTGTCATCCGGGACGGTCAGGCAAGCCTCGTATCTGTACTTCTCACGAGGCGTGACCATCGGATCGTCGAGCGACATACCGAAGACCGTTGCCTGTTCCCAGAGCCCATTCGACCGTGCCCAGTCCATCAGTGCGCGGTAAGCGTTCGGAACCCTTTCTTCCTCGTATCCGCCGATGACCCTTATAAACGCTACCCGCCGTTCGGGGAAGCGCCTGATCTCGACGGGGAAGTTCTCTCGAAGCTCCTCGCCGGACATGGGGATAAGATACTCGGCCATCGGGAACAATTCTTTGCGAATCTTGCTGTTTTCGATCTCTACGCCGTTTCGATACTCTCGAGGCGATATGCCGAAGTACTGCCTGAACCCTCGGGAAAAGGTAGATGAAGAAGAGAATCCGCAGTCGAAGGCTATGTCCGTCAGAGAATCTTTCGAGTATCTGAGAAGACGAGCCGCTTTCTCAAGGCGAAGGCGATTCGTAAACTGGTTGACGGTCTCGCCGGTGACTGTCGTGAAGATGCGGTGAAAATGATACGGAGAGAAATGCGCGACGTCTGCGAGGTCATCGAGGGAAGGCGATTCGTCAAGGTGCTCGCGGAGGTAATTCGTAACCCTGTCAATCCGGTCGGTGTAGGTTGTGGAAGGACTCATGGATCAGGGATCAGGTACCAGGTGTCAGGGATCAGGGATCAGGGATTAAGGATCAAGGATCAAGGATCAAGGATCAGGGATCAGGTGTCGATCGCAGCGCACTAATCCCGCGTGCAATCGGAACCCGGAGCGCCAGCGACGGGCATAATCGGAAGCGAAGTCGGAGCGCACGCGTCCCGCGTGCAGTGAGCGAAGCGAATAGATCTTCTGCCTCGTCACTTCGGATCGAACGACATCACGTAGTCGTAACTCTCGTTAAGTAGATCGGCGAGTCGGGCGGGATCATCCCAGATGCTATCGGGCATCAGGACATACCCCTTCATTGTCGCTCCGTATGATCTGAAATAGTCGCTGCCCAGCTCCTCGATATACTTCTCCTGCACTTCTTTCGAGAACCGTATTCCGAGCTCGCCATCCTTGTTCAGCTGCGAGAACATATGCCCGTTGGCGGACGTGTACGGCATCGTCTTGCCTTTCCGCTCGAACCTCGGACAGCTTTCGACGACAGTGTCGTAGATCTTTAATCTCTCTTCTCTGATACTCATACGAAATCCATCTGTTTCACACTGGCACCGCTACGCGGCTAGACATTCTTGAGGTGCACTCTACCGTGGCCTGAAGGCCACGGCTAAGATACGGCATCGCTACGCGATTGTGCCCCTCGATCTCAGTGCGCCCGGCTAAGATATGGCATCGCTACGCGACCCTGTAATCAAGAAGCTTCGCGCCTCGGCGACTTGCGGTTGCTTCCAGGGGCGCCCGCTAGTTCAGCTTTGAGAGCAAGAACAGTTTGCTTTGGGGATTTGGAAGATAGTTCTCGAAGAACGCCTCGCCGTATTCTTCCAGTCCCTCCGGGCTAATGAATGGATCGCGCCATTTGGGTTCGAATCCCTGCTCTCTCGCGATTTCGTTCAGGAACCCCCGGTGCCAGCGCCTGAGCCCGATAGTGATCTCACGCTCTTTCTCCAGGCCGCCGGGATGGAACGTCATCGTTGCACCGTTCTCTTCAGGAGCGGCTGAGAAGTAGTATGCAAACTTGGTCTTCGAATCTTCCGGATCGTGCCTCGTTAGATCAAATTCGGGGTTGGCGACCATCGTGATGAATCGGCCGTTTTCTTTGAGCAGGTCGTGAACCTTTTTCAAGACACCCGCGATCTCCTCACGGTTCTCCAGATAATGAAGCAGGTGGATCGCCGTGATCACATCAAAGTCGTAGTTAAGGTCAAGATCGGATGCGTCGCACGCAAAGTATTGAATTCCCAAAGGCTTAGCCTCTTCAACGGCTCGTGCTTTCTCGATCTGCTTGGGCGAGAGATCGATTCCGACGACCTGATCAGCTCCGCATTCCTGCTTGAACCGCCGCGTGTAGAACCCGTCGCCGCAGGCGAGGTCCAGGAGAGCCTTTTCGCGGATATCGCCTAGAGCCCTGAAGATTACGGGGTCCTGGCAATGGCGATGGTATAGGGCCATGTTCGCCATTCCTTCTTCATAGATCCCTTCAGCCTGGGCCTGGTCGAAATCTTCCTGGGTTTTTGAATGTCTCGGCTTCTCTTCCATTTCCTTCAAGGACGAACCCCATGAACTTGGGCGAGGCGAACTAGCGATTCAGGCCAAATTCATTTATATCCATCGTGAAGGCCTTGTCATCGGTCAATACGAGACGGTTGTTGTTGTCGTACTTGTACTTGAGCTCTTTGATATTGACCGACTCAGAAATGACGTTCACGATATAGCCCGCGGAACCGATGTCGAGAATCCTGGTTCGCTGATCTTCTCTTTGGACGAAAATATTCTTCGTGGAATCATACACGATCGCGTTTCCGACGAGCCTGACGATCGAGCCTTCTATTTCTTGTACGACGCCTAGAAAGTGTCTGCGCAGGTCCGTTTCAAATGCCCGCCTGTTGATAACGTGGATAGACTCACCCTTCTTAAGTACCATCTAGTTCGTTCTCCTAAAATTTATTCGATTGAGCATTTTCTCAGAGGTGCCGCCGCTACGCGGCTGGAATGGCGTTCTTATCGATGACCGTGGCCTGAAGTCCACGGCTAAGATACCGCATCGCTACGCGATGGTGACTCTCGATCTCAGCGCGCCCGGCTGAAATACAGCATCGCTAAGCGACGCTCAGACCTCAGTCCTTTTCTCTCAGCATTTTTGATTATGCCCGTCGCTGGCGCTCCGGGTTCGGATTGCACACGGGATGCGTGCGCTCCGATGCGACGTGATCTTTGCGGCGAACACGCGTTTTGCCGTGCTAATTAGAACTCTTGGTGCACCCCGATTCTTCCACAAACGCCGCGAGCTCGCTTTTGTCCCGTTTGGCGATCAGTTCGTCGACGCCTTTATATTTAGCGTTCGACTTCTCCGTCACCATCGCTTCATAGGCCCGAAGCATGCTCTCGAGCCCGGCCAGTTGGGCGGCTGCCTCGTCGTCCTTTTGTTCGGGATTAGAAAGCTTGAAGGAAGCCATTCCGAACGCGTACTGGGCCATCAGCTCGCTGCCGTACTTGTTCTTCTTTTCGGTCACTCCTTTGAGCACATCCGAACAAAGGGTGACTGAGACGTCATCGGTCTCGATCACGTACTGCATTGCCGCCGAGCGCAGGTCTTTGGCGGTCTTATCAAACGGCTTTGTTTCCAGGAATTTTGTGGCGTTTATCAGTGCCGCCTTGTTGTCCTGGGCGGTTGTCGCTGCAACAAAAACAGGGATAAGAGCCAGAACGAAAAGAATAGGGAAAAGCTTCTTCATATGTACCTCTCCTGAACGGGAATCGGATATTTGCGGGATTATACAACGAGTCCGTAGCGAGCTGGCTGAGATTCGCTGATCAAGACACGATGGACGGACCTATCAACGCCGCTACGTGGTTGGAATGGGGTTCTTATCGATGACAGTGGCCTGAAGGCCACGGCTAAGATACGGCATCGCTACGAGCCGCACCGCGGCCTTAGCGGGTAAGCCGGGCGCTTCCGCGCACTTTCCTTCTCGCGTCGCTGATGGAACCTCGTCTCGGGTTCTGATTGGGGTCTTGATCTATAGGTCTCCGAGGACCTTTTTCAGGGCGATCTCTTGACGAATGACGTGGCTGGCGCCAACTACCGCGAATACCCGTTCTCCTCGCGACGCAAGTTCAGCGATAGTCCGGATCATATGCTCGCCGCGGACCTCCCTGGAAACATCCCCCACCTTCTTCATAAGCGGAATCTCCTCGGTATCCGAAAGCTTGCGCCAGTCGGGTGCGTCAGGGAAAGTCTTTCTCCAGAAGTTATCGAGTTCCCCGATCGAAGTCAGGGATTCTTCCAGGCCTGGGGCGTCGATGCGTTTTTGAAGAAGATGGCGCGCCAGCGAATCGAGATCCCCTTCGTTTCCCTTCGCCTCGGAGGTAAACACGCGAAGGGTCATATAAGCTGCTACAAGGTCCGGATCAAAGTGCTTTAGAAGTCCCGCGACCTCTGATTCGTAAGAAGGCTCGAGCGAGTAAAGCGGCACGCCGGATCCGTAGGCGAGAATCCTGACAAGCTTTGATTCGCTGAGTTCTCCGGCCTCGGGGCGGGAGGCGAAGCGAAACATGCGCTCGCGTCCTTCGCAAAGTGCGACCGTCGGCTGAAACTCTTTCCAAAGTGCCTCGATCTTTGACAGTTGAGGATCAGACGCGTCAGACGTGTGCCGGATGCCTGCATACAAGATCTTGCCTTCGCCCATTTCAAAACGCCTGATGTAGGGAAACTCTCCGGTCTTATAGATGGCGTCGTGCTCTTCCCAAGGCCGAAGCTCTACAGCGCCGACTTCGACTCCGGGTTCGTATTGCGCCGGCCTAATGAGTACGAATGTGAGAGATATCCAGGCGGCGACGGCAAGCAGGGCCGCGACCGAAATGAGTCCGATGATTATTCGTTTGAGGAGTCGCATCTCGCTTCCCACCATCGATCAAGATTTTGAACAGACCGACTACGAACGTCGGGCGGGGGAAGTTCGGTGTAAATCGAGTTGCAGTGCCGTCGGCGACGGAGCCGTGCAGCTTCTCGAATCCCACGGCGTACCTTGCTCCGAAGGAGCGAAGTGTCCGTAGAGATTGAAGTGGTTGGAGATTGGTTTTTCTTTGTTAGCAGTTGCCTTCAGGCCACGGCCAAGAAACAGCACCGCTACGCGATGTTCAGTCCCTTTCTGTTAATACTGATCTTCGCCCTTGCTCACGCGCGGGCTACTGACACTTTGCTTCTGATTATGCCCGTCGCTGGCGCTCCGGGTTCCGATTCGGGCATCGGAAAGGAAACCAACTCTCAAATCGCATAGTGACGGCAGACGTCGCAGATCATTCGGGATACCGATAGAGATGAAACTAAATCATCTTCTCCAGCCTAGATCGAAGTAATGGTCAAGACAAAGGGCCAAACCGGAGAAGGACATTTTGTCGCAGCCGGCTTTGGCACAAACCTCGTCAGTCAAACCGCCACGACTCCTAAAGAGGAGTTCCTTCCGCTTTTCGACCGTAGCGGCTTCTTCCCAACCGGTCCTTCTCTCAGCGCGAAAGAGAACTCGTTCGTTCTCCTTTCCCCAGTCCCAGTCGTCAACAACCCACAAGGTGCCACAATTGTTGCAGCGTCGTAGTGAAAGCCATTTACCTTCGTTAGTTTCCAGTATTTCGAGACCCTTAAGGAATCTCGGAGGACCTTGATCAAGAAAAAAGAAGTCCGGGAGGGTACTACAATCACAAGCCTCTTTCATCTTGGGTTATTAGATTCGGTCCTCAAGACCAATTCGCTCATTCAGCGCCGCCTCTACGCGGCTTATTGCTCGGTCACCGTGGCCTGAAGGCAACGGCTAAGATACCGCGTCGCTACGCGACGCGACGATCAGTGCTTTTGACTATGCCCGTCGCTGGCGCTCCGGGTTCCGAATCCTTGCTCTCCGGGGTTCCGATTGCACGCGGGACGCGCGCGGAGGCCTTAAACAGTCAACGTGAAACCGCCGTCCGGAGTGATCGTCTGTCCGGTGATGTAACTCGCATCCGACGAGCAAAGAAACACGATCGTACCTGCGATTTCTTCGGGTTCCGAAGCGCGCTTGAGGTGGACGCTAGTGGCAAGGACGTTGTCGAAGAGCTCATCACCGATAATGCCTCGTACGCGATGATGCATAGGTGTGTCGACAAACCCGGGGCACACGATGTTGACCCTTATTCCCTGCGGTGCGAACTCGGCGGACGCGCTTGTCGTCAATCCGACCTGACCGTGTTTCGAAGCTGCATACGCGGCCCCGCCTGCAAAACCGAGAAACGAATTCACCGACCCGACATTCACGATCGAGCCTCCGTTTCCGGCCCTGAGCATCGCTTCGGCCTCATACTTGATGCAGAGGTAGTTTCCTTTCAGATTAATATCCAGGACCCGGTCCCAATCATTCTCGTCAAGATCAACAATCGAAGAAATCTGTCCTTCGATCCCGGCGTTGTTTATCGCAAAATCGAGGCGACCAAAAGAATCGACCGTGTGCGTGACCATCCGCCTGACGTCTTCCGAGTTTGAAACATCGGTCTTAATACTGCTCGCTTCTCCCCCGCTTTCTTTGATGCCTTCGACCACTTCCTGAAGCTCTTGCTCGCGCCTGGCGGCGAGAACCACCTTCGCGCCTCTTGCTGCAAACAGCTCCGCCGTCGCACGTCCGATCCCGGCGCTTGCTCCTGTAATGAGAGCCACCTTGCCAGTCATCTCACCCATTTTTGATGTTCTCCCTCTCTCGATGTTACGGTGCATCGCACCGAATTCTTTAAGGCCCCACGCCGCTGCGCGTCTGGTGTTAGACAAACACCTGCGACCGAGGCCTGAAGGCCACAGCTTAGATACCGCATCGCTACGCGATGCGAACCCCAAATTTCATCATTGCGACTCCGCGCCTTTGCGGTTGATCTTCTCTGTTGTCCCTAACTGTAATCAAGCCAAGGGGTCGGCGCATCATGCCTTGAAAGCGTGATCTTTGTGTCCGATCTGAAAAGCGGCTCGCGGGAATCCAAAGCGTATTCAGCTGACAGTTTCGCAAGGTTAGGCTCATTCGATTTCTGCGAAAGATGCGCCAGAACGATGTCCCTCGCCGAACCGTCGTAGTCTTCAGAAAGCCACCTGGCAAGGTCTTCGTTCGAGATGTGGCCGGTGTCGGAAGAGATCCTTTGCTTCAGTTCCCAGCTGTAGATGGAGCACATACGGAGCATCTCGATCGAGTGGTTCGATTCCACTACGATCGCGTCACAACCCTTCAGTTTCTCTTTCATCAACGGCGTGAAATGGCCGAAGTCCATCAGTGTCGCGAGTCGAACGCCGCGGTTGTTTGCTACAAATCCGAAGTTGTCAGCCGCATCGTGAGGCACAGAGAATGGCTCGAAATCGATGTCGCCGATCGAAAAGCCGTGATCCGACTCAATGCTCTCAGAGGTGTCTTTCAGCGCATTCTTCCGCAGGCGGGTTTCCTTCTCCCCGTTAGCGCCGTTCTTTGGCCTTAGATACGAGTCTTTCGTCTTGTCAGATATGTATACGGGACATCGGACCGTATTGAGCAGGACGCGCAATCCCCCGGCGTGATCTGTGTGTTCGTGCGTGATCAGAATGCCGTCGAGCTTCTCAAAATCCTCGCCGACTTCGGCAAGTCTGAGCAGGATCTGCTTCGCGCTCAGTCCCGCATCCACCAAAACCCTTGTGTTTTCAGTAGTTATGAGGACCGAATTGCCGGTGGAGCCGCTTCCCAGGACGGTGAATCGCATAATGTTGAAGCTGGCAGAAAGAGTACCACAATACGGATCTATGCCGAAAGCGGCCTTCGAATGCGAAATCCCGAAAAATCAAGGCCAAAATGGCCTGACAAGGCTCCCGTCTCGGCTGTCTTAGCGCGTTAAAATAGTGTAAAATAGGCCTTTATTTCGCACATCACCAAAATCCACTTTTTATCCTTACATCCAGGGGAAAACAATTGGCAGAAGCAACTGGTTCAAAAGAGAATATCAAGCGAGAGACCGTCAAGTACGGAGCGGATTCGATCACCGTCCTTGAAGGCCGCGACGCGGTCCGAAAGCGGCCCGCTATGTATATCGGTTCGACCGGTGAGATCGGTCTTCATCACCTTGTCTACGAGGTCGTAGACAACTCGGTTGACGAAGCACTTGCGGGTTACTGCGACACGATCGAGGTGACGATTCATCTCGACAACTCAATCACGGTCGTCGACAACGGCCGCGGGATACCTGTCGACATTCACAAGAAGGAAGGCAGGTCAGCGGCAGAGGTCGTGATGACCGTTCTCCACGCTGGAGGAAAGTTCGATTCGAACTCCTACAAGGTTTCGGGAGGGCTTCACGGCGTGGGCGTATCCTGCGTCAACTTCCTTAGCGAATGGCTTAAGCTCGAGATCTGGCGCGACAATAAGACCTACGAACAGGATTACCGGCTTGGGATTCCTCAGGAGCCTATCAAGGCGGTTGGCAAGACGAAGAAACGCGGGACGAAGATCACCTTCAGGCCCGACGGTTCGATCTTTGATACGGAGGTCTACAGCTTCGAGAAGCTTTCTGAAAGACTTCGCGAGAAAGCGTTTCTCAACAAAGGGATCAGGATATCCATCAAAGACGAGCGCGGAGAAGAAGAACGAAGCCACGAGTTCTATTACAAGGGCGGGATCGCCGAATTCGTCAAGCATCTGAGCAAGAACAAAAGCCCGCTTCACGACAAGCCGATCTACTTCGAGCAGGTCGATGACGCGATCTCGATCGAGATCGCGATCCAATACAACGACGCATATGACGAAAAGGTCTACACGTTCGCCAACAACATCAATACCGTTGACGGCGGAACACACCTCTCAGGATTCCGTAGTGCGCTGACCCGCGTCGTGAACAATTACGCAAAGGAATCCGGCCTGCTAAAAAACTTCAAGGGCTCGTTGCAGGGTGACGACATCCGCGAAGGCATAATCGCGGTCGTGTCGGTCAAGATCCCTCAGCCGCAGTTCGAAGGACAGACGAAAGGAAAGCTGAATTCGCCGATCGACGGCGATGTCAGCTCATTCCTGTACGAAAAGCTCGGTGATTATTTTGAACGAAATCCCGCCGTGGCGAAGAAAATCGTCGGAAAGGCGGTTGATGCGGCGCGTGCCCGCGAAGCTGCGAGAAAAGCGCGTGAGATAGTCAGAAAGAGCGCTCTCGGTTCTTCGACGCTTCCAGGCAAGCTCGCTGACTGCCAGGAGAAGGATCCTGCACTTTCGGAAATTTACCTTGTTGAGGGCGACTCAGCCGGGGGATCGGCGAAACAGGGACGTGACAGGCGAAACCAGGCGGTCTTGCCCCTTAAAGGAAAGATCCTGAACGTCGAGAAAGCTAGATTCGACAAGATGCTGGGACACGGCGAGATCAAGGCGCTGATCACTGCTCTCGGGACCGGTATCGGAAAGGAAGATTTCGACATCGAGAAGCTCCGGTATCACAAGGTGATTCTGATGACCGACGCCGATGTCGACGGAAGCCACATCCGGACGCTCCTGCTCACGTTTTTCTACCGGCAGATGCCCGAACTGGTTGAAGCGGGTCACATCTACATCGCGCAGCCGCCGCTCTACAAGGTCAAACGCGGGCGTGCCGAGAAGTACATCAAGGACGAGGCCGAATTCTTCAGGTATTTGATGGGTCAGGCAGCTGACAACATCGAAGTGACTGCGGCAGGAAACCGGATCTCCGGCAGGGCGCTTGAGAAGGCGCTTCAGCAGACGGTCGACTACAGGAAGTTCTCATCGAGGCTCGCACGAAGGCTTGGAAGCGACGAGATCCTGCGGGATGTCATTCTGGACGCCTTCGCGGGTGAGAATGGAGTGCTGCATCAGAAGGGTGTCGGTCCGAGACGGGTTTTCGAACAGGTCGATCTGCTTTCGATAGTGGAAGCTGCGATCAGCGATGCCGGTTACGAAACCGAATTGACCTCCGATGAGGAACACGGACTTCAGTCGATAGAGATCGCATCCGGTACGGGAAGTCCGGTCGTCCTTGACTGGAATCTCGCGAGCTATGTCGAATTTTACCGGTCTATCGAGTTGAAGCAGGCGCTTGAAGAGAAGTTTCCCGCACCGTTCACTTTTACAAAGAAGGACGAGACAAAGGAGATCGAGGACCGGATCGAACTGTTGGATGAAGTGATCGGCGGGGCAAAGAAGGACATCTCGATCCAGCGTTACAAGGGTTTGGGCGAGATGAACCCCGAACAGCTCTGGGAAACGACGATGAATCCCGAGACCCGCGTTCTGCTTCAGGTCAGGATCGAGGACGCGATCGAGACGGACGAGATCTTTACGATCCTTATGGGAGATCAGGTCGAGCCCAGACGCCAGTTCATCGAGGATAACGCGCTTGAGGTTAAGAATCTCGATGTCTAGCGGTCAGTTCCGGGCTCCGAGTTCCAGATTCCAGGAAAAGAAGTACTGAGAACTAAGGACTGAGTTCAGCGTCGCGTCGGCGACAGCATTAGTTTAGCCGTGACCTTCAGGTCTCGACACGAGGTTCGATCACTCTTTAGAGCCGCTTCAATGGTGCACTTCACGGTCTTCTGAACAAACCGGCAGGGAGTTCCGATCGGTCCGGGCGTGCTCTGTCAGAAACCCTTTCACAGTGGGTACCGATGATCAGCCCGATCACTGCAGGATTAATTCTATTCGGACTTTGGGCAATCTTCTTCTTCGGAATTCCCGTAGTCATTTGGAGAGCAGCTTTCAGTACGGTAAGTGAAGGAGATAGTTTCTGGGGCGTGATCTCAAGACTGACCTTTTCCGCTGGCGTATTTCTCTTTTTGGCATTTCTTTCATTGCTCTTCACATTTCTAATCGTCGTGGGTCCGCACCCCAGGGAGTCCGGTGATTTTCTCGGTTTTTCTGATTTTCTCTATTGTCTGATCGCAGTCCTTGTGTTCGGTTTTTTCGGTTATATGAGTGCCGTCGTCGTGTCTGAGCGATTCGTTAACCCCTTTTCTCGAAGATTCTGGACCAATGAATATGAAGAAAGTTTTACCGACCACGACCTTTAGCGTCGTTCCGTCATTTGATACCTTAGGAACTATACTCAGACGTTCTTAAGGAGTTGAAATGAGTGAAGTACTGACAGCCGCCCGCCCTCTGGAGACCTATCTCGCGATGTCCGATGAGGAGATCGCCGAACGGATCGAGACCGCACGCGAAGAATTGGGCCCGAAGGTAGTGATTCTCGGCCATCATTACCAGCGCGATGACGTCATCCGCCACGCGGACCTCAACGGCGATTCCTATCAGCTCTCCGTTCTAGCATCGAAAACCGACGCACAGTTCATAGTCTTCTGTGGCGTCCATTTTATGGCGGAGTCGGCGGACATCCTCGGCAGGGAAGACCAGCGCGTGATCCTTCCCGATATGGGCGCGGGCTGCTCGATGGCCGATATGGCGAGCATCGATCAGGTCGAGGAGGCCTGGGAAGTGCTGACAGAGATCGGCGTTGTCGGCGGTGACGCTTCGGTAGCTCCGATCACGTATATGAACTCATCCGCCGCGATCAAGGCGTTCTGTGGCCGAAACGAGGGGGTCGTTTGTACTTCCTCAAATGCGACAAAGCTGTTCGATATCTACCTGAAGAACTTTGACAAGATGTTCTTCTTCCCTGACCAGCATCTGGGAAGAAACACTGGAGCAAAATTCGGGATCCCGCTCGACAAAATGGTTGTCTGGGATCCGCACAAGGAACTAGGAGGAAACACGGAAGAAGAGCTTCTGGACGCGAAGCTCATCCTCTGGCGCGGACACTGCTCGGTTCACGGCCGTTTCAAGGACTGGCACGTAGACAAGATCCGAGAAGAAGTGCCGGGCGTCAACGTGCTTGTGCATCCCGAATGCCTGTATGAGGTGGTCCAGAAGAGCGACTATAACGGGTCGACCTCGTACATCATCAAGACCGTTGAAGAAGCTCCTGCGGGATCGAAATGGGCGATCGGAACGGAAGTCAACCTCGTAAACCGGCTGGCAAAGAGGTTCCCCGACAAAGAGGTTCATCTTCTGGCGCCGGACCTTTGTATGTGCGCGACGATGTACAGGATCTCGCCTCAAAGCCTTGCCTGGTCGATGGAAAATCTTGTAGGTGGAACGGTTGTGAATGAGATAGCGGTCGAACCGGAGACCGCTGAATGGGCGAATGTGGCGCTTGAACGTATGATCTCGATGACGGAAGGGTAGAGAAAATTGGTTGGCGTTGGGAGACGTGAAGGTGTACTATTGTTAAAGGTTGTTAAACAACCTAACTTCTTCGAACTTTCAATAGCCTCACCGCTCCAATATCCTTAAAGACGCCAACGGCAAACCGGAACGCCAGCGACGGGCAATGAGAACCCGAAGTGCCAACGACGGGCAATGAGAACCCGGAGTGCCAGCGACGGGCAATGAGAACCCGGAGTGC
>ERZ869936.1245-NODE-1245-length-19015-cov-18.170939_pt1 | contig 19015 bp, 13 predicted proteins | sample MGYA00520876_ERZ869936 | MGnify/ENA primary metagenome ERZ869936 (study PRJEB32218, sample SAMN09650985) | biofilter metagenome | isolation source: enrty point of leading RO module | place: Saudi Arabia: Thuwal, RO plant located on Red Sea | collected 2016-02-17...
CGGACTGCATTGAAATCACCGCCGTCCTCCACGGCGCCCGCGATTGGCAGACGATGCTCGGTCGCGGCGAATTTGGCAACTGAAATTGCGGCTCATCACGGAGTGTCCTGACCAATGATCGCCCCTTCAATTCTCAACCGCCGCCGTCTCCTCAGGTCCACCGCCTGCGGATTCGGTTCGCTCGCGCTGGCCGGGCTGTGCGATGACGACGCGCGCGCGGCGAACCCGCTCGCGGCCCGGCAGCCGATGTTCACCCCGCGCGCGAAGCGGGTGATCTTCGTCTTCATGCAGGGGGGACCGAGTCACGTCGACACGTTCGACTACAAGCCCGCGCTCGAACAGCACCACGGAGAGAAGCTCCACTTCAAAGACGCACGAAAGATGGCCAAGACCGGCATGACCGGCGAAGAGACCGTGATGCAGTCGCTCTGGAAGTTCCGCCAATACGGCGAAACGGGGCACTGGGTCTCCGATCTTTTCCCGCACATCGCCCGGCACGTGGATGATTTATGCTTTGTGCACAGCATGCACACCAACGGCGTCGCCCACGGACCGGCGACATTGTTTCTCCATACCGGGTCGACGAGCCTGATCCGTCCCTCGATGGGCGCGTGGGTTTCCTACGGTCTGGGGGCCGAGAACCAGAACCTGCCCGGATTCGTGACGATCTGTCCCTCGTCGGCGAACGGGGGACCGCGCAACTACGCGAACGCCTTTCTCCCGGCCGTCTACCAGGGGACGGCCGTCGGCCGCGCGGGGCAACCGGCTGCGGAGATCGGAATCCGCCACGTCCGCAGCGACGCCCGAACGGCTGTCGAGCAACGGAGACAACTCGACTTGCTGCAGGCGCTCAACAGCGAGCAGATCGCCCAGCGATCCGGCAGCGACGAACTGGAAGCGGTCATCAACTCGTATGAACTGGCCTGGCGGATTCAGACCAATGCTCCGGGACTGTTCGACCTCTCCGGCGAAACGGCCGCCACGATGAGTCAGTACGGGATTGGCGAGAAGGAAACCGACGACTTCGGGCGGCAGTGTCTGCTGGCCCGGCGGATGGCGGAGCGCGGTGTTCGATTCATCCAGATCAATTACGCGGACAACGGTTCCAATCCGCGCTGGGACCAGCATTCCAAAATCGAGCAGCACGCGATCCACGCCAAAGCGACCGACAAACCGGTCGCCGGCCTCATTGCCGATCTGAAAGCGCGGGGATTGCTCGAAGACACACTGGTCTGGTGGGGCGGCGAGTTCGGCCGCAATCCCTTTTCGCAGGGAGCCGACGGCCGCGATCACAATCCCAAAGGATTCACGCATTTCTTCGCCGGCGGCGGCGTGAAGTCCGCCTTCTCGCACGGTCGGACCGACGAATTCGGCCACGAGGCGGTCGTCGACAAGGTCCACATGCACGACCTGCACGCCACGATCCTGCACCTGCTGGGCCTCGATCACGAGCGGCTGACCTACCGCTACGCCGGCCGCGATTTCCGACTGACTGACGTCGAAGGCCGGATCGTCGAGAACATTCTCGCGTGACAGCATGAGCCGGCCCGCGGTTTGCCGAGTTTTCCGAACAATTCGGCTGAGGTGTGTGTCCGTCCCGTTGCGAGCGCATTGACACACCCGGTCACTCGCACAAGAATCCGCGACGCGGAGGCTGTTCGCGTTCGGGGCGATTAGCTCAGTTGGCTAGAGCGCCACGTTTACACCGTGGATGTCGGGGGTTCGAGTCCCTCATCGCCCACCTTGGCCGCAGTGAGCATGCGAGAACTCGCGTTTCGCTGCGGTCTGTTCGGCCATGTGACGAGATGCGTGCTCCCTGCAACTCCTGCTTGCAGGTGCGAATACAGCGCTCTTGGCACCGCGCCTCTTTCGAAGTGCTCTTCAGTGACCTGCAGATAACGCTGCTCCGCGACCGATCTGCAGTCCCCCAACCTGGCACAGACGACGCGCGATCCAGTGAGTTTGCGGTTCGGGCCCTGTCCGGAGAGGGCGCGGACGAACGATTTCAGTTGCCGGCTGTCTTGAATTGAAACGAGAACAGATCGGCTTCTTTCAAAACGAATCGAATCCGCACAGGACGACCCTCCAGCTTGCTCAGATCAGGATTGCCCTGCCATGTCGCTTCCCGTTCAATCGCGTCCCCGAAAATCGGCGCTGCGTCATTGATGCCGAAACCATCGATCTCGTTGTAGTCGACGTCTTGCAGCACGACCTTGATAAACCCAACGGCCGAAGTCGCCAGATTCAGGACGAGTTGATTTCCGGAGAAAACAACCGGTCGCGTCCGCAACTCGCCACCGTCGCCGTCAGCATTGATCGAAGCGAAGCCGTCGATTCTCAGGCTGTATCGCCTGAGCCTGGCGTTGGTCCAACCGCCTTCGGTGCCGTACAGCGACAGCTCATCCGGCTGCCCTTCGATCGTGGGAGCCGTGCGGACCAGCCCGCAAGCTGTGTACAGATGCCCATAATTCCAGGTGCCGGATCGTTCGGGGCCTGGTCGGAGAAACGCATCGTTCCAGCGGTGAAAGGTTTGGCCGTCGCGACTGCTCATCAGCACCAGATCGGTGAGTGCCGTGCCGTATCGCGGATTCACGGATGCGCGCAGTTCGCGATGCTCGAGTTCCGGCAACTCCTTCATCGACCCCGTCCAGCCACGATCGACGTACCGTGTCGGTAGACCGATGAGCAGATGCGGCGCCCGCGGGTAAGGCTGAACCTGATTGGTATAGAGATGCGCGCGAGGGGCGTCGCCGTAATTCAGCCAGTCGCCGCCCTCCCAGGTTACGAAATCCTTGGAGACCGCCGTGCGAATATCCCGGTAGCCTTTCCGAAAGTCCCGATAGTAGGCTCGGTACTCGCCGCGCTGCGCGTCCCAGAAGGCCAGATTCTGGGAATCGAACGCACCTTCCGTAATGACCGGTTCGTCCACCATCAGCCGCCAGCGGATTCCATCTGCGGAAACATATGCGGCCAGCCCCTTCTTGCCGGCCGCCGATGCCAGCGCCTTGTATTGCTGATCAGGCGGCACGTCGGGTCGCGTGTCCTTGAACGGCGCAAAATTGTGGGTCGAAGGGGACGTGGTCAGGATGATGTTGTTCTCCCGGGAGCCTTCCCAGTCGAACAGCCCCAGATGCGGCTTCTCCCAGTGGATGCCGTCTCGGCTTTCCGCATAGCAGGTCACCTGCGGATGCCCTTGGCGCAGCTTGCCATCCTCCAGGTCGAACTGCGCTCCTCGGTAATAGAGACGGTAGAGATCGCCGTCCTGCAGAATCGTATGATAATTGCTGCCGTTTCCTTCCCACGCTGCATCGTGAGTCATCACGATTTCGCGCGCCTGCGGATGATGGAGCTTGTGTGTAGTGCTGCCCATCACCTTGTCGAACAGAAAGTCGTCCACAAAGAGTTCGCGGCGAGATCCGATGTCAATCGCCTGCGGCTGACCGTCGTCTGCGATCAGGGCCACAGTATTCAACAGCACGAACGTCATGCAGGCGGCAGGGCGGCATGTCTTCATGAGATTCCATCGTCTCGTCAGCATTGCGGCAACCAGTAGTCCGTCAATCGTAAATTCTCCGGTCGAGCGGTTCGCTCGGAAGCACTAATCCCGCAGGGTTTCGTGCGGATCGGCGCTCCAGCCAACCCGAGAATATAGCCCTGACAGGGCACTTGCAGCATGCGCATGTTGACATGAGGATGACCGCCCCATCATCCGATCGCAAGTGTACGCCGCCCGGGTGTTCACCGGATGCCGAATACGCTCCTTCTTGGACAAGACTCTGGTGCAAACAGTTGCAGCCGTTGGGAGACAGTGTCCGTAACTCGGTTGACGAGCGACTTCGCCCGCTCAGAACTCGCCCACCACTTCTCCGCCGCTGATCGTGCCGACGGCGCGGTAGACGAAGAGATTCATGTTTTCCGAGATGAAGCGGACGTGTCCGTCGGCGAGGACAAACTGAGCGCCTCCTTCGTGCTGGCTGCTGTAGTCGTCGAAGTGGGCCACCGGATCATTCGGTGTGTGATCGAGCGATCCGAGGACGCGCTGAAACGCCTCTTCTCCCTCCGCGACGCGGCCCACCCAGGTGGTGAACCAGCCGAGTTGGTCGTTGGTAGCGCGTTCCCCCACGAGAAACGTGTTGCTCGTTCCGTCGGTGATGTCCCGGATGCGCACGAGGCTGTTGTGATAAAACGCGCCGTCTCCCAGGCATTGTCCGGTCGAGGCGACCGGCGCCGTTCCGGGTGCGTTCTCACAGCCGTCGAGTTCCACCGTCCCGAAGCAGGCGGCGTAGTTGGCGGTGGGGAGTTCGCAGATGACCGTTCCGGGGCTGCCTTCTTCCTCGATTTCAAAGCGGTCCGGCTTCGGGTCGGAGGGACATTGGAACACCGTCAGCGTGTTGAGCCGGAACGGGTCGTTCACGGGATTCTCGATTGCGAAGTCGGAATTGAGCCGGTTGTAGAGCGACGACTGGTCGAGATAGGGGAGAATCATCGCGCCCCAGCCGACTCCGTTGACGCCGTCATGCGCCGTCGGAATGCCGGTGTCGACGCCGATCCAACCGGATGGGAAACAGAGATGGGCGTCGTGGTAGTTGTGCAGCGCGAGTCCGAGCTGTTTGAGGTTATTCTTGCACTGCGTGCGGCGTGCCGCCTCGCGGGCCTGCTGCACCGCCGGAAGCAACAGGGCGATGAGAATGGCGATAATGGCGATGACGACGAGCAACTCGATGAGAGTAAACCCTCGGGGGGAAGGACGATGAGCTTTCATAAAACGGATCTCCTGAATGGAATGACACGGCGGACGAGGGCCGAATGAATCGGAACAATGACGCTGAAAAACTCTGGAATGCACAAAAGCCCCCGTTGCGACGGCGCCGGCCAGGACTGGTCGGACCTGTGTTGTCGCCGGTCGCCGCGCGCAACGGTGGTCGCGATGGATGAGGCGTTCACGGATCAATAGATCCGAGAGTGAACCGGCCGGATGGGCGATTCGTCGCGATGCCGCGCCGCAACGGACGTCGAGCCGTGACGAATACTCGATCCCGCCTCAGCGGCACGGGGAGGTGATCCGAGGCGATAACAGTCCGGCGCATTTTCATCGCGCCAGACCTGCTCTTGAGCCGGCTACCCCAATCACTGCCCGGTCCGGTTCGTCAGAGCCAGGCAGGCGGTGCGCGAGAGTGGAAGGGCCGCAGCGGGGCGCAGTCGGGACGGGCCGGCTGCTCCGGCGGAGCGACGGCGACAATCTCTCTCTGCGCCGGCAGAATGAGGGGAGCGGCGACTCCCTGGGCCTGATTCTGGTAGAGACAAATCAGGCAGTTGTCGTGGTCGTGAGGCGTCTGGGGCTGCTGATCCCGCCCCTCGCCGTTGGCGATCGGGGTGTGATCGCCCTGATTGTGAGAGTGCCCATGGTGATGGGCGTGGCAGTGAGCATGCGCGGTGTGGGGAGCATGCGCGGTTGAACAGCAAGAATGGTCAACAAGCGCGTGCTGCAGCAGATGGAGACCGTAACCGCCCAGCGATGCGATCAGGTAGGCGGCGAGGCCGCAGAAAATCGGAAGCTGTCGAACCAGGGTGCGCATTGCGACTCTGTCTGTGCCCGCCCACGGCGGCAATCAGTTGAGGTCCGACCAGCCCCATGTTCCATGATTGTCATAACCGTACCGTTCCCTGTCAATCCCCGAACCGGTTCCATTCTGCTCTCAGAGAGCGCTCCGCGAATCAGTGTCGGCGATCTGTCTCGCGGATTCTCGGGCTCGACAGGCTGAGAACCGCTCGACGCGGACACATGGCAGAGCAATTCGCTCTTCACCAGACCACAACACCCGTCAAGAGCACCGTGGTGAGAAGTCGGTCGCTGTGAGACCGATCGTTTGACGGCGACACGGAGAAAAATACGGAAAGAGCCCACCGGCCGGAAACCGGAGGGCTCAACGAAGTTCTCCGCGAAAGGCGATCGCCGATCGCTGATTGAAATGAGCGGCGCGGTCAGGGAGCGGACGGTGTTTCGCAGAAGTCGTATTCGAGCCTGCGGCCGCGAATCAGGCGGACGAAGCGAATGTCTTTGGCGCCGTTGACCGTCGCCTCCACGCGATAGATGTGGGGCACTCCGGGGGTCAGTTCTTCGGACTCGAAGTGCCACAGGCTGGGGTCGTCGAGATCCTGGAATCCCTCGATTTCATCTTCATTGCGGTATTCGTAATCGTTGACGACCCGGACCGTCGACGCTCCGGGGATGTGCAGGTCGAGCATCGCGACGCGCGGGTGGCGGTCGGCGGGAATCGACCATGAGCGGAGTTGATAGGTGCGGCCGAGTGAGCCGGGGGGCGGCGGAGGTTCCAACGTGTCCACCGCCGGTCGGGGGTGGATCGGTTCTGTCTGCAGAGGTTGTGCAGCGTACGGTGAGAAATGAGCCGGCGCCTGATGGTAGTAAGCGTCGACGGCGTGCATCTGGTTGGTGCGACAGGGGCAGGACGCCTGTCGCGAATCGTCCGCAGCGACGCCTCGGGCGGCTGCCAGGGCGGCCGCCATCAGAAGCGCGGGCGAGATGCATCTCCGGCGGAAGGGAGAACGCGTCATGGTTTGCCTCGCTGTTGGAAAGTGATCAGAAAGGAGGTGGACCCGACTCGAACCTATCACACGCCGCGCGAGAGACGGCGGGAATCCTGCTTGCGCCCGTAATTCTCAGTCGGCTTGCGCGCTGCCCGCCCTCACTGATTCGCCGACCGGAAGAGTCGGCAGCCGCCTCCGGCCTCGCAATCCGCCGGGTGGGGGGAACGCTCAGAACCAGCGCCGTTTATCAACGAGGTTGATGGGCGTTTCACCCCGTGCGAACCGGCCGACGTTTTCAACGAGCGTGTTGAGATGCCGCTCCGCGATGCGGGGAGAGGCGGCGGCGACGTGGGGCGTGATGATGACGTTTTCCCGCTGCCAGAGTGGATCGTCCGCCGGCAGCGGTTCGACTTCAAAGACGTCGAGAGCGGCGCCGGCGATCCGGCCCTCGTCGAGCGCGCGGTTCAGATCGGCCAGGTCGACAATTACGCCCCGCCCGATGTTGATGAGATACGCCGTCGGCTTCATTCGGGAAAACTGTTCGTATCGAAACAGCTTTTCCGTTTGAGGCGTGTGCGGCGCGGCGATGACGACGAAATCAGACCGGGCAAGCAGTTCCGGCAGACGATCGACCGGCCAGATTTCGCCGAGGAGGCCCGGGACGGTCCTCGCGACAGGATCGACGCCGCAGAGTTGCATCCCGAACGCCGCGGCCCTGCGGCAGACTTCAGCGCCGATATTGCCGACACCGACGACTCCCATTGAGCAGTCGGCCGGATGCAGGTGCGACTCGTCCATGGAACTGACGGTTCCCGGACCGGTCTCGAATCCGGAACGTGCGCTCTCGCCGCCGACGGGCTCCCAGTTCGACTGCATCTGCCGTCTCAGGTAGATGTGGAGGTTGCGGGCGAAGCAGAGCACGTAACCCATCACATGGTCGGCAATCACGTCCGAGAACAGGCCGCGCATGTTGCTGAGCAGGCAGGGGTGCTCGATCAACTCGGGAAAAAGGTAGTGCTCCAGGCTGGCTGTGGGGGACTGGACCCATGCCAGTTGCCCGGCCTGTTCCAGGAGTTGCGGCGTCATCTTTCCGAAGAAGCCGTCGGCGTCGGCGACGGCCGACAATGCCTCTTCATTTGAGGCGGCGTTGATGATCTCGAGTTCGGGCGCTGCATTTTGCAGTTGAGAAAGCCGGTCGCCGTCGATGGCGGGGTGGATGAGGAGTCGGCGCATGAGACGGCTCTCGATCTGGCGCGGATTTTCTTGTGTTGAGGATCAAACCCAGGGGTGCTGAACGAACACCGAGATTGCTGCGAGACCATTCAATGGAACGCAGCGCGCCGAGTTGTCAAGACGCTGCGGCGAACAAATCCCGTGTGCAAGATTCGTGTCGGCGCTTGCGTTGCTGTTTGGTGCGTCGTCATGCAGAATGCAAGCCGATGCGGTTGAGACCGTATCCTGAACCTGATGCAACAACAACCAAGCAACGAGGTGATCGATGCTTGTTATGACTCGTGGAGTCGATGAGGCGTTCGTTGTGGGGGACACGATTGTGCGGGTGGTGGAGATCAACCGGGATGAAGTGCGACTGGGCGTGTCTTCTCCTTGCTCCAAACCGCGCTATCGCGAGGTGACGCTGCGGCGCGACGCGCAGGAACAGATCGAACTCCCCCTGAAGGAGGCGGCGGCGGCCCATTGACGCCGCCCGACAACTTGAGAGTCACGCCGTGCCTGCCGATGATCCGTACACCGAGGCCGAACTGCGGGCGGCGGGGCTCGAACGGGTCGCGCTGCCCCGGCATATCGCGATCATCATGGACGGCAACGGTCGCTGGGCCCGCGCCCGGGGGCTCCCCCGCATCGAGGGACATCGCCAGGGCGTGAAGAGCGTGCGGGCCGTCGTGGAAGAGTGCGCTCGTCTGAAACTGCAGCAACTGACGCTGTACTGCTTCAGCAGCGAAAACTGGAAGCGGCCGCAACTGGAACTCGAGTTGCTGATGAGTTTGCTGCGGCAATACGTGGTGGGCGAACGCGACGAAATTATGCGGCAGGATCTGCAGTTCTGCACCATCGGGCGGACCGATCGAATCAGCCAGCGCGTGATGGACGAGGTTGAAAAAACGATCGAGATGAGCCGCGACAATCCCGGCATGCGGCTCTGCCTGGCCCTCGACTACGGGGCGCGGATGGAGATCGTCGATGCGGTGCGGGCGATTGCCCGCGGCGTCGCAGACGGAGAGGTCGATCCGGATGAGATCACGGAGGAAACGCTCAACGACCAGCTCTACACCGCCGGAATGATCGATCCCGATCTCGTGATTCGCACCGCCGGCGAGATGCGGATCAGCAACTTTCTCCTGTGGCAGATCAGTTACGCGGAACTGTGGGTGAGCGAGACGCTGTGGCCCGATTTCCGTCGCGATCAACTGTTCACCGCCCTGCGGGATTACGCGGCCCGCGAGCGGCGGTTCGGGGGACTGATCGACCGACCGCCGGTCCCGCCGAATCCGCAATGAAACGGATCCAGGACGTTCGATTCGCCACCTGATCTCGCCATTGACCGCGAACCGTTTCGAGAATCTACAAACGAGGCCCTGAATGCTCGGCTGGCGATTGGCGATCTCGGCGTTGCTGATCCCCGGCTTTATCGCGCTCTGTTGGATCGACCATCGACTCGGGGACGCCGCGCCGGTGCTGTTTCTCCTGGCGCTGCTCCTCGGACTGCGGTGCGCCTGGGAAATGGTGCAACTGCTGCGTCCCCGCTTTCACGAAATCCGGTTCGCGCCCTGCGCGATCGGCGTTGCAGCGCTGGTGCTGAGCGCGTGGACGCCGCATTGGTTCCAGTTCGGCAATCGATTGCAGGGCGCAGCGGGGACGATTGGAACCTCTTTTTCGCTGTGCGTGCTCGGTCTGATGGTGTTTGAGGCGGTCCGGTTCCGGCAGGCGGGCGCTCGGATGGAGACCTTGGCGGCGCACGTCCTGACGGTCGCCTATCCAGGGCTGCTGCTGGCCGTGACGGCCCAACTGCGGTGGGTGGCCGGCGGCGCCCACGGATACGTCGTGCTGGGCTCCCTGGTGATCGCCGCCAAACTGGGAGACACGTCCGCCTATACGTTCGGCCGCCTGTTCGGGAAGCGGAAGATGGCGCCCGCGCTCAGCCCGGGCAAGACCTGGGCCGGGTTCGCCGGAGCGCTGATCGGGGCGGGAATCGGCGGCTGGGCCTGGCTGCAATTTGCATCGCCCTGGCTGGCCGATGCTCCTCCCCCTCCGTGGCACTGGGCTGCGGGATACGGCGTAGTGGTCGGGTTCGTCGGACTCGTCGGCGACCTGTGTGAGTCGCTCATCAAGCGCGACATGGGACAGAAGGACGCCGCGCCGCTGATGCCGGGATTCGGCGGAGTGCTCGACCTGCTCGACAGCATCCTGTTCGCCGGTCCGGTCGCGTATCTGTTATGGCTGTGGCTGCCGCTGGGGGGATGACGCGACCGCAATCGCAGTCGCAGGCACGGTCGCTTTCGCGCTTTACACGCGGGAAAAGATCGAATCGCTGAGTACGCCGGTGCTGTCGGCGAACGACGGTTCTTCGATCTTCATCGAATGCAGGATGCTGAGGAACACGTTGGACATCTGCGTATCGCCGTCGCGCCAATATTGGCCGTGCCGGAGGCCCATGTTGGTTCCGCCTGCGATCAAGGTCGGGATGTTCTTCGGATAGTGGGTGGTGCTGGCGCCGCTGCCGTAGAGGACGATGCTGTTGTCGAGCACGCTCCCTTCGCGGTCCTTGAACTCTTCCAGCCGGCCGAAGAAGTAGGCGAGTTGCTCGCTGAGGAACCGGTCGTATTTCGCGAACTCGAGTTGCCCGTCCTTGTCCTCGGCGTGTGAGAGGTTGTGATGCGTCCGGCTGAGTCCGAGCTTCAGCGGGAAGGTGTCGCTGATTCCCATGCCGTCCTCACGGTTGAGCATGAAGGCGACGCTCCGCGTGATGTCGGCGTCGAAGGCGAGGGCAATCAGGTCGAACATGTTGCGGTAGTAATCGTGCGGATCGTCTTCCGAGGTGACGTCGAGATCGAGGTGCGAATAGTCCTGCTCCTTGATGGGGATGTCGGACCACTTCTCCGAAGCGATCAGCCGCGACTCGACCTCGTTGAGCGACGTGAGATACTGGTCGACCCGGTCCCGGTCAGAGCGGCCGAGCCTGCGATTCAGCGAACGGGCGTTCTCGGCGACGGCGTCGACCAGTTTGATCCGGCGGCGCAGATTGCTCCGCCGCGATTCGAGCGAGGCGGCGTCTCCCCGGAACAACCGGTCGAAGACCCGGCGGGGGTTGTTCTCCGCCGGAATCGGCTTGCCCTCGAGGTTGTAGGAGATCGTCCCGGTGCGCGAGAGAAACCCCGTTCCCGCGTCGATCGAGAGGACCAGCGACGGTTGGCGGCAGAACTGCTTTGTATGCAGCGCAACGACCTGGTCGAGCGCAACCGTATTGAACGTCCCCGGCTTCGGATTGTGCAGCGGAGCGCCGGTCAGCCACATGTCTGAGCAGATGTGCGGGTCGGCCTTGGTTCCGTTTTCGTGATACAGTCCGCCGAGGAAGCTCAATTTCTCGCGAAACGGACTGAGCGGTTCGGTCGATTTGCCGAAGACGAACCGGCCGTTCTCTTCCGCGCGGGGGAACCAGCTCCATTCATCGATGCCGTGCTCCGCGCGGGGCAGCGACATGCCGTTCGCGGTGTAGAGGGCGCAGAACCGCCGCGGCGTCTGCGCGGCCACCTCGTCTCCCATTGCATCCAGGACCGGCAGCACAAGCGTCGCTCCGGCAACGCCTTTGAGAACGGACCGGCGATCGAGGCGGGTGGCGTGGAACACGGCGGGCTTTCCAGGTGGGAGGTCGGCCGGAGGACGCAACTCGAGGTGGTGCTCAAGACGCGGCCGGGATTGCGAGGAACAGATATCCGGAGGAATCTGCGAGTATTTGACGGCTATTTTTCGAGAAACAGGCCGCTGTTGACCACGAAGCGGACCATGTCCTGCATGCGGTAACCATCGTCTTTTAATTCTAAACCGTCTTCCTTAAGCGCTTCAATCTCATTGTACGTCAGGCTGCGACCGACGGCGTAGGTCGACAGGTGCTTGAGTACGCTGAACGCCACCTGATCGATCCGCTCATTCGCGAGATAGTGCTTCAACTCTCTTGCGTCGTCCACCTGCGTCTGATCGGGCAGAATCGAACGGGCGTCCACGTCGGGATCGTCCCTGAACAGGCCGCCGGCGTCATACTGTTCGAAGGGGAGTCCCCAGGGATCAATCCCGGCATGGCACTTGGCGCAGCCTTCCTGGTCGCGATGCCGCTCCAGCTTTTCGCGCAGCGTCAGTTCGGCGCCGTCGTCCTCGGGAAGAGCCGGTACGTTGGGCGGCGGATCATCGGGCGGTTCGGCGATGATCTTCCGCGCCACCCAGGCGCCCCGCTTGACCGGGTTCGCTTCCCGGCCGTCTGAGAGTCCCGCCAGGATCGCCGCCTGCGACAGCACACCGCCGAGGTGGTCCGACTCGACCGGAACCCGCACGAAGGTGAAGCCGCTCTCGCAGCGGTCACCAAGCTCGTAGTAACTGGCGACGACTTCGTTCGCGACCACAAAGTCCGACTCGATGAACGTCTTGAGCGGCAGATTCTCCCGGATGAGGTAGCGGAGATAATGCTTCGGCTCCGCGCGAAGTTGCGCTTTCGTGTCGCGCGTCAATCGTGGATACCTCTCCCGATCGATGGAGAGGACGTCGAACTTGTCGAGGCTGAGCCACTGTGAAGTGAACTGGTCGGCGAACCGATCGAAGCGCGGGTCGCCGATCATCCGTGAGACCTGCGCCTCGAGGCGGCCGTGCAGTTTGTCCGCCGCGGCCAGTTGCAGCAGTTCGTCGTCCGGCGGTGAGTTCCACAGGAAGTAGGAGAGCTTCGAAGCCAGCTCGTAGGGGCCGATCAACTCCGGTTCCGGGCTTTCACTGGATTCGATCAAGAACAGGAACTGCGGAGAGGTGAGAACGACCAGCAGCGCGTCTTTCACGCTTGCCGAAAAATCGCCGGTCGCAGCGAACGAATCCTCCCAGACGGCGATGTACGGCGCGAGTTCGGCGTTTTCGACCGGACGCCGGAACGCGCGCGTCGCGAACGAGTGAATCATCTCCCGGGCATAGATCGGCGGGTCGGAGGCGTTTTCCGATTCGATGAAGATGTTGCGATGGGTTCTCGGGGGCCAGGTCTCGTAGAACGGCCCCTCGAACTCGATCGAGCGAATCAGCAGACGCGGCATGTCACGGCCGTCGGTGTATTCGCTCCGAACGCCGATTTCGCGGATCCCGGCCAGGTAATTGACATTGTCCTCTTCGACATCCGGGCTGGGGAAGTCGTTGATCGCGCCCTCAAAGACGTACGCTTTCAGTTCCGGCGAATCGACCGTTTGCGGTTCGCCGACCGGCGCCAACGTGCTGCCGCAGTCGCGGCGGAGACCCACGTGGACGCCAAGGTGCGGGGCCCGCCTTTCAAATGTTTCAAATCTCCGGCGCAGGTCGTCCTCTTCTGCAAGCGGAGTCAACACGAGTCGCTCCAGTTCGACGTCGTCGTTCGTGGAGAGAGCCAACTCCCCGGCGGACAGCCGCAGTACGAGGAACGCGGGCTGCGTGAGCGTGCCGGCGAACTCGCGCTCGCCGAGCGTCAACGACAGTTGTTTCGGATCACCCTGCGCTGCGGGATAGACGTCGATCTGATAGACGCCTTCGCGCGGGATTTCGATTGTCTGCGGCTGTGACAGGTCGGTGACGCTCACGCCGCCGTCTTGCGGTTCGCCTTGTGCCGCCGCACCGGCGTCGAGCAACAGCCCGTCGTCATACCGCGCGGCAGTCACGGTGACGCGAAAGTTCCCCCGATCGGGGAGTTCCCGCAGCGAAATCTTGAAGTTTGCTTTCGGGCCGTAGGTGCTTTCGTCGTTGAAGATCTCATTGCTGGGTATCGCGGGTCGCAGCAGCAATCCCTCAGGCACAGTTTCATAAGCGAGACCTTTCGGGTACCCGTCCGTTCCGCGGACGCAGGCGAAAACGGCGTGATAGATGCTGTCGAATTCCCGCCAGCCGCGGACCGTGTCGTTTCCCTGGTAGCCCTCGATGAACCGGTACTCCGTCCGCATCATGCGTGGCTCAAAGTCGAACGGTTTCTGCGGAGTCAATTGCGTGACGAGGAAGTCTTCATTTCCCAACAGCCGGCTGAAGGCGCCGAGAATCAGTTCGTCCGGGCAATGTTTCGGATTGACGGCCCGGCCGAGGTCGACGCGGAAGTTCTGGATCTCCGGCTTCGAGTTCTTGTCGACGATGCAGAGGTCGAGCGCCCTCTCGGCGATTTCGAAATACGCCTCGACCAGCAGCGGAGACAACTGGCCACTCTCTCCGTTGTTGACGAATCCCTCTTTCGACACGCCGTCGGCAGGAAGGATGCTGGTGACGTCCTCTTCTAGACCAAGCAGATCCTGGAGCGTGTTGCGATACTGAGCGACGGAGAGTCGTCTGACTGAACCGTTCTTCTCTCGGTCCCGGGCCCGCGCGACGCCGAGCGCTTCGTCGATCCAGTCGATGAGCAGGCGGCGCTGTTCCTGCGACGGCTGCGGTTCGTCCTCCGGCGGCATCACTTCGTCGGCGATTTGTTCCCGAACGCCCTCCCACAGCCGGAGATTTCTCTCCGCGAGCGCACCGTCGAGCTGGTCGACGCGAATGCCGGACTTCATTTCGTCGACACTGTGGCATCGCAGACAGTATTCGTTGAGGAGGGGCTGAATCTGCTCCTTGAACTGTTGTTGAATCGCAGCCTCCGCATCCGCGACGGCCCCCGCGGCGTTGGGCTCGCCCGATTCATCGTCCGTCCAGCAGAGAACGGGCGTGGCAACCAGCGCGGCGGCGCAGACGGTCCGGAGTATGAACGGGAATCGAGACATGAGTCTTCTTTCTTATTGAACACCAGCGGGAATCGCGGTCGCGAAACGCATCTTACGTTCATTTCCTCCGAACCGGGGGGAGGGTGCGCTAACCCGGCGAGTGTGCCTGCGCCGAACGGCGGGCGCCGATCCACTGAAACGCCAGCGTGGCCAGGTGGCCGCAGGCGGCGAAACCGGCTAGAGCGCCGAACAGGTACTGGTGGCCGAGCGCTCCCGGAAACGTGTCGGTCAGGTAGCCCATCAGCGGGCCCATGAAGACGTCGGGCGTATATCCGATGAAGGAGACGATGCCGACCGCCGTGCCCGTGAGAGCCACCGAAACCTGGGCCTCGGGGAACAATGCGAAATAGATGCCGCGCAGTCCGTAGACCATGGCGCTCGTGCCCGCCACCACGACGAAGAGCATCCAGGGTACACCGGGATGCGGGACGCCGAATGCGATCGCAAGGTCGCCAATGGCAAGCACCGCGAAACAGATCAACACGCTCCGCGATGCGCCGATCTTGTCGGCCACAACGCCGGCCGTCAGCGCCGTAACGGGACGCAGCCACAAAGACAACGTGCTCAGTCGCGCCGCCTGGACGTCGTCGAAGTCGAACACGTCCCGCGAATACAGGCCGAAGTCGTCAGCCCCCTTGTAGCCGGTGTAGGCGCACACCACGATCACTCCCTGCAGCCAGACCGCCGGATTGCGCAGCACGGTGGGAACGTGCTTCAGGGAGAAGCGCTTGCCGGCGTCGGTGGTCTCCCGCGTCTGGCTGTCCGGGACGCAGAACCAGATCAATACGGCCGCCAGCACACTCATCGACGTGAAAATCCAGATCACCTGTTGCAGGGCGGCGGACTTCTGCGCGAGCGTCGCGCTGTCCACGTCGTCCGGGAGCACCCATTGCAGCACGTACGTGCCCGCCAAAGCGAGCCCCGCAGCGACCACGCCGCGGCCGCCGTCGAGAATCCCGTAGGCGGTCCCCTGGCGAAACTCTCCGCCCCATTCGCGTGTCGCGCGAATCAGCGCGGCCCAGAAGAGCAGAATCGTCGACATGCCCCAGAACGCATAGACCACACACAGGCCGCTGAGTGGAGGAATCGTCGTCAGGTACGCCCCGCCCAGAGACGTGACGACCAATGCCGAAGCCATCAACCTGCGAACCGAAAAACGGTCCGCCAGCGGGCCCCCGGCGAAGTAACTGAACATCGCCACGATGCCGTACAAAGAGAACGCCGTGCCGAGTTCCAGGTTGGTGATGCCGAACACGTCGAGCAGCGTCGGCCGGAAGACGCGCGGTACGACAAAGGGGAGCAGGAAGATCGCCTCGCCCGATATCACGATCGCCGTCATGATGACGGTGCGTCTGAGCGGCGAGTGAGGGGAATGCACTCCGGATGGTCTTTCGTTGGAATCGCTCGGCTGCGCAGTATCGAACTTGCATGATAACGGCTCGCCGGGCCGACGGCACTTGGAATGTGCCGGCGCGGATCCGTCCGGATTGTGCTTCGCGGCCCGCTTCCTGACGGGTGCGGAGAGTGAGCGTCGTCGGCTCCGATTACAATCGGGCGGTTGTGCGCCTCGCAGGGGCCTGGGTATCGTCGAGGCCGAACGTCACATCGGGGCTCATCAGCCGCCGGGCGCTGGCGCACGTGGATCAGGCATTCGCCGCCGAATCGTTGCCGCTTGACGAGTCCGTCAAGAAGGGATTGACTGGCTGATCCCCAACGTCTTCCGCCCGGCCCAGATTCTCCTTGGAGGCGATCATGCCCCCCGCAGACAAGCAGCAACAACTGCTCCAGATGCAGATCAACGGATACTGCATCCTGGAAGACATAATTCCCCAAGATGAGTGCGCGGTGATGCGCGAGCTTGTCAGCGCGGCCGTGGAACGGGAGCGCAGCGGATACCCGGGGGCTCCCAGGAACGTGGGATTCGTGCCGAGCCTCGTAAATCACGACCAGTCGTTCGTGGAGTATCTGGCCGCGCCACGCCTGATGGGTTTGCTGGGAAAGTTGCTGGGTGAACATCTGCGAATCTCCTTTACGTCGGCGATCATCAACGAACCGGCCAATGAGCGCGGCAAATGGCACGCAGACTGGCCGTTCAATCAGAACAACGCGGGCCGCGTCCTCGCGCCCTATCCGGACGCGCTGATGCACATCACAACGCTGTGGATGCTCTCATCGTTCCGCGAGGAAAATGGAGGCACGCTGGTGCTGCCCGGCAGCCACCGTTGTTCGACGAATCCGACGGCCGAGGACGGACCCGATCCGTTTGAACGCTTTCCGGCGGAGACCAATGCTTCCGGCGACCCCGGCAGCGTGCTCGTGATGGACAGCCGGCTGTGGCACGCGACGGCGCCGAATCGCTCCTCGCAGCCGCGGGTTGCGTTGGCCGTCCGCTATGCTCCCTGGTGGCTCAACCTTGAAGTCCTCCGTCCCGAATCGGACGAACGTCGCCGCATGTGCGACGAAAGCGGACGCAGCGACAACATTGTCCCGTCCATCCGTCCAGAGGTGTACGCGTCACTGCCGGAGAACGTTCAACCGTTGTATCGCCACTGGGTCGCGCGCGACTGAGCCGTAGATGTGCGCCTCCGAACGGGTTGCGCCTCGGTAACGCGAACTGCCAGCGTGCGCCCACCCGAATCGCCTTGTGCCCAAACTTTCGTTCGGGCACAGATCAGGGTTGCTTGAGCGGAGCGTTTCCGAACGGAAGTTTGGGAACGAGGATTCGCATACGACGAGAGACAGAACCGAAGCATCCGCCGCCGGGTTTCAATTGATCGTCGTACGCCAGGCGCTCCATTCGGCGGAAGGTCAGCGCGGCCGCATGCTTGATATGCCCGGCCCGACGGACTTCTGACTGAGGCGTGGTAAGACGGCATGCTCTCCTCACTCAGAGACGAGAGACGACGGTTCGCCAACTGGACGCGCGGCCGCGCTCCTTGTCTGCTGAAGGAAAGATCAGTCCCAACAGTCCGGCCAGTAAGAACGTGGCCGTCGTGGCGAGCGGGGTAATCAGGAATGGGCTCAGTCCGCGAATGTGCTGCGCGGCTTCAGCGGCCGTTTCGTATTCCGTCGCGCCAACGGCCCAGCCGATCTCCACACCCCAGGCACAGACGACGGCCGCGGCGAGTCCCGCCCACGCCGCGACGACGGCGGCCCATTGAGAAACGCGGGGGAGGAACATGGCGGACAGCATCAGTCCCGCCAGAGGGCCCAGCGCGCAGTTATACGTGCGGGCCGTAATGTCGATGATGTTGTAACTCTCGGGAATCGCGAGCATCGCCAATGCCAGAGCCGTGCAGACCAGTCCCGTCACAAGAGTGATCCAACGCGCCAGCCGAAGTTGCTGCGCCGGGCCGCGGTCGGGGGACAGACGATTGAAGACGTCGACCGTCAGCACCGTCGAAACGGAGTTGATTCCCGAATCGAGACTCGACATGGCGACGGCGAAGAGCGCAGCGACCACCAGTCCCGAAATCCCGGGAGGCAGTCCATGTGCAATGAAGTGGGGAAACACCTTGTCCGAGACCGAGGGATCCCGCGGATCACTGATTCCTCCGGCGATCACCGTCTGGTACTGCGGATCGAGGTAATAGGTCAGCAGCGCCATGCCGCAGATCACGAGCAGGATCATCACGGCAAAATCTGCGGCGAAGTTGACGATGTTCCCCCGCACGGCTGCTTGCACGGAGGGCGTCGTGAGATAGCGCTGCACAGCCACCTGGTCGGCGATGTAGGTGCAGGAATACCAGAACACGGCGCTGAGCACCGTGAACAGAATCGTGTTGCGGGCGGTCAGATCCCAACTCGCGAGTGGCGGGAATTCGTGACCGGCGCCCGACGCAGAGGTCGTCGCCTCCCACCAGTCCTGCGGTCCCGTTCCGGTCCGCAGGGAGACGAACACCAGAGTGAAAACAACCCCTCCGAACAGGACGATGAATTGCGCCACGTCGGTCCAGATGACCGCCTTGATGCCGCCCAGCATGGTGTACAGGGTCGCCAGAAGACTGACGGCGAGCAAGACCATGAGCGTCCATTGATCGGGCGACATGTCGAGCGGAATCAGATCCGAAAGCGACCCGTAGGTGATCTGTGCTACGGCCCGCGAGGCCGTGAGAATGATGGTCGCCATCCACAGAAAGCGGAGGATAAAGACAAACTGAAACACGGCCGTCCAGCGCGCCGCGAGACCGAAGCGGCGTTCAAGGTATTCATAGATACTGGTCACCCGCAGCCGCATGAAAAAGGGAATCCAACACCAGTTCACAATGAGGAACGCGATCGGCAGCGCGAGAAAGCCGATGGAGAAGGCCAGCCCGTGCTGGATGACCTCACCCGGCGCGGCGAGATAGGTCACAGTCGAGAGCATCGTGGCGACAATGCTCAGTCCTACCGCGAGCCACGGCATCTGCCGGCCGCCCACGAAGTAGTCTTCCACTTCGTGCTGCTCGCGGGAGAAGTACCAGCCGGCCCCCAGCACGCCCGCGAGATAGATCAGCACGACG
>ERZ869936.1246-NODE-1246-length-18962-cov-58.868303_pt1 | contig 18962 bp, 23 predicted proteins | sample MGYA00520876_ERZ869936 | MGnify/ENA primary metagenome ERZ869936 (study PRJEB32218, sample SAMN09650985) | biofilter metagenome | isolation source: enrty point of leading RO module | place: Saudi Arabia: Thuwal, RO plant located on Red Sea | collected 2016-02-17...
TCAACAAACTGTTGGGTCAGGTCATTGATCCGCAGAAAGTAATCGACACACTGGTGGTGTCCCGTCTTGTAGACTACACCTTGGACGGTGCAGGACACAGTCTCAAGGCATGGGGTAAACGTCTTGGTGACTTCAAGATTGGCTTCACTGACTTCAGCAAACTGTCAGACGAGATGATTGAGTACTGCCAACAGGACGTAGCTGTGACTGTCAAGGTATATGGACACTTTAAGAAAGTCATCCAATCCCCTGATTGGCAAGAGTCTTTACGGTGTGAGCATGACATTCAGATGCTGTGTGAAGACATGCGCAGCAATGGTTTCTTCTTTGATGAAGACAAAGCAGAGGAATTACTTGGTGAAATACAAACAAGAATGGAAGACCTTGAACAGAGTTTTCAAGAAGACTTCCCGCCTAAACTTACAGAAGTCAATCGTATCAAGTACCGACGGAAAGCCGATGGTAGTTTATTCTCTAGTGTCACCAAAGCACAAGAGAAGTATTTTGCAACGGCACTCGACAAATCAGTTGACCCACCAGAACTAGTGTGTTATGAGTACATCAACTTCAATCCTGCCTCACCCAAGCAACGCATCGAAAGACTGTGGGAAGCTGGGTGGGAGCCGTTCGAGAAAACGAAAGGACATATTGAATATGAACGAGAACAAGCAAGATCGTGGAGCTAAGTTTGCTAAATACGGTTGGACCTTATCAGAGGCAAACCTCAGCACACTGCCTGAGACAGCACCTACAGGCGGCAAACGTCTGGCAGAGTGGTTGACCCTTGAAGGTAGACGATCCTCACTGGTGGAGTGGCTAGGCCACTGTGGTGACGATTCACGTATTCACGGTAGCTTTGCACACATCGGTGCATGGACAGGACGTATGTCCCACCGCAACCCTAATCAGGCTAACATCCCTGCTGAGTTTCATGGTGATCCGAAGACAGAAGTGGAGAAGGTGAAGTCAAAGTATGATGGTCAGTTCCGTGCATTGTGGTGTGTACCTGAGGGTTCATGGCTAGTGGGTACAGATGCTGAGGGTATCCAGTTGCGTGTACTTGCACACCTCATGAGATCAGAAGAGTATGTCCATGCGATTGTGTCAGGTAAGAAGGAAGACGAGACTGACATCCACAACCTGAATCGTAAGGCCTTGGGTATGTCACACATCACACGTGACATGGCGAAGACATTCATCTATGCATTCCTACTGGGTGCAGGTAATGCTAAGATTGCACAGATACTCAAGGTAAACCAGAAGGAAGCAGGACAGGCAGTCGATAACTTCATGGAGTCTATCGAAGGTCTAGCCAAGCTGAAGAAGAAACGTATACCTGAGATCGCTAGTCGTGGTTGGTTCAAGGGTCTTGACGGACGCAAGGTCAAGGTACCCAGCGCACACAAGACACTGGCAGGTATGCTACAGAATGGTGAGTCTGTCATCATGAAACACTCAGCCTTGCAGTGGGTGTATCGTGCGAAGAGACAATGGATTGACTTCCGCTTGGTCACTTGGCCCCATGACGAATGGCAGACAGAAGTAGCAGGAGAATACAAAGACGCAGAGTTACTAGGTGAGATACAACGTCAGTCTATCGTAGATGCTGGCAAGAACTTCAACATGATCTGCCCGTTGGCAGGTTCCACAGACATCGGTAAGAACTGGAGAGACACGCATTGATATGGTTCTTTGCAATGTTTCCTGTAATTTTCTGCTTGACAATTACTGGAATAACCTCTATGTTAAATAAACAAATCGCCAAGGAAGGAGACTAACATTGGCTAAATATACTGAAGTAAAAACTACTGGTCCTATTGAGTGGGCTAAAGTATTCGAGAGCACTCGTGACATGGATGGTTACGAGGGGGCATACGTGGAGTGCCAAGGTGCATACACTATCAACCAGATTCTCGACAAGGAACAGTACGAGAAGCTAAAGGCTGCTGGTACTATGAAGAAGCCTAACCAGAAACGTTTGCTTGACGGTGAACTAATGGTTAAGTTTGAACGTAAGCACTTGGTTACTACCAAGGACGGACGTGTTATCGAACAGGCTGGCGGTGCACCAAAGGTTGTTGACAGCGATGGTCAGAAGTGGGACCTCGACATCAACGGTGACATCGGAAACGGTTCCCTTGCTGAGGTGACGAACCTGATTACTACCTTCCAAGGTGGTGACGGTAAGACCTACTCACGCACAAGTCTGCTTGGAGTAAAGGTTCTTGAGCATGTTCCAATCCCTGAACGTGATGATGAAGAAGCCGCATGATGATTCCTCTCAACTGGCAGGGCTTCGGCCCTGTCCTTTTTACTAGGTGGTAACTTGAAACGATACGCTGTAATGATTGACATAGATGGTGACCTTATGTTTGTGTCAAACAATAATCCCTTTACGTCAGATGACAACGATCCTAAAACATTTGACACATTAGAAGAGGCTTCTCAAGAAGCAGATGAATGGAACACAGGAATGGTAGTGGAGTTGTCGTATGATAAAAGTAACTTACATTGATCACATGGGTAGTGATTTATCTGTTGTCAACGCTGCACGTGTATCGTTCAACAAGAAGTCCAAGTGGGGTGGGCTTCCAATGGAGAAGAAACTAAATGAGGCTGATGGAAAACTTATTTACTACTTGGCACGGCATAAGCATACTTCTCCTTTCGGGCATTGCTTTGCATCTTTTCATGTACGTGCTCCTGTCTTTGTTGCACGTCAGCTAGTCAAGCATAAGTTCCTACGTTGGAATGAGATCAGCCGTAGGTATGTGGATGAAGAGCCTGAGTTCTATGAGGCTGATACTTGGCGTGGTCGTGCTACTCATGTCAAGCAGGGTAGCTATGGCGAGGTAAAGAGCAATCTAAATGTGAAGTACCTGAACAACAAATCACTGATGGCATACGAACAGTTACTTAACGAGGGTGTCTGCCCAGAGCAAGCACGTATGGTATTGCCACAGTCAATGATGACAGAGTGGTACTGGTCAGGTAGTTTGGATGCATTTGCAGACATGTGTCGTCTACGTAATGCACCTGATTCACAACAAGAGTCACGTGAGGTAGCTGCATACATCAGTGACAAGATGATGGAATTGTTTCCCACTTCATGGGCAGCACTACGAGGATACGGTCAGTGATTAGACCAATGACAGACGAGGAACGTCAACGTGCGAAAGAAAAAGAAGAAGCAAACAGAGCCTAAGATTCTTATCGACGGTGACATCTTTGCGTACCGTGCTGCGTTCTCTTGTGAGGATCAGGATGTTGAAGATGCATTGGATAAGGTTGACGACTTGATACAGTGGTCAATCTATTCGTGCATCTTGGAGTATGATGTAGAGGACTACGAAGTATTCCTAACTGGCAAGGGTAACTTCCGTTATGACATTGCAGTCACACACCCATACAAGGGTAACCGCAAGGACGTAGAGAAACCTCAGCACCTTGAAGCTATTCGTAAACACATGATAGATAACTGGGATGCTACTGTGTCTAAGGGTGAAGAAGCTGATGACTTGATAGCTATAGCTGCTACCGATATAGGTTCCGAGGCTGTAGTCGTTACCGTTGACAAAGATATGCAACAACTTCCTTGTCGTCATTACAACCCTACCAAGGGTGAACACAAGATCGTGTCAGAAGAGGATGGTATGAGGTTCTTCTACAAGCAGATACTGACAGGTGATCGTGCAGATAACATCGTAGGTCTGTATGGTGTTGGTCCTGCTAAGGCTGAGAAGATGGTAGCAGATTGTGTTACTGAGTCGGACTATTACCTAGAGTGTCTCCACCAGTACGGTGGTGAAGAGGATCGTGTCATTGAGAATGCACGTCTACTCTGGTTACGTCGTTATCCAAACCAACTATGGGAGCCACCACAGTGCGTTACAGATCAGGCCTAGAGAAACGTACAGCAAAGTTCTTGCAGAAGCACAAGGTAAAGTTCAAGTATGAAACCTTGAAGATACCTTGGCAACCTGCTATTAAGACGTACACACCAGACTTCATCCTACCTAATGGTATTATAATAGAAACTAAGGGACGGTTCCTACCGTCAGACAGAATGAAACATCTAAAGGTAAAAGAGCAACACCCTGAGTATGACATCAGATTTGTATTCAGCAATCCTAACGCCAAGTTACTAAAGGGTTCTAACACAACCTATGCTGACTGGTGTGAAAAGCATGGCTTCCTGTACGCTAAGGAAACTATTCCTTTCTCATGGATTAAGGAGAAAAGGTCTTGACAATGCTAACTCTAGAAGCTAAACTAACAGTTCTGGCTGAAGACTTCGACACAGATTACGTGTTAGAAAACGCAGACATCACTAAGTATCATGTCTTCAAGATGCTACACGAAGAGGGTTTGCTTAACCTTGACGACTTCATTGATACGAGTAACGAAGAAGAAGAAATAGAAAGTTGGGAAGAATGATTAACGAAACAGACCTAGAAGCGTTTGAGTATTACAATTCAAACCAGATGGATGATTACATGAGGGCTGCTGCAAGTACGGCAATCTACAAACAACGACATGCTGTCATCTATCCTGCCCTTGGACTGGCTGCTGAAGCTGGTGAGGTAGCAAACAAAGTAAAGAAGATTATGCGTGATGATACATTCAATCGTGACGCTATCGCTGATGAGATTGGTGATTGTCTGTGGTACATTGCCGCATTGTGTCGTGACTTGAATGTCAGTATGCAAGAGGTTGCTGACAACAACATCAAGAAGCTACGTGATCGTCAACGTCGTGGTAAACTTGCAGGTTCAGGAGATAAACGATGATTGAAGTTCTTACAGCGTTAGCTATCTTAGCTATCATTATACTAGGCTTTGCCTTCATTGCTATCGGTGAGGTGAAAAAGAAATGAGTAAGAAACGTACAGGTATGACGTGGTTCTGGCGGTACATGAACTACCTAGCCACATGGAGAACGCACCGTATCGCAATTAAACAATTAAATATGTTGACAGATAAAGAACTAGCTGATATAGGGATTGCCCGTGCTGATATTGACCGACTGGTTTGGTTAGAAGAAGATAAGACAATGAGAGGAAGAGGAAACGATGAATAACTATTTACCAACAGACTACCAATCATTCATCCACACGTCACGTTACGCACGTTACGTGGACGGTAAGGGACGTGAGTCATGGCCTGAGACTGTCAAGCGTTACATGGACAACGTCATTCGCCCTGTCTTGGGTAACAGTTCATATGTAAACAATATCGAAGAGGCCATCCTGAATCTAGAAGTCATGCCCTCTATGAGAGCAATGATGACTGCAGGTCCTGCCTTGGATCGGGACAACACAGCAGGATACAACTGTTCATATCTCCCAGTAGATGATCCCAAAAGTTTCGACGAAGCGATGTTCATCCTCTTGTGTGGCACGGGGGTTGGTTTCTCTGTAGAACGGCAGTACATCACTAAGCTGCCAGATGTACCAGAGTTGTTCGAGAGTGATACCACAATCGTCGTGAAGGACAGTAAGGAAGGTTGGGCGAAAGCTTTCCGTCAACTATTGGCACTCCTATGGGCTGGTGAGATTCCTCAGTGGAACGTATCTAAGGTACGTCCTGCGGGTGCACGTCTGAAAACATTTGGTGGACGTGCGTCAGGTCCTGCACCCTTGGTTGATCTGTTCAACTTTGCTGTCAAGATATTCAAGGACGCACAGGGTCGTAAGCTATCGTCTATCGAATGCCACGACTTGATGTGTAAGATCGGTGAGGTAGTGGTTGTCGGTGGTGTACGTCGATCAGCTATGATCTCTCTGTCTAACCTAAGCGATGATCGTATGCGTCACGCTAAGTCAGGTCAATGGTGGGAACAGAATGCCCAACGTGCCTTGGCAAACAACTCAGTAGCATACACAGAAAAACCAGACAGCCTGTCGTTTATGCGTGAATGGATGTCGCTTGTGGAATCAGGGTCTGGAGAACGTGGAGTATTCAACCGTGAAGCATCTAAGAAACAAGCTGCGAAATATGGCAGACGTGATCCTGAACATGAGTTCGGAACTAACCCTTGCTCAGAGATTATCCTTCGCCCATATCAGTTCTGCAATCTTACTGAGGTTGTCGTCCGTGCGACGGACACTGTCGATGATCTGGAACGAAAAGTCAAGCTGGCAACTATTCTGGGAACTATACAGTCCACCTACACAAAGTTTCCATATCTGCGAAAGGTGTGGACAAACAATACAGAAGCAGAACGACTGCTTGGTGTGTCTCTCACGGGGATAATGGACAATCCACTACTAACGAGTAAGAATCATGGCCTACCAAAAACTCTTGAACACCTTCGACAGGTTGCTGAAGATACTAATAACAAGCTCAGTGATAATCTTGGCATTAACCCTAGTGCTGCTATTACGTGTGTCAAGCCAAGCGGAACAGTCTCCCAGCTTGTCGATTCAGCATCAGGAATCCACGCACGACATAGTCACCACTACATTAGAACCGTTAGAGGAGACAACAAAGACCCCTTGACACAGTTCATGATTGATCAGGGTATCCCTAACGAACCTGACGTGTTCAAACCTGATCAAACAACAGTGTTCTCGTTCCCTGTCAAGGCACCAGCAGGTGCTGTCGTCACTGAAGACTTGACAGCTATTGAACAGCTAGAGACTTGGTTAATCTTCCAACGTCACTGGTGTGAACATAAACCATCAGTCACTATCAACGTCCGTAAGGATGAGTGGTTCGAGGTAGGTGCATTCGTTTACGAACACTTCGATGAGATGTCAGGGGTATCCTTCCTGCCTTACAACGAACACACGTACCAACAGGCACCGTACCAAGAGATCGGCAAGTCAGAGTATGAAGAGTTAGCCAAGAACATGCCAGAGAAAATTGACTGGTCCCTCTTGACAAACTACGAGGAATCTGATAACACCGTTGGAATGCAGACTATGGCTTGTTCAGGTGATAGCTGTGAAATTGTAGACCTAACCGCATAGGAGATAACATGACTGGTATTGAAGTATACGCAATCTTTGCAACACTTGTAGCCATCCATCAGTTGCTAACGTAATGATGTACGTAATGGTAAGCCGACGTAACTGTCCGTATTGTGACAAGGCTAAACAGCTTATCAACTCTAAAGGGGGTAGTGTTAGTCACTATTCCCTTGAAGAGTCTAAGTGGATACTAGACTTGTTTAAGAAAGCAGACTTGAAAACAGTACCTCAGATATGGACTTACACAGGTAAACATATTGGTGGGTACACAGAACTGAAGGAATATCTAGATGACTCTGTGTAATACTTGTAGTGTAGAACTTACAGATGAAAACTGGAATGCATCTTGGAAAGAGATAGGACGGACACAGTGTAAAAGCTGTTGTAATCCAAATAGAAAAGAACTAAACCCTGCACGTATGTATGTGAATGGTAAGTATATCTCTAAGAAACACCCTTTGTATAAAGCAGGACGTTACAAGTCTTTTAATGATGCAGCATTTTCAAGTCTAGAAAACTATACTACGACTAAAGAAGGTTCTGTTTATATTATTTCTAACAAGGCGTGGCCTGACTGGATCAAGATAGGTATGGCTGTAGATGCAGAAGACAGGCTTAAAGGTTATCAGACAGGTAGTCCTATGCGTGACTACAGTTTAGAGTTTTATCTTAGCTTTGATGATCGTAGAAAAGCAGAGTCTAAGGTTCATAAGAAGTGTAAGAAACTAGGCTTCGAGTTTAATGGCGAGTGGTTTAAAATGCCAGTCAACAAAGCAAAACAAATCATAGAGGAATTACATGGCGCAAGTTGAGTTCTTTACTGACAGTGAGATGGCTGACCTAATAAATAACCCACCTCACTATGGAGATGGGTCTATTGAGTGTATTGATTATATGAAAGACAACATGGATTCCATGATGTTCATGGGATACTTAGAAGGTAATACAAAAAAGTATCTGCATCGTTATCGTTACAAAGGTAAACCTGTAGAAGACTTGAAGAAGGCTAGGTGGTACCTAGATAAGTTAATCCAAGAGATGGAAGGAAGTTAAAATGTTATTGTCCCCGTTACTCTTAGTCTGTATGTCAGACATGTCAGAGTGTAGAGTTGAAACGAATGGTTCTCTAGTATCTACACAAGAACAGTGTATGTTTGAACTTAGGGCTGGTATTGAAGTCTTTGAGAGTGCGGGGTTAGTAGTCATGGACTACCAGTGTGTTCCTTGGGAAAAGAAACAACCTACTTAATTACTTCCAGCTTACCCGCTTCTTGCTTGTCTTCCTTTTCATTGGCCCCTTCTTACACTGAGCCATTGTAGGACGACAAGCAGGGTAGGCACCCTTGCTACGATCCTTACGTCCACAAGGCCCACCTGTCTTACAGTTGACCCAACCCTTGCCGTTGTTACGGCTGAACCATTTCTTTAAGCTATCACTTGCCATTCTTTTTATTACCCCAGTTGGCAGCACCTACCTTACGACACTGAACAAGAGCACCACTGGCATATGCTGAGGGCCACGTCCCACCATCCTTGGTGTAACGACGTTTTACCTTGTGATAACAAGCGTCACGTTTAGGTGTCTTCTTCTTAGGTTTCTTTGCCATCCGTCTTTCCCTCTGTCCTTCTTTAGCCATTGCTGTCCTGTAGACTGGCTGTACTACTTGGATTCTTTTGACATCCATATGCCGAAGGCTCCTGTGGCTGCTCCCATACAAACCGATACCAGTCCTGCCTGAGCAGTACTTGGACTCGGCAAAGTCATGAACCACTCAACCACCCGCCAAGACATGATGCAAAACAAAAGCATCATACCTCTGGGCCATACCTTCCACTGATCTAATATGGTAGCCAACTTTTATTACCCTCCAAACCTAAATGCTGCTAAAGCTAAACCTACGATTAGTATAATGACAAAGAAAAGTACGATACCATACTCTAAGTTCTGTCTAAACTCTTCTGCTTCTCTTCGTCTTTGTTTCTCTTGTTCCCTACGTTCATCAGCCATCTGCTTACGCAACTTGAGTAAGTCCTGATAAGCTGAATAACCACGAGTAGCAATAATTATTTCCTTGAGTTGTTGTTCAGCATCTACAGCACGTTGCTTTTTCATCCACGTGTCAAGGGCTTTTTCGTTTGAACTTGAGAAGATACTTTCTTTTTTCTTTTGGTGTTCCTTTTTTGCACCATCTATCGCATCGAAGAAACCACCTATTTCTTTTGACATGGATGCTATTGTTTTACCAGCCGACAGAGCACCCTTTACGGCTGCAAGGGCTGTGAATGGGTCCATTACTTATGTCCTCGTGGGTCAAACAAACCGTCATGGTCTCTTGAGATAAACTCTATGGTACGTTCTAGCAGTGCCACACGTTGTTGTAGGTCAACGATGCGAATAATGCTCATACTTTGGCTATCAAGTTCATCCCATATCTCTTCGATCTCTTCGAATGCTCCGTCGATGTAGTCTGTATTCTCTTCTACATCCCGTTTCAAATTGATAGAGTCTTCGACAGCAACACGTGAGGCAAACTCTGAGACCTGTTCTTCAAGTGAACTTATCGTGGATGCCTGTTGGCTTACCCACCACACGCCACCTGCAAGTTGAACAGCCATTGCCATTACAAGTGCTAAAGGTAGCTTCATGTTTTCCATTTTACTTCTCCGCAACCCTTGGGTTAGTACGTACTAGAAAGTCCTGCCACATAGGTTTGATCATCTTGTAGTTCTCCTCAACTTTGTAGGAGACAACAGACAGACTTGCATTCATCTGGTAGACCTGAAGGGAACCCCAACTCAGGAGACCAAGGGCAACTACACCAAGAGCTTGTTCGATTTTCATTATATCACCATTTCTTACAGGACCAGTAACGGGCCGTGAATTTATCTTTAGCTGTGTCACACTTGTGTCTAGCACGGAATGACTTACGACGTTTGGGGTCTGACTTCTTGATCTTCATGTTGGCGTCACCAAAACGAATGATCTTTTCTTTACCATTCTTACAGGCTTTAACAACAAACTTTTTACCACCCGATACCTGACGCTTCGGGCTGTTGCATTTCATCTTTGATTTATCTATCTTAGCCACGGTATCTTCCTAGTGTTATAGTTTTGAGGAACCCTCTCCATATTTCGATAGGTGATGGTAGCATCCAACCTAGGATAAGAAGGACAATGACCCACATAGGGATGTCTTGGTTCAGTACCTTGACACTGTCTACCTCACCACCTAGACTAAAGTTACCTGATGACTGGTTGACACTAACGTTTTCACCTGAGATGTCACGGCTCTGGTCAAAGGCTGACTGGTTGTTTTCCTTGCCAGCCTGTACGTTAGCATTCACAGAGGTACCACCACCTCCACTAAGCATTGATGCGGCACCACTAAGGACACCGCAGCTACTTACTAATAATGATAGGGTCAGGGCCAGTAATAACTTCATTGTGTGTCTCTTGCTGCTCTTGCAACAGCTTCTCCTTTAGTCACCTTACCGTCGTTATTGGTATCCAGACCACGGTTTTGTTTATAGGCCTGAGTACGTAGGTTTTCGTTGTTATAGATTACGTAGTCATCTGGTTTACCAACCGCAACAGGTAAGTGGATAGCCATATATATGTCACCAAAGTCTTTCATACGTCCTTTATAAGGTTTTAAGTACTTTTCTACATACTCCATCTGCTCTTCTCTTGACATCTTAGCTAACGCAGCGGTAGATGTTCCAAGACTTTTAGCTGTGCTCTCAATAAACTGTATTAAACCTGTCGCAGAGCCTGTTGGGTTTTTAATTGAGGTGCTAAAAGTACCTCCTGTCTCAAAGTGCATAGCCCGAAGTAAGTCTTCCTGCGGTATGCCTAGGTTTCCTGACACCCTTTCGACAGAGGACATAAATCCTGTATCTTGTTGAACATCTTCAGGTACAAACAAGGGAAGTACTCTGTCTTCTTCAGATTCTGTAGGCCGTAACACTGGACGTGGGCTTGTAGAACGGTCTTGTCCAGAGTCTGGACGTAACACTGGACGTGGGCTTGTAGCACGACGAGGGTCTGGCATCTCTGTCTGTTCGAAGGATGGCTCTCTGATCTGTTCAGCCATTTCGACCAAAGGTTCAGGGGATGACAACTGACCCTGATCTGTGTCTGTCACATCGACCATACGAGGTTCAGGGCCAAGGGACTGTGTGACACCCATACCTTCACGTGTCTTGATAGCCTCTTCAACACTCTTCATAGTTTCCTGATCGAACATCTCCAAGAAGGATTGTTCCTTGAGGACTTGTTTCAAGACACTGGTGATAGCATCATCTTCGACAGGTTGACCCATTACAGACTGCACACCTGTAGGTTTAGGACGCTTCTCATCGACTATCTGACGTAGCTGCTGGAAGTTACTTACCTTAGCAATCTCTCTCTGTTGAATAGAGTCTACTTTTACTGCCCGTCCTGTTAGGTCTATACCCGCCATACTACTGTCCACCTTTACGGTAAATCTCTCCATCAGGGCCAACGAAATACTGATCATCATCAAGACCCGCAAATAGTTTCTCATCGACATCTGTCTCGTCTGACCACTGAATGACAAACGGGTTCTGCTCTGAGCCTAGGGTAGCGTCAGGGCTACCTGCTTGTACAGGTTGGATCAGTGTTTGTTCTATAGTGTCTGTAGGTACCCCTAGTTTCTTCATCTGTGTGACGTAGAACTCTAGGCTCTTAGCGTTCTTCTGTACCTTACGGTAGTCTTGGAATGCTGTGTTGAACTTGAATCCTGCATTTTCAATCTGACTACGCTCAAAGGTAGGTACACGACGACCACGATCAGCCAACATAGCTGTTACATCACCATTGTAGTACTTGTTCGCACTTGTCTTGACAAGAGGTAGTACGGCACGATCCATACGAATCTGACCTGTGTCTACACGTGCGTCTAGATCGTACTCAATCTTACCTAGACCTGTGATCTTGAAGAAAGACGACTGCATAGAGCCTGAGATAGTTGTAGACGCAATGTTGAACTGGGCTTTCAAGCCGTCAATCAAACGATCCTTTGCAAGTTCGTGTTTCTCAGGGTCTAGGTTAGCTACACGTGCAAGACGTGCATACGTATCGTCGTTGTATACACGCATCAAGGTTGACTGATCAAACAATTTAGAGGATGTCGAAATATTGACAGTAGCCTGACCGATACCTGCAAAGAAGTTGTCACGGTGTTCAGGTAAATCTAGTTTTTCTAGTTTGACAACATTGATACGCTCAAGTGCTGCAAAGAAAATAGCATCCTTACGTGCTACATCACTACGGTTTTCTGCAGCATCAACCTCTTCGACATCGTGAAGTTCCTCGACAGTGATGGTAGATTCAGGAGTTACACCCTCAGGTGTCTCTGCAACCTCAGGTTTCGTGTAATCGTCAAGGTCTGTGTACTCAATGTCCTCTGCGGTGAGACCTTTAAGGGCCTCACGTAGTTCAGTGTAGTTCTCAGCTACGTATGCGGTAGGATCGAACTTGTCTGACAACAGAGCATTGCTTAGGATCGGGTCATCAATACCCTCTCTGGCTAGTTTCAACAGGACTTCACTGTTAGCGTTGATAACGTCAGACTTAGCTGCTGCTAGGATGTCTTCGTCGTAGGACTCAAGGCTCTTCAGTAGTCCGTCAAGTGTATCTAACTGGCTCTGTATTACCTGCCAATCTTCGTTTTCAATAAGTGCTGGTTTTGTTAGCTGTGCCTTGGCTATGTCGAACTGACGACGTAAACCTACAACAGTTTCAGGTGTTATGTTACCACCACCCATCTCTATTTCTAGGCCAGCGATAGCTGCATCACGTACAGCATTGATCACAGTGTTGGCGTGAGGTACATATGATGTCAAAAACTCAGCACGTTCAATGTTCTTAGAGTTTGCTACGAACAAAGCTGCAGCTTCTGTACGTTGCACCTCAGCCATAGCCTCTGCTAGTACGTCATTGTCAGTATATGGCTTCTTGGTTGCGTCTAGCTTTAGACGTGCATTGTACAGGTAAGCTGGATTGGCCCCTAGTTTTTCAATAGTTGAATCAATAGCTGCCTGTTGCGGATCAAAGTTTAAAAAGTCAACGTCAATACCTGTACGTTGCTTGATCATACGGGCTTCAGCTTCACCGATCTCAAAACCTTGGCTGTTGTAGTTTGCAATAGCTGTGTTTACTAGGTTGCGTTTCTGTAATGCTGATGCACCCTTAGTTCCATCAAGGGCTTCTGACAAACTGGCAAAGGCCTCTCTGTTGATAGACGCTTCAGTTGGTTGGGCAGCTTTTTTAGCTGCATCCATTGCGTCTAAGACACCAAAAACACCTTTACCTATTGATGCGATACCTGAAGCAGCGGCTGCGCCTGAAGCCATACTGGGCATATTCACACCCTTTTCGTATGCTGCTCCTTCATCACCAATGTCTACTGCGAATCCAGCCATTGTTTTTCCTTATCTCTGCTGATTCAAAAGCTGTGCTTCGTAGTCTAGACCTACACGCATAGCGTTTTTCATAATGTCGGGTACTGAACCCACTCTAACCAGACTACGTTGAAGCTGTAGCTTCAGTTGATTAGACAGGTTTGACGACCAAATCTCGTCGTTTATTTCGTGCCAAAGTTTTGTAGCTCTAATCATATCAGATTCGTCACCTTCTGTCAACAGGGAAAGTGCGAGGGTAGCCTTAGACTGCAGTCTTTTAGACATATCACGGTATCTGTTGTTCTTTTTGAATACCATTTCCTGATAGTCGTAGAAGTTTTGTACAGGTGCTGGGGTAGCACCAGCAAGTACTGCTGCAGCAGCTTCAGGGTCTAGGTCACCTACAACAAGTTTACGTGTACGACTACGATAATTACCTGTTTCGATAAGTTCTTGTACCTTTACGTACTTATCGACTGTTGACAGGTTACGTAGTAGCTGTGTCAGGTCTTCACGGACCATCTCAGTACGTCCACCCATCATAGCCCCGATAGCATTTGACGCAACGGCTAACATATCTGAACTGATCTCACCTGAAGGACCGAAGACTGTCGTAATAAAACTTTCGTCAAACAGTTTACGGTAGGTATCCTGCATCTGACCTAACGGTGCAACACGTGTAGCATAGGCTGTCTCTGTACCTAGCAGTGTTGACATCAGACGGTCAATGACACCATACTTCAAAGTGTTAAACACCTTGATAGTTTCTGGCTGATCAGGCTCATACCCTAGTTGTTCAGTTATGTAACCTGCCATCTTACCTGCACCAAGACCTGTAAGACCGAACATAGGACCCATTACCATGAACATACGAATACGTTCTGCGGGTGAGAAGTTACGGCCTACCACAATGTTCTCCATTGCACGTAGAGAGAACGATAGCCACTGTGTAGGAACCCGCATAATACCACTCTGAGCAAAACTACGGGATTGTGTGGTCATGCGGAACGTCAAGTCCTGTTCACGGTTCATAATCCAACGTTTAGCATCAGGTGACAGAGGGTCAATATTAGGACGTTTAGCACGGTGTTCTAGGAATGCTGTGATAATCCCCGTCATACGGGTGACACGTTCACCTTCCTTAAAGAATATCGTTGACTTGTCTAAGAAGGAACCGACAGCTTGTTGTCCTTTTCCGACAAGATTACTAGATACACCAAACTTCTGCGGTGCCTGAAGTTCGATAACCTGATTGTCAATAATATTACGACCACTTTCGTCAATGTATTTGACAAGCTGGTTTAGTTCGTCTACTTCAATACCTGTAGCCTTGGCTAATCGTTGGATAGCTAGGGTACGTGTAGGTGAATCTGCAAGGTTAGCAATAACCATCATAGGTGTGGCTAATCCTAGACCCTTTAGACCCTGTGTAGGCGAGATAGCTGCAATCGTGATTGAGTGCAGAGCCTGTAACATGAACTGGTCAGGGTTGAAGAAACCAAACTTAGAGTAGAAACCCACCTGCAGCAAACGTGAAGCTGGGTCAGACTTAGTGAAGTCAGCCTTGAACCCTGTTCTTTCGAAGACAGCTTCGGTAGCTGATGATGTAAAGCTATCCCACTTGTCTGACAACCAAGTATTCTGGTTCATACGACGTTTGATTACGTCCTGTTGTTCACGTAGCTGGGCTGCAATGTCGTTGAACTTACCAGTTCTGACTACCTCAGCTTGCATGAAACGATTATAGAAGTCGTTCTCAGGGACACCCTTAGGGAATGTTACCACACCCTCAGACTTTTCTGCTAGTTTTACCCAACCTACCATAGCATTCTGAGATGCTGCACGGTTAGCGTATCCGAAAACCTCAGAACCAAACTGATCAGCAATGTTAGACACTGGACTTGCGTTGGTTGCTTTCTTACCACCAAACTCCATCAAGGGTGTGTCGCCACGTTTCATGTTCAAACGACGACCTACAACCTCACCAAAAGTAACATTCACCATGGACGGGTCTTCACCAGCCTCACGGATAGAGACCTTCTGGTCACGAGCCTTGCCTACAAACTCTTCTGTAAAACGGAAGTTGTAGTTAGCAGATAGTTTCTGAAGGTCTTCAAGGTCTGTTACGTGTTTGTTCCAGTCGTTGTTAGCACGGATGACATCACCTAGTTCGTCATACTGTGTCTTTGACAACTGAAGATCAGCAATGTCTGTCACACCCATCTCATCCATCAAGGACTTTACTCTACGTGTGATAGCATTTAGTTGGTTGACAGCTAGTGTAGCCTGTTGTTGACCAAAGGAGCCTAGTAGTGTCTTGAAACCTACAGACACCATGTTACCTGACGCTAGTCTTTGTTCACTTGTAGTACCCACAAAGTAACGAAACTCTGAGTTTGTACGTGGACCACCTGCGTTGTAAGGCATAACATCCACACGCTCTAGTACACGTGTAGAATCTACGTTAGTCACAAAGATGTGATCAAGGTATGTGGTAGGAATCTTAAAGATAGGAACGTCAGGGTTCAGTTTCTTCGAGTTAGGACGTAACGATCTACCTGTAGTTGCGTCAAGGATCAACTCATTATCAGGTACACTAGACACACGATAACCAATATCACCATAGTCTGGTCTGATGTTGACATAGACCCCACCCTCAGCTACGACACGCTTCAAACGTTCAGATGATTTGATCTGCCAAGTTGTGTCGTTGATGTCTTGCAGTGCTTCGTATGCATCACCGACTTCCTTACGAGGTTTCGATCCGTACATAGTTGTGTACAGAGACTCGAAGGATGTACGGTCAGGTGCCTGACGCATGTATGACATGTCACCATCACGTAACTGTGTCATGAAGTCAGACAGGTTTTCTGCTTCCTTACCTTTCAAGGCACTGACAGTCTTTGCGTACGGTTTTACAAGGTCACCTACAAGGGCCTGACCTGACTCAGCCTGAAGGAACTTAGCACCTAGCTTCTGTCCTAGACGTACAGTAGATGCACCGAATACTTTGTTGATAGCATCTGTGACGAACCCACCCTTATTGAAACGGTCTAGTTCATCAGGTAGGCCAAGTACGTTGACACGCTCTTCAGCTTCTACAAACCAGCCACGACCCTCTTCACGTTTGACAACCTTTAGGCTAGGGTCTTGTGCAGCAACTGCTTCTGCGTCCATTTTACGACGGAATGCAGAACCTGTACCATCTTTACCTAGACGTACCACTACCTTAAAGTCATCAGAACCCTCGTCAATGATACGACGAGAGTTGACAACTGTGTCATTCACACTGGCTGAGATACGTGTAGCTATCTGTGTAGCTGTAGCTTCTAGAGTTGTACGTGGAATGTATTCACCAAAAGAACCACGACGGTTAAGTTCTTCTAGTTTCTCTGTCAGTACAGTCTTGCGGGAACCATCACGAAACGCAACACCACTAGGACGACTGACAGGACCCTTGACAGGATCAAGTTCATCAGGCAGGGTACGACCAGCATTGATCATATCTGTCTGAGCACCAGCGTCATCTACTAGTTTAGACGCTACGTTAGCTGACTGTACTTCATCACCTAGTACAGCTACCGTGTCCACAGGTCTACGTGAATCGTAGATACCTTTTAATTTAGATGGGATTGTTGTTGCTTCACTGCCTAGTGTCTTAGCACCTTTGATTGCTGCACCTGCAATCTTAGTACCACCTAGAGTTACAATGTCAACACCACCAAACAGGAAGTTGACACCAGCCATAGGATCGTCACCTAGATACGTAGCATCGTTAGCAGCTTTGTATAGGTTCCACAGGCTGTCTTCAGAGAAGATACCCTCTGCCTTACGTTCTTCGATGTACTCCTTAGCCCACTCTTCAAACTCTGCAGGTTTCAGAGAGTTGAATGCTTCACGGATGTCACGACCTTCACGGTTAGAACGGAAGGTAACGTTCTCAAAGGCACCGATAGTAAGTTCACGTAGGACGTTTACGTCGAAGAAAGATAGAACCTTAGAGATTCCTGAGGAGTCGTTAGCTTCTAGTTCTTTCTGTAGTAAACGGTTCCAGACTTCCATGTTTGTCATGGTACGTGCAGCGTATGCATTGACACCATTATCTGACAACATAAGGTTTTGTAACAACATGTACTCACTTAGAGTCATGTCATCACCTTTAGCCTTACGCTCTTCGATAATACCTGCTATCTCTTCTGCAGATAGACCGTCTTGGTAGGCTTGATCAATCGCCAAAGCATAGTCGAAGTTTACAGCTTCTGTTTGTGCTGCAACTTCTGAACTAGGGTCACCTGAAGTACGTTCCGCTTCGATCTGATCGACAGGGTTACCCGTAGCGACAGCAATCTCCTGCGCCTTTACCCGTTCAACTTGGCTGTACGGATTAAAGGTTTCTTCTCGCTTTATTTCTGAGTCAGCACTAAGGGCTAACTCATTGAAGATTTGATCTTCTAGTGTAAGAAGAGTTGTCATACACCTCTACCTTCTTCGAAGCCACCCATATTGTAATAACCTTGAGGGTCACCGCCCATACCACCTCCAAAGCCGCCGAAGAAGCCTCCAATTTGACTTGCTCTACCTGCCATACCAAAACCTAAACCTGCAACGGTTTCGAACATCTGAGACTGTGAGCTTAGGTAGTTAGCACGTCCTGTCAAAGAGGTATACTGTTGACCTAATCCTGACATCATAGAACCAAATCCAAGGTTAGTTCCTAGTTGTGAACTGATACTTCCAATACCACCACCTATAGCTGACGATTGTGCAAGTCCTGATGCCTGAGCACGTGAACGAAGTTGTGATCTAGCAATAAGAGAACGTCTGATAGACTGACGACGTTGCTGTGCTACCTGTTGCTGCTGCATTCGTACTCGTGTTTGTGCTGCCCGTTGGGTAGCTGCTGCTGATGCTTTAGCCGCTTTAGTGGCCCTAACTGTACTTGCTACACCTACAGCAGTACCTACCGCAGCCACACCTAAGGTAGTCGCAGCCGCTCCAACCGCAGCACCTGCTGTAAGTGCTGTACCAATCGCTGTAAATACAGCCATACTATAACTCCTTCACGTATGCGGTTTCGACTGGATCAAATCCTTTTCTTTTGAATAGGATTCCAGCCTTACCGTTAAGAACACTGTCGATCTCAGACAGCCTTACAAACCTACAACCTTTTTCTCTAGCCCAGTTGACATACTCTTCGATCATCTTAGGGGCTGTCTTACCGTTTCTGTGATCAGGGTCAATCCAAAGCATTAACTCTTGTGCCACTAGGTAACTGTTGATAGGCATTTCACTTATGACAGCAACTAGACCACCTACAACTTCGTCATCGTGTAGAGCCATATGTACGAAACCGTATTCACTCTCTATCAGTTGACCGAACAGTACACTTACTTTGTTGCTGTCGAACTTTGCCCAAGACTTTTCTGAGGCTTCTTTACTAAAGTTTTTCGCTGCGATTACAATGTCAAGTAAATCTTCAGGGGTTGCATCACGTATTGTATATTCAGACATTAGAACCTTGGGTTCCTTCCTAGTATGATGCCCCACCCAAGTAACAAGAAGT
>ERZ869936.1247-NODE-1247-length-18960-cov-7.851574_pt1 | contig 18960 bp, 20 predicted proteins | sample MGYA00520876_ERZ869936 | MGnify/ENA primary metagenome ERZ869936 (study PRJEB32218, sample SAMN09650985) | biofilter metagenome | isolation source: enrty point of leading RO module | place: Saudi Arabia: Thuwal, RO plant located on Red Sea | collected 2016-02-17 ...
GCGTGCCACCGTGTTTTTCTGGATACGCCAGAGGCGCGCACCAGATCGACAGACGATTCGATAGTTCCCCCTTCGATATCACCTGCTTATGTGGGCCGGCCGGGTCGCGGGCGAGGCCGCGTTACTCGTCGCTCATGTACCTAAAGTGCACGTCGCTCCTCGTGCCTTGCCTCGCCCGCGACCCGGCCGGCGTGTGTGACGAGAGTTAATTGAGAGTCTCCCTCGCATGCGACTCGTCGCACACCCGGGCGGCGACGTTGTGGAAATCGCGTTCGAAGGCCACTAACATAGCGCCCTCGATTCCGCCCGCTGCGCCGCAGCGGGTTACCAAGTCTCGGAAATTTATAGTGATAACTGGATTCAGACTGGCCCTTGCCGGCCTCGCGGCGCTGGCCGCGGGCCTGGCCCCGCCGCCCGCGCAGGCCGAGGGCGACGCCGAGCGCGGTGCCGCGCTGGCCTACACCTGCCTCGGCTGCCATGGCATCGAGGGCTACCGCAACGCCTACCCGTCCTACCGCGTGCCGAAGCTCGGCGGCCAGAAGGCCGGCTACATCGAGCTCGCGCTCAAGGCCTACCGCGACGGCACCCGCCCGCACCCGACGATGCAGGCGCAGGGCGACAGCCTGTCCGACCAGGACATCGCCGACCTCGCGGTCTACTTCGAAGGGCCCGAGAAGAAACTCGACCACGTCAGCAGCGAGGACGTCGCGGGCATCGACGTCGCTGCGACCTGCCTCGCCTGCCACGGCAACGGGGCCGACGGCCTGATGCCGACGCCGCCGACGCTGTCGGGCCAGTACCCGAGCTACCTCGAGCACGCGCTGAAGCAGTACCGCTCGGGCGAGCGCGCGAACAACATCATGAACGGCTTCGCGGCCGCGCTGAGCGACGAGGACATCCTGCGCCTGGCCGAGGCCTGGAGCCGCCAGGAAGGCCTGTACACGCCCGAATACGCCGAGTAAGCGCGCGCTGGCGCCAGCCATGACGGCCGCCGACACGACGCACTACCCGCACGGCATCACCGCGGTCGACACGGACTACGTGCGGCCGCGCCTCGACGCGAGTCACCTGCTGGTCGAGAACGGCCGCGCCGCGTTCGTCGACACCGGCACCAACGCGAGCGTGCCGCGGCTGCTCGCCGCGCTCGCCCGTGTCGACGTCGAGCCCGCCGACGTCGACTGGGTGTTCCTGACCCACGTGCACCTCGACCATGCCGGCGGCGCCGGCCTGCTGCTCGAATCGCTGCCGAACGCGACCGTCGTGCTGCACCCGCGCGGCGCGCGGCACATGATCGACCCGGCGAAGCTCGAGCGCGGCGCGATGGCCGTCTACGGCGAAGCGCAGTATCGCGAGATGTACGGCGAGCTCGTGCCGATCCCGGCCGGGCGCATCCGCGAGGTCGACGACGGCGACGAGCTCGAACTCGCCGGCCGCCCGCTCAGGGTGCTGCACACCGAGGGCCATGCACGTCATCATTACTGCCTCGCCGACCCGGCCTCGCAAGGCGTCTTCACCGGCGACAGCTTCGGCATTTCCTACCGCGAGCTCGACACGGCCGCGGGCGAGTTCATCTTCCCGACCACGACGCCGGTGCACTTCGACCCGGACGAGGCGCACCGCGCGGTCGACCGGATCATGGCGCTGGAACCGGAACAGCTGTTCCTGACTCACTACAGCCGCGTGACCGACCTCGAACGCCTGGCCGCCGACATGCACCGCGCGCTCGACGACTTTGTCGCGATCGCGCGCAGGCACGCCGACCCACCGGAGCGCACGCGGGCGATCGAGGCCGCGATGTTCGAATACCTCGTCGAACGCGCCCGCGCGCACGGCGTCGAGCTCGATGACGAGCGCCTGCACGAGATCCTCGACATGGACGTCGTGCTGAACACGCAGGGCCTCGAGTTCTGGCTGGACCACGGACCGCCCACCGCCCGCTGAAGGACATCGCCATGAGCCCGTTCCGCGCCTACCGCATCGACCAGCAGGACGGCGAGATCCGCGCCGGCTTCGCCGAGCTCGGGCTCGACGACCTGTCGGACGGCGATACCGTCATCCGGGTCAGCCACTCGACGATCAACTACAAGGACGCGCTGGCCGCGACCGGCAAGGGCCGGATCCTCAGGCAGTACCCGCTGGTCGGCGGCATCGACCTGGCCGGCACGATCGAGAGCTCCGCACACCCGGATCTGGAGCCCGGCCTGCCGGTGGTCGTGAACGGCTGCGGCCTGTCCGAGACCCGCGACGGCGGCTACGCGGAATACGCGCGCGTGCCGGCTGCGGCCGTCGTGCCGCTGCCGGACGGCATCGACCCGTTTGCCGCGATGCAGATCGGGACCGCCGGCTACACGGCCGCGCTCGCGATCCACCGGATGGAGCAGAACGGCCAGCTGCCCGAGCTCGGCCCGGTGGTCGTCACCGGCGCGACCGGCGGCGTCGGCAGCCTCGCGATCGACATGCTCAGCGGACGCGGCTACGAAGTCGTCGCGCTGTCCGGCAAGTCGGCGGAGCAGGCCGACTATCTCGGCGCGATCGGCGCGAGCCGCGTGCTCGACCGTGCGCAGGTCGATACCGGCAAGCGGCCGCTCGAGAAGGCCGAGTGGGCTGGCGCCATCGACAACCTGGGCGGCGACTGGCTGGCCTGGCTGACCCGCACGACGCAGTACGGCGGCAACATCGCCTCGATCGGGCTGGCGGCGAGCCACGAACTGCACACCAGCGTGATGCCGTTCATCCTGCGCGCCGTCTGCCTGCTCGGCATCAACTCGGTCGACACGCCGCGCGACCTGAGGCTCGCCGTCTGGCGCCGCATCGGCAGCGACCTGCGTCCGCGGCATCTCGACCGGATCGCGCCAGGCTCGATCGCGTTCGACGAACTTCCCGGCCACTTCCAGGCTTTTATCGACGGCACGGTGACCGGACGCGCGGTCGTGCGCATCGCCTGAGCGCCGCTCCGCGGCGCATTTGGGAAACGCCGTCGGCGTGGTTTAGAATCGCTCGCCCCGGGGCTCCCCAGATGTTGCGTCGCGCGGCCCGCCGGGCCGTCCCGCGAGGCACGCGCCGCCGGGTTTTAATCCGAATTAAAAAAGCCGGAGGACGCATGGCAGCAAGCAGAGGAGCGCGATTCCGCGAAGCGCTCGCGGCGGAGAAGCCGCTGCAGGTCGTCGGCGCGATCAACGCCTACGCCGCGCTGCTCGCAGAGCGTGCCGGCTTCCGCGCGCTGTACCTGTCGGGCGCCGGCGTCGCGAACCACTCCTTCGGCCTGCCTGATCTCGCGATGACGACGCTCGGCGACGTCTGCGAGGACATCCGCCGCATCAGCTACGCGAGCGAGCTGCCGCTGCTGGTCGACGCCGACACCGGCTGGGGCAGCGCGTTCATGATCGGCCGCACCGTGCGCGAGATGAGCCGCGCCGGCGCCGCCGGCTGCCACCTCGAGGACCAGGTCGCGGCCAAGCGCTGCGGCCACCGGCCCGGCAAGGCGCTGGTCGAGGCCGCTGAGATGTGCGACCGGATCAAGGCGGCCGTCGACGGCCGCGAAGACGAGGCCTTCGTGCTGATGGCGCGTACCGACGCGCACGCGGTCGAGGGCCAGCAGGCCGCGATCGAGCGCGCGCAGGCCTACGTCGAGGCCGGCGCCGACATGATCTTCGCCGAGGCGCTGACGACGCTGGGCGAGTATCGCGAGTTCACCGAAGCAGTCGGCGTGCCGGTGCTCGCTAACCTGACCGAGTTCGGGCGCACGCCGCTGTTCACGCTGGCCGAACTCGGCGAGGCCGGCGTGCAGCTGGCGCTGTACCCGCTGTCCGCGAGCCGCGCGATGGCGAAGGCCGCGCAGGCCGTCTACGCGGCGATCCGCGACGAGGGTACGCAGGCCGGGGTCGTCGGGCGCATGCAGACGCGCGACGAACTCTACGACGTGCTCGGTTACCACGAGTACGAACGCAAACTGGACGAGCTGTTCGCCGCCGGGAAACGGACGGACGGCCGCAACGACTGAAGAGGACCGAGGACATGGCGGACAAGAAGAAGACGGGTGGCCTGGCCGGCGTGATCGCCGGCAAGACCGCCCTGTGCACGGTCGGCCAGGAAGGCACCGGCCTGACCTACCGCGGCTACGACATCTACGACCTCGCGGACAATGCCCGCTTCGAGGAGGTCGCCTACCTGCTGCTGCACGGCGAGTTGCCGACGCAGGCGCAGCTCGACGACTACATCGAGCGGCTGAAATCGCTGCGCGGACTGCCGGACGCGGTGAAGACCGTGCTGGAGATGGTGCCGGCGGACGCGCACCCGATGGACGTGCTGCGCACCGGCGTGTCGATGCTCGGCAACGTCGAGCCGGAGGGCGACTTCGCGAACCAGGGCCACGTGGCGGACCGGCTGCTGGCCTGCCTGCCGTCGATGCTGCTGTACTGGCACCGCTTTCACGCGGACGGCAAGCGCATCGATACCGAGACCGACGACGACTCGGTGGCGGGGCACTTCCTGCACATGCTGCACGACGAGCCCGCGCCGGCCCTGCACCGCCGCTGCCTCGACACGACGCTGATCCTGTACGCCGAGCACGAGTTCAACGCCTCGACCTTCACGGCGCGGGTCATCACGGCGACGCTGTCGGACTTTCACTCGGCCGTGACCGGCGCGATCGGCGCGCTGCGCGGCCCGCTGCACGGCGGCGCCAACGAGGCGGCGATGGAGCTGATCGAGAAGTTCGATTCGGCCGACGAGGCCGCGGCCGGCGTGCGCGAGATGCTCGCGAACAAGGAGAAGATCATGGGCTTCGGGCACCGCGTCTACACGGAGTCCGACCCGCGCAACGCGGTCAACAAGAAGATGTCGCTCGAGCTCGCCGAGGAACGCGGCGATCGCAGGCTGTACGACGTGTCCGCGGCGATCGAAAAGGTCATGTGGGACGAGAAGCGGCTGTTCGCCAACGCCGATTTCTTCGCCGCCAGCGTCTACCACTTCATGGGCATCCCGACCTATTTGTTCACGCCGATCTTCGTCTGCTCGCGCATCACCGGCTGGGCCGCGCACATCATGGAACAGCGCGCCGACAACAAGCTGATCCGCCCGGGCGCCGAGTACACGGGCCCCGGCCTGCAGGACTGGGTGCCGATCGAGAAACGCTAGCCGCGAGACGCGCGCGCCGGCACGCATGTGCCGGGCGCGCCGCCCGGCTTTGCCACGTCCGCCCGACCCGACACGAAATCCGAAGGAACCGAACCATGTCCGGACACGACATCCGCTCTGCCAAGCGCCCCGACCCCGACCAGGTGCTGGTCGACATCGCGGACTACGTCTGCGGCGACGCGCCCGACTCGGCGCTCGCCTACGAGACCGCGCATTACTGCCTGCTCGACACGCTGGCCTGCGGCTTCCAGGCGCTCGACTACCCGGCCTGCACGAAGCTGCTCGGCCCGGTCGTGCCCGGCGCGACGCTGCCGGGCGGCGCGCGCGTTCCCGGCACCTCCTACGAGCTCGAGCCGGTGCAGGCCGCGTTCAACATCGGCGCGCTGGTGCGCTGGCTGGACTTCAACGACACCTGGCTCGCGGCCGAGTGGGGGCACCCGTCCGACAACCTCGGCGGCATCCTCGCCGTCGCCGACTACCTGAGCCGCAAGCGGCGCGACGAGGGCGACGAGCCGCTCAGGATGCAGGACGTGCTGACCGCGATGATCCGCGCGCACGAGATCCAGGGCGTGCTGGCGCTCGACAACAGCTACAACCGGGTCGGCCTCGACCACGTGCTGCTGGTGCGCATCGCCTCGACCGCGGTCGTGACCCGCATGCTCGGCGGCACGCGCGAACAGGTCATCAACGCCGTGTCGAACGCCTGGATCGACGGCGCTGCCCTGCGCACCTACCGGCACGCGCCGAATACCGGCTCGCGCAAGAGCTGGGCGGCCGGCGACGCGACCAGCCGGGCCGTGCGCCACGCGCTGATCGCGCTGACCGGCGAGATGGGCTACCCGTCCGCGCTGACGGCGAAGACCTGGGGCTGGTACGACGTGCTGTTCAGGGGCAAGCCGTTCACGTTCCCGATGGGTTACGGCAGCTACGTCATGGAGAACATCCTGTTCAAGATCTCCTACCCTGCCGAGTTCCATGCGCAGACCGCGGTCGAGTGCGCGATGCAGCTGCACGAGCAGGTGAAGGACCGCGTCGACGAGGTCGAACGCATCGTCATCGAGACCCAGGAGCCGGGCGTGCGCATCATCGACAAGACCGGGCCGCTCGACAACCCGGCCGACCGCGACCACTGCATCCAGTACATGGTTGCCGTGCCGCTGATCTTCGGCCGCCTGACCGCGGCCGACTACGAGGACGAGGTCGCCGCGGACCCGCGCATCGACGCGCTGCGCGCGAAGATGGAGGTCAGCGAGAATGCGCAGTACACGAAGGACTACTTCGACCCGGACAAGCGCTACATCGGCAACGCCGTGCAGGTGTTTTTCAAGGACGGCAGCTCGACCGACAAGGTCGCGATCGACTTCCCGATCGGCCACCGCCAGCGCCGCGACGAGGGCATCCCGGTCCTCGAGCGCAAGTTCGAGACCAGCGTGGCGCCGAAACTGAAGGACGGCCAGTGGCGCGAACTCGCTGCGCTGGCCGGGGACCGCGAACGCCTGGCCGCGACCGCGGTCGATGAGTTCATGGCGCTGCTCGTCGCCTGAGACCGACCGACCGGAGAACACGATGCCCAAGATCCTGACCGCACTCGTCGCCCTGTGCGTCGCCAGCACCAGCCTCGCCGTCGAGCGACGCACGCTGAACGACGGCAACCTGGTCCTCGAGGACATCCCCGAGATCCCGCAGGAGATCGTCGACGACCTGCGCCGTTACCAGAACGTGCGCTCCGCCAGCGTGCTCGACTGGACCCGTGACGGCGCGAGCCTGTACGTGCGCACGCGCTTCGCGGACGTGAACCAGGTGCACCGCGTGGACGCACCGGGCGGCGCGCGCCACCAGCTGACCTTCTTCGAGGAGCCGGTCGGGACGGTGCTGCGCCAGCCCGGCAGCGACCTGTTGACCTTCACGCGCGACGCCGGCGGCAGCGAGTTCGCGCAGATCTTCACGCTGGACCCGGCGAGCGCGCGGGTCCGGCTGCTGACCGACGGCGAGTCGCGCAACGGCTCGCCGGTCTGGAACCGCGACGGCACGCGGCTCGCGTACCAGAGCACGCGGCGCAACGGCGCGTCGAACGACGTCTGGATGCTCGAGGCCGGCGACCCCGCCTCGGCCGAGCTGGTCGTCGAGGCGCCGGACGGCAGCTGGTGGGGCCCGGCCGACTTCACCGCGAGCGGCGGCGCGCTGCTGGTCAACAACTACGCCAGCATCAGCGACTCGCGCGTCTGGCTGAAGGACCTCGACTCGGGCGAATTCCGCCAGCTCGCCGGCAGCGACGGGGAGGCCTCGACCGACCTCGCGCTCGCCTTCGACGCGGACGACGCCGGTCTCTGGATGATCACGAACCGCGGCGGCGAGTTCGACCAGCTCGCCTGGCTGTCACTGGAGCCCGGCAGCCAGCCCGAGATCGTCACCGCCGACATCCCGTGGAACGTCGACAGCGGCGCGCTCAGCCGCGACCGGCAGCGCGCGGCCTTCACCGTCAACGAGAACGGCCGCTCCGCGCTGTACCTGCTCGACCCCGAGACGCGCCGTTACCGCCGCGTCGACGCGATCCCGACCGGCATCGTCGGCGGCATGACCTTCAGCCCGGACGGCCGCCGGCTGGCGCTGACGATCAACACGCCGCAGACGCCGAGCGACAGCTTCGTGCTGGAACTGGGCCGTGGCCCGCTCACCTGGGGCAAGCTGACGCGCTGGACCGAGAGCGAGGTCGGCGGCCTGGACACCTCGGCGTTCCCGGTGCCGGAGCTGGTCAGCTACCCGACCTTCGACGAAGTCGACGGCGCGCCGCGGCAAATCCCGGCCTGGGTCTACCGCCCGCGCGGCGAGGGCCCGTACCCGGTGATCGTCTACATCCACGGCGGGCCGGAGGGCCAGTCGCGGCCGTACTTCAGCTCGACCTTCCAGACCTGGCTCGCGGAGCTCGGCGCGGCCGTCGTGATCCCGAACGTGCGCGGCTCGGCCGGGTACGGCAAGAGTTACCTGGCGCTCGACAACGGCATGCTGCGCGAGGACTCGGTGCGCGACATCGGCAGCCTGCTCGACTGGATTGCGACCGAGGACGATCTCGACGCCGGCCGCGTCGCGGTCTACGGCGGCAGCTACGGCGGCTACATGGTGCTGGCGAGCGCGGTGCACTACAGCGACCGGCTGGCCGCCGCGGTCGACGTCGTCGGCATTTCAAACTTCGTCACCTTCCTCGAGAACACGCAGGACTACCGCCGCGATTTGCGCCGCGTTGAGTACGGCGACGAGCGCGACCCCGCGATGCGTGCGCACCTCGAAAAGATCAGCCCGCTGAACAACGTCGAGAAGATCGACGTGCCGATGCTGATCGTGCAGGGCCAGAACGACCCGCGCGTGCCGGTGACCGAGGCCGAGCAGATGGTCGCCGCGCTGCGCGCGCAGGGCTCGCCGGTCTGGTACATGAACGCGCTGAACGAGGGCCACGGCTACCGGCGCAAGGAAAACCGCGACGTCTACCAGCAGGCCGCGGTGCTGTTCCTGCGCCAATACCTTGCCGGCGGTGACTGAGGCCGCGCACCCGGCGCTGGAACCTGCGCTCGCGGCGGGCGTCCGTGCGCTGGGACAGGCGCTCGAGCCCGCGGACATTTCGCGACTGGCGACGCTGCTCGCGGAGCTGGCCCGCTGGAACCGCCGCATCAACCTGACCGCGGTGCGCGAGCCCGGGCGCATGGTCGGCCAGCACGTGCTGGACAGCCTGGCCGTGCGGCCGCTCCTCCGCGGCGCGCGCGTGCTCGACGTCGGCACCGGCGCCGGCTTTCCGGGGCTGCCGCTGGCTATCGCCTCACCCGCAATGCAGTTCACGCTGCTCGACAGCAACGGCAAGAAAATCAGCTTCGTTCGGCATATGATTGGCGAACTGGGGCTCAGCAACGCGGAAGCAGTGCAGGCGCGCGTCGAGCGGCATGCGCCGGCGGAGGCCTATGACACGGTCGTCGCGCGCGCCTTCGCGCCGCTGCCGCGCATGCTGGAGCTCGCCGGGCACCTCGTCGCCGACGGCGGCGTGCTGCTCGCCCTGAAAGGACACTACCCGGAGACCGAGCTCGCGGAGCTCGGCGACGACTGGACCGCCGACGTGAGCAGACTGACAGTACCCGGACTCGACGACCACGAACGCCATGCGGTGCGGCTGTCGCGCCGGGGCGGAGCCGCCGCGTGACCCGGGTCATCGCGGTCGCGAACCAGAAGGGCGGCGTCGGCAAGACGACGACCTGCGTGAACCTAGCGGCATCGCTCGCGGCGACGCAGCGGCGCGTGCTGCTGGTCGACCTCGACCCGCAGGGCAACGCGACGATGGGCTGCGGCGTGGACAAGCGCGAGCTGGAGCGTTCGTCCTGCGACGTGCTGCTCGGCGAGGCCAGCGCGGCGGACTCGATCCTGTCCGTGCCGGAAGGCGACTTCGCGCTGTTGCCCGGCAACGAGGACCTGACCGTCGCCGAGGTCCAGCTGTTGCAGGAGATCGGCCGCGAGATGAAGCTGAGGCAAGCGCTGAAACCGGTCGCCGGGCTCTACGACTTCATCCTGATCGACTGCCCGCCCTCGATCAACATGCTGACGGTCAACGCGCTGACGGCGGCGGACGGCGTGCTGATCCCGATGCAATGCGAGTACTACGCGCTCGAGGGCCTGACCGCGCTGCTCGACACGATCGAGCAGGTGCGCACCAGCGTCAACCCGGACCTCGAGGTGTTCGGCCTCTTGCGCACGATGGTCGACCCGCGCATCAATCTCTCTAACGAGGTGTCCGAACAGCTGATCGCGCATTTCGACGACAAGGTGTTCCGCACGGTCGTGCCGCGCAACGTGCGCCTCGCCGAGGCGCCGAGCTTCGGCAAACCGGTGCTGTACCATGACCGCAACTCGCGCGGCGCGCTCGCCTACCTGGCGCTCGCCGGCGAGGTGCTGCGGCGCGAGGACGAACGGGCGAGCGCCGGCCGCTGACGGGATGAACATGGCGAAGAAGAAACGACTGGGCCGCGGGCTCGACGCGCTGCTGAGCCGGCCCGGCGCCGGCGCCGCCGGCGAGAATGCGCAGGCCGCCGCGGACGCGGGCACGGGCGCGACCGGCGACGTGCTGCGCAACATCCCGCTGGAACACCTGAAGCGCGGCCGCTACCAGCCGCGCGTCGACATGCGCCGCGACACGCTCGAGGACCTCGCGCGCTCGATCGAGGCGCAGGGCGTCGTGCAGCCGATCGTCGTCCGGCCGACGGGCGAGGGCGAGGACGGCCGGCCGCGTTACGAGATCATCGCCGGCGAGCGCCGCTGGCGCGCCGCCCAGCTCGCCCAGCTCGACGAGATCCCGGCCATCGTCCGCGAGATCCCGGACGAGGCCGCCATCGCGATGGCGCTGATCGAGAACATCCAGCGCGAGAACCTGAACCCGCTGGAAGAGGCGCGGGCGCTGGAGCGGCTGATCCGCGAGTTCGAGCTGACTCACCAGGACGCCGCCACGGCGGTCGGCCGCTCGCGCGCCGCGGTCAGCAACCTGCTGCGCCTGCTCGACCTGTCCGACAAGGTGAAGCCGCTGCTCGAGTCGCGCGAGCTCGAGATGGGCCACGCGCGCGCGCTGCTGTCGCTGCCGAGCGGCAGCCAGCAGCTCGACGCGGCCCGCGAGGTCGTGAAGAAGAAGCTGTCGGTGCGCGCGACGGAACAGCTCGTGCGCCGGATGCTGGCGGACAAGCCGGCCGCGAAGCCGAAAGCCGCGCCGCAGAGCGCGAACGCGGACATCCGCAAGCTGGAAACGGAAATGACCGACCGGCTGGGCGCGCGCGTGCGCATCGAGCACGGCGCGAAGGGCGCCGGCAAGCTCGTCATCAGCTACAACAGCCTCGACGAGCTCGACGGCATCCTGAAGCACATCAAGTAACGGAAAGGCTGTCCGGAAAAGGCGCCGGGTTTTCTCAAACGACCTGGCACCTTTTCCGGACATTTTCTTTCTACGGCGGCAGAACGGGCCGGTCCCTTCTGCACGGCGCCAGCGGCAGGCAGCCAGCGCGGTTCCCGACGCGGCGATGCCCCCGGAAGAAGCCCCGGCGACTCTAGCGCCTTGCCGGTTCGCGCGGCTCGACGACGAGATAGACCGCGGTCGTCTCCCCGACGTTCAGCACCTCGTGCCAGTCCACCCGGTCGCTGGTCCAGCTCGCGCCGTCGGCCAGCTCGACCTCGCGCGTGCCGGTCGCGTCGCTGATGCGCATGCGGCCGCCCGTCACGACGTAGCCGAAGTGCGCGACGTGGTAGTGACGCTCGTGGCCGACGCCGGGCGGAAACGAGCAGCGCAGGACGCGCTGGCGGGCGTCTTCGTGGAGTTTTTCGCAGACCGCCTCGCCGCGCCAGCCGGCCGCGAGCGGGTCGGGCAGCGTCGCGGCGGCAGCGGCCGCGGTAACGAACGAGAGCAGGATCAGCCGGAGCATGGCCGGCATGATAGCAGCGGGCCGGGCCTAGGCGACCGCGTGTACCTCGACCTCGTCCGCGCTGTAGCCGGCCTGGATCAGCTCCGGCATGACCGCTTCGGAAATCAGGTAACCCTGCAGCTTGTCGCACTCGATCGTCGCGAGGAACTCGTAGGTCTCCTGGTCCTCTACGCCCTCGGCGCAGACCGAGATGCCGAGGTTGTGTGCGAGGCCCGTGACCGCCGCCAGCACCTTCTGCGCGACCGGGCTACTGCGCGCGCGCTTGAGTGCCGCCGCGTGAATCTTGATCTCGTCGACCGGCAGCGTCTCGAAGGTGCCGAGCGATGCCGCGGCGATGCCGAAGTCGTCCAGGGAAACGCGGAAGCCCCGCTCGCGCAGCTCGTTCAGCACCTTCAGGTGCGGCGCGTCGGAGTCGGCGATGTCCTGCTCGATGACCTCAAACGTGAAGCTCGAACACTCGAGCCCGTGCTCTGCCACGATGCGCGCGTACTCGTCCGCGAGGCCGGCGTTGTTCAGCTGGCTCGAGGCCAGGTTGATGCAGGAGTTCAGCTCCAGGCCCTGCGCGCGCCACTCGACCAGCTGGCGCGAGGCCTCGCGCAGCACGTACTCGCTCACCGCCGGCATCAGGTCGAAGGCCTCGAGCTCCGGCAGGAACTCGAGCGGGCCGATCGAACCGTGCTGCGGGTGCTGCCAGCGCAGCAGGGCTTCCGCCTCGGTCGTGCGCCAGCTGTTGCCCTCGCCGCGCATGACCTTGGGCTGGTAGCGCAGGCAGAACTCCTCGCGGCGAATCGCGTTCTGCAGGTCGTCGCGGCTGATCTTCAGCAGATGCCGCCGACACTCGCGCGCGGCCCGGCGGAAATGGTGGCGGCGGAAGTCGGGCGCCAGCCACTCGAGGTTCGGCAGGTGGCAGAGCTCGTCCCAGGGCGCCTGCCCGAGCCGCTCGCGCAGCGACTCGCGGTCGGCGGCGACGACGAGCCCGAAGGGGCCGCGCGCGGCCGCGCGCTGCAGCACGGCCACCTTGCCGACTGTCAGGTCGGCGTCGAGCAACAGGACGATCCGCCGCGCCCGGCCGCGCAGCTGGCGGTCGAGGTCCACGGCGTCCGTGAACCAGGCGAAATTGAGGCTCAGTTCGCGCGCGACGTCGGTGACGTTACGCGACTTTCCCGCAGACTCGCTGGCGAGCAGTAACATCGCATCTCCCGGTCAGGAAACGAGCGGCAGTCCTTGCCGCGGGGCGCCGAGATCATGGCGGCGCGTCGACATGACCGCCGTTATACAGGGGTCGGCGGGCGCGGATTGTGCCGCAGGTCGCATTGCGGCCAATCGACCATTCCCGGCGCGCCAGGGCTTGAATCGGGCAAATTCGCCGCCAGACATGGTCATGCAGGCGCATTTCACCGGGAGCCCCGCCGTGTTGCCATGGCCCGAACCCGCCTCTATAATGCGCGGGCTGAAAGCAGGCCCGCTTGCCCAGCCAGTATCCACGACGCCACAGACCGATGGCACCGCCGCCGGACGTGGCGTTTTTAATGCCGGAGACGTAACAGGAATGATGGCCAGGGCCACGGAGCAATCGCCGCGGCCGCCAGTCCATCCGCTCCTGCGGCTGCTGCTGCTGCAACTGGGCCTGGCCGTGGCGCTGGCCGCGATCTTTTGGGGCACTGACGGACGCGTGTCAGGCTACTCGGCATTGCTGGGTGGCCTCTGCTGCGTGATTCCGAATGCCCACCTGGCGCTGCGGCTCGTGGCGCCGCGTCGCGAGCCGGGGGCAAAGAGCCTCCTGCGCGCCGCATACATTGGAGAACTCGGGAAGCTCGTGCTGACGCTGCTGATGTTCGGCGGCGTCTTCGCGCTGGTCAGGCCGCTGGCCCCGCTGCCGCTGTTCGCAGGCTTCATCGCCTGCCAGCTGGTGGTCCTCGGCGGCCTGCTGCTGCGCGACCCGACAACGACAGGAAGAGACGCAAAGAATGGCGACTGAAGGCGGGCCGAGAACCTCGGGCGAATACATCTCGCATCACCTGCAGAACCTGCAGGTCTGCCCGACGGACGAGGGCTGGGTCTGGAACCAGTGTGCCGGCAACCCGCTGGGCATCAACGTCGACTCGATGTTCTGGTCGGTGCTGCTCGGCATTGTGTTCGTCTGGCTGTTCCGCAAGGCGGCGAAGGGCGCGTCGGTCGGCAAGCCAACGAAGTGGCAGGCCTTCGTCGAGATGATCGTCGACTTCGTCGATTCCAGCGTGCGCGATACCTTCCACGGCAAGAGCCGCCTGATCGCGCCGCTCGCGCTGACCATCTTCGTCTGGGTGTTCCTGATGAACCTGATGGACCTGGTCCCCGTGGACTGGATCCCGTACTTCTCGGAACACGTGCTGCACATCCCCTACATGAAGGTCGTGCCCACGACCGACGTCAACATCACGTTCGGCATGTCGATCGCGGTGTTCTTCCTGATCATCTTCTACACGATCAAGAACAAGGGCGTGACCGGTTTCATCGGCGAGCTGACGCTGCACCCGATCGCGCCGCCGACCAAAGGTATCGCGATCATCGCGGCGCCGGTGATCATCGCCTTCAACTTCATCCTCGAAAGCGTCGCGCTGCTGGCCAAGCCGCTGTCGCTGTCGCTGCGACTTTTCGGCAACCTGTTCGCCGGCGAGCTGATCTTCATCCTGATCGCCCTGCTGGGCATCTGGCAGCTGCCGCTGCACTTCGGCTGGGCCGTGTTCCACGTGCTGATCGTGACGCTGCAGGCCTTTATTTTCATGATGCTGACCATCGTCTACCTGAGCCTCGCCTCGGAGAAGCACTGAGCGGCATCCGTACGACCGACTTTTTTGACTTGGACACGATCCTCGACAGGAGAAACTGATGGAAACTGTTATTGGCTTCACCGCGATTGCCGTCGCGATCCTCATCGGCCTCGGCGCGCTCGGCGTAGGTATCGGCATGGGCCTCCTGGGCGGCCGGTTCCTCGAAGGCGCTGCGCGGCAGCCTGAACTGGCGCCGATGCTGCAGACCAAGATGTTCCTGGTCGTCGCACTGCTCGACGCCGTTGCCATGATCGGCGTCGGCATCGCGCTGTACTTCGCGTTCGCCAACCCGTTCATCGGCCAGCTCCAGCAGGCCCTCGGCAGCTGATAGCCGAACGCGGGGGTCCCGCCGCCCGCTGTCGCCGTCCGTCTGCCCGCAGCCGCGGGCAACGGCCGGGCGTCACCCGGGCGCCGGGAACCAGCAACCGATAGCCAGGAGAAGACCTTGGACATCAACATGACCTTGCTGGGCCAGACGATCGCGATGATCGTGTTCGTCTGGTTCTGCATGAAGTTCATCTGGCCGCCGATCATGAACGCGATCGAGGAACGCCAGACGAAGATCGCCGACGGCCTCGCGGCCGCCGAGCGCGGCGAGCACAAGCTCGAGAAAGCGCGGGCCGAGGCCTCGGAAATCGTCGAGGACGCGCGCAAGCAGGCGACGACGATCCTCGACCAGGCGCACTCGCGCGCGAACGAGATCGTCGCCGAGGGCAAGGCCGAGGGCGCGAAGGAGCGCGAGAAGCAGCTCGCCGCCGCGCACGCCGAGGTCGAGCAGGAGATCAACCGTGCCCGCGAGGAACTGCGCGGACAGGTGTCCGCGATCGCGGTCGCCAGCGCCGAGAAGATCCTGAAGCGCGAGATCGACCCGAAGGCGCACGACGACATCCTGAGCAAGCTCGCCGCCGAGCTGTAGGCGGAGACCGAGACACCGATGGCCGACAAACACACGCTTGCCCGTCCCTACGCCCGCGCCGCCTTCGACGTCGCGCGCGCGGACGACGCCATGGGACCGTGGTCCGAGGCGCTGAACGTCGCCGCGACCCTGCTTGCCGACGGCGAGGCCGCGCGCTTCCTGGCAAGCCCGCAGCTGACCGACGCACAGCAGCTCGAGTTCATGACCGGCCTGATCGGCGCGGCCGGCGGGCCGAGCTCGGTGCTCGACGGCAGCAACGCGCACGGCACGAACTTCCTGAAGCTCCTGATCGAGTACGACCGGGTCGCGGTATTGCCCGAGATCGCGGAACGCTTCGATGCGCTGAAGGCCGAGGTCGAGAACACGGTCGACGTGACCGTCACGGCCGCCGTGCCGCTGTCGCCGGAACAGGAACGGCAGATCGCCGCGGCGCTCGAGGAGCGGCTGAAGCGCTCGGTGCGCCTGACGACGGCGACGGACGAATCGCTGATCGGCGGGGCGGTGATCCGCGCCGGCGACGTAGTTATTGACGGATCATTGCGCGCGAGGCTCGAAGGCCTGGCGAACGCACTGGTCGCATAAAGAGGAAAACTGAAATGGCACTCAAAGCTTCTGAAATCAGCCAGCTGATTAAAGAGCGCATCGAGAAATTCGAGTCTGCGGCGGAAGCACGCGATGTCGGCACCGTGATCGCGGTCACGGACGGCATCGTCCGCATCCACGGCCTCGGCGACGCCCGCTACGGCGAAATGCTCGAATTCCCGGAGAAGACCTTCGGCCTGGCGCTGAACCTCGCGCATGTCCGGTCTGCAGCGGGAGCACGCGCGATCTCCGCGCTGAGCGCTGCCGCGGACCGCGCCGGTGCCCGGAACGGCAACTCGGCCTGGCGCTGAACCTCGAGCAGGACTCGGTGGGTGCCGTCGTCCTCGGCGACTACAAGCACATCTCCGAGGGCGACACGGTCAAGACGACCGGTCGCATCCTCGAGGTGCCGATCGGCGAGGCGCTGCTCGGCCGCGTCGTGGACTCGCTCGGCAACCCGATCGACGGCAAGGGCCCGATCGACGCGAAGGAAACCGCGCCGATCGAGAAGGTCGCGCCGGGCGTCATCGCGCGCAAGTCGGTCGACCAGCCGGTACAGACCGGCCTCAAGTCCATCGACTCGATGGTGCCGATCGGCCGCGGCCAGCGCGAGCTGATCATCGGCGACCGCCAGACCGGCAAGACCGCGGTCGCGATCGACACGATCATCAACCAGCGCGGCACCGACATCAAATGCATCTACGTCGCGATCGGCCAGAAGGCCTCGTCGATCGCGGGCGTCGTGCGCAAGCTGGAAGAAGAGGGCGCGATGGAGCACACGATCGTCGTCGCCGCCGCCGCCTCCGAGTCGGCCGCGATGCAGTACATCGCGCCCTACGCCGGCACCTCGATGGGCGAGTACTTCCGCGACCGCGGCCAGGACGCGCTGATCATCTTCGACGACCTGACCAAGCAGGCCTGGGCCTACCGCCAGGTGTCGCTGCTGCTCAGGCGTCCGCCGGGCCGCGAAGCCTACCCGGGCGACGTCTTCTACCTGCACTCGCGCCTGCTGGAGCGCGCGGCACGGGTCAACGAGGAATACGTCGAGGAGTTCACCGGCGGCAAGGTCAAAGGCAAGACCGGTTCGCTGACGGCGCTGCCGATCATCGAGACCCAGGCCGGCGACGTCTCGGCCTTCGTCCCGACCAACGTGATCTCGATCACGGACGGCCAGATCTTCCTCGAGACGGACCTGTTCAACGCGGGCATCCGCCCGGCCATCAACGCGGGCCTGTCGGTCTCGCGCGTCGGCGGTGCCGCCCAGACCAAGATCATCAAGAAGCTCGGCGGCGGCGTGCGCCTCGCGCTCGCCCAGTACCGCGAGCTCGCGGCCTTCGCGCAGTTCGCCTCGGATCTCGATGAGACGACCCGTAAGCAGCTGCAGCGCGGCCAGCGCGTCACCGAGCTGATGAAGCAGAAGCAGTACTCGCCGCTGTCGGTCGCCGAGATGGCGCTGTCGCTGTTCGCGGTCAACGAGGGCTTCCTCGACAAGGTCGACGTGGCCAAGGTCGTGGACTACGAGGCCGCGCTGCACGACTACGCGCGCGCGAACCACGCGGACCTGCTCGAGAAGATCAACGCCTCGGGCGACTACAACGACGAGATCAAGGCCGACCTCACGAAGGTCTGCCAGGGCTTCGCGGAGAAGGGCGCCTACTAGGGGCGCATTTCTTCTCACTAACGGCGAACGAGAGACAAGCAGAGAGAGCCTATGGCGGGCGAAAAAGAAATTCGCACCAAGATCCGAAGCGTGAAGAACATGCAGAAGATCACGAAAGCGATGGAGATGGTCGCAGCGTCCAAGATCCGCAAGGCGCAGGACCAGATGGAGGCGTCGCGGCCCTACGCGCAGCGCATCCGTCGCGTGATCGGGCATCTCGCGCACGCCAACCCGGACTACAAGCACCCGTTCCTCGTGGAGCGCGAGGTGAAGCGGGTCGGCTTCATCGTCATCTCGACCGATCGCGGCCTGTGCGGCGGCCTGAACACGAACCTGTTCAAGCGCGTCATCACCGAGGTCGGCGAGTGGCGGGAGAAGGGCGTCGAAGTCGAGTACGCCCTGGTCGGCGCCAAGGCCGTGCAGTTCTTCCGCCGGCTCGGCGGCAAGGTCGTCGGCACCGCGACGCATCTCGGCGACCGCCCGAGCGTGAACGAGCTGATCGGCTCGATCAAGATCATGCTGGACGCCTACTCGGAAGGCGAGATCGACCGCCTGTATCTCGTCAACAACAAGTTCGTCAACACGATGAGCCAGCAGCCGGTCGTGACCACGCTGCTGCCGGTCAGCCAGATCGATCTCGGCGAGGAAGCCCTTCAGGATCACTGGGACTACATCTACGAGCCGGACGCCGGCGAGCTGCTCGACGACGTGCTGATGCGCTACATCGAGAGCCAGGTCTACCGCGGCGCGGTCGAGAACTTCGCGAGCGAGATGGCCGCGAAGATGGTCGCGATGAAGTCGGCAACGGACAACGCCGGCGAGATCATCGACGACCTGCAGCTCGCCTACAACAAGGCGCGCCAGGCGGCCATCACCCAGGAAATTTCAGAAATTGTCGGCGGCGCAGCTGCCGTCTCAGGTTAGAGGTCAGAACATGAGCACCGGAACAACTGTGCAGATCATCGGCGCCGTCGTGGACGTGGAATTCCCGGCCGATGCCATCCCGAAGGTGTACGACGCGCTCGTCATCGAGGAAGAGAACCTGACGCTCGAGGTGCAGCAGCAGCTCGGCGACGGCGTCGTGCGCACGATCGCCATGGGTTCCTCGGAGGGCCTGAAGCGCGGCCTGTCCGTCAAGAACACGGGCCAGCCGATCTCGGTGCCGGTGGGCGAGAAGACGCTCGGGCGCATCATGGACGTGCTCGGCCAGCCGATCGACATGAAGGGCGACATCGGCGCCGACGAGCACCTGCCGATTCACCGCCCCGCGCCCTCCTACGAGGAGCAGGCCGCGGCCACCGAGCTGCTCGAGACGGGCATCAAGGTCATCGACCTGATCATGCCGATCGCCAAGGGCGGCAAGATCGGCCTGTTCGGCGGCGCCGGCGTCGGCAAGACCGTGACGCTGATGGAGCTGAT
>ERZ869936.1249-NODE-1249-length-18957-cov-5.163581_pt1 | contig 18957 bp, 18 predicted proteins | sample MGYA00520876_ERZ869936 | MGnify/ENA primary metagenome ERZ869936 (study PRJEB32218, sample SAMN09650985) | biofilter metagenome | isolation source: enrty point of leading RO module | place: Saudi Arabia: Thuwal, RO plant located on Red Sea | collected 2016-02-17 ...
GTGCCATACTTGGTCAACCTTTCCAGGTCGGGCCGGCCGGGTCGTCCGTGGCGACGATGTGATAGAGACCGGCCTCGCCGGTCATCGACGGCACCGCGCCATGCTCCAACCCCGCCGGAATCAGCACGGTATCGCCTGCCGAGATCACCGCTTCGCCGCCGTCCCAGAACACGCGCCAGTGCCCGCTTGCAGGCATCAGCACCGAAGGGCGGTCGTGACTGTGGGTTTTCTCGGTCGAGCATTCGCGGGTCAGGAAATCGACCTCGAAGCCCGGCTTGTCGCGGATGATGCCACGCTCGCCGATGACCTTGACGGGTTTGCCCCCGCGCGCCAGCGCCGACATGTCCCAGTAGCGCCGCACATAGCCGCCGACGACCTCCATCGGCGTGGGTTCGGGGTAGTCCTTGAGCTCGTCGTCGGTCAGAAGCGGCATCGGTTTCACGCCATCGGGCAGTTTCTCGCCCTTCTTGGAATCGTAGAGCTTGCCGTTGTCGCCCAGGACCAGACCGTGATCCTTGGCGTCCTCGATCACCTGCGGCGCCCAGATCACGCCGCCGCCGGCGTCGTCTCCGCCGAGGATCGCCATGATCATCCCGTAATCCTCGCCGATGTTCTCGAAGCCGCGGAAGATGCCGGTGGGGATGTCGATGATGTCGCCTTCTTCCAGCACCACCTCGCCCGCGTCGCCCCAGCGGCCCCAGAAGAACCGCCAGCGGCCCTTGGCCACAAAGAACACCTCGGCCGTGCGGTGCGAGTGGAGTGAGTTGCGGCACCTTGGCGGCTGACCGGCGGCTCCGATATTGAAGCCGACCTGGTCGGTGATGTGGACGTGCTGATCGGGGGATTCCGAGACGCCTCCGCCGATGATGGTGAAGTTCTCCTTCTGGTTCGACCCCGGCGTATGGGCGTCGATGAAGGCGGTCTTGCAGGGAATGAGTTCGCCGTAGCGAACGATTTTGACATCGTGTGCAGTCATTGAGCCAGTCCTGTATGAAGATGGATTTGCTTCCAGATCGAGATTTCGTCCCAGAGCGTGAATTCGCGGCGCAGCTTCGGGGCGGCGGCGCCGAGCGTGCCGAAATCGGCGTGTGTGATGCCCATGATGTGGACAGGCGCGCCGGTCGGTTGCCCGAAGGCGCCGAAGCCGTCATGCGTGCCGTCGAGCGACCAGCGCACGGCGGCGCGGGGCGGCATGGTGGAATCCTCGCGGCCGATGACATGGTGAATGTCGAATTTGGCCGAGGGGAAGGCGGTGCGCAGCGCCATCCACTGCCGCTCGGCGAAATCCCATGACCAGCCGCCCTGCGCGCCGGGATGCTCGGTTCTGACGGCGCGGTCGTACTCGGCGCGGATCACGGTCAGATCTTTGTCCATGATCCGGGTCAGGATGTCGGCCAGCCTTTGTCCCCATTCGTTATCGTTGCCCCGCGACGCGTAGCCGCCGTCGACATCGTCGGCGGGCGTGAAGGGACGCGTGGCATGGTCGGGGCCGCCTTCGCGTTCGATCAGGTGACGCGCATAGTCGGCGGGGGCCCAGCCCAGTTGCCGCGCGATGCCGCCCACGTCGCGCACGAGCCATTCGTCGTAGATCGCGTTTTCCTTCGCGGCGCAGTCGGCGATGGCGCGGATCTCGAACCGTTTGCCGGTGGGCGGCCCGTAGGCGCCGTGGCCGAGATGCGTGCCGAAGGTCACGAGGCGGTGGGACGACAGGAAGCCGCCATCGCCGTCGTCGGACCAGATCACATCCTCACCCAGAAGCTGGCGGTCGGGAAACTCGGCGAGCGTGGCCAGCGTGCCGTCGATTACCGCCTGGTTGCCGCGCACAAGGCCCGAGGGGAAGCGCATCGGCAGGTCGGGCGCATAGTAGTGATCGAGCGAGCGGAGATCCCGGCCTTCCCAGATCTGTTCCGTGATCTTGAGAATGTAGTCTGGCGGGTCCGCGAAGCTGTTTGAGAAGCCGCGCATCAGGGGAAAACCTCGGGTTTGCGGGCCGAGCCGCGGATGATCAGCGGTCCGGCGATTTGAAGGTGGTGCGGTTCGGCCTCGCCCTTGATGCGGGCCATGAGCGTGTCGACCGTGGCAGTGACCATGCGATTGACCGGCTGGCGGATCGTGGTCAGGTTGTAGGCGGGCCAGCCGGCGATGGGCACGTCGTCGTAGCCGACGACAGAGACGTCGTCGGGCACGCGGAGTCCCAGTTCGAAGCGCAGCGTGTCGAGCACGGCGAAGGCCATGTGGTCGTTGCCGACGAAAACGGCGTCGGGACGGTCGGCGGAGGAGAACAGCTCGCGCGTGCGGCGCTTGGCCTCGTCACTGTCATACATGCCGTCGACGACCGCGACGGGCTCCATGCCGCGGGCGGCCAGCGCCTCGGTGAAGCCGCGCGCGCGGTCGCGGCCGGTGGAGCTGCCCTGCCAGCCGGCGATGTGGGCGATGCGGCGGTGACCGCCAGCGACCAGGAAGTTGGCCACGTCGCGGCCGCCGGCCACGTTGTCGGACGTCACGGCAGAGAGGCGGGCGTCGTCCTGGCCGCGGTTGAACATCACGACCGGGATGCCGGCGGCGTCGCATTGCGAGGTCAGGTCGTTCGACATGGCGACCGAGGCGGTGACGATGGCGTCAACGCGGTAATCCAGCAGTTCCGCCACAACCTCGGGCACTGAATCCTCGCTGTTCTCGGCCAGGAAGATCAGGATGTGATAGCCCTTTTCCTGAAGCGCGCGGCTGAGGCGTTCCAGCGCGACGGGATAGAACTGATTGTCGAGATAGGCGACGACGAGGCCGATGATCCGGCTTTTGCCGGTGATCATGGCGCGGGCGATGGGGTTGGGGCGGTAGCCCAGCTTGGCGGCGGCGCGTTCGACCTTTTCGCGGGTGCGCGCCGAGACGCTGGCGCCGGGCGTGAAGGTGCGGCTGACCGCCGACTGCGACACGCCTGCCAGCCGGGCCACTTCGAAGGATGTGACCTTACCCCTTTCCATCAGTCCGCCGTCCAGCCTCCGTCGACCAGGATCGACGTGCCTGTGATCAGCGCGGCGGCGTCGGAGGCGAGGAAGACGACCGGCCCCATGATGTCCTCGACCTCGCCGACGCGGCCGAGCTTGATCTTGTCCTCGATCCAGCGGCGGCGCTCGGGGTTCTCGAACGTCGATTGCGTCAGCGCGGTGCGGATGAAGGTGGGGCAGACGGTGTTCACGCGGATGCCGTGCGCGCCCCATTCGATGGCCATCGCCTTGGTGAAGCCTTCGACAGCGTGCTTGGTGGCGCAATAGACCGAGCGGTCGATGCCGCCCACATGGGCCATCTGGCTGGAGATGTTGATCAGGCTGCCGGGTTTCCCCGCCTTGATCAGTCCGCGCGCCACGTTCCGGGTCAGGAAATACGCGCCCCGGATGTTCAGCGCGGTCACCGCGTCGTAATCGGCGGGATCGGCGTCGAGCGCGGGGCCGTGGCGGGCGAGACCCGCGGAATTCACGAGGATGTCGAAGGGGCCGTGGTGGCGCACGACCGTTTCGGCCTCGTCGATGTCGGTCACGTCCAGCGTGACGGCGTTGGCCTGCCAGCCCTGGGCCTGAATGGCGTGGCACAGCGCCTCGAGTTTGTCGGCGCGCCGCGCGGCCAGCGTGACATGCGCGCCGGCCTCGGCCAGCGCGACCGCGCAGGCCTCGCCGATGCCCGAGGACGCGCCCGCGACCAGCGCGCGCTTGCCGTCCAGACGGAACGAAGGTGTCCGGGGAAGGGTCATGCCGCCGCCTTTCCGCTGACCGGGTCGAAGCCCAGTCGCGCCTTGTTGAATTCGCGCATCCGGGCCAGCGGGTCGACGCCGATCTGGTCATACATGTGCATCAGGTCGACCATGACCCAGTTCTCGCGGATCAGGCCGTTTTCCAGCCGCCAGAAATCCAAGCTGCGCATCGTGATCCGCTTGTCCACCGGCGGCAGACCCAGCCAGCCGGGGTGGCTGAGCGTCTGGATCATGTCGGGCCATCCGGTCACGGCGGCATAGTCTCCGTCGCCGAAGAAATGATACTCGATCTCGTCCACGTAGCGCCCCCGGTCGGGCATGGCGTTCAGGAAGGGGATCTGGTGCCAGTTGCGGAAGCCTTCGATGCCGCGCCCGGTGCCGATGCCGCCGGGGCCGTACCAGGTCATGCGCGGATGCCAGAACCGCTCCATTTCCATGACTTCGGGGCCGCCCTGGGACGGGTGCCGCTTCATGTGCTCCAGCATGTCGACAATGTGCTGTGTCGTGGCGCGCGACCTCGCCGCGTCATGCGGGCCGCGGACGTGGCCGTCCTGGGTCGCCGGGCCGGGGATGAACCATTCGCGCCCGAGGCTGGGTGCCAGCGGCCAGGCGCCGGCCTGCATCATCAGGGCGGGGATGTCCCAGATCGCCTGCATCTCGGTGATCCGGCCATCCTCGACACGGTAGAATTCGTGAAAGCGCAGGTGCGCCGCATGGCCGGTGGGCGGGATGTCAAGGAACGGGCGCGCGAAGGTGCCCATGTAGTCGCCGCCGCACCCGACCCAAAGCGCGCCTTCGGGCGTCTCGCCCGCCATGACGATATAGTCGCGCCGCTCCATGTCGGGCATCGCGGCAGCCAATGGTGCAAGCGCGGCCGACCAGAACGCGTCCCGTCCGTCGAGCGTGCCGAAGGGGTGACAATGGCGGAAGGCCGCGTCGGGGGCGGCGATCTCGTTCAGGCACCGCCGCGCGGCAACGGCGTCGAAATCGTAAAGCGCCGCGCGGAACGGCGCGATCAGGGCTTTCGCTGCACTGGCCGCGTCCATGATTACTCGGCGGCCTCGCGATAGGGGGCGCCTTCGCCGTAGGGCACGTTGACCCCGCCATAGCGGCGGACGCGCACGTTGCACTGCTCGGCATGGCCGACGAAGCCTTCGAGCATGCAGAGCCGCGAGCCGTATTCGCCGATCATCGTCGCCGCCTCGTCGGTGGTGACCTTCTGATAGCTGTGGGTCTTGAGATACTTGCCGACCCAGAGACCGCCCGTATAGCGCCCCGCCTTCTTGGTGGGCAGCGTGTGGTTGGTGCCGATCACCTTGTCGCCGTTGGCGACGTTGGTGCGGGGGCCGAGGAACAGCGCGCCGTAGGAATGCATCTTGTCCAGGAACCAGTCGTCGCGGTCGGTCATGACCTGCACATGCTCGTAGGCCATGTCGTTGGCAACGGCGAGCATCTCGTCATAGGTGTCGCAGACGATCACGTCGCCATAGTCGCGCCACGAGACCGAAGCGGTGTCGGCGGTGGGCAGGATGCCCAGAAGGCGGTCGATCTCGGCCAGCGTGTCCTCGGCCAGCTTGCGGCTGTTGGTGATCAGCGCGGCGGGCGAGTTGTAGCCGTGCTCGGCCTGGCCCAGCAGATCGGTGGCGCACAATTCGGCGTCGGCGCCGTTGTCGTCCGCGATCACCATCGTCTCGGTCGGTCCGGCGAAAAGGTCGATGCCGACACGACCGTAAAGCTGCCGCTTGGCCTCGGCGACGAAGGCGTTGCCGGGGCCGACCAGCATGTGCACGGGCTCGATCGTCTCGGTCCCGAGCGCCATCGCGCCGATCGCCTGGATGCCGCCCATGACATAGATCTCGTGCGCGCCGCCCAGTTTCATCGCGGCGATCACCGCCGGGTTCGGCTCGCCCTTGAAGGGCGGCGTGGCGGCGATGATGCGCGGCACGCCCGCGACATCGGCCGTGGCGACGGACATATGCGCCGAGGCGACCATCGGGAACTTGCCGCCGGGGACGTAGCAGCCGACCGATTGCACGGGGATGTTCTTGTGCCCCAGGATCACGCCCGGCAGCGTTTCCACCTCGATGTCCAGCATCGAGTCGCGCTGCGCCTGGGCAAAGTTGCGGACCTGCTCCTGCGCGAAGCGGATGTCGGCCATGTCGCGGTCGCTGACCTTGTTCATCAGCGCCTCGATGTCGCTGTCCGAAAGTCGGAACGACGGTGGGGAGTAGCTGTCGAACTTTTCGCTCAGCTCGCGCACGGCGGCATCGCCCCGTGTTTCGATGTCCTTGAGGATATTCTCGACCGAGGCGCGCACCTTGGCGTCGTCCTCGGCGCGGTCGGAATCGGACTTGCCTGACTTGAGATGTTCGATTGCCATGTCTGCGTCACGCGGAACCGGTGTTCCGCCTCCCTTTCTTCTGCCCCCCGCGACCGAGAAGCGTGGTTGCCATCAAGCCGGGGCGGGTGCCTTGGCCTCGCCCCGGTCGAATTTCTCCCAGCCCTCGCCCGCGAAGACGTCATGTCCCAGTTGCGCCAGCACATGCGGGAAGTCGACCATCACCCAGTTGTCGGTGATGCGGCCGTCCTCGACCTTCCAGAAATCCATGTACCGGATCTCGACGCGCTTGCCGGTGGCGGGGATGCCCATGAAGTCGCCCGCGTGCGTTGCCTCCTGCCGCCCGAAGGCGGCGGCCCATTCGCCCATGAAAAGCCGCGCCTCGTCGACGCAGACCTTGTCCCTGAACGCGGCCTGGAAGGGGCGCTGCCAGTTGTCCTGAAATTCCTTCAGCCCGGTCTTGGTGCCGCAGCCGAAATTGCCCATCCAGCGGAAGCCCTCAGTGAAGAACTCGCCGATATCGTCGATGCGGTGGTCGTTCAGGCCGTCGACCATGCCTTCGATGACGGCGCGGGTCTCGTCGGTCTTGGACATGTCGGTGCCGCGGCTGAGGGCGGCCTGTTCGGGGCGGGAGCCTTTCATCTGCACGTAACTCCGGTGGCTGCTGTCGGGCAGGTGCGTATTTGAAGCAAGATGAAGTTGCCGCGCCTCATCCCTTCACCGCCCCCGCTGTCAGGCCCGAGACGATCTGGCGCTGGAAGACCATGACCAGAAGGAAGAGGGGCGCGGTGATCGAGACGGCGGCGGCCACGGCCTCGACCTGGTCGGTCGTCGTCGTCTCGCGGTTGAAGTAGCCCGCGATGGCCGGGACCATCGTCATGTCGGAGGCGTCGAGCAGAAGCGACGTCACGAGGAAGTCGTTATAGGCCAGCAGGAAGCTGAAGAGGCCGGTTGTGATGACGCCCGGCCACATCACCGGCATGATCACCCAGCGGAATGCCTGAAAATGGGTGCAGCCGTCGACGCGGGCGGCCTCGTCCAGGTCGGCGGGGATGTTCTGGAAGAACGAGCGCAGCATCCAGATGGTGAACGGCTGATTGATCGCGACGAGGACCAGGATCACGGCCAGCGGCTGGCCGTAGAGCGTGGGTGCGTTCTCGCCCAGGATGGGACGGAGGATCTCGGCCGAGTTGATGAAGTAGGGCAGGTAGCCTGCGACCAGGACCGAGTGCGGCAGCGCGCGGAAGACGAGCGCGGCGATCAGCAGCCAGAAGGCGAGGTTGGAGCCGGAGCGCGCGAGGCCGTAGCCCGCCAACGTGCCGACCGTCAGCGAGATGGTGACGACGCCGGTGGTGACGATCACCGAGTTGACGAAGTTCCGCCAGAACGCGTTCTCGACCCAGACGGCCTGGTAATGTTCGGTGGTCAGCCCGATCAGCGGTTCAAGTCCGAGCGCGCCATTTATGGCACTGAGGATGGGCGGCAGGATCACGAAGGTCACCAGGACGAAGCCGATGCCAAGAGCCAGCGCGGCGACCAGCCAGCCAAGCGCGATCAGGCCGAAGGGTGAGTATTTCGCGACAAGCGGCGGCAGGGTGCGGATGGCGATGCGGACGGTGGCCCAGATCACGGCGATGCCCACAACGATGTCGATCAGCGTCAGGCCCTTGCCCTGGGCCTGGGTCAGCGGGCCGAAGATAACCTCCAGCGGATCGGCGGCGAAGGCGTCGATCGGCACCTTGAAGCTCATCACCGCGATCCAGACGATCGGGAAGGCGGCGATGATGCACCAGAAAACGAGGAAGGCGGCGGAGACGAGCCGGAGCGAAAGCGGTTGGCGGAGCGCGCGGGGGGTCGACATCAGTGGCTGCTCCCTCTGTGGTCGCGCCAGGTGCGGCGCAGAAGCGGGACCAGCAGGATGACGATCCCGATCATCGTCAGCATGGCGCTGGCCGAGGCCCGGCTGATCGCGCGGTTGCCGGCGTCGTCTGGCTCCATGAAGTCGTAGGTCAGCCACTGGAGCGAGATCACATGCGCCTGGCTGCGGAAGCCGACGACTTCCTCGAAGACGCGGTAGGCGTCCATCAGGTGGATGAGCGCGACGAAGACGATCAGCGGCATCAGGTGCGGGATGATGACATAGCGCAACCGCTCCCAGCGGGACGCGCCGTCGACGATGGCGGCCTCGACCGCGTCCTGGTTCACCGTCTGAAGCCCGGCGTAGAAGATCACGAAGGCGAAGGGCGCCACATGCCAGACGCGGTAGAACAGCATCAGAAGCTCGATGGTCCAGGCCTGGGCGAACATGGCGATGTCCTGGCCGGAATAGGCCTCCATCAGCCGGGTCAGGATGCCGTCGCCGACGAACAGCCAGCGGATCGCCAGCGCGCCGATCACGGGCGTGATGATGAACGGCAGCAGCGAGACGAAGATCACCGGCCCGCGGATCGACTTGGTGGCGTTGTTGACGGCCAGCGCCAGCGCCAGACCGACACCGATCACGAGCGGCAGCGTGATCAGCGTGAATGTGACGGTGAAGCGCAGCGCCTTCCAGAAGTCGATGGACATCAGCCCGCGCCAGTCTGCATTCGATATCGCCGCCGCCACGCGGTCGGGTTGAACCACGTTGCGGTAGGAATCGAGGCCCACGAAGGTCGTGCGCGTCATGACCTTGCCGTTTTCGTCCAGAACCGGCTGGTTCTTGATCTCGGTCGTGCAGTTCTGGGTCAGGAAACCGGCGGTGCAGCTTTCGACCTCGACCTGCTCGATCACCGGTTGCGTGACGTAGAAGCTCTGGAAGAAGACGCTGATCAGCGGCAGCGCGATGAAGACGATCATCATGAAGAGAGAGGGGCCGACGAATATCGCGAAGGTCTTGAACTTCATGGCTGTCCCTCCCTGTCGATGACGATTGCGGTGGCGGGGCGGCGGCGCGGGGCCGCCGCCCGGATTGCTGTTACTGGATCAGACCGGCTTCGCGTGCGGCGGTCAGATATTCCTCCTCGGCGTCGGCCAGCGCCTGCTCGGCCGACTTCTCGCCGGTGAAGAACCCGGGGATCTGGTTGCCGATGGCGGTGTGGACGAGGCCCATCTCGGTGGTCGACGGGTAGGACACCGGCGCCGGAGCGTGGGTCGCGGTCGCGATGGCACCTTCTGCCAGACGGCCCGGCTGGTAGCCTTCGACGATCCAGATGGCGTCATCGTTGTTGGCTTCGACCATCTCGCGGTCCAGGCCTTCCATCGCCACGCGGAACGCGGCGTCGGCCTCTTCGTCCGAGATATTCTTGGCCAGAACGATGCCGTCCCACCAGAGCGTCGCGACCGGCGCAGCGCCTTCGGCGGGCAGTGGTGCGGCGGCGGTGTTCACCTTGCCGACGACGGTTGACTCGGCCTCGTTGTCCATCGCGCCCGCGCGGCTGGCCCAGAGGTTCGCCATCGCGATCTTGCCCTGCTGCATCTGCTGCTGCACGTAGGTCGAATCGGACACCAGATACTCGGGGTCCATGTACTCGGTCGCCTTCTTGATGGTCTCGAGCGCCTGGATGCCTTCGGCGTTGTTGAAGTTCGGCGTGCCGTCGGCGTTGACGTAGTTGTTGCCGGCCAGGCCGCCGTACATGTTGATCCACTCCAGCGCGAGGTTCCAGCCCGACATGGTCATGCCGCCCAGCGGGTAGTCGACCACGCCGGCTTCCTTGATCTTGTCGGCGACAGCGAACAGCTCGTCATAGGTGGTCGGCACTTCCAGGCCCAGATCCTCGAAGATGTCGGCGCGGTAGGTCAGCGCCTGGGTGTTCACCATCATCGCGATGGCCATGATGTCGTCGCCGACCATGATCAGCTGGTTCGGCGCCAGGTTCTGTCCGTACTTCTCGACCAGGTCGTTCAGCGGACGGATCGTGCCCTCGTTCAGAAGGGGCGTGATCGTGCCGTTCGAGACACCGCCGATGTGATAGAGCGCCGGGTTCGCGGCGAAGGCGGCGGGCTGCTTGGTGCGGAATTCCTGATCCAGTTCGGCTTCGACGTTGCCGCATTCGGCCATCGCCTCGGTCACCGATTTCCAGGCTTCAAAGCCCGCCGACAGCGTCTTGACGGTGGTGTCGTTCTGGAACGCGCACTCGGCCCAGGCCCCCGTCGCCGTGACGGCGACAGCGCCCGCCATGAGTAGTGTTTTCATCTTCATTGCAGTCTCCCTGTAGTGAGAGGCACGCATTTCCGTGGCGTGCCCGTTGTGCCGCCCGCCGGGGCGGGCATGGGGTCAGTGGCCGTCCAGCCGCTCGCCGCTTGTCGCGTCGAACAGGTGGCAGGCCGTGGTCGGGACGGCGATGTTCACCGTATCGCCGATTTCGATGCGAAACTCCTTGTCGGCCTTGACGGCGACCAGGTCGCCGCCCGCGCGCACGGTGATCATCGTCGCGTCGCCGAGGAGTTCCATGGTGTAGGCGGGTGCAACGATCTGGCCGCCGGAGGGCGCGACCTGGGCGTCCTCGGCGCGGAAGCCCAGCGTCACCGGGCCGTCGGGGGCGGCGAGGCCCTCGATCCGGACGTTCTTGCCCTCGAACACGCCGCCGGTGATCTTGCCCTGCATCAGGTTCATCGCCGGGTTGCCGATGAAGCCCGCGACGAAGGTGTTGGCCGGGCGGTCGTAGATCTCGACCGGCGTGCCGACCTGCTGGACGATCCCCTGCTTCATCACCACCACGCGGTCGGCCAGCGTCATCGCTTCGATCTGATCGTGAGTGACGTAGATCGTGGTGACCTTGAGTTCGTGGGATAGATTCTTGATCTGCGCACGGGTCGAGACGCGCAGCTTGGCGTCAAGGTTCGACAGCGGTTCGTCCATCAGGAAAACGTTCGGTTCGCGCACGATGGCGCGGGCCAGCGCCACGCGCTGGCGCTGACCGCCGGAGAGTTCGCCGGGCTTCCTGTGCATGAAGTCGGTCAGTTCGACCATCTCGGCGGCGCGGTTGACGCGCTCGTCATGCTCGGCCTCGGGGATCTTGCGAACCTTGAGCGGGAAGCGGATGTTCTCGTAGACGTTCATGTTCGGATAAAGCGCATAGGACTGGAAAACCATCGCGATGTCGCGGTCCTTGGGGTCCAGGTCGTTGACCCGCTTGCCGCCGATCAGGATGTCGCCGTCGGTCGCCTCTTCCAGGCCCGCGATCATGCGCATCGTGGTGGTCTTGCCGCAGCCCGAGGGACCGAGAAGGACCAGGAATTCGCGGTCGGCGATGGTCAGGTCGAAATTGTCGACGCCGACGAAGGAGCCCCACCGCTTGGATACGCCCTTGAGCTGAATCTCGGCCATGTTCCCCCCTTGTTTGTGTCGCGTTGTACCGCGAAACTGAATTACCCTAGACATGCGTTCGGGTTTGAGGCAAGCATTTTTTGCAAACGAATGCAAAAAGCGGCGGGAGGTCATGGCCGATTATCGCGATGTGGTGATGAGCGCGTTGCGCGGAGTCGCAAACTGCGACCTTGGATCGCTGTCCGATCGTGTAAACGAATGCGTGACGCCCGATTGCGTTTTCCATGTCAGTGCGCCGGTCGAAAAACTTCGGGGTGGCAGTGAGATATGCGACGGTTTCTTCCGTCCGCTCAAGGCGGCCTTGGCGGGAATGTATCGCCGGGACCTAATATTCATTGGCGGCCCGAACCGGCGAGAGGTGGGCGGCGACTGGTGCGCGTCCGTCACTCACTACGTCGGCAATTTCACGGCCCCCTACCTTGGCATCCCGGCTTCGTCTCACATGGTCTTCCTGCGCGCGGGCGAGTTCTATCGGGTCGAGGGCGGGCGAATCGCCGAGGCGCGGATCATCCTGGATATTCCCGACCTTCTGCGTCAGGCCGGACGGTTTCCGCTCCCGTTCTCCTATGGCAACGAAATCACGTTTCCCGCCCCCGCGACGCAGGACGGCCTGCTTCCCGGCACGGGCAATGGCGAGGCGACGCTGGACATCGTCGAGGGCATGCTGGCCGACCTTCACGCTTTCGACCCGAAGACCATGTCGTCGCCGGGCCAGACCGGGGCCGGGGGCCGCTGGGGCGAGGATATGATGTGGTACGGCCCCGCCGGCATCGGCTCGAACTATCGCTGGGAGGGGTTTGTGCAGGATCACCGGGAATCGTTCCTGCGCGCCTTTCCCGACCGCAAGGGCGGCAACCACTATTGCCGGATCGGTGACGGCGATTACGCCGCCGTGTCCGGCTGGCCGTCGATGACGATGACCTGGCAGGGCGATTACCTGGGCGAGACGGCGGATGGCCGCCCCTTGTCCCTGCGCGTGATGGACTTCTACCGATGCAGCGAGGGCCGGATCCGGGAGAACTGGGTCATGCTGGACTACACCGACCTGCTGCAACAGATGGGCGTCGACCTGATCGCCCGCGCGACCAAGGAGCAAGACGCATGAGAGGGTTCGATCCCAAGTGGCGCGATGTGCCGCATTTCATCATCGGCATCACCAAGGAAATCTGGGAGGACCGCGAGATCGGAAGCCTGAGGCACCGCTATGCGCCGGGCCTCATCGTGCGCTCGCCTGCGAGCGTGGTCGTCGACAATTCCAACGTGATCGCGGCGACGATGGCGACTTTGGCCGAGTTTCCCGACCGTGAATTGCCCGGCGAGGACGTGATCTGGTGCGAGGATCCGGCGCGGACCACCGACGAGACCGAGGCGTTCCTGTCGTCGCACCGCCTGATCTGCTGGGCGACGCACACGCGGCCCGGCGTATACGGCGCACCGACCGGCAAGCGCGTCGCCTATCGCATCATCGCCGATTGCGCGATCCGGGACGATGCGGTCTATGACGAGTGGCTGGTCAGGGATCAGGCGGCGATCGTGAAACAGATGGGCTTCGACGTCGTCGACTGGACACGTGACCTGATCGCCCGCGAGGGCGGGCCGGAGACATGCGTGAAGCCGATGACGCCCGAGAACGATGTCGACGGGCCCTATGACGGGCGCGGCAACGACAACGAATGGGGCCAGCGCGCCGCCGATATCCTGTCGCGCATCATGGCCGCCGACATGAACACGATTCCCGAGAATTACGACCGGGCGGCGAACCTGCATTACCCGGGCGGCGTCGATACATTCGGGCGCGCAGAGGCCGATCAGTTCTGGATGGGTCTGCGCGCCGCGTTCCCGAATGCCGCCTTCGAGATCCACCATGTGATCGGACGCGAGGACCCGATGATGCCGCCCCGCGCCGCGCTGCGCTGGTCGCTCTGGGGCACGCATGACGGCTGGGGCCGCTATGGACGCCCGACCGGCGCGCAGGTCTATGTGATGGGGATGACCCATTTCGACTTTGGCCCCTTCGGCGAGGATGGCGGGCCGAATATCCGCAACGAGTTCACGCTGATCGACGACACGGCGATCTGGAAGCAGATCCTGCTTCAGACCGGCTGAGACGCGAGCGACGACCTGCGCTGACGGTGTTGACACAAACCTCCGTGTGACAGGGTTGTCATGAGGGAGGCCATCCGTGACGCTGAAGGCCGTTGCGGCAATGGCGAATATGTCGATCAAGACCGCATCGCGGCCGACTGCCGGACGGACCCGTGTGGCGGTCAGCCGAGAAGGGTGAGGACCCGGCGCACGGCCAACGCATAGCCTTCGATGCCGCAGCCGGCGATGACGGCGTCGGCGCGCGACGAGACGTAGGAGTGATGGCGGAACGCCTCGCGCTTGTGGATGTTCGACAGATGCACCTCGATCACCGGACCCTCGAAAGCGTGAAGCGCGTCGAGGATCGCGACCGAAGTGTGGGTGTAGGCCGCCGGGTTGATGACGATCGCGGCGGCCTGGTCGCGTGCCTCGTGAATCCAGTCAACAAGCTGGCCTTCGTGATTTGACTGGCGCAGGTCGATCCGTAGGCCGGCCGGTTCGGCCACCTTGGCGGCGAGCGCGGCGGCATCGTCGAGCGTATCGGTTCCGTAGATCTCGGGCTGGCGCTTGCCGAGAAGGTTCAGGTTGGGACCGTTCAGGATGTAGATCGTCTTGGGCATGTCGAGCGTCCAGTGCTTCGTCTGGCGCTTCGTCTAACCCAAGGCGGCGGACATTTCACGAGAAAGATGCGCAAAATCGCCGTGGCGTTGCGCTGTGGCCAGAGCGGGTCTGGGACCCCTGTCAATCGGTCGGCAGGGTCACCGGAAATCGCGCGGTGTCCCAACCGCCGACGTTGGTGCGCGCTTCGACGTAGACCGTTTCGGTGCCATCGGGGATGGTGACGCCGCTGAGGCTGCGGGTGAACGGCTGCTCCTTGACCTGCGGGTGGGGAAGTTGGCGCGGGCCGAGAACCTCTCCGTCTTCGGTGACCACGCGCCCTCCGTCGGCATAGTCGTCCCACCCGGTATCGCCGTGCGACAGGGTGACATCGAAGCGCCATGCGCCCCCCGATTGCCGCGCCTCGGCCGCTTCGATCACCGCCGGATCGGCGGCGGCGCCGTGCGTCATGAGGACGAATGCGGACAGGATCGCCGCGAGATTGTCTTGCGTCATGGCCAAGGCTCCGTTCAGATGGGCATCGACATTGATGGAAGCCTGTTTTCATCGGCCGGGACAGGTGGCGCACGCGATTGTGACCCACTAGCACGCCCAGGCAAGCTTGCCGGTTTTCGTTGCCATAACACAAAATTGGTAATATGACTTTACCAATGGAGGAACGATGCCATGGAAATGCCCCGCCCGGATCCTGAGATCATGGCCCGCAAGAGCCGGATCGTCGCGCGTTTGCGCTCGGTTCTGCCGGATGATGCCGTGATCGACGACGAGGCCGAGACGCGGGCCTACGAATGCGATGCGCTGACCGCCTACCGATGCCCGCCGCTCTGCGCTGTCCTTCCATCAAGCACTGAAGAAGTTTCGAAAATCCTAACCATCTGTCACGAGGAGGGCGTGCCGGTGGTGCCGCGCGGGTCCGGCACGTCGCTTGCGGGCGGCGCGCTGCCGACGGCGGACAGCGTGATCCTGGGTGTGGCGCGGCTGAACGACGTGCTGGAGACGGACTATGACAACCGTTTCATCCGGGTGCAGACGGGGCGCACCAACCTGAGCGTGACGGGCGCGGTCGAGGCGGACGGGTTCTTCTATGCCCCCGACCCGTCGTCGCAACTGGCCTGCGCCATTGCCGGCAACATCGGCATGAATTCAGGCGGCGCGCATTGCCTGAAGTACGGTGTCACCACGAACAACCTGCTGGGCGTGACGATGGTGCAGATGGACGGCACCGTGGTCGAAATCGGCGGCGCGCACATGGATGCGGGCGGCTACGACTGGCTGGGGCTGATCTGTGGCTCGGAGGGGCAGCTGGGCGTGGTGACGGAAGCGACGCTTCGCATCCTGCCCAAGCCCGAGGGCGCGCGGCCGGTTCTGATCGGCTACGATTCGAACGAGGTGGCGGGGGCCTGCGTCAGCGACATCATCAAGGCAGGCGTTCTGCCGGTGGCGATCGAGTTCATGGACCGGCCCTGCATCCGCGCCTGCGAGGATTTCGCCAAGGCGGGGTATCCCGATTGCGAGGCGCTTCTGATCGTCGAGGTCGAAGGCTCGCCCGAGGAGATCGACGCGCAGCTTGGCGTCATCAAGCAGATCGCGCGCCGGCACGATCCGGTGGAATTGCGCGAGGCACAGGATGCCGACGAGGCCGCGCGGATCTGGCTGGGGCGCAAGTCGGCCTTCGGTGCGATGGGGCAGATCAACGATTACATCTGCCTGGACGGGACCATTCCGGTGTCGTCCCTGCCCTTTGTCCTGAAGCGGATCGGCGAGATGTCGAAGGAATTCGGGCTGGACGTGGCGAACGTGTTTCACGCGGGCGACGGCAACATGCATCCCCTGATCCTGTTCGATGCGAACAAACCGGGCGACCTGGAGACCTGCGAGGCGTTCGGGGCCGAGATTCTGAAGCTGTGCGTCGAGGTCGGCGGCTGCCTGACCGGGGAGCACGGCGTGGGCATCGAGAAGCGCGACCTGATGAACGTGCAGTTCGCGCCCGCCGACCTGGAAGCGCAGATGCGGGTGAAGGACGTGTTCGATTCGTCGTGGCTGTTGAACCCGGCCAAGGTCTTTCCCCTGGAGGCCAGTGCGGCGCGCAGGGCCCGGCCCGCCGCGGCGGCGTGACGCACGGAGGGGGCGCTGCCCCCACTCGCTTCGCTCGCCCCCCGGAGTATTTTGGAAAAGAAGAAGATGCAGGACGCGCTGACCCCCACGACCGAACAAGAGCTGTCCGAGGCCGTGGCGGGCGCGTGATGAAGAACGTGACCGGTTATGATCTGGCCAAGCTGATGGCGAGCAGCCGGGGCACGCTGGGCGTGCTGACCGAGGTCAGCTTCAAGGTGCTGCCTAAACCGGACGCCTGTGCGACGCTGCTGTTGACCGGGCTTTCGGTGCAGGAGGCGGTGGCCGCGATGTCGGCGGCGCTGCGCTCGCCCTTCGAGGTCTCGGGGGCCGCGCATGTGCCGGCGGGGCTGGACGGCGATCCGGTGACCATGATCCGGATCGAGGGGTTCGAGGACAAGGTCGCCTATCGCGCCGGGAAACTGAAGGACGTGCTGGCGCGGTTCGCCCCAGCCGAGATCGAGCGGCGGACCGGCGGTGACGGCGGCTATGGCACCGAGCCGGGATGGCGGTGGGTGCGCGATGCCGAGATGTTCGCCAGCAGCGGCGACGACGTCTGGCGGATCTCTGTGAAGCCGTCTGATGCGGTGGCGGCGGCCAAGGCGCTGGGCGATGCGCAGCTGCTTCTGGACTGGGGCGGCGGGCTGATCTGGGCGGGTGTCGCGCCGGGGACGGATGTGCGGGCGAAACTTGCCGGGATCGGCGGGCATGCGACGCTGGTCCGCGCCGACGTGGCGACATTCGCCGAGATACCGGCGTTTCATCCCGAAGCCGCGCCGCTGGCGAAACTGGCCGAGGGTCTGAGACGCCAGTTCGATCCGCGCGGCATCCTGAACCCGGGGCTGATGAACTGATGCAGACCAATTTCACCGAAGAGCAATTGAAGCGGCCCGAGATCCAGAGGGCGAACGAGATCCTTCGGTCCTGCGTGCATTGCGGATTCTGCACGGCCACCTGCCCCACCTACCAAGTGCTGGGGGACGAGTTGGATAGTCCGCGCGGACAGATCTACCTGATCAAGGACATGCTGGAGAACGACCGACCGGCGGATGCCAAGACGGTCAAGCATATCGACCGCTGTCTGTCCTGTCTGGCCTGCATGACGACCTGTCCCTCGGGCGTGCATTACATGCATCTTGTCGATCATGCGCGCGCGCATATCGAGAGGACGTACAGGCGCCCGCTGATGGACCGGATGCTGCGCTGGACGCTGGCGCGGATCATTCCCTATCCGACGCGGTTCCGCATCGCGCTTCTGGGTGCGAAGATCGGGCGGCCCTTCGCGCCCTTAGTGCCGGATGCGCGGCTGAGGGCGATGCTGGCGATGGCGCCGAAGCGGATACCGCCCGTCTCGCGGAACGACGACCCGCAGGTTTTTCCGGCGAAGGGTACGCGCAAGATGCGCGTCGCGCTGATGACGGGCTGCGCGCAGAAAGCGCTGAATACCGACATCAACGATGCCACGATACGGCTTCTGACCCGCCTGGGCTGCGAGGTGGTGATCGCCCGGGGCATGGGCTGTTGCGGTGCGCTGGTCCATCATATGGGAAAAGAGGACGAGAGCCATGCGCAGGCGGCGGTGAATATCCGAGCCTGGATGGCCGAAGAACGGGGGGGCGGCCTGGACGCGATCGTGATCAACACCTCGGGCTGCGGGACGACGGTGAAGGACTATGGCCACATGTTCCGGAACGATGCCCTGGCCGAGGATGCGGCGCGGGTCAGCGATCTGGCGATGGATGTCTCGGAGTTGCTGATCAAGCTGGGACTGCCGGAAGGTTCGCCCAAGGGGTTGCGCGTGGCCTACCACGCGGCCTGTTCGTTGCAGCATGGCCAGCAGATCAAGACCTATCCCAAGGATCTGTTAAAACGCGCCGGGTTCGAGGTGGTGGAGCCTGCGGATGCGCATCTTTGCTGCGGCTCGGCCGGAACCTACAACCTGATGCAGCCGGAGATCTCGGCCAAGCTGAAGCACCGCAAGGTGCGGACGCTGGAAGCCAAACGGCCCGACATCATCGCGGCCGGGAATATCGGGTGCATGATGCAGATCGGGTCGGGAACCGAGGTGCCGGTGATGCATACGGTGGAACTGCTGGACTGGGCCACGGGTGGTCCGAAACCGCGCGCCTTGAGCGAGGGTGTGGCGATCGGGGTGCCGAACCTGACCTGAGAACCGACATATTCTTGCCCAAACCCCTTGCTACCCACAGAATGGATTGGTGAAGGGGAAGGACATGAAGCGATTCCTTGCTGCGTTTGCGGCGTCGGTCATGATGACCACCGGTCTGGCCGCCGAGGAGAGCGGCGAGGCGACCGCCCTGACCGAGATCATGACGGCCTACGAGGCGCGCGGCTGGGAGGGCGTGGGTCTGATCAGCATAGGCTACGGCGGCATGTGCACCGGCGCTTTGATCGAGCCGAAGATCGTGCTGACCGCGGCGCATTGCCTGTTCAACGCCGCGACCGGCGGGCGCGTCGATCCGGCTCAGGTGCAGTTCCATGCGGGCTGGCGGAACGGACGGTCCTCGGCCACGCGCGGGGTTCATCGCGCGGTGGTGCATCCCGATTATGTCTATACCGGCCCGCAGGGCGATCTGCATATCGCGAATGACGTGGCGCTTCTGGAGTTGGACAGCGAGATCAGGCTGTCGAACGTGGAGCCCTTCGCGACCGGCGCGCGGCCCCGCAAGGGGCAGAGCGTGGGCGTCGTATCCTATGCGCATAACCGCGCCAACTCGCCCTCGTTGCAGG
>ERZ869936.1250-NODE-1250-length-18953-cov-6.243782_pt1 | contig 18953 bp, 16 predicted proteins | sample MGYA00520876_ERZ869936 | MGnify/ENA primary metagenome ERZ869936 (study PRJEB32218, sample SAMN09650985) | biofilter metagenome | isolation source: enrty point of leading RO module | place: Saudi Arabia: Thuwal, RO plant located on Red Sea | collected 2016-02-17 ...
CGACTCTCCCGCAGGACCATCCGAGGTCCTGGTCCTCGTCGACGAGACGGCGGATCCCCGACTCGCGGCCCACGAGCTACTGGCTCAGGCCGAGCACGACCCTGATGCCTCGTGCGTCCTGGTGAGCACTGCCCGGGGCGTCGCAGAGGAGATCGAGCGGATCCTCGAAGACCTCCTGGAAGACGCCCCCCGGGGCCTCATCGCCCGACGGGCTCTCGCCGACCAGGGCGGCATCCTCGTCGCCGAATCCATCGAGCAGGCCCTGGAGTTCACGGACCGATACGCACCGGAGCATCTCTCGATCATGATGGCAGAGGCGGCGTCTCACGCCCGTGTCCTCCGCAACGCGGGAACGACCTTCGTCGGCGCCTGGGCTTCGGTGGCCTTCGGCGACTACATGACGGGAGCCAACCACGTACTCCCCACGGCAGGTCGGGCCCGGAGCTTCTCCGGGCTCTCCACCAGCCACTTCATCCGGACGTTCACCATCCAGGAGATCACCGAGGACGGCGCCCACAGCCTCGCCTCCGACGTCGAGATCCTCGCCAACGCCGAGGGGCTGCCCGGGCACGCCGACGCGGCCCGGGCCCGGAGCCGGCCATGAGCCCGTTCCCCCGGCCCGACTACGCGGGTCTCGACCGCTACGATCCGTCGCGCGCCCCGGTGCGCATCGATCTCAGCGACAACACCAACCTGTGGGGCACCCACCCGGCGGCCCTGGAACGGATTCGGGCGGCCGACACCGACGATCTGGCCCGCTACCCCGAGCTGTACGCCGACACTCTTCGGTCCGCCGTCGCCGAGCGCTTCGGCGTGGACATGGACAGCGTCACCACCGGGGCGGGTTCCGACGACGTCCTCGACTCGGCGTACCGCGCCGTGTACGCACCGGGAGCGACGCTCCGATATGCGGCGCCCACCTTCTCCATGGTGGAGCCGATGGCCCTCATGAACGGAATGGCCTCCCTTGGAGTGCCGTGGCCCGAGGCGCTGGAGGATCCTTCCACGCTACTGGAGGGTGACCCGGATCTGGTCTACGTCTGTCGGCCCAACAACCCAACCGGCGAACAGGCGCCCCTGGCGTGGGTCGAAGAGCTGCTCCGCCTTCGTGGAGACGCCGGCACCTTCGTCATCATCGACGAAGCCTACGCGGACTTTGCCGGCGAGACGTTCATCTCGAGGGCGCCGGAGTACACCGGCGTTCTCGTGGCTCGCACCACGTCGAAGGCGTACGGCCTTGCCGGACTCCGCTGCGGTTTCGCCGTCGGTCGGCGCAACGTCGTCACCGAGGTGGACAAGTCGCGCGGGCCGTACAAGGTCTCGCGGCTGGCGGCGGAGGCTGCCGCGGCGGCCATCCGCGACGAGGAAGGATGGATGGAGGGGGTCGTGGGCTCCTGCCTCGACAACCGCCGGAGCGTCCACGACGCGCTGGCCCTCCGAGGCCTGGAGCCACTCCCGTCCCAGGCCAACTTCCTCTTCGTGGCGGCTCCCACGGGCAGGGCGAAGGACGACGCCCTGGCGCTGCGTGACGCCGGCATCGGCGTGCGGCCCTTCACCGGGGTCCCGGGTGTAGGCGAGGGCCTACGCGTGACGGTGGGGCCCTGGGATCTCATGGAAGACTTTCTGTCTGCCCTGGACACCGCCTTCCCCGAGCTGGCCCGAGCCGCGGAGGCTAAGGCATGACGCACGCCCTCGACGTGGCTCTCTACGACTACGGGGCCGGGAACCTGCACTCCCTCGGCAAGGCGTTGGAAGCCGCCGGCGCGTCGGTGACCGTCACGTCCGACTGGGAACGGGCCCTGGCCGCCGACGCCCTGGTCCTTCCCGGTGTCGGCGCCTTCGGCCAGGCAGCCGCGGCCCTCCCCGACGACCGGAGTGCCATCCGGTCGGCCCTCGAGGCGGGACTTCCCTGCCTCGGCATCTGCCTGGGCATGCAGCTCTTCTTCGAGCGCTCCGACGAATCCGACGGGCGGGGAATCGGCCTCGTTCCGGGTGAGGTCGTCCACCTGAAGGCCGACGTGGTCCCCCACATGGGGTGGAACGACGTGGAGACCGAGGTCGACCCCCTCTTCGACGGGATCGACGGTCTCGTGGCCTATTACGCCAACTCGTACGTATGCGTCCCCGACGAAGACGGGCCGGTCATCGCCCGCTCGACGTACGGCGGCGGATCCTTCGCCGCCGGGGTCCGCCGGGCCAACGCCTGGGGGGTCCAGTTCCACCCCGAGAAGAGCTCGCAACAGGGGCGGCGGATGATCGCCAACTTCGTCGCGGAGGCCGCACGCATCGCCGGCGGCGCGAGCGCGTCGGGAATGGGCGGGTCCGGGGCCAGGTCCGGAGAGGGCGAAGAGGCTGGCGGGGAGGCCCGACCGTGATCGTCGCTCCGGCGGTGGACCTCAAGGGCGGACGCTGCGTCCAGCTCGTGGGCGGTCGGCCGGAAGATGAGCGCGTCTCCCTCCCCGACCCTGTCGCCGTCGCCGTCGGGTGGCGCACCCAGGGCTTCCCCACCCTTCACGTCGTCGACCTCGACGCCGCCCTTGGGTCGGGGGACAACGCCGACGTCATCCGGCGGGTGGTGGAGGAGAGCGGCGCCGACGTGCAGGTTGGCGGCGGGATCCGCTCCACCGAGCGCGCCGAAGCGCTCCTGGAGGCCGGCGCCGCCCGGCTCGTCATCGGCACGCGGGCCCTGGCCGAGCCCGAGTGGTTGGCCGAGCTGGCGGCGACCCACGCCGGCACGGTGGTCATCGCCCTCGACACCCGGGACGGCGTCATCCTACGGAAGGGGTGGACCGAGGCCACCGGACTCCACGTCGAGGAGTACCTGCCCGGCCTGGCCGAGCTCCCCCTGGCCGGCGTGCTGTCCACGGACGTCGGGCGCGAGGGCCGACTCGAGGGCATCGATCGTGACGGCTGCACGCGGGTACTCGAAGCGAGTCCCCATCCCGTCTGGATCTCGGGAGGGATCACCACCTTGGACGAAGTCGAGTTTCTCGACCGGGCCGGCGCCGCCGGCGTCGTCCTGGGCATGGCCGTATACACGGGAGCTCTCGACACCACGGTCCTGGCCGAGCGCTGGGGCTCGAACACGAACCTGGACGACGCATGAGCAAGCTGGAGCGCACGACGAAGGAGACGACCATCGTCGCCGAGGTCCGTGTGGGTAAAGGCCCGTCGGACGTCGTCATCGACGACCGCTTCCTCGAGCACATGGTCCAGACGCTGGCTCGGTACGCGTCCCTCGAGATCGAGATGAAGGCCACCGGCGATCTGCGGCATCATCTCGTCGAGGACGTGGCCATCGTCCTCGGCCAGGCGCTCAAGGAGGAGATCCCCGAGGGCATCGCCCGCTTCGGCTCCGGCCTCATCCCCATGGACGAGGCCCTGGCCCAGGCGGCCATCGACGTCGGGGGACGGCCGTACTACGTGGGCAAGCTGCCCTCCAAGCTCTACACCCACTTCCTCCACTCCTTCGCCACGAACCTGGGCGCGACGCTCCACGTGAAGGTTCTGCGGGGAACGGACCGCCATCACATGATCGAGGCCGCCATCAAGGCCACGGGCGTCGCCCTCCGTCAGGCCCTCGCCGAGCGCGACGAGGTGTTCAGCACCAAGGGCGCGGTGCACCAGGAGCGTCTGGACTGATGCTGCGCCCCCGGGTCATCGTCTGCCTGGACGTGAAGGACGGACGCGTCGTGAAGGGCACCCAGTTCAGGGATCTCCGCGACGTGGGCGATCCGGTGGAGCTGGCTCGCCGCTACGAGGCGGAGGGTGCCGACGAGATCGTGTACCTCGACGTCTCGGCGTCCAAGGAAGACCGGGGCACGCTCCTCGACGTCGTCCGCCGCACCGCCGAGACGCTGTTCATTCCCCTTACCGTCGGCGGCGGTGTCCGCTCCGCAGACGACATCGGGCCGCTGCTGCGGGCCGGAGCCGACAAGATCAGCGTCAACAGCGCCGCCGTCTCCAACCCGGAGCTGCTCACCGTCGGAGCCGAGCGCTTCGGGAGTCAGTGCGTGGTGGCCAGCATCGACGCCGCCGAGGAGGACGACGGCTTCCGCTGCTATACGCATGGCGGTTCCCGCCCCACCGATCTCGACGCCGTCGCATGGGCCGCGGAGTGCGTGGAGCGAGGCGCCGGGGAGATCCTCCTCACCTCCATCGACCGTGACGGCGCCCGGACCGGCTACCGACTCGACCTCACCCGCGCCGTGGCCGACGCCGTGACCGTGCCCGTCATCGCCTCCGGCGGTGCCGGCGAATCGTCCCACCTCCGGGACGCCTTCGTGGAAGGACACGCCTCGGCGGCGTTGGTGGCGGGCATCCTCCACGACGGGCTCACCACCGTCGGCGCTCTCAAGGACGACCTTTCCGGGTGGGGCATCGACGTGCGACCGTGGGGCGGCGCGGTGAGGGCGGCATCGTGAAGGTGGCATCGTGACGGACCGCCGCATCGGCTCGCCGGACGCCCTCGGAGACATTCGTTTCGACGCCGACGGCCTGGTGCCCGTCGTAGCGCAGGACGCGGAGAGCGGTGAGGTACTCATGGTGGCGTGGGCCAACCGCGACGCGCTGGAGCGCACGCTGGACACCGGCTACGCCCACTTCTGGTCCCGGTCCCGCGCCGAGCTCTGGAAGAAGGGAGAGACAAGCGGCAACGTCCTCGAGTTCGTCTCCCTCCACGCGGACTGCGACGGCGACACGCTATTGGCCCTGGTCCGGCCCGCCGGACCCGCATGCCACACGGGCGAGACGACGTGCTTCGGCGCCGGGGCCTGCAGCGAAGGCGACGCGCTGGCCCGACTCGACGCCGTCCTCGCCAGCCGCGCCGAGGCCCGGCCCGCCGGCAGCTACACGACCCGACTCCTGGACGACGAGAACCTCCGGCTGAAGAAGCTGGGTGAGGAGACGGCCGAGCTCGTCACCGCCCTGGCCCGGGGCGATGCCGCGGGAGCTCGTGAGGAAGCCGCCGACCTCGTGTACCACCTTCTGGTGGCCCTTCGCGCCGAGGGCCTGGGACTCGACGACCTCCGCTCCGCCCTCGACGATCGGGCCGGATGATGCACCCCTACCACCCGACGGCGGGCTGACGTGGCGGACGCGGCGACACTCCACGAAGAAGAGGCCCTGGGCAAGGCGTACGACGCGCGCCTCATGCGTCGCCTCCTGCGTTACTTGCGGCCGTACGTCTGGCACGTGGCCGGCGCGCTCCTCGTTCTCCTCCTGGGGTCGGGAATCGCCGTCGTCGGTCCGTGGATCACCCAGCTCGTCATCGACGAAGCCATCCCCACCGGCGATCGCGACCTCCTCACCTTGCTGGTTGCGGCGTACATCGCCTCCATCGTCTTCGGCTTCGTCCTGGAGTACGTCCAGGCGCTCATCACCACCTGGCTCGGTCAGTCGGTGATGTACGATCTCCGGAAGGAGATCTTCGAGAAGCTCCAGCGGCTCGACCTGCGGTTCTACGACAAGAACCCCATCGGGCGGCTCATGACGCGCATCACCAATGACGTCGAGACGCTCAACACCCTCTTCAGCTCCGGGGTGGTCTCGGTGTTCGGGGACGTCTTCACGCTGGTGTTCATCGTGGCGGCCATGCTCAGCATGAACTGGCAGCTCGCCCTCGTCTCCTTCGCCGTCCTCCCCCTGGTCTTCCTCACGGCGTTCATCTTCCGCGCCAAGGTTCGTGAGGCCTACCGGGACATCCGCGTCCGGATCGCCCGGGTCAACGCCTTCCTCCACGAGCACATCACCGGCGTGCAGGTGGTGCAGCTCTTCAATCGCGAGGAGGCCGACGCGAAGCGCCTCGCCGAGCTCAACGAGGACCACCTCCAGGCGCATCTCCGCTCCATCACCTACTACGCCCTCTTCTTCCCGGTCATCCAGTTCTTCACCGCGCTGGCCCTGGCGCTGATCCTCTGGTACGGCGGGCTGCGCATGATGGACAACGCCATGACCGTGGGCGTCATCGCCGCCTTCCTCCAGTACGCACGTCGCTTCTTCCGGCCCATCCAGGACCTCTCGGAGAAGTACAACCTGCTGCAGGCCGCCATGGCCTCGTCGGAGCGGGTCTTCAAGCTCCTGGACGAAGAGGTGCAGATCCGCGATCCGGAGAAGCCGCGGTCCCTCCCCTCCGGAGGGCGGGGCAAGATCGAGTTCGAGAACGTCTGGTTCGCCTACGGCGACGACGAGAACGGCGATCCCGACTGGGTGCTGGAGGACGTGAGCTTCACCGTGGCCCCCGGAGAGAAGGTGGCCATCGTGGGGCACACCGGCGCCGGCAAGACGACGCTCATCAACGTCCTCATGCGCTTCTACGACGTACAGCGGGGCCGGATTCTGCTGGATGGCGTGCCCATCGACGAAGTGCGCCTCGACGAGTTGAGGTCGCGCATCGGCCTCGTCCTCCAGGACGTCTTCCTCTTCAGCGAGGACGTGGCCTACAACGTCCGCCTCGGCTCACCGGAGATTGACGACGAGAGCATCCACGAGGCCGCCGAACGTGTCGGGGCGGCCGACTTCGTGGACCAATTGGAGCAAGGATACAAGCAGCCGCTGGGCGAACGGGGCGCGACGCTCTCGGTGGGCCAGCGCCAGCTGGTGAGTTTCGCCCGCGCCCTGGCCTTCGATCCCCAGATCCTGGTGCTGGACGAAGCCACCAGTTCGGTGGACTCGGAGATCGAGGCCAAGATCGAGGAGGCCACGGATCAGCTCCTGCGCGGACGTACGTCGCTGGTCATCGCCCACCGGCTCTCCACCGTGCAGAACGCGGATCGCATCCTCGTCATGCACCACGCGCGCCTCCACGAGGAGGGCACGCACGAGGAACTCCTGGCGGCCGGCGGACTCTACGCCCGCCTGCACGAACTCCAGTTCGCTAGCGCCGCGGCGTAGACCGGAGAACAGCCACACCCGTCGTGTCCGGGCGCGTCGCAGCGGTGTCCGGACGCGCCGCAGCGGTGTCCGGCCGGGCCATGGCGGTATCGGGGTGGGCGACGTCGGCCGCTACCGATCCGGTATCGAGAGGCGCTACGACGTCGAGGGAATCGGGCACCGGCGGCAGCGCCGCGACCGAGTCGATGACCAGGTGCCGGCGGGACACCGGAGCGAGGAGCCCGGCGACCCTCACCAGCGGCTCGACCTCGAACCCTTCCGACGGCTCCAGAGCAGCCTCCGAGTACCGGGTGGAGGGGTTCCACAGGATCCACTCGTAGATCCCGACGTCGTAGGCGGCCTGGATCTGGGCACGGACCTCGGGAGCGCCGTACATGGGGGGACCCAGGGTGAAGTCCTGGATCCACGGACGCGTCAACCCGGCCCCGGGGACGTTCGCCGACCGTTGGAGGGCGTCTTCCAGCGCCGCCCGCACGATCTCGTACGGGTAGGCGTTGGGCTTGGCGTAGCCGAAGCTGCCTTCCCAGTAGTGGCTGGGGTAGATCATGGGCAGCGCCACGTCCACCACGTCGATGAACGACTCCCAGAGCTGGCCCAGGCCGATGTCACGACGGAACGTCGTGGTCACGCCGAACACGTCGGCGGTAGAGCGCACGGGGAGGTCGGAGAGATTGTCGCGGGCGTAGGAGAGGAAGCCCCGGATGGCGTCGCTTCGGGACTTGTCCTCACTCCCGGGGAAAACGGCCCGCGCGTAGTCAGACTCGGGCGCGTCGGGGAAGCGGATGTAGTCCCACTGGATCTCCGGGAAGCCCATCTCGGCCACCTCCCGCGCGATGGCCACGTTGTACTCCCACAGCCCCTCTTCGAAGGGATTCATCCAGACGATTTCCTTCGAATCGATCCAGATGCCCCCGGCGGTATCCTGGATGGCCAGTTCGGGCCGGAACGTCGCGAGGATGGGATCCTTCACGACGACGATGCGGGCGATGGGATAGATCCCCTCGGCCTCGAGGCGATCGAGGAGCGCCGGCAGGTCCCGGATGCGCCGCTCCTCGGTGGCCCCGATCTGGTGGGCCAGCGGGACTTCGGTGCGGTGGCTGATGTAGCCGGTGGCATCCTTGATGTCGATGACGAAGGCGTTGATCTCGGTACGGCGAGCGAGATCGATGAGCGCCTCCATTCGCTTCGTCGAGCCGGCGGCCCAGGCGTTCACGTATAGACCTCGTACGTGCTCGGGCCGGGGGAAACGCGCGCTCCTCGTTCTCCTCCTGGGGTCGGGAATCGCCGTCGTCGGTCCGTGGATCACCCAGCTCGTCATCGACGAAGCCATCCCCACCGGCGATCGCGACCTCCTCACCTTGCTGGTTGCGGCGTACATCGCCTCCATCGTCTTCGGCTTCGTCCTGGAGTACGTCCAGGCGCTCATCACCACCTGGCTCGGTCAGTCGGTGATGTACGATCTCCGGAAGGAGATCTTCGAGAAGCTCCAGCGGCTCGACCTGCGGTTCTACGACAAGAACCCCATCGGGCGGCTCATGACGCGCATCACCAATGACGTCGAGACGCTCAACACCCTCTTCAGCTCCGGGGTGGTCTCGGTGTTCGGGGACGTCTTCACGCTGGTGTTCATCGTGGCGGCCATGCTCAGCATGAACTGGCAGCTCGCCCTCGTCTCCTTCGCCGTCCTCCCCCTGGTCTTCCTCACGGCGTTCATCTTCCGCGCCAAGGTTCGTGAGGCCTACCGGGACATCCGCGTCCGGATCGCCCGGGTCAACGCCTTCCTCCACGAGCACATCACCGGCGTGCAGGTGGTGCAGCTCTTCAATCGCGAGGAGGCCGACGCGAAGCGCCTCGCCGAGCTCAACGAGGACCACCTCCAGGCGCATCTCCGCTCCATCACCTACTACGCCCTCTTCTTCCCGGTCATCCAGTTCTTCACCGCGCTGGCCCTGGCGCTGATCCTCTGGTACGGCGGGCTGCGCATGATGGACAACGCCATGACCGTGGGCGTCATCGCCGCCTTCCTCCAGTACGCACGTCGCTTCTTCCGGCCCATCCAGGACCTCTCGGAGAAGTACAACCTGCTGCAGGCCGCCATGGCCTCGTCGGAGCGGGTCTTCAAGCTCCTGGACGAAGAGGTGCAGATCCGCGATCCGGAGAAGCCGCGGTCCCTCCCCTCCGGAGGGCGGGGCAAGATCGAGTTCGAGAACGTCTGGTTCGCCTACGGCGACGACGAGAACGGCGATCCCGACTGGGTGCTGGAGGACGTGAGCTTCACCGTGGCCCCCGGAGAGAAGGTGGCCATCGTGGGGCACACCGGCGCCGGCAAGACGACGCTCATCAACGTCCTCATGCGCTTCTACGACGTACAGCGGGGCCGGATTCTGCTGGATGGCGTGCCCATCGACGAAGTGCGCCTCGACGAGTTGAGGTCGCGCATCGGCCTCGTCCTCCAGGACGTCTTCCTCTTCAGCGAGGACGTGGCCTACAACGTCCGCCTCGGCTCACCGGAGATTGACGACGAGAGCATCCACGAGGCCGCCGAACGTGTCGGGGCGGCCGACTTCGTGGACCAATTGGAGCAAGGATACAAGCAGCCGCTGGGCGAACGGGGCGCGACGCTCTCGGTGGGCCAGCGCCAGCTGGTGAGTTTCGCCCGCGCCCTGGCCTTCGATCCCCAGATCCTGGTGCTGGACGAAGCCACCAGTTCGGTGGACTCGGAGATCGAGGCCAAGATCGAGGAGGCCACGGATCAGCTCCTGCGCGGACGTACGTCGCTGGTCATCGCCCACCGGCTCTCCACCGTGCAGAACGCGGATCGCATCCTCGTCATGCACCACGCGCGCCTCCACGAGGAGGGCACGCACGAGGAACTCCTGGCGGCCGGCGGACTCTACGCCCGCCTGCACGAACTCCAGTTCGCTAGCGCCGCGGCGTAGACCGGAGAACAGCCACACCCGTCGTGTCCGGGCGCGTCGCAGCGGTGTCCGGACGCGCCGCAGCGGTGTCCGGCCGGGCCATGGCGGTATCGGGGTGGGCGACGTCGGCCGCTACCGATCCGGTATCGAGAGGCGCTACGACGTCGAGGGAATCGGGCACCGGCGGCAGCGCCGCGACCGAGTCGATGACCAGGTGCCGGCGGGACACCGGAGCGAGGAGCCCGGCGACCCTCACCAGCGGCTCGACCTCGAACCCTTCCGACGGCTCCAGAGCAGCCTCCGAGTACCGGGTGGAGGGGTTCCACAGGATCCACTCGTAGATCCCGACGTCGTAGGCGGCCTGGATCTGGGCACGGACCTCGGGAGCGCCGTACATGGGGGGACCCAGGGTGAAGTCCTGGATCCACGGACGCGTCAACCCGGCCCCGGGGACGTTCGCCGACCGTTGGAGGGCGTCTTCCAGCGCCGCCCGCACGATCTCGTACGGGTAGGCGTTGGGCTTGGCGTAGCCGAAGCTGCCTTCCCAGTAGTGGCTGGGGTAGATCATGGGCAGCGCCACGTCCACCACGTCGATGAACGACTCCCAGAGCTGGCCCAGGCCGATGTCACGACGGAACGTCGTGGTCACGCCGAACACGTCGGCGGTAGAGCGCACGGGGAGGTCGGAGAGATTGTCGCGGGCGTAGGAGAGGAAGCCCCGGATGGCGTCGCTTCGGGACTTGTCCTCACTCCCGGGGAAAACGGCCCGCGCGTAGTCAGACTCGGGCGCGTCGGGGAAGCGGATGTAGTCCCACTGGATCTCCGGGAAGCCCATCTCGGCCACCTCCCGCGCGATGGCCACGTTGTACTCCCACAGCCCCTCTTCGAAGGGATTCATCCAGACGATTTCCTTCGAATCGATCCAGATGCCCCCGGCGGTATCCTGGATGGCCAGTTCGGGCCGGAACGTCGCGAGGATGGGATCCTTCACGACGACGATGCGGGCGATGGGATAGATCCCCTCGGCCTCGAGGCGATCGAGGAGCGCCGGCAGGTCCCGGATGCGCCGCTCCTCGGTGGCCCCGATCTGGTGGGCCAGCGGGACTTCGGTGCGGTGGCTGATGTAGCCGGTGGCATCCTTGATGTCGATGACGAAGGCGTTGATCTCGGTACGGCGAGCGAGATCGATGAGCGCCTCCATTCGCTTCGTCGAGCCGGCGGCCCAGGCGTTCACGTATAGACCTCGTACGTGCTCGGGCCGGGGGAAACGCGCGTTCTCGAAGTCGGCAGGGGCCCGCTGGGCGACGCTGTCCGAGCCTTCCCGGAACGTCGGCGCCCGCGGGTGGATCATGGGGCCCGACTGATCCATGTCCACGGCGTCGCTGCCCATCCCGAGATCGGGGAGCAGGGTGTCGCCGGGAGCGTGCGCAGCCGAGCCGTCCACGCGACCGGAGCCGCCGATGACGGGGGCTGTGGTGTGGCCCTCTCCCCCGGACGTCCCGGCGGTCCCTCCGTGCGTGGGCGCGGGGTGGCCGGAGGCGGTGGCCTGCGGCGACCCGGGATCCGATGGCTGGGCGTCGGGGGAACGAGCGTCGGCCGCATGGGCTTCGGCGACCCGCGCTTCCCCGTCCGGGCCGGAAGGCTGGCACGCGGCCAGGGCCCCGACGGCGAGCACGGTCAGCGAACGGCCCAGCAACTTCCGGTAGGACATCAAGAGAATCTCAGTAGGCCGTCAGGGAAGGATCGACGTGCTCACGCCAGCCCAGGACCCCGCCTTCCAGGTTGAGCACACGCTCGTACCCGTTGGCCAGGAGGAAGTGGGTCGCCTGGGCGCTTCGTGCCCCACTTCGGCAATAAATGACCACCTCCTCGCCGGCGTCGAGTTCGGCGTAGCGGGCGGCGAACTCGCGACTCGGGATCCTCACCTGTCCGTGGTCGGGCAGGTCGGCGATAGCGATCTCGAACGGCTCACGCACGTCCACGAGGACGACGTCCTCGCCGGCATCCAACCGCTCCTTCAGGGCCGTAGGCGTGATCTCGGGAACGTTGGGTGGATTCATCGTGGCGATAGGAGGTGTTCCAGCTGCTGTGCGGTTCGATCTGCGGCGCCGAGGTGCCCTTCAATATACTGGCGCGCCCTTCTTCCAGTATCGTCTCGTTCGCGCGGATCCCTGAGCCAGCGGGCGAAGGAATCCGCCAGTTCCGGGTTATTCGCTGCAAGCTTCGCGCCGCCGGCGCGGATAAGGTCGGCGGCGGCGCGGGTGTTGTGATGTCGGGGGCCGAACACCACCGGAGACGAGGCCGCGGCCGGCTCCAGAACTGAGTGGAGCCCCTCGCCGTGAAACCCCCCTCCCACGTACGACGCCGAGGCCACCCGGTAGAGGTGGGCCAGCACGCCGACGCGCTCCACGACCACGGCGTTCCACCCCGATGCCGGACCTTCGGCGTCGGCGAGGGTCACCGCCGACCAGCCATCGTCCTCGAGGGTGGTCAGCAGTCCAGCAACGACGTCGGGCTTCGGCTCATGAGGTGCCAGGACCACGCGGAGATGCTCGATCTCGTCGCGGAGTCTTCGCAACGCCGGAAGGAGGACCGCGTCGTCGCTCGGCCAGGTCGAGCCCGCCACCACCGTCGGACGGGGGTCGGCACGGAAGGGCCGCAGGTAGGGCGCGTCGGGGTCGCCGTCCGCCAGGCGTTCGGCCGCCGAATCGATGCCTGGATCCCCCGTCACGCGAACCGCCTCGGCGGAGACGCCCAGATTCACGAGCGCCTCCGCGTCGGTGTCGGAGATGACGCACGCCGCGTCGAGCGTCCGCCAGGTTTCGCCGAGCAGAAGGCGAGCAGGGAGCCGCGTGCGTCCCGCGCCCTCGGGAACGGTGGCGCCGACGATGGCCACCGGGATGCCACGTCGCTTCGCCTCGGCCACCAACACCGGCCACACCTCGGTCTTGGTGAAGACCAGCAGGTCCGGCTGAACACCGTCTAGGGTGTGGGCCACCGGGCCTCGTAGATCCCACGGCAGATACGCCGTCGTATCGGCGCCGAACTCCGCCGCCAACGACTCGGCCGACGGAGAGAAGTGGGTGAACACCACCTGGATGTCGGATCGGCGATTCACGAGGGCGTTCTTCACGGCTCGGGCCTGAAGGCCCTCGCCCACGCTCGGTGCATGGAACCACACCGTGGGCCGGCTGGCGTCACGAAGCGTGCTTCCCCACGCCGCCAGAGCCTCGTGGGCGTGGCGTCGACCGGCCATCCCCCTGGCCAGCTTCCCCTCGCCGTGGGCGAAGAGGGGCGAGAGCACCCGAATCGTGGCGACGGCCAGTTGATACAGGAGCCTCACCGGACTCGTCCGTCTTCGGCCGCGGCCTCCGCCGCGGTTCGTCGCATCGCCATCACGGAGGATAGGTACGGAGTCCGAGCCTCGGTAGATTGAAGCCATGCGCTTCCAAGTCACCGTCCGGTACGGCGGCAGTCGTCAGCGGTACCACACCTTCGCGGTGGACGCCGCCGATGCCGCCTCGGCGCTCCGCGCCGCCGCCGACGAAACGCCCCCGGAGATCGCCGGGGACGCCGACCTCGTCGAGCTTCGCATCGCCGTGGATCCCGACGAACGGGCGTACCTGGGCGAGGAGGGCGCGTGACGGCCCGATGGACGCGCCGCGCCACCGGCGCCGCGAAGAAACGGCCGACGGCGTCCGTACCCGCTAATGCAACATCCTGCCATCAGAGCGTCCCCGCGGAAGTCCGCGAGGGCCTTCACCCAAGGAGTTGAACGATGGGTCAAATCATCCTCGCGATGTTCGTCATCCTCATCGGCGCCGTCGTGCGGGCTGCCGGAGCGGCCTCGGGCAAGCCGTCTGCGGCCGGACCCACGAAGGTGGCCAGCTACGGCATCATGTTCGTCGGCATCGCCCTCATCATCGGCAACGCCTTCACGGTGGTGTCCGTGGGTGAAGTCGGGGTGAAGCACTTCCTGGGCAGCGTCGACCCCGACCCCCTCCTGGAGGGGGTCCACGTGGTCAATCCGCTGGCGAGCATCGAGAAGATGTCCGTGCGCGAGCAGAGCTTCCCGTCGGGTGGCGGCGTCGAGATCATCGAAGCCCAGACCAGCGAGCAGCTCAACGTGACCCTGGAAGTGGCCATCCTCTTCCAGCTCGACGGACGGGTCGCGCCCGACCTCTACCAGCGCCTCGGCTCCGAGGAGAGCATCAAGAGCAGCATCGTCCTCAACGCTATGCGAAACGGCGTCCGCGACGCGGTGGCGACCAAGTCCATCAACGAGATCTTCTCGCCCAACCGTCGTGAGATCGCCACGGACATGCACGAGGCCATCCAGGACAAGGCCGGTGACCGCATCGAGGTCGTGGAGGTCTTCGTCCGCGACGTGCAGGCTCCGCCCCGGGTCCGGGAGGCCATCGAAGCCAAGCTGGAGCGGGAGCAGGAGGTGGAGCAGGAGCGCTTCCAGACCGAGATCATCCAAGAGCGGGCGCAGCAGGCCATCGAGGAAGCCAAGGGAATCGCCGAGGCCCAGAAGATCATCTCCGAGGGCCTGACGCCTGCGTACCTCACCTTCCACTACATCGAGCAGCTGGGCACCCTCCCGCCGGGATCGGTGGTGTACGTGCCCACCGAGGGCGGCGTGCCGCTCATGCGTTCGGTCGGCGGCGGCGGCCGATAGCAGACCTCGGCCGGCGAGACGTGGAGTCGGGACGGGCGATGGCCCCGACGGAGTCCTCGACCCGCAACGCGCGGCGGCACCGGCGTCGACGAGGCGTGAAAGCGCTCGTCGGCGCCTTCGTCGTCGGGGCAGCGGCCGGGTGCTCGCCCGTCTACGTCGTGAAGGCGGGGATCGCCGAGGTCGGCATCCTCCGGGCCCGCCAGCCCATCCATCGGGTGCTGGCCGATACCACGGTGAGCCCCGACACCCGCGCCAAGCTCGCGTGGATCATGGAGGCACGTCGCTTCGCCTCCGACGACCTCGGCTTCGACGTCGGCGAGGCCTACACCCAGTACACGGAGTTGGAAAGCGATACGCTGGCCCTGGTCGTGTCGGCGGCATACCGGGACCGGCTGGTCCCCAAGACGTGGTGGTTCCCCGTGGTGGGGCGGGTGCCGTACAAGGGGCACTTCTCCCTCGACGGCGCCCTGTCGGAAGCCGAGAGCCTGAGGGAGGACGGCTACGACGCCTTCGTCCGACCCACGTCGGCGTTCAGCACCCTCGGGTGGTTCAACGACCCCGTCGTCTCGGCCACGCTCCGGGTCGACGACGTGGAGGTGGTCACCACGACCTTCCATGAGCTCCTTCATCGTGAGCTCTTCGTGCCCGGGCACGTGACCTTCAACGAGAGCCTGGCGACGTTCGTGGGGAGGGTCGCGGCCATCCGCTTCTTCTGCACCCGGGAGGGAGGCGGCCCGGAGACCGTCCGGTGCGCCCGGGCCCAGGCGCGGTGGCGGGACGTGCAGCGCTTCGGGGCATACATCGACGACCTCGTGGCCCGCCTGCAGGTCGTCTACTACGACGAGACGCTGGACGAGGCCGGGAAGCTCGCTCGACGAGAGGAGGTCTTCGCGGACGCGCTGCAGCAGTTCGACGACGAGCTCGCGCCCTCCTTCGAGTCCCTCACCTTCGGCAGCTTCCGGAGGGACCCGCTCAACAACGCCACGCTCCTGTCCCGGTACCGCTACTACCACCGGCTCGCCGACTTCGACGCCCTCCTCGTCTTGTACGACGGGGACCTGCCCCAGGCGGTCGCGGATCTGGCGGCGAGGGCGCGGGGAACGGACGATCCGTTCTCGTTGCTACCGGACGGGTGACGCGTGTGACCAACGGCCTTCCGGCGGTCAGCTGAGGAGCCGTCTGGCCCGGGGACCCTACGGCTCCAGGCGACCCAACCACGGACTCGCCGGCGCCGTCGCCCTCAGCGCCCCCGCCAGCCACTCCCGGGCGTGAGGACCCAGAGTCGGAAGCACCCGATCGAAGTCGGCCTGGTCTTGCGGCCGGACGTCCTTCGCCTTGTACAGCAGCTGCACCTCCGGCCGGAGCACGAGAAGGCCGGCGTCGGCTCGCCAGACGACCTCGTGGAACGGGCGCTCGACGGTGGGATCACGACGGTACCGCCACCGCCCCGACGCCTCCTCTTCGGGCATGAGCTGGATGTCCCACGCACGCGTGCCCGAGCGTCGGAGCCACATCCCCCTCGGGGGTGTGGTGAGGGGCCGAGGTAGCGCAGAGATCGCCCCATCCTCCGCCCGGTAGGCCTCCCAGCTGTCCAGGGCATCCACGAAGGCGACGACATCGTGCGTGCGGCACCCCACGTCCATGTCGCCGTGGGACCGGGTTTGTTCGCCCAGCCAGAGATCCAGCGCCCACCCTCCACAAACCCACCAGTCTACTCTTACCTCCGCAAGGAGGGCGGCAAGGTCGTCCGGAGTGAGCCCGGACCACGGATCGTCGGGGGCGGCAGTCATGCGCAGAACGTAGGACCTTCATCCATCCTCTTGTATCCACGCGCGTCGAGGCAGAGGTTGCCCCTACCCCGTCGACCCGCCACCCGGAGAGTCCGCGTGTCCACGTCCAAGGAGACGCTGCGCTGCATACGGTACCGGGGCGGGTACAAGTACCAACTTCGCGGGCATCACGTGGACTCGGTGGCTATCCAGCCCGATGAGCCCATATCCACCGAATACGGCAGCCTCACCCTCGAGGGCACCCTGACCATCCGGAACGGTTACGCGTGGGACGGGCCGTCGGGTCCGTCCCGGGACACCCCGAGCTTCATGCGCGGCTCCCTCGTCCACGATGCGCTCTATCAGCTCATGCGCCTCGAGGCCATCGACGCCAAACGATGGCGCGACACGGCGGACCGGGAGCTCCAGCGGATGTGTCGCGAGGACGGCATGTGGAGGATTCGGGCATGGTGGGTGTACCACGCAGTCCGCTTGTTCGGTGAGCCGGCGACGGCCCCGGAGGCGTCGAAGCCCATCGAGGTCGCCCCGAAGGCGTGCCATTCACCCCAGTCATGAGCGATTCCACGATGGGCACTCGACCCCGCGACACCCGCACCCCGGGCGCCTCGGCCCCCGGAGCCGTCCTCCTCGCCTCGGCCCTCCTGCTCGCTTCGGTGGCACCCGCGACGGGCCAGTCCTTCCAGGCACCCGCCGAGGGCCAGCAGGTCGTCCTCGTCACGGGCTCGACAAGCGGACTGGGCCGCGAAGTGGCCCTTCGCATGGGGGAGCTGGGCGCCCACGTCATCGTTCACGGACGCAACGAGGCCCGGGGTCGTGCCGTGGTCGAAGAGATCGACGCGACGCCGGGCAGCGCTCGCTTCCTCCAGGCCGACTTCGCCTCCTTCGACGAGGTTCGGCGGATGGCCCGGGAGATCCTCGCCGACTACGAGCGCCTCGACGTGCTGGTGAACAATGCGGGGTTCGGCTCGGCGCCGGACGAACGCCTGGTCTCCGAGGACGGCAACGAGTTCCGCTTCCAGGTGAACTACCTGGCGCCGTTCCTCCTGACCCACATGCTCCTCCCTCTTCTGGAGGAGAGCGCTCCCTCGCGCATCGTCAACGTGTCCTCGCTGGCCCAGGCACCCATCGACTGGGACGATCCCCAGATCCGACGGGACTTCAGCGGACGACGGGCCTACGGCCAGAGCAAGCTCGCCCAGATCGCCTTCACCTTCGATCTCCATGAGGAGCTCCAGGGGCGGGACATCATGGTGAATGCCCTGCACCCGGCGACGTACATGCCCACGGGCATGGTCCAGCGGCTGGGTGTGGAGCCGAGAGCCACCATCGACGAAGGCGCCGACGCCGTCATGCAGCTCATCGTCTCCGACGCCATCGAGGGCGGTCAGTTCTTCAACCAGATGGAGCCGCAGCGCGCCCACGCCCAGGCCTACGACATGGAGTCACGACAGCGTCTCAGAGAGATGAGCGTCCGCCTCACCGGCCTGGGGTCGGGCGGCTGAGCGACCCCACGCCGGAGGAGCCTGTCGACGGCCCGCCGAGGGAGGGCGTCGGCGCCACGCCGGACGTCACCCGCAGGGCGATCCTGGGCCTGGCGTGGCCCATCGTCCTCGCCAACGTGGCGGTGCCCCTCCTCGGGCTCGCCGATACCGCGGTCATCGGCAACACCGGCTCGGTGGAGGAGCTGGGCGCCATCGCCCTGGGCGCCCTCATCTTCAGCTTCGTCTACTGGAGCTTCGGATTCCTCCGTATGGGGACCACGGGCTTCACGGCCCAGGCGTCCGGAGCCGGCGACACGGCCGAGGTCCGGGCGACCTTGGGTCGGGCGCTGTTTCTCGCCGGAAGCATCGGCGTCGCCCTGCTCGTGCTCCAGGAACCCATCGCGTGGATCGCCCTGGAGCTCCTCGGCGCCACCTCCCAGGTGGAGCGCCTGACACGCGGCTACTACGACTTGCGCATCTGGGGCGCGCCGGCCGCGTTGGGCATCTTCGCCCTGCTCGGAACGTTCGTCGGTCTGGGCCGAACCCGGTATCTGCTGGTCACCCAAGTCCTCGTCAATGGGCTGAACATCGGCCTGGACATCCTTTTCGCCGGCGTGCTGGGATGGGGCGTGGAGGGCATCGCCATGGGAACGGCGCTGGCCGAGTGGACGACGCTCTTCGTCGCGGCGGCTCTGGTGGTGAAGGTCCTCCGGGAGGAGCGGGCCGACGACGAACCTTTCCTCCCGTGGGACCGGGTCCTGGACCGGGCCAAGGCACTGAAGACGCTGGGGGCCAACGGCGACATCATGGTCCGGACCCTGTTCCTCCTCCTCGGCTTCGCCTGGTTTACCAACCAGGGGGCCCTCTTCGGGGACGAGACGCTGGCCGCCAACCACGTCCTTCTCCAGCTCATCGGACTCAGCGCGTACCTCCTCGACGGGTACGCTCACGCCACCGAAATCCACGTGGGTCGCGCGGTGGGAGGGCGGTGTCGACGCCTCTTCGACGAGGCGGTGAGATCGGCCACCCAGCTGGCGGCCATGAGCGCGGTAGGTCTGGGCGTGGCCGTGGCGCTGCTGGGGCCCCTGCCCATCGAACGACTCACCGACCGCTCCTCGGCCCGGACCGCGGCGCGTAGCTACCTGCCGTACGCCGCCGTCTACGTGATGCTCTCGTTTCCGGCCTTCCAGCT
>ERZ869936.1251-NODE-1251-length-18946-cov-32.894394_pt1 | contig 18946 bp, 9 predicted proteins | sample MGYA00520876_ERZ869936 | MGnify/ENA primary metagenome ERZ869936 (study PRJEB32218, sample SAMN09650985) | biofilter metagenome | isolation source: enrty point of leading RO module | place: Saudi Arabia: Thuwal, RO plant located on Red Sea | collected 2016-02-17 ...
CCCGAAAACAAAGAGGTTGATCGGCGTGACATTCTTTAGCGACTTCACCGCAGCGAGATCCAAGCGTCGCAGTGCGATGGTGCGCGCCGTCGTCTGCCTGATTGCCTGGTCTGGTCTCGCTTTGCCGGCGGCCCGGTCGAATCCCACCGTCGTAGGCGAAGCGGAACAGGCCTTCGTCCCCAAGCCCGACACGATCGACACCACGTATTTCAAGGCGGTGACGCTCGACGACCTCGACCTGAACTCGCGCTCGGCCATGCTCGTCGAGAGCATGATCGCAGGGCCCGGCCTGCAATGCGGCATGCGGCAGGGAGATCGCGTGCTGGCCATCAACGGACAGCGGATCTACAGTCGCTGGGAGTTCGACTTCCATCGCAACCAGCTCGATCGCGCGAACGATCTGCAGATGACGTTGATCGTCAATCGCAACGGCCATCTGCTGCCGTTGACGATCAAGCCGTTGATGCCGGGACGACGCCTCGGCTTCTACGAAGGGGAACAGCAACTCTATCTCGACCAGTACGTGGCAGGATTGGGGCTGGGCCTGCCCGATGGGGTGGCCGCCAGCCTCCGGCGAATTCCGGTGCGGGCCACTTACGCACTCATGGACTGGATCGAGGAAACCGAGGGCCAGCAACGCGATCTCGGTTGGTTGCAGCAGTTCATTCAGCTTCGCCTGGCCTTGGCCAATCAGCAGTGGGACAAGGCTCAGGCCCCCTCCCAGGAAATTCCGGTTCCCTATTTCCGCACGCTGACCGACTTCTACCTGAGCGTCGCCAAACGCCACGCCGGGGGCGAGCAGATTCCGGATCCTGCCGCGCACAATGTCTCGCTGGCCTACTACTGTGCCCACTACCCGTTTCCCAAGTTTGCCCCTCCGCTTGGCGAGTTGACCTCGACCGACGCGTACCTTCTGGCCTGGATCAAGCACCGGCACGCCGATCCAGCCAGTCAGCAGCAACCAACGCTGCCGGACGGGAACAACGACTTCCATCGTCCACGCAGTCCGCTTGACTTCTATCTTCGTGAAGTGAAGCTGGCCTTGCTGTGGCCAACGGAATTCGGCAATCGTCCATTGATGCAGAATTTTCGGGATCGCAACAATGGCAACACTCGCAACGTCTTCAATAATGACCAGTTTCGACAGGAGACCTTGCAGCAGATCCAAAGCAAGGCGGACCAGGGAGACGAGGACGAGGCCTTTTACAGCTACGCCACGGTGGCTCTGTACGCCCTCGGTGGCGACGCCGAGAGTATCATCGCCGCCGTCCGCAGTCTCCGCGCGCTTTCGCCCTATATGGCCTATCGGGCGGCGGCCCGCGCCCAGCGCGTCTGGATGATGAAGCACGGCGACTCTCGCAACGAGGAGTTGGCGAAGCTGCTGACGTACCTCGAAGAGAACCCGCTACAGGTCACGCCGCGGCCGTCGGTGTTCTACCGCTACGTGATTCCGCGAAGCCGCTACCTGCAGCGGCATCCGGATGCCTTCGTGGGCAATCCGACGCAGTCGAACCTGATCTACAATCCGATCTACTTCAGCTACGCCCTGGGCAGAAAGGATACGATTGCGGAGGAAGCGACAGCTCTCGACGCTGCGATTGCCGCGGACGACATTGCCACATCTCGTACCGAGCTACTAGAGCGACTCGAACGATTGGCCATTCCCTTCGCCGTGCCCGCGGACATGCGCCGGCTCGCCGACCTGGGCCGGGACGGCATGGCTCGAGGACAAGTTCTCGATACGTTCAACCGGATCGTCTACGGCAGCTTTCTTTCGAATCAGGTCGACTACCCCCTTGCCAAGGCGATCGCCGAACAGATCCTGGAGCGGGCTCTCTGGACGACGCCCCAGCAGACCGGCGTGGGAGACGCCTACGTCCGCGATCTGATCGCCTCGCTCGGCGACGAAAATCCCGAAGTGGTTCGCGAGAGCTTGCTGGCGGCGCACGCCGATCACGGCGACCTGGTGGCGACGTGCCGCATCGCCGCCACGCTCCAGCGGTTCGGCTTTACCGAGGAAGCGGCCGCCATGCGCGATAAAGTGGACCGTTTTGTGTACGCGCTGCTGTCGCGAACGCAACCGAATCCCGAGCAGCGGCTCTCTTTCAACGTAGCGAGTCTCGCCCATCACAATGTGAATCTCGCCGCTCTCTGCGGCTGGGACGACCAGCTCGCCTCGCACCGCGATTTGTACCACGCACTGCGAGAGTACTTCACGCATCCGAACCTGGAGCATGAGGTTCCGGCCTATTTGCTCGTCGCCCGCCACGAACTCGCCCGCGGCAAGCTCAAGCGGGCCATCGCCTTCTTGTCCGATTCGTTCTCAGCCCAGCCCGGCAAGGCTTGTCGGTCGCTCTACGTTACCAGTGAGGGCGTCACCGACTCGGACGACGGCTTCCGCGAGTACTTGGTGCGAGGAATTGTGCGCCACGAAGCCTTTACGGACGACCTGCGGGCGGTGCTCATCAAGTCGAACATCGTCACCGCCATGCCCGAACTGGCCGCGGAACTGGGGCTGTCGCGAGAGTCCGCGGGCGAATAGGGCTTGGTCCGGAGTAGTCGCCCCGCTCTTGCGGCAACCCCGCAGCCGCTAGGCCAACACCCCACCGCTCGAGTGAATCGGGCTTCGATCCGCCGCGAAGTAGCCGACGTCGACCTCCGGATCGTCGGGCAGAGCCTGATCCGTCATCCGGCGCGCGATCATGGCGCCCATCGAAGGGCCCAGCTTGAAGCCGTGTCCCGAAAAACCGTTGGCGACGAAGTAGCCCTCGGGACCCACCGCGTCGACAATCGGATGCCAGTCATCCGTATTCACCGTGTAGAGAGCCGCGTAACCGTGCACGCGGCCGCGGCTTTGCATGACAAAACGGTGATGCAGCTTGTGCATCATCCGTTCGCGGAATTCGGGCGAGCCGTTGGTGTCGAAGTCGTCGGGGTCTTCCACCCGCTCGCTCTCGTCCTCGGCCGCGACGGAGCCGATCAGCAACTGGCTGCCGCGCGCCTCGGGTCGTCCATACACCTGGTCGCCGGCACTAATGAACACAGGAATGTCACCGCTCACGTCCTGCGGTCGGTTGCGAACCGCCATCTGCACCCGGGTGGGCTGCATGTTCATCGGCAGTTGCACATCGAGCAGGGCGTTGACGCGATTGCACCACGGCCCCGCGGCATTGAGCAGTCGCCCCGCACTGAATCGCTGCCCGTCGGCACAGCTCACTTCGAAGGTGCCGCCCTTGGAAGACACGATCGATGTCACCTCATGCCGCGCGTGCAATTCGACGCCCAGAGCCTGACCCGCGCGCAGAAGGTCTTCGGTCGTGCCTTGGGGATCGGCGTAGCCGCTCTCCGCTTCCCAGAACAGCGCGGCGGGGGCACCGCAGTCGTGCGTCTTGCCTGCAAGGTCGATGGGATGGCGGCACAGATTCAGTGCCGGGTAGCGACGCTGCAGTTCGGCCGTGGGCGCCATTTCACCGGCGGCGCCAATCTCGGCAAAGTTCGCCAGCACTCGCGACGGGTCGTCGTCCTCGTCGCCCGGGATCCAGACGACGCCCACCGGCGAGAATCCGGAACGATTCTCCACGAGCTCGAGCCGCTCGGTCCACTGCTGGAACATCTGCAGGCTCCAGTGGGCGAGGCGGGTGACCTCGAGATTGGCATAGCGAAGCCGGACCACGGCCGACGATTGTCCCGTGGAACCGGAGGCGACGTGCGGGCCCTTCTCGAGAATGGCCACCTGCTTCAGGCCCCGACGCGCGAGCTGAAAGGCCGTCGAGACGCCCATGATCCCGCCGCCGATGATCACCGCATCGCAGGTCTTCGTGCTCATACGATTCGATTCCGTCCCCACCTAGGCAACTTCGTCCGACGCTCGGGGCCGCCGCTGGCGGGCTTTAGCTCGTCGATGAACGCAGGGCACCGCTCAAAGCAGACAAGTCCTGTTGAATGACACGGTACAAGGCGAACGCGAGACCAAAGCCGACCACGCCGGCGATGCTCAACACCAATTGGGCCATCACGCTTTGCGATTGCGTGAACAGGCTTGTTAGCACCAGGGCCAGGATACCCAGGGCCGGCAAAGCACCGGCCAGCACGACGGCGACGCCAGCTCTTCGCGCTAGCGCGTCGAAGTCGGACCGCTCTTGTTCGCTGATGGTAAGCCCGTCGAGCAGGCCGGGGAAGAACACCCGTAAGCTCAGCGCGGTTACCAATAGCAAAGGGTACACGGCCGCCACCAGTCCGCAGTAGACCAACGACGCCAGAAAATGGAGGTACCTGGTCGCGTCCATGTCGACTCCGCCGTAGTGGAGCGCCACGGGGTAGGCGAGTCCCGCCACGGCCCAGAGTCCGACAATTGTCGCGGCGGCGAACCGACCGAGGTGGAACGTGTCGCGTCGCTGCTCGCTCAGTTCCTGTCGGTCGGCATTATCGCCATTGGAAAGCATGTCGGTCCTCGCCCGCAGGCAACGAGCCAGCGGCCACATCCACCACACGATCATCCCGATTCCGAGCGGAAAGGCAATCAGGTTGATCGCCGTCTGCACGCCGAAGAACAGGTCACGCGCCTCCGGCAGAGGACGAATGATCTCCTGCCAGTTGTAGATCAGGTTGAAGATTCCGGCCGCCAGATTGGGAACCAACACGGCCAGCACGACCGCCAGGATCGCATGGCGTGCATACCAGCGTCGCGTCCCGCGAAAGGGTCGTTCGAGGATGCCTGCGGCCCGCTCCTGGGGGCACAGGGCAAGCGCCTCGGCGAGTTCGCCGGCTGAAGCAAAGCGATCTTCGCGCCGCGGCGACAGACAGCGAGCCAGAACGCGAGCGACCCTGCGTACGATCGCCTCGGCCGACCCGATCGACTCGGCCGCGACACCCTGTTGGCGAGCCAATCGCAGCCGTTCGATCGTCTTCGACCAATCGTCGACCACCACCTCGTTTGCGAAAGGTCGCTCGCCGTCGAGCAGCTCCCACAGCAACACTGCCAGCGAGTAGACGTCGGCCCGACCATCGAGCTCCTCGGGCTGGGTGCGATGACCGGGATCGAACGCGTCGAGATGCTCGGGCGACATATAGGCCAAACTGCCGCCAAAGAACGCGTCGGCCGAGTCGCCGGCCACACCGGCAGAAAAACTGACGTTGAAATCGGCCAACTTCGGAGTCCCGTCCGCGGCGATCAGCACATTGGCCGGCTTGATATCGCGGTGCAGCACGCCCTGGCGATGGGCATATTCGAGGGCCTCGGCGAGCTCGGCCCCCCAGCGACACACGAGTTCCGGCCACGACGCCGCCTGCAACCGCTCGCGCGTGGCCGCGTCGAGTTCGATGAGACCACCATTCCGGGCCAACTGTTCGGCCACCACTTCGCAGACGAGTCGGCCGTTGCGCTGCGACGGCTCCGTCTGGCGAGCAAGTTTGACAAGCACTTCGAGCGTGCCGCCCGGCACGAATTGCAGGTACATCATCCGTAGCTTGCGGTCCGCGAGCTCCAACTGGTCGTAGACCCGCACGATGTTGGGATGATCGAGCTGGGCGAGCGTCTGCGGTTCCGCCCCGTGGTCGGCCGAAACCTTTAGTGCCACGAGCCGCTGCAGCGAAGTCTGTCGAGCCAAGAAGACGCTGCCAAAGGCTCCCTTGCCGAGCAAGAGGATCACCTCGAAGTCGCCCAGCGTTTCGCCCGGCTGCACGTCGACCGCGGCTTGGCGAGCCCGCGAAACAGTCGCCTGACCGGTATCCATGGCGAGCAATTGTTCGAGCTCCGCGGCCCGCTGGGGATAGCGTTCGAGGTACTCTTCTGCCGAGGCTTCCTCTCCCGCTTCTCGACGCAAGTGAAACTCTTCGAAGATCAAGTCGGCGGGCGGTCCTCCGCCGTCGCCCAGTTCGGCGAACTCCGCAAGATATGCGTCCAGCCGTCGTTTCGGATGATCGCCACGGTAGCGATACTCCAAGTCGATCTTGACGAGTTCGGCCAGGGCCAGCTTCCGCAGCACAGCGTTGCCCGTGGGCAGGTGCTCGGCCAGGGCCGGCTCTCCGCCGTTCTCCCAGCGGTCGATGAAGGTCTCCATGTAGGGGACGAGCGCATCCCAGGTGTCGGCTCCCGAGGCAAGCGGCAGCGATGCGGTTTCGGCCAGACGCCGGTCCGACGGGTATTCGCCAGCATCGCCATGCCCAGGATTCGAATCGTTCACGGGACCTGTCTTGTCGTGTGCCCTTGCTTTGTGCCAGTTTCGTATCGCGCCGCCACGGAGCTATCTGGGAGCCCGCGTTGCCGGTCATTCTCGCGCTGCTGCGCTGGCCCAGCAAGGGGCAGATTGTGCCGAGTCGCAAGTTGTCGTCGAATTGCGCCGGTCTGCTCGCGTGTCTGTGGTCGGCAGGGCATAATGGACGGTGTTCGGCTTCCTGTCTCGACACGAACCGCGACTCGAAAAGCACCGCGACTCGACAAGAACCGCCGCGGCTTTCACGACGAGATCACTTGATGAACGACGATGCCGCGACGCTTGAAGCCCGCTTGCGAGATGGCGACGCCGCAGCGCTCGGACCGTATCTGTCGGAAGTGCGACCCCAACTGCTGGCCTTCGTCGAACGTCAACTCGGTTCCCAGCTGCGACGCAAGGTCGAGGCCGAAGACATCTTGCAGGAGACCGGCATCGAGGCCGTGCGCCAGTACGAGAAGCGGCCCGAGCGCGATCAGAAACCCTTCTCGTGGCTCTGCCAGATCGCCGAACGCAAGATCATCGACGCCCATCGCCACCACTTTGCCGCCCAGAAGCGCGACGCCGGTCGCGAGCTGGCGCTCGATCAACGCGCCGGTCAAACAGGGCGGGGCGACTTCGTGAACATGCTCGTCATGAGCATCACGACGCCCAGCCAGGCCTTCTCCCGCAACGCCCGCGAAGCCCGGCTCGCGGAGGCCGTCGGGCAGCTTCCCGAAGACCATCGCGAGGCGATTCGCCTCCGCTATGTCGAGAACTTGCCGACCAAACAGATCGCCGCGGAGCTTGGCAAGACAGATGCCTCGGTGCGGATCATGCTCAGCCGCACCGTCAAGCGGCTCCAGACGCTGCTGGGCGACGAGAGCCTGCGGCGATAACCCGTCGCGTGCAAGCGGGCCAGCGGATAGGCCGCTAGCCGATCAACTCTTCGACCACGTGGCCGTGAATGTCGGTGAAGCGAAAGTCGCGGCCGGAATAGCGGTAGGTGAGTCGCTTGTGGTCGAGCCCCAGCTGATGCAGCATCGTGGCGTGCAAGTCGTGCACGTGGACCTTGTTCTCGACCGAGTGAAAGCCGAAGTCGTCGGTCGCGCCATAGACCATGCCGCCGCGCACGCCGCCGCCGGCGATGAGCGAAGTGAAGCCGTACGAATTGTGATCCCGCCCGTTGCGTCCCTGGTCATCGAACAGCTGCACGGTGGGCGTGCGACCGAATTCACCGGTCACCAGCACGAGCGTCTCGTCGAGCATGCCGCGCTGGCGCAAGTCAAAGATCAGCGCGGCGATGCCTTGGTCGCACTCGCCCGCCAAGCGGGGCAGGGCACGATTGATCCGCTGGTGGTTGTCCCAAGGTTGCCCGCTGCCGTGCCAGACCTGCACGAAGCGGACGCCGCGCTCGACGAGCCGTCGGGCCATGAGCAGTTGTTTGCACTGGACCGACTCGCCGTACATGTCGTGCATGTGTTTCGGCTCGCGGCTAATGTCGAAGGCATCGGCCGCCGCCGCCTGCATGCGATAGGCCATTTCGTACGACTGGATGCGGGCTTCGAGCTGTTCGTCCTCGCCGCGCTCGGCCAGATGCCGAAGATTGAGGGCCTGCAAGAGATCGACCTGACGCCGTTGCGGCTCGCCGGCAATGCGGGGATTGCGAATGTTGGCCAGCAGCTTCTCTAAACGACGGTCGGAAGTGCCGACGAGCGTGCCCTGATAGATCGGCGGCAGAAACGCCGAACGCCAGTTCTCCGCACCCTTCACGACGTCGCCCTTGCCGGGGCAGAGCACGACGAAGCCCGGCAGGTTCTGATTCTCGCTGCCCAGGCCGTAGGTGAGCCACGAGCCCATGCTGGGCGTGAACTGCACATCGGTGCCGCAGTTCATCAGCATCAGCGAGCGTTCGTGAATCGGCACGTCGGCGTGCATCGAGCGGATCACGCAGAACTCGTCGATCACACCCCCGACCTTCGGGAACAGCTCGCTCACCTCGATGCCGCTCTGTCCGTACTTGGCAAACTTGAACAGCGAGCCCATCAAGGCCCCGGCGCGGAACTCGGTCTTGGGCAAATCGCCGGGCAGCGGTTGGCCGTCGAGCCGACTCAGCTCCGGCTTCGGATCGAAGGTGTCGACGTGCGAAAGCCCGCCGTTGAGAAAGACATGGATCACCTGCCGGGCCTGTGCCGGAAAGTGGGGCGGCCGCGCGGCCATGGGGTCTTCCTGACGACGTGCTCGCGTCGCGCCATGATTGTGTGTCGACGCGGCAGAGAGTGTGCTCTCTTCGGCCAGCAGCCCGTCATCGGCCAGTACGCCCGCCAGCCCAATGGTGGCCAAGCCCATTCCGCTACGCTGCAGCATTTGGCGTCGGTTGATGTGCATACTCTCGCTCTTCGGCTCGCGCCGGGCCTCACTCAGTCGATAAACATGAACTCGTTGGAGATGAGCAGCGCCTGGACATATTGCTCCCAGGGGCTCATGGGCGGCAGCCAGCTGGGGGCCGACTGCTCGAAGGCCGCCACGGAGGGCCACTCGCGATCGCCCAGTAGGCCCTTGCCATCGTCGGCCAGGCGGACCTTCCAAACCTCGAGCGGCCAGCGGTACTCGTCGTCCTTGTTGTGCCGTCCGCAATAGACGATGAAGTCGATCACTTCGCCCGGCTCGACGGTCACGCGTCCGATCCGCACGTTCGCACTGGAAGCGTTGGCGTTGTACATGCCCAATTGCCCTTGGCGGTCGCTGACCACCCAGGCCGTGATGCCGTCGGTGCGCGACGCGCCCGGCTTCAGTTCGAGTCGTGCTTTGAACAGGAACAGGCCGCCCTCGGGCGCCGTCCAGCGGCGAATCAACATTTGCTTGTCATTCGGACCAGGGCGACCGCCATCCACGGTCGCATAGGCACCGTCGTTGGCGGCGGCCTCGGCGTCGCTCCAGAGAAACCGCCCGTCGTAGTGGGCGAGCGGCTTGAAGCTGGCGACTTTGTTCTGCTCTCGATCGTAGCGGCCGACGCCATATTGCCAGGCATCGCCCAGCGCTCCGGGGCGGGCCGGAGCGACCGGGTCGGTCCGGGCCGATTCGATGAACGACCGGCCCAAGGCCAGTTCCTCACCGTCCGGCCGGCGTCCGTAGACCCGCTCGTACGTCCAGCCGATGCGCTGCTCGACGTTCGCCGCGGGAATCGCGTTGTCGAGTTCCACGAGCAGGCGGCGTACCCGGCGGGTAACGAATGGCGCGTTGAGCAGGAACAACGATTGCTGCGGCGCGGTGCTGCGCGAACGTTTCGGCAGCGTGGCATCGGGAACGCCAAAATCGAACGAGAGCCGCAGCCGCGCCAGGTCGTTGCGATTGATGAACTGGTAGAGCGTGCGACGTCGATCGTCGAGATCGAGAAATGGGGCGCCGTCGAGTCGCGTGTCGAGCTCGCCGGTAACCGCCATCAACGCGTCGCGTACCTCTTCATAGTTGCGGCGACGCCGGTTCATCTTCCAGAGCAACACGTTCTCTTCGTCGACCGCGCGGCACTCGGACCGATCGACGCTTGCTTGCCGGTAGGTGGCGCTGGTCATGATGGCTCGATGAAGTCGCTTGAGCGACCAACCTTCGTCCATGAAGCGGCGGGCAAGATGATCGAGCAACTCGGGATGGGATGGCGTTTTTCCGCGAACTCCGAAGTCGCTCGGCGTCTCGACCAGTCCCCGACCAAAATGCCAGCCCCACACGCGATTGACGATCACGCGCGCGGTGAGCGGGTTGTCGCGATGAACAATTGCCCGAGCCAGCTCGAGCCGCCCACTACCGTCGACGAACGGCTCCCCACCGTCAACGTGCGAAAGCACGCGCAAGAATTGGCGCGGCACCTGGCGGCCCTTTCGCGAAGCCTCGCCCCGAATCTGAATGGGGGCGTCGCGCGGTCGCGGTCGATCGACCAGCGTCATTGCCCGTGGGGGCGCGGTTCCCATCGAATCGGCGAGCAGCTTCTCGACGTCGACCTGGAGGTCGCGGAGGGCATTCTTCTCATCGCCTCGATAGTAGGCCTTGAGTTGCTCGGCGGTGATCCCGCGGGTCGGAGATCGCCGGCCGTAGAGCACCTGCCGAAGCGCCTCGGCAGCCGGGTCGGGCAGGGAGGGAGCTTCAGGGTCTTGTTTCCGCAGGGCACGCCAGTCCGCATCAACGTCCTGAAGCACATCGCCATAGATGCGGCCGACCTCCATCATGGTCTCGGGAAGTGACTGCCGAAGCGCGTCGAGGATCAAGGGGTTGGTGGCCCGGTCCGCGTAGATCTCACCCGTCGCGCGGAAATAGAAATCGTCGGCCGGCAAGCGAGCCAGGCGCCGCCAGAGACCAAACACGGGGTCGTCGTTCTTCAGGCGGGCGATGTACCGCCGCCAGCGTCCGGTGCCGCCTTGATTGCCCGTCAGCGGACCGCGGAGCTTCGCCGGCTTCTTGCCGGCCTTTGGCTCGGCGACCTTGCCATGCTCCGGCATCGCGGCAACAACGTGCTGCAGATAGAGCGAGACGTGCGCGCGCATCTGTCGAGCGACGGCGTGTCGGATCTGATTTCGTTTCGCCTCGAGCCGGCCAACGACCTGATCGCGGCGCTTGATGAATCCCGCCATTGTTTCCGCATCGACGTCGGGAGGATCGAGCAGTGGCTTTTCCAGATTCGAGGGCTCTTGGGAACTGGCGAAGACGCCGTAGAGTCCGTAGTAGTCGTCCATCGACAGCGGGTCGAACTTGTGATCGTGGCAACGGGCACAGGCCAGCGTCATCCCCATCAGTCCACGACCGAGCAGATCGATGCGGTCGGCAAAGCGCAGATTCTCGCGATTGCGAAACCGTGGGCCGACGGTCATGAAGCCCATGCCGGCCAGCTGCCAACGCTCGTCGTCCTTCAGTTCGAGTCGGTCGGCGGCAAGCTGCTGCGTGATGAACTCGTTGTAGGGTACGTCTTCGTTGAGCGCCCGCACGACGTAATCGCGATAGGTCCAGGCGTAGGGAAACCGCTCCTCCCGCTTGTTTACGCCGATGTAACCTTTGGTGTCGGCGTAGCGAGCCACGTCGAGCCAGTGCCGGGCCCAACGCTGACCATACTCGGGCATCGCCAACAGCCGGTCGATCAGTTTCTCGTAGGCGTCCGGCGACTTGTCGCGGACGAAGGCCTCGATCTCGTCGTGGGTGGGTGGCAGCCCGATCAGGTCGAAGTAGGCGCGGCGGATAAGGGTCGCTCGGTCGGCCTGGGGCGAGGGTTCAAGACCCGCGGCATGCTGGCGGGCAAAGATGAAGCGGTCGAGCGGCCCGCGGGACCAGCGATCGAACGTGAACTCCGGCGGCTCCGGTCGGCCAATCGGCTGAAATGCCCAATGGGTGTCGCGAATCTCGTCGAGGCGGGCCACCGGATCGGCAGGCAAAGCTCCGTCCGTTTCGCGAACGGGCCAAGGTGCTCCGGCCCGTACCCATTCGACCAGCGCCGCCACCTCGTCCGCAGCGAGCGGCGCGTCGGGCGGCATCTGCAGATCCTCGTCGTGGCGAAGAATCGCCCTAACCAGCGGGCTCGAGTCGACGTCGCCGGGCACAATGACCGGTCCGCCGTCGCCTCCGGCCAAGGCCGCACCGCGATGATCGAGACGAAGTCCCCCTTCCTGCACATCGGCCCCGTGGCACTCGGTGCAATGCCGTACCAGCAAGGGGCGAATCGTGACTTCGAAGTGGTCCGCCTCGGCCGCCGACATTTCCGCCGCCGAAACGCCCGCTGCGACGGACATGGCGAGCAACGCGATCAGTGCCACGTAGGCCGAGCGAGCGGCCAGCGCGAGCGCATAGCTCCGGAAAGCAAGCTGGATTAGCGGGCGGGAAGCGGGCATGCGCCGGTGGGAGGCGGGGGCGGGAACGCGGGGTGACTGCGGAGCCGAGTATAGCCGCAAAGTGCAAATGTGGTCAATCTTTACGTCCAGTCGGAATGGCCGTAACCAGGCATTTGCATCAGGCTATATCGATGCATACGTGCATTTCGGCACGCGATCGACGCACCTACTCCTGCTCGGCTTCCGCGCGTTTCGCCAGAATCTCGCGGGCTTCCGCAAGCACCTGCTGGCCGACCTCCTGTACCCGCTCGTCCTTTGCCAGCTCGAGCGCGGGGACCAGTGCGTTCTCCGCATGATTCGGAAAGCCGCGGACGTAGCCGCGGGCGAGAATGACGATCACGCGTGCCGCCATTTCCACAACTTCGTTGTCTTCGTCGCCGAGAAGTGTGGTGGCGATGCGCAGTCCCCGGGGAACGCCGTGGACGCGCAGCACGTCGAGAACCAACAGCCTCTCTTCCGACCGATCGGCAAGCCGCAGCGCGGCCTCGCACATGTCGAGTCGCTCGCCGATGGGTACGCTCAGGTAACGCGCCACGCGGATGTATCCCCGCAGCGTGCGGATCTTGTACTTGCGTTCGTCGAACGTGGTGGCCAGCTCATAGAGGACAGGTGCAACATCGGGCGTCTTCCAGTTGCCCAGAACCCGGGTGCCCGCGTCGCGATGGGCGTCGCTTTCGCTGCCGGCGACGGCGGCCACCTTCTTGAGCGCCAAGGGTCCGCCCACCTGGCCCAGGAGTTCGAGTAGGTAGGGTTGGTCGTCCGCCTTGGCAGCGTCGAACGCGGTACTGAGGATCTGCGCCGATTGACTCTGCGGGATACGGGTGCAGGCCATTTCGGCGGCTTCGCGGGCGGCCTGACGCTCGGGCGTGTCGTCGTCGAGGGAGACGGCGGTGATGAGCATCGGCCAATCGTCGGCGCTGGCGGTCGTGCCGAGCGCTCTTAGCGCCGCCAGCCGCAGTTGTTCATCTTCGTGCTTGGTCAACTTCCAGATCTTGCCCGTGGCCGACGACATCAGGCGTCGTGCCGCCAGATCGATGGCAAGCAGCAGAGCATCCTTGTCGGCTTCGTCGAACATCGCCAACACGGCGACGTCGACCTCGTCCGCATCGAGCGCGACGAGCGCGGCCTGGGCCGCCTTGGCAATCGTGGAGTCCGCGTCGCGGGCTGCCGCCACGAGTGTCGGCACGCTCTCGGCGGCCCCGAGCCGCACAAGGGCGTCGAAGGCCTTCGTGCGAACGATCGGCGGTCCACTGGTCGCGGCCTTGAGCACCGTCGGCAGCGATGCCGCGTCGCCGTAGTCGGCCAGCGCCGAAAGGATGACGACTTGCTGATCCGCATCGCGGCGGTCGAACTGGGCGGCCAGCTCGGCGGAGATGTCGAGCTGCATCTCTCGTGCGGCGCGAATGGCAACCTGGAAACGCGGCCAGTCGGGGCCACGCAGGAGCTCGCTGAGTCGCGCCCGGCCCGGCGCTCCGCCCGCCACCAGCGAGGTGTGGAGGGCCGAGAGACGGTGCGGCTCGGCGACCTTCGCCTGCTGAACCTGATCACAAAGCGCGAAGGCCCTTGCCCGACCTGCGTCATCGGCTGCGCGGGCGACCTGTTGAGCAGCGACAATCAGGCCGAGCGCCGCGGCGTTACGTTGGTGTGCAGCGGCGGGAGTGTTCGCGTCCTTCTCCAGGGCATCTTGAAGCACCTTGACGCCTTCCTCGCTGCCGATGCGGCCCAGGGCGCGGGCGGCCGCGACGGCGACCGTCGCATCGCCTTGCTTCAGTTCGAGCGCCAAGGGGATGACCGCGTCCTCGTCGGCCATGCGTCCCAGCGAGCCGATGACGCCGACCAGCAAGTCTCCTTCGACCCGCGCGAGGGCATCGCGGAGGGCGGCCTTGGCCTCATCGCCGCCGATCCGCTCCAGGGCATGCCGTCCGTAGTTCGAGAGTTCGGCGTCGTCGAGCAACTTGGCCAGCGCTGGCACGGCGGAAGCATCGCCGATGGCAGCCAGACGATAACAGGCCTTGGCCTTGTCGAACGTCGGTGCATCGGTGCCGAGAGTCTCGACCAGCGCTGCGGCCTCGGAGGCCGTTTCGCCGCCGGCGTGCGAGTCGGCTACAACCGGTCTGGCACCGCACAGCAGCGCGGTCGTCACGCCAAAGATCAGGAAGAATCCGAGACAGGTTCGAACGTGAGTCCGCAACGAGGTCATGGTTTACGCCTTGGGTGAGTGTTCGGATGGTGTTTTGCGACGAGCGGGCGAGGCGTCATTCAAGGAAGGCGGGTTACACGGTCCACGGTTCGCGCGACGCGCGACCCCGCATGCGATTCGCCTCGTCGTCGTCGATGAACATCTCGGTCTCGGGGTCCATCTTCAGCTTGCGTTTCAGGAGCCAGGCAATCGCGGCGGCGTGGCAAGCAATGTGCGACTTGCGGCAAACGTCCGCGTTGGCCGCCGTCTTGGCACGCGACTTGACGCAGTCGAAGAAGTCGCGGACGTGGAAGGTGGGCGTCGTGCCAATCTCGTCCGGCGGAATGGGAATGCCAGCCCGCACCGAGTCGATCGACGTAACCGTGCGGCCGGTGTCGCCCGTCTCGATCCAACCCTCTTCGCCCTCGAATCGCACAGGGCAGCTTCCCAGTCCGAGCCAACCCGAGCGACGCAGCACCGTCTCGACGCCATTGGCGTAGCGGGCCACGATCACATTGTCGTCGGGAACATCGAGCTGAGGCTCGTATTCGATCGGCAACGTTTCGTCGGCGTCGTTGGCCCACTGACACAAGTCGAGCGTATGGGCACCCCAGTCGAGCAGCTTGGCGCCGGAATCGAAATCGTGGAAGCCGCGCCAATGGCCGTCGACATACGCACGGTTGTAGGGTCGCCAGGGCGCGGGGCCGAGCCACATGTCCCAATCGATTTCGTCCTTGTCGGGCTCCGGCTGTGCAGGCAGCCAGTCGTGACGATCCTCCAGGCGATAGATCGAGGCGTGCAGCTTGGTGATCTCGCCGAGTTGGCCCTCGCGGGCGACCTTCACCGCGTGGACAAAGTTCGACACGGTCCGCCGTTGGGTGCCGGCCTGAAACACGCGGCCGGTTCGCTTCATCGTGTCGGCGAGCGTCTGGGAAAGCTCGATGGTGATGGCGCACGGCTTCTCGGAATAGACGTCCTTGCCCGCCTCGGCTGCGAGGATCGAGGCAGGACCATGCCAGCGATCGCCGGTGGCAATCAACACCGCATCGATGTCGCTACGTTCGAGCAGCTCGCGAAAGTCGCGATACGTGTCGCACTTCGTATCGCCGTTCTCGCGGTCGACCCACTCCTTGATCGAGGCTCGCTGATCGGCGCGGACATCGCAAACGGCCACGAACCGCATATCGGGCTGCTTGAACATCTCCCGCAGCACGACGCTGCCGCGGCCGCGGATGCCGATCCCGCCGACGTGGATCTTCTCGCTTGGCGCGACGAATCCGTCGCGGCCCAGGGCGCGGGCCGGAATCACCGTCGGCACGGCAAAGACCGCACTCGCTGCGGCGGTCGTCTTCAGAAACCCTCGTCGACCAATTGTCTTTGGCGAGGAGTTGCTCATCGGTTCCCTTTCCTTATGTTGCTCGCGTCGAGATACAAGCCGGTCACACGCGCAGAGCATTATGGCACATTCGGAACACGTTTGCACGGTCCGCGCGGGGTGGGCAGCGCCGCCCAGGTAGGGCCCAGGCCATGGCGGGCCAGGCTGCGATCTAGGCGAGAAAGCGCCCGCGCTGCTCGTCGGAGCGCACGATCAGGCACTCCTGCTTGCCGAACCAGCGATAGCGGCGATGGGCGATAAAGCTGTAAACGGCGTCGCGCAAGAAGTACGGCACGAGCCAAAAGATGTTCAGCAGCGGCCACGGCCAGCCGAGCCGTCGCACGATGCCCAAGGCGGCACCGCTCCGCGTATAGGCGCGGTCGCCGACAACCAGGACCATCGTGTCGAAATTGTCCGTCGGCATGCCCAGCTTATCGAGCAAGTCTTGCGCGAAGTCCGACTGCAGCGGCGCGAAGCGAAACACCTTGGCACGGTCGCGACGAAGGACAAACTGAACCCAGGCGTCGCAAAGATTGCAGACCCCGTCGAACAGGATGATCGGACTCTCCGCGTCCGCCACCGTCGACGGCGAGGTCCGCTCGGCGTTCTGTTCCATTTGCGATGACGTCATGAGTCGCGCCCCGTAAGGCGAGCTGCTGGCGAGGGCTAATCGGCTTCTGGATCCGCGCGGCTGGGCCCATCGCCTGGTGGTTCGCGTTCAGGTTGTGACGGCGATTCCGCAGCGGCCGCGTCGGTTTCCCCTCCTACATACCCGAGCTGCCGGAGCGCGCGCAACCGATCGTCCGACCAGTTTCCCGGTTCCGTCTCGGTCGGATTTGCCAGGTGGGCCAGCAGTTCCTCGAGCATCGCGTCGGCGACCGCGGCGTGTTTGCCGTTGACGATCGTTCTTTCCAGCGGGTCGGCGGCCAGGTCGAACAGCCGCTTTTCGCCGGTCTCGATGTCATAGTGTAGCTTGAGGTCGCCGCGGCGGATGGCTCGTCGCGAACCGAGGGAATAGGTGGTGTCCGACTTCTCGCGAGGAATCTTGTTGTCGGCTTCGTAGAACAGGGCTCGCTCGGCGGGTTCTGCGCCACGCCAAAGGTCGTCCAGCGGCACCCCATCCATGTCCTCCGGGCCTGCGATGCCCATCAGCTTCAGGCAGGTCGGCATCACATCGACCAGCGAGACGGGCGCCCCGATCCGCTGCTTCACCGCCACCCCCGGTCCGAAGAAAACGAGCGGCACCCGAGCGACCTCTTCGTATTGGGTGAAACCGTGCATGAAGCTGCCGTGGTCGAACAGCTCTTCACCATGATCGGAGGTGATGACGACGACCGTGTTCTCCAGCTCGCCGTTCTCTTCCAAATAGGCGAATAGCTTGGCCAGTTGGTCGTCGAGCTGTCGGATGCCGGCGTCGTAGAGGTTGCTGATGTGGGCGATGTCGCGATCGATCAACCGCGCGCCGTGAATGGTGAAGTCGAGCAACTGAGCCGTGGTCCCGTTGGCCGGGCCGACGTACTCGTCGACGAACATCTGTTCGTACTGCGGCAAGGACTGATAGCTGCTGTGCACGTCGAAGTAGTGCACCAGGGCGAAGAAGGGCTTCTCGCGATCGCGCTGGTCGAACCAGGCAATCGACTTCTCCGTGACTTCCGACGGCTCGGGCGACTCGAATGAGGGGACGAAGTCGACGTGCTGAAAGCCACGCGCGAGGCCGTGGATCGTCAGCCACGCCACGTTGACGACCGCCGCGGTGTCGAATCCTTGTTCTGTCAGCAGCGAGGCCAGGTGCACGGTATCGTCGGAGAGCGGCCGGAACGAGTCGATCGCCCCGTGGCGGCTGGGGTATTTGCCCGTGAACAACGAAGCGTGGGCCGGCTTGGTCCAGGGCGACGGCGTCGACGCGGCCTCGAAGACCACGCCCCGTTCCGCCAGCGCGTCGAGCGTCGGCGAGGTGGGGCGGTCGTAGCCGTAGCAACCCAGGTGGTCCGCCCGCAGCGTATCGATCGAGACGATCAGCAAGTTTGGCGGCGGCTCGGACGGCCACGCGAGGACCGCGATGAGGGCCGCGAGCGAAACCAACGCGACCGCGAACAGGCCCCAGAGTGGTGTCTTCCCAGTTCGCGTCGCGCTCATGATGCCAAGGGCCAACGTGCCAGGGGCAGCTGGCAATCAACCAACCTGTTTCGCAGCAAGATAAGAGTCACCGAAGCCGAGCCGGCGACCTGACGATCTGCCCTCGCCGTTCACTACGGGTCGTTCGCGTCTCAGGCCGCTGCAAACAACGCTTGGGCGCTCAACGGCACCTACGTTATCATAGCACGAGGCACGTAAACGGGCGACCTATGGCACGTCTCGCGAAAAAGGCACTCCTCGTCGCCGGCGGCACGCTGGTGGCCCTCTTGCTTCTCGAGCTGGCCTTGCGCGTTGTCGGTTACGATCCGCTCGCCGAGATGAAGGACGGTCGCGAGCTGTTCCTGCGGGCCGCCCCGGGAGATCTTGGTTACGAGTTGACACCCGGGGCCCGTGGTTTCGCCTGGGGCACCGACGTCGTCGTCAACGAAGGCGGTTATGTCGGCCCCTATCGATCGCCTGGCGAGTTCGCCGGACATCGGATTGTCGTGCTGGGAGACTCGGTCACGTTCGGCAATAAGTTGCCCTACGCGGCGACCTACCCGGCCTTGATGCAAGAGAAGCTCGACCCGACGGCAACCCAGGTCGAAGTGCTGAACTTCGGCGTCGGGGGCTACGACATCCTGCAATATGTGGCGATGCTGGAGGCTCGGCTCGAAATGTATCCGCCCGACGTCGTGGTCGTCGGATACTGCCTCAACGACATCTGCGTTATCGGTCTGAACCCCAAGTACATCGAGGACCTCGAATACTACAGCTCGTCGGCCTTGTTCCGCTCGCGGCTGGCCCAACTGGTGGCCTCGCGGATCGATCGACTGCGCTTCAAGCGGTGGTTCGAAGAGCAGAACTCGAACGATGAGTTCATGCGTGCGTTTGCGGATCGCATGATCCCGGTCACGTACGACGACTTGGAACTTCGAGATCTCGTGAAGTCGCTACCAGAGGATTACCCTGCCAGCTTCTACAAGAGCATTCCCCACTTAAGCCGCCTCCGCTATTGCCTGCGTCGGCTGGCGATTCTGGCGCGTCGGCACGACTTTCGTGTCGTTCTGGCCATCATCCCCTACGACGAGCGCGAAGACGGAGAGTGGAAACACCAGCGGGTCCATCAACTCGTGCGACTGGAAGCCGAGCGGGCGGGTTTGGAAGTCCTCGACCTGGCCGACGCGTTTGCTACCGACAGCGAATCGCTCTTTCTCGATCC